>ENA-UEQE01001697-UEQE01001697.1-human-gut-metagenome-genome-assembly--contig:-NODE-1697-length-17389-cov-3.989603_pt1 | contig 17389 bp, 10 predicted proteins | sample MGYA00242934_ERZ507935 | MGnify/ENA primary metagenome ERZ507935 (study PRJEB26167, sample SAMN06115423) | human gut metagenome | host: Homo sapiens | place: China:Anhui | collected 2015-03-30... | reverse complement strand
TTCGGGGCGGCGGGCCCGAAGAATATACCGGCCGATGGCAGATAACGCGCATACGATCGACATACACGACAACCGCACGGTTGTCGGATTGCTCCGTGCGGGGGATGAAAAATGTTTCGATGCGCTTTTCCGCCGCTATTACAAACCGCTCTGCACCTATGCCACGCGCTTCGTGCCGCCGGTACGCGCCGAGGAACTCGTCCAGGACACCCTGATGTGGGTGTGGGAAAACCGCACCTCGCTGATCCCCGAGATGCCGCTCAAATCGCTGCTGTTCACCATCGTAAAGAACAAGTCGCTAAACAGCGCCTTGCGCGACACGCTCAAGAACCGCATCATCCGCCAGCTGGCCGAACGCTACGAAGAGACGTTCGACGACCCCGATTTCTACCTCGAGGGCGAACTGGTGCAGCGGCTGACCGAAGCTCTGCGCAAAATGCCTCCTGAATTCCGGCAGACCTTCCGTATGCACCGCCTGGAAGGTATGACCCACAAAGAAATAGCCGTCCGCCTCAACGTCTCCCCGCAGACGGTCAATTACCGTATCGGGCAGACGGTTCGCCTGCTGCGCGAAGAGCTCAGCGATTACTGGCCGCTGCTCGTGCTGTTGCTGTGGCCTGACCTCTCCTGATAAGGAAATCTGAATTTTTTTTCGCCGTTCCGTTAGCATCCTTTGCTGACGGATTGTATTACTTTATAGACAAGCAAACAGCATGGCAAATTTCGAAATCGACGAAGAGGTATTGGTAGCCTTCCTCAAGGGCGAGCTGGACGCAGCGCAGGCGGCGGCCGTAGAGGCGTGGTACGACCGCTCGGCCGCAAACCGCAGGATGCTCGGCCAGGTCTATTATATATTATATGTCAGCGACCGTATCAACGACGCGGCCGGTATCGACGTCGAGCGTTCGCTCCGGCAGTTCAAGCGCCGCATGCACGCCGGACGCCGTATCTCCCTGCGCCGGAGCGCGGTGCGTATAGCCGCTGCGGCCGTGATCGCCGCGGTGCTCCTGGCCGGCGGGCTCACGACCGTGTTGCTTTCCAAGCGCCTGGCGCAGCCCGTGACCGTCGTCACCCAGCTGGGCGAGCGGTCGCAGGTGGTGCTGCCCGACGGGACGAAGGTGTGGCTCAATTCGTCGAGCAGCGTGGAGTACGTCGCCCCCTTCTTTTCGCGCCAGCGCCGCGTGAAGATGGAGGGTGAAGCCTATTTCGAGGTCGAGCACGACCGCCGGGCGCCGTTCGTCGTGTCGACCAACGGCCTGGACATCGAAGTCCTCGGCACGCGTTTCAACATCCGCAACGACGACAACGAGCATCGTGTCACCACCGTCCTGCTCGAAGGCGCCGTCAAGGCCTATGCTTCGGGACGCGAGCAGGCCTCGGTGCGCCTGCACCCCGCGCAGCAGCTGGTTTTCGACACCCGGACGCACGCCATGCGCCTGACCGACTGCCCCTCGGCCGAACGCTCGATCAACTGGATCGACGGCCGCTTCTGCTTCGAGCACGATACCTTCGGGGAGATCGTCGCCGAGCTCAAGCGCTACTACAACGTCGACATCCGCTTCATGGACAACCGGCTCCGCGACATGCGCTTCTCGGGCAATTTCCGCGTCGAGGACGGCATCTACCACATCATGTCCGTATTGCAACTGACCTATAAATTCAATTACAGGATCGCCGGCAACGACATCGAACTCTACGCAAACCCTGAACGATAACCGAATACGAACTTAAAAACCTTCGATCCGCCTATGGAAAATTAACGTCTCTTTTCCCGGATGCCGCACTTTTCGGCGGCCTGTTTCGACACCTAACCATTACACTAACCTAAAATCTGATCCATGAAAAAAACTAACCTTGCGACAGGCAGGGGAGGACGTGTTGTCGCTACATGTTTCCGTTGTCTGTTCGTTATCCCGATGCTGCTCCTGGGATGCTTCGGCGCCACCTCTGCCGCAGCACAGACGCAGCAAGCCCTCTCGCGTGTGAGCCTCGATGCCCCGGACGCGACGGTCATCACGGTTTTCCAGGCTATCCAGCAGCAGACGGGCTGTTCGTTCGTCTACAATACGTCGGACATCGACACCGACCGCAAAGTGAGCCTTTCGGTGCACGACGAACCGCTGCAGGCCGTGTTGGATAAGCTCTTCGCGGGTTCCGACATCGCTTATACCCTTCGGGACAAACACATCGTGCTCTCGAAGAAAGCTAAAAATTCCCCCCCCCACAGCGCTCAGGGCGGCGTTACCGGAGTCATAAAGGACGATAAGGGCATGCCCCTGGTCGGCGCCACCGTGCTTATCAAAGGTACGACGACCGGTGCCGCCGCCGACATCGACGGCAATTTCTCGCTTCCGCAGGCCAAACCGGGGGACACGCTCGAAATTTCGCTCATCGGCTATACCAAACAGGAGCTTCCCGTCTCGGGATCCGCCCCGTTGTCGGTGGTCATGCACGAGGACAACGAAGTGCTCGACGCCGTGGTGGTTACCGCCCTCGGCATCAAAAGGTCGGAGAAAGCGCTGACCTACAACGTGCAGGAGGTCGCGGGCGACATCGTCAACACGGTCAAGGACGCCAACTTCATGAACTCGCTTTCGGGCAAGGTCGCCGGCCTTCAGATCAACGCCAGCGCCTCGGGCGTGGGCGGTTCCACGCGCGTGGTGATGCGCGGCGTGAAGTCCATCAGCGGCAACAACAACGCCCTCTATGTGATCGACGGTATCCCGATGCCCGACCTGCGTTCGTCGCAGACCGAGGGCACCTACGAAACGCCCGACGGCGGCGATTTCGAGGGTATCTCGAACCTCAACCCCGAGGACATCGAATCCATGACGGTGCTTTCGGGCGCCACGGCGGCCGCGCTCTACGGTTCGCAGGGTGCCAACGGCGTGATCGTCATTACGACCAAAAAAGGCGAGGAGGGGCGCGTGCGCGTGAACTACGCCAACAATACCACCTTCTCGTCGCCGTTCGTCATGCCGCAGTTCCAGAACACCTACGGCACCGACGCTACGGCACCTTCCATGAGCTGGGGTACGAAGCTCTCGACCCCGACCTCGTACGACCCCTCGGATTTCTTCCAGACCGGCTTCGAGGAGACCAATGCGATCTCGGTCTCGGGCGGTACGCGCGTGAACCAGTCCTATTTCTCGGCCGCTTCGCTCAATTCGCGCGGCATCATCCCCAACAACGTCTACAACCGGTACAACTTTACCTTCCGCAATACCACGCAGCTCATCAAGGACAAGCTGACGCTCGACCTGGGCGCTTCCTACATGCGCCAGTACAAGCGTAACCCGCTCGTGCAGGGCCTCTACCACAACCCGCTGATTCCCATTTACCTCTTCCCGCGCGGCGACGACATCTCCAAGTACGAGGTTTACGAGCGTTACGACGCCACGGCGGGCTATATGAAGCAGTTCTGGCCCCTGGAGTTCATCACCGGCGTCGAGAACCCCTGGTGGATTACCAACCGCGAGCTGTTCGAGAATACGGCGCACCGCTATACGTTCAACGCCACGCTCAAGTGGGACATTGCCGACTGGATCACCCTCACGGGGCGCGTGCGCACCGATAACATGGTGATGAACTATACGCGCAAGATCTATGCCTCGTCCGACAAGCTGTTCGCTTCCGAATACGGCAACTACCAGAACAACAAGATCCACCACAACAACCTCTACGCCGACGCCCTGCTGTCGATCAACAAGAGTTTCTTCGACGACAAGTTCTCCCTGTCGTTCAACCTGGGTGCGAGCATCCTCGATGACAAGAACGACGGCGAAGGCTTCGAGGGCCACCTGGCCACCCTCGCCAACAAGTTCTCGGTCTACAACGTGGATATGAGCCATTCGCAGACCAAACCCTACGCCGACCGCTACCACGACCAGACGCAGGCCGTCTACGCCACCGCCCAGCTGGGATATAACGGCATGGTCTACCTCGACGTGACGGCGCGCAACGAGTGGGCGTCGCAGCTGGCCTTCACGCCCCATATGAACATATTCTACCCGTCGGTGGGCCTTTCGGCCGTCATCTCGTCGATGGCCGACCTTTCCAAAGCCGGCATTTCGTTCCTCAAGGTGCGTGCCTCCTATGCCGAGGTGGGTAACGCCCCGCAGCGGTTTATTACCGGTGTCAATACGCCCTTGCAGACGGGCGGTATCGTTTCGTCGGACTCCTATGCCCCGGCTGTCAACCTTACGCCCGAGCGCACCAAGTCGTTCGAAGTGGGCCTGAACGCCAAGTTCCTCGGCAACAAGATCTGGACGGACGTGACCTATTACAATACCAACACCTACAACCAGCTTTTTAGCTACGATGCACCGCCCAGCACCGGCTACAAACGGGCATATATCAATGCCGGCAAGGTCAACAACTGGGGTATCGAAGCGGTCGTGGGTTACAAGAACACATGGCGCGATTTCTCGTGGGCCACGACCCTCAGCTTCTCGATGAACCGCAACAAGATCAAGGAGCTGGTTCCCGAAGGCACGCGCGACGTGGCCGGTAACCTGGTGACTGTCGACGAGGTGAACATGGACTACGGCGGCTACCGCATGAAGGTCAAAAAAGGCGGTTCGATCGGCGACTTCTACGTGACGGGGCTCAAGACCGACGACCAGGGACGCATCTATGTCGACCCCAATACCAATACCGTCACCACCGATCCCAATACGTGGCTTTACGGCGGCAATACCGAAGCCCGCTTCCGCCTGGGGTGGAACAACCGGTTCTCCTACAAGGGCGTGAACCTCGGCGTGCTGTTCGATGCCCGCATCGGCGGCCAGGGCGTTTCGGCGACGCAGGCCCTGATGGATCGCTGGGGTGCCTCGCAGGATTCGGCCGATGCCCGGGAAAACGGCGGTGTCTGGATCTCCGAGGATCAGAAAGTCCCCGATGCCAGGGTCTTCTACGCCAACAACGGCAACGGGCTTTCGATGCTTTCACACTACGTTTACAGCATGACCAACGTCCGCCTGCGTGAACTTACTCTGGGCTACGACCTTCCTTCCAGGTGGTTCAACGACAAGATCGGCATGACCGTGTCGCTCGTCGGCCGCAACCTGTGGATGATCTACAACAAGGCGCCGTTCGATCCCGAGATCACCGCTTCCACGGGTACCTATTACCAGGGGCTCGACTATTTCATGCAGCCCAGCGCCCGTACCATCGGCTTCAGCGTAAGACTCCAATTCTAAAACTTCAGACCAATGAAACGATTCAATCATACAATAGGATTTTTCGCCGCTGCGGCGCTTGCCGCCTGTACCGGTGACTTCGAATCCTTCAACACCAATCCCGATGCGGTGCAGTCGGTCGACAAGAAGACCTACATCACCACCATGCAAATGGATGCCGTGATCCCGTGCAGCGACGTGGGGGCCAACGAGTTCCAGCGCGCCTGCAACCTGATGGGCGACGCCTTCGGCGGCTATCTCTCCCCGATCCAGGCCTTCAACGGCGGCAGCTATACCTGTACTTACGACCTCGACGGTACGGACTACAACAACGTGCCTTTCTCGGTGGCTTTCACCAATGTGATGCCTGCATGGCTCAACCTCAAGTACGCCTACCAGAACGGACAGGTTACCGACGATGTCTTTGCCGTTGCCGAGGTCATCAAGGTGATGGCCCTCCAGCGTACCACCGACATCTACGGCCCGATCCCCGTTTCGAATTTCGGCCAGACCGAAAACCCCTACGAATCGCAGGAGACCGTCTACAAAAACCTTCTCACGGATCTGAATGCCGCCATCGTGGTGCTCAAGGAGTATGCGGCCAATGCCGCCGACGCCAGGCCGTTGCAGAAGGTCGACGCCGTTTACCAGGGCGACTATACGAAATGGCTCAAGCTGGCCAACTCGGTCAAGCTCCGCATGGCCATGCGCATCCGTTTCGTCGAACCTACTTTTGCCCGAACCTATGCCGAGGAAGCCGTCAGGGACGGGGTGATGACCGCTTCGGACGACGGTGCGTGGCTCAAGAGTTCCGGTTCGGTACAGGTATACAATCCGCTCGAAGAGGTGTGGAACGCCTATAACGATACCCGCATGGGTGCGACCATCGACGCTTATATGAACGGTTACGCCGATCCGCGCCTGCCGGCCTATTTCAAAACCTGCGAGGATGGCAAGTACCACGGTGTCCGCAGCGGTCTCAGCTCGATGCTGAAGGCGGACTATACCGGACTTTCGGTGCCCAACGTCGCCAAGGATACGCCCGTCGTGTGGTTCCTCGCTTCCGAGGCCGCTTTCCTGAGGGCCGAAGGCGCCATGCTCGGCTGGGAGATGGGCGGTGACGATGAATCGTTCTACAAGACGGGTATCGAACTGTCGTTCCTCGAACGCGGTCTTACCGCGGCCGCCGCGGCCACCTATGCCGAGAGTGCGAGCGAACCCCAGGCATTCGAGGACGCTTCGGCCGCCTCGACGAAATACAACGCTTCGAAACCTTCGTCCGTCTCCCCGAAATGGAATGCCGGCGCCGGGGACGAGGAGAAACTCGAACGGATCATCACGCAGAAGTGGATCGCCATGTTCCCCAACGGGCAGGAAGCCTGGTCGGAATTCCGCCGCACAGGTTACCCCAAGGTGATCCCGATCGTCAACAACCTCAGCGGCGGCAAGGTCGATACCAACGTCCAGGTGCGCCGTATGACCTTCCCGCGTTCGGAGTACTCGAACAATGCCGCCGGCGTGGCGGCTGCCACCGCACTGCTCGGCGGAGCCGATACCGGCGGTACGAAACTCTGGTGGGATAAGAAATAATGAACCTAAAAACAACACGAAAGATGAAAAATTTCTTGAAATACGTCGCGGCCCTTGCGATCGTGGGTGCCTTTTTCGTCGCTTGTTCGGATTGGACGGATCCCGAGCGCGAAATTACGCAGCATCCCGACCAGCAGTCGCCCATCCTGCGCGATAATGCCTACTACCAGGCCCTGCGCGAATACAAAAAGACCAAGCACAAGATCGCTTTCGGCTGGTACGGTTCGTGGACGGCCGTCGGCGCATCCTACCAGACCCGCCTGCAGAGTGCTCCCGACTCGATGGATATCATCTCCATCTGGAGCCAGTGGCATTCGCTGACCCCCGAGCAGATCGCCGACAAGGAGTTCGTGCAGAAGATCAAGGGCACGAAGGTGACCTTCACGATCTTCTCGGACAAGATGCCCGAGCCGTTCCTCACCGAGATCGGCGGCGGCGAATATACCGACGAGGCCATCGAGGCCTACGCCAAAGCCTACTGCAAGGACTCGATGGACAAGTACAGCTACGACGGCATCGACGTCGACTACGAACCCGGCTACGGCGCTTCGGGGCCGTTCGTGGGACATGACAACGAGCTGTTCAGGAAGCTGATCCTGGCCATGAGCAAATACGTCGGCCCCAAGTCGGGGACGGGACGCCTGCTTATGATCGACGGCGTGCCCTATGCCGTGCATGCCGATGTGGCCGACTGCTTCGACTACGGCATCGTGCAGGCTTATAATTCTTACGGCTATACCGATTTGCAGGATCGCTTCGACGAAGCCGATAAGAAAGGCTGGAAGCCCGAGCAGTATATCTTCGCCGAGAACTTCGAGTCCCTCTGGAAAACCGGCGGCGTGTCGCATGAATGCCGCGACGGCCAGAGGGTCAACTCGCTGCTGGGCATGGCGCGCTTCAACCCCACGCAGGGTTTCGGTGCCGGTTTCGGTGCCTACCACATGGAGTATGAGTACGCCAATTCGTCGATGCCTTACAAGTATATGCGCGAGGCGATCCAGGATGTGAACCCCGCCGGCGGCGACCTGATCGTCGGTCTGACCTCGACCGGCTTGTCCAAATACCTGTTCCTGGTCGGGGACGACGGTACCATCACGGGCGAGGTGGACGAAAAAATCCGGGTCGAGCTGGCTCGTCCTGCCCCGGCCGACGTTTCGTTCCCGCTGGCTATCGACAATTCGCTGGTCGATGCCTACAACGAAAAGCACGGCACCTCCTACGAGCCGATCGACCCCGCGCGTGTTTCACTCGGCACGCTCGGCGTGGCAGCCGGTGCGTTCTTGTCCGACGAGGTGTCCGTTACCGTAAGTTCTGCCGGGATCGAGAAGGGTTACTACCTGATCCCCATCGTCGTGGAACTTCCCGCGGAAGATATTTATACCTCGAAGGAGCCATTGGTACGCTACCTGCTGTTGACGGTGTCGGCGATGGAGATCGACGTCGATGCGACGGCGCTTACGGGCGTGAAGATCGAACCTGCCTCCGGGTGGACGATCGTCTGCTACCAGGGCACCGCTTCGAGCGGCGCCAACGGCGTCTGGAACCTCGATTCCGATGCGCAGAAGGCCTGCATGTTCGACGGCAAGCTCGACTCCAACTGCTGGCATGCCGCGAATGCGTCCTATTCGTGGGGGAATGGCGGCAACTTCATCATCACGCTGGACAAGGCCTACGACATCAACGGCTTCCGCTGGCATATCTACTACGAGGACTCTAACCCCGAATGTACCGATTTCCAGTACAGCGAGGACGGCACCAACTGGTATAGCCTCACCAATGAAATTTCGTTCGTGCCCAAACTCTCGGCCGACAACTGGAAGATATTCCAGTTCAAGAAGACCGTCAAAGCCCGCTATCTCCGGGTATACGTCGGCCGGGTAACCGGGTATACCAGCATGAACGAGGCAGAGATTTTCGCCCCTGCAAACTAAACCTAAAACAAGAGAACTATGAAACTGAAATATTTGGTCGCTCCGCTGTTGTTCGCCGCCGCTGCGGCGACGGGCTGTCAGGAGTCCGCGGAGACCTATCCTGCGATCTACATGACCGATGCGCAGAACAATCCCGACAAATCCATGACCATCGATGAACCCCCTGCCGAGACCTCGATCACCGTATCCTCCTCGGTGGTTATGGAGCACGACGTGCGGATCCAGTTGGAAGTGCGGCCCGAACTGCTGGCTGCCTATAACGACAAGTACGGCAAAAACTACCAGATTCCGCCCGAGGACAGCTATGCCCTGAGTTCGACCGAAACGACCATCCTGGCCGGCTACAACACCTCTTCGGCGATTGACTTCACGGTGTCGTCCGTCTCGGAGTTCGCCGAGGGCGTGACCTATTGCGTCCCCGTGGGCATCAAGACCGTATCCGGCGGAATAAGCGTGCTCGAACCGAGCCGCACGCTCTTCATCGTGCTGAAAACGCCCGTGATCAGCAAGGCGATTTACCTGGGTTCGGGCAACATCTACGATGTGCCTTCGTTCCAGGAGAATTCCGACCTGGCAGCCCTTCCGCAGCTCACGCTCGAAGCCCGCGTATACATGCTCGGCTTCCAGTCCCGCGATCCTTACATCAGCTCCATCATGGGTATCGAGGGCATTTGCGGCGTGCGTTTCGGCGACGTGAAGGTCGATCCCGACTGCATCCAGATCTGCCACGACTCCTACCAGCCGGCGGCTTCCGACAAGCCGTTCAGCCTTGAGAAATGGTATCATGTCGCTGCCGTCTGGACAGGTTCGTCGTGGGATATCTACATCGACGGGCAGTATGCCACGGGCGTGGAGACGCAGGGCGAGACCATCGACCTTACGAGCGACAACGCGAAAGGGTTCCATTTGGGAGCCTCCTATGGCCGCGGCCGTACGCTGAACGGTTACGTCGCCGAGTGCCGCGTATGGACACGGGCTCTTTCGCAGGCCGAGATCGCCAACAACATGAACTATGTCGATCCCACGTCCGACGGGCTGCTTGCCTACTGGCGCATGAACGCATGGGAACCCAACGAGAGCGGTTACGGCAATATCGTGCGCGACCTTACGGGCCATGGTTACGATGCCATCGGCGACAGCTCCAACCCGACGATGATGGACACCAAGTGGAATTAGTCCGCTTATAGACCGACAGGGGCCGTGCGACCCCGGCATAAGCCGGGTTGCACGGCCTTTTTTCATACTCCTGCTTCGGGCTGTCCCTGCTTCGGGCTGCAAACCCGCCCCGGATGGCGGCCTGTCGTGGCCTGTCGGCAGTCTGTCGGCGGTTTCGGTTTCCGGCTGTCCCCGTTCCCCGACGGTTTTCGGCTGCGGTTTGCCTTTGGCTGGCTGTTCTCCGGCGGCGCCCTTCCGGCTGCGGCCACGGCTCGCTCCGCCCTCCTCCGGCTTTGCCGGTTCATCCCGATTTGTTGTTGTACCCGACCTAAAGACCTTATGAAAAAAATCACGCTTATCTCTTTTTGCCTTGCCGCTTTCGCCTTTGCTTCGTGCGCCGGCGGCGGGTGCCCGGCCACGGGCATCATCCCGGCCCCGCAGCAGGTGACGTGGGGCGAAGGTGCCTTCCGTATGCCTGCCAAGCTGCTCTACACGACCGACCTCGACGGGCAGGACAAGGCCGACCTCGCGGCGTGGATGCAGCGTGCCGCGGACGGATTCTTCCCCGCCTCCTTTGCCGAGGCCTCCGACGGCGACATGCCCGCACTCGAACTGCTTCGTACGGGCGACGGCGCCCCCGAAAGCTACCGTCTCGACGTCTCCCGCACAAAGATCACGCTCACGGCCCCCGATGCCGCAGGGTTGTTCTACGGACTCCAGTCGCTCGCACAACTGGCCGGGCACCACGGCCGCCGCATTCCGGCCGTCACGATCGTGGACGCCCCGCGCTTCGGTTACCGGGGCTTCATGCTCGACGTCTCGCGCCATTTCCGCGACAAGGAGTTCGTCGAACGTCAGCTCGACCTCATGGCGCGCTACAAGCTCAACCGCTTCCACTGGCACCTGACCGACGGAGCCGGATGGCGCATCGAAATCAAAAAATACCCCGCCCTGACCGACATCGCCGCCTGGCGTCCCTATCCCGACTGGGAGGGATGGAACTTCGGCGGCAAACGCTACTGCCACCGCGACGACCCGGCGGCCGCCGGGGGCTATTACACGCAGGACGACATCCGCGAAGTGGTCGAATACGCCCGTGCCCTGCATATCGAGGTGATTCCCGAGATCGAGATGCCGGGGCACAGCGAGGAGGTGCTGGCCGTTTACCCCGAACTCTCGTGCAGCGGCAAACCCTACACGGACTCCGATTTCTGCATCGGCAACGAGCAGACGTTCGAATTCCTTGAGAGCGTGCTCTCCGAAGTGATCGGGCTCTTCCCTTCGGAATATATCCATATCGGCGGCGACGAGGCTTCGAAACAGGGGTGGCGCACCTGCCCCGAATGTGCCGCCCGGATGCGTCGGGAGGGACTGCAGGACGTCGATGAACTGCAAAGCTACCTGGTGCACCGCATCGGGACGTTCCTCGCCGCCAAGGGCCGCCGCCTGCTGGGCTGGGACGAGATTCTCCAGGGCGGGCTCGCGCCCGGCGCCACGGTCATGTCGTGGCGCGGCACCGAGGGCGGGATCGCCGCGGCCAGGGCCGGACACCGCGCCGTGATGGCTCCCTCGAACTACTGCTACCTCGATTTCTGCCAGGACGACCCCACCCGCGAGCCGGTCGCCGCCGCGGCGTTCCTCACCCTCGCGCAAGCCTATTCCTACGACCCTGCGCCCGATTCGCTGGGTGCGGATGTCGTGCCGATGATCCTCGGCGTGCAGGGCAACCTGTGGTGCGAGCACGTGCCCACAGCCGAACATGCCGAACACATGATCTGGCCGCGCCTGCTGGCGATTGCCGAAGTGGGGTGGAGCGCCCCCGAACGGAAGGACTACGACGACTTCCACGCCCGCGTGCTCGACGCCGTGGCGTGGATGCAGCAGCGCGGATACCACCCCTTCGACCAGAAAAATGCCGTCGGCCCCCGCCCCGAATCGCTCGATACCCTGCATTGCCTTTCGACCGGCAGGCAGGTGGTTTACCGTACGCCTTACAGCCCGAAATACCCGGCTGCGGGCGACGCTTCGCTGACCGACGGGCTGTGCGGCGGGTGGAACTACGGCGACCGCCGCTGGCAGGGGTGGCTCGATACGGATGTCGAACTGGTCGTCGACCTCGGGGAACGCCAGCCTGTGAAACGTATCGCGGCCTGTTTCATGCAGGGTTTCTATGCCGACATCTGGATGCCCCGTGCGGTCGAAATCTCGGTTTCGGACGACGACAGGCACTATACGCCCCTTGCCGCGGTCGAAAACGACATCCCGTTCGAATACAAGCAGGATTGCTACCGCGAGTTCGGCTGGTCGGGCCAAACCGCGGCGCGTTACGTGCGGCTGAAAGCCCGGCACAACGGCCATCCCGGCGGCTGGATTTTCACCGACGAGATTATTGTGGAGTAACCCCGCCGGGGCGGATTCCCGGGATGCTTTCTCGCGATGTGCCTGCCGCTACAATGGGAAAGGGGGGGCGCCAAGTCTTTCCGGCCTCCCGGGAACCGCGTGTCCTGAAATGCCCCGGATGGCAGCAGTGCAAATAAAAAAGGGCTGTCAACGATATGCCTGACAGCCCTTTTCCATGCCGGGTCGGTTCTTTGCTATTGATCCCGCCGTCCGTTTCCCGGTTATGTTTCCCGATTGTGTTTTCCTTGTTCGTTTATCCTTGCGCCCGTCCGTGTACCCTTGCGTTCTTGTCCCGGTTTATCTTTGCGCTCGTCCGCGTATCCTTCCGTCTTTGTTCCGGCGTATTCGTGCGCTCATCCTTGTTCCTTTGCGTCCTTGTCCTCCTTTTATCTCTGCAATCCGGCCGTCGCTGCGCGCACGCAACCCCTCCGGTTACTTCTCGCGGAAAATGTTGAGGTGCGCCAGCAGCGGGTTGCGGCGGTCGAGCAGCAGGAACTCCGCCAGCAGCAGCACGAGCGCTGCGATGAGCAGGTATTGGTACTGCTCGTTGAACTCTTCGAAACGCATCATCGACAACTCGGTTTGTTCCATTTCGTTGATGCTCTTTACGATCTCGTCGAGGCCGATCGACTGCTTGGTCGAACGCACATAGGCGCCGCCCGTGATCTGGGCCACCTCGGAGAGCATCTTCTCGTCGAGCTTCGAGACGACCATATCGCCCTTCTCGTCCTTGATGAACTCCCCGCCGATCTGGATCGGGGCGCCTTCGGGCGTGCCGATGCCGATGGTGTAGATGCGTATGCCCATCTCCGCGGCGCGTTTGGCCACCGCCAGGGCGTCGTCCTCGTGGTTCTCGCCGTCGGTCACCAGGATGATGACCCGGCTGTGTGTCTCTTCCGTTTCGCCCGAGAACGACAGCAGCGCCTGTGACAGCGCCTTGCCGATGGCCGTGCCTTGTACCGACACCAGCGACGGGTCGATCCGCTTGGCGAAGGCTTTCGCCATGCGGTAGTCCGACGTGATGGGCAGCTGAACCTTGGGTTCTCCCGCGAAGACGATCAGCCCCACGCGGTCTTGCCTGAGCCCGTCGAAAAGTTTGTTGATGGCATATTTGGTGCGCTCGAGCCGGTTGGGTTCGAAATCCTCGGCCAGCATCGAGTTCGAGACGTCGACCACGAGCATCATCTCCACGCCCTGCGCCTTCTCCTCGCGGAGCTTCGACCCGAACTGCGGGCGTGCCACGGCCAGTATGAGCAGGACGACGGCCGTGCAGAAGAGGATGAACTTGAGTGCGGTACGCCCGGTCGAAACCTCGGGCATCAGTTCCTCCAGCACCCCGGGGTTCCCGAAGCGTGCGAGCCTTTTGCGGCGGCGTGCCGCCGCTGCCCAAAAGATCAGTACCAGTGCCGGGATTGCCAGCAGCAGCCAGAGATATTGCGGATTTGCGAATCTGAACATAACGAATGCCTGCCCGGCGTATTGTTTCCCGTTTGCTGTCCCTGTCCGACCCGCCGGGTTTGCATTAAGGCACCTGGGGTGCCTGTCGGACAGCGACATTCCCTCCGCAATCTTCCTTCCGGCAAAGGGAGGGCTTTGCCGGCGTCTGGGGCGTGGTGCCCGTCAGGGTATCCGTTTGAGCACCAGGTTTGCGAACAGGAACTCCGCGAACAGCAGCAGCAGCCCCGCCAGCGCCCACAAGAGATATTGTTCGTGGTAAGTAACGTGTTCCGTAACCTCCACCTTGCTCTTTTCCAGTTGGTTGATCTGGTCGTAAATGGCTTTCAGCTTGGCTTTGTCCGTGGCGCGGAAATACTCCCCGCCCGTCATCTCGGCGATCGACCGCAGGGTCTTTTCGTCGATCTCGACCTTGGCCATCACCGTGCCGCCCGTGGGCGTGCCGTAGATGTCCACGGCGGGGTAGGGCGCCATGCCCTCGGTGCCGACGCCGATCGTGTAGACGCGGATGCCCTGCGCCTTGGCGATCTCGGCCGCCGTCAGCGGGGCGATCTCGCCGCGGTTGTTCACGCCGTCGGTCAGCAGGATGATGACCTTCGATTTGGCATCGCTCTCGCGCAGGCGGTTGATCGCCGTCGCCAGGCCGTTGCCGATCGCCGTGCCGTCCTCGATCAGGCCGCTGCGGATGCGCGACAGCAGGGTCTGCAACGTCCCCTGGTCGGTGGTCAGGGGGCTCTGCGTGAAGGCCTCGCCCGCGAATGCCACCAGCCCGATCCGGTCGCCGTAGCGGTCGGCGATGAACGATCCGGCCACCTCCTTGGCCGCCGTGATGCGGTCGGGCCGGAAGTCGCGTGCCAGCATCGAGCCCGAGACGTCGATCGCCAGCATGATGTCGATGCCCTCGGTGTTCGTGTGCGAAAGCCGCTCCACGTCCTGCGGGCGCGCCAGCGCCACGACCAGCAGCGCGAATGCCGCCGCACGCAGCACGAACGGCAGGTGCCGCAGGTAATAACGTATGGTCTTCGGGGCGCGCACGACACCGTCGACCGACGAGATCTGTATCGCCGCCCCGCCCTGCAACGTCCGCCAGACGTAGTAGCCGGCCATCGGTACGAGTGCCGTCAGCAGCCACAGATAGTATGGTGATGCGAAATGCATAGTCCTTGTGTTTTACCAGTTTTTCGTTCCCCGGACGACGACGCCCTGTTTCTCCTTCAGCTTGTCCTGCGTGCGGTCTTCCTGGGCCTGGATGGCATCGAGCATCTGTTCCTGCTCCTGCGGGGAGATACCCGCCGGAACGGGCTGCTGCTGCCCCTCCTGGTCGCCTTCGCCCTCCTTGTCCGGCTGCGAAGGATACTGCTGCCGGTCGCCCTGCTGCTCCTGGTCGCCGCCCTGCTGCTCCTGGTCATCGCCCTTTTGGCCCTTGTCGTCCTGCTGCTGGTCGCCGTCCTGTTTGTCCTGTCCGTTGCCCTGTTGCTGCTGATCCTGGTTCTGGTCTTTGTCCTGGTTCTTGTCGTCGCCGCCACCGCCGCCGTCCTCGTTGTCGTCTATCAGGCGCTTGGTGTAGGCGTAGTTGTACTTGGCCTGCTGGTCGGCAGGGTTCAGCCGCAGCGACTGTTTGTAGCTTTCGAGCGCCTCCTTGTATTTCTGCTGCTTGAACTGGGCGTTGCCCAGGTTGTAGAACGCTTCGGCACGCTCCCCATCCGTACGCAGCGAGTCGGCCGCGGCCCTGCGCATCGTCTGCTCGGCCTTGTCGAACCGCTCGGCCTTGTAGAGGGCGTTGCCGAGGTTGTAAGTCGCCTCGAACGATTCCGGTGCGGCCTCCAGCGCCCGCTCGTAACGTTCGATGCTCTTCTCGTAGTTGCCCTTGTTGTATTGCCGGTTGCCGCGCCGCACCTCGCTGCGTTCGGGCATGTTCTGCGCCGAAGCCCCGAGTGCGGCCAGGAGGAATACCACTGTGTATATGAGTTTATACATCTGTCACGCATTTTAGTTTTTCACCGGCTCCTGCCCTTCGGTCTCCTCCTCCGCCTCGGCGACCTTGGTCTCCTCGACGAAATAGTAGGCTTTCAGGTAGTCGGCCTCGTTCTGCTCCGCATCGGGCGTCGCCTTGGCGAACTTCACCAGGTCGGCGTCGCGCAGGATCGCCGTCAGATCCATCCGGGCCTTGTCGGGCAGTTCCTCCGCGCGCATCGCCTCTATGATCTCATCCGAGGTCATCTCCATGGCGCCGAAGCCCCACCGTGCCGCGACGTAGGTGCGCAGGATGTCCGTCAGTGCCGAATAATATTGCTTGTGCTTGTTGTTCTGCCACAGCTTCTGGTGGTGCAGTGCCTCCAGCGCCTTGATCGCCACGACGTGCGGCGGCTGGGGCGGCGAAGGCCTGAACAGGTCGCCGAGGCGTTTGCCGCGGCTCTCCAGGTAACGTTTCAACGCATAGGCCGCCGCCAGCAGCAATACGAGTGCGAGCGCGCCCCATTGGGCGTAACCGCTGACCTCCCCGAAGCGGAACGGCAGGTTCCACTGGGGCTTCACGTCGTAGATCGACTGCGACGTCGAGTCGATCTGGAAGGTCGCCACCTCCAGGTAGAGCGAGTCGCGCGCCCAAAGCGTGTCGACGATGTTCTTGTCGGCATAGAGCACGGCCGGGCGGCCGAGATTCCACTTGCCCTCCTCGAACGCCGCCAGCGTGTAGCGCTTGCGGAGTTTGAGGTGGCGGCCGTCGCGTTCGAGCGTGTCGATCGGATACTCCTTGTGGAGTTCGATGGGGTTCCCCGGCTTGTCCTCGAATTCGGGGAACTGCACCACCTGCACCAGGTCTTTCTCGACGTCGACCACCAGGTCGAAACGGTCGCCGATCATGACGCTGTCGGGCTGGATGTGCGCCGTGACCTGCGGCACGTCGGACTGGGCCCGCGCCGCTGCGCCCGCGAGGAGCAGCGCTATTGCAAAAAGTCGTTTCATCGCTGTTTGAACAGTTTTATCAGTTCCGCCACATAGTCGCCCTCGGTCGAGACCATCGCCGTGTCGATGCGGTTGTGCTTGAGCGTCGATTCGATCTGTGCGCTGCGCTGCCGCCATTTTTCGGCGTAATGCTCCCTCACGGCGCGCGACGAGGTGTCGACCCAGACCTTACGTCCGCTCTCGGCGTCTTTTAGCTCGACGATGCCCACGTCCGGCAACTCCGTTTCACGCGGGTCGTAGACGCGTATGCCCACCAGGTCGTGCTTGCCGCCGGCGATCTTCAGCGCGTCGTCCAGCGCCGCCCTGTCCTTCGAGGAGTCCATGAAATCCGAGAGGATGAAGGTCGTGCAGCGTTTCTTGTTGACGTTGGTCAGGAAACGCACCGGCTCCGAGAGCTTCGTCCCCGCCGATTCGGGCCGGAATCCCACCAGCTCGCGGATGATCATCAGGATGTGGCTGCGCCCCTTCTTCGGGGGGATGAACTTCTCTACCTTGTCCGAGAAGAAGATGCAGCCCACTTTGTCGTTGTTCTGTGCGGCGGAAAAAGCCAGCACGGCGGCGATCTCGGTGATGATGTTCTTCTTCAGGCGTTCGGTCGTGCCGAACATGCGTGATGCCGAGACGTCGACCAGGAGCATCATCGTCAGCTCGCGTTCCTCCTCGTAGATCTTGATGTGGGGTTTGCGCGAGCGCGCCGTCACGTTCCAGTCTATA
>ENA-UEQE01001691-UEQE01001691.1-human-gut-metagenome-genome-assembly--contig:-NODE-1691-length-17431-cov-49.399043_pt1 | contig 17431 bp, 13 predicted proteins | sample MGYA00242934_ERZ507935 | MGnify/ENA primary metagenome ERZ507935 (study PRJEB26167, sample SAMN06115423) | human gut metagenome | host: Homo sapiens | place: China:Anhui | collected 2015-03-30... | reverse complement strand
CAGAAGGACTCCTGAAAGATAAGCTGGGGCTGAATTTCGATGTTGTAAAAACAAACGAACTGGCAGACTTGGGAGATTTGACTCGTCCGTTCAATGAAGAAGAAAAGGCTCTGATGCAAGGTATGGTCAATAAAGGATATGAACTCTTTACCAAACGTTGTGCCGACGGCAGAAAAATGAATATCGAAGATATCAAAAAGATAGCTGAAGGACGTGTGTGGACCGGAGAAATGGCCAAAGACCTGAAACTGGTAGACGAGCTGGGTGGACTGGATGAAGCTGTTGAAGTTGCAGCCTCACATGCTAAAATAGAACGTTATACGCTGGTAAGCTATCCGGAAAAAGAAGATTTCCTGACTTCACTGCTTAATACCCGGCCAAGCCGTTATATCAGCAGCCGTATGCAGGAAAATTTCGGTGAATATTACAACGGACTCCGTTTTGTAAAAAATCTCAAGGATGCCGATCGCCTGCAGGCGCGCATGCCGTTTGATGTGGTTATCAAATAAAGCATCGGCTGCCTGATGAAACTTGAAAGAAAAATAAAGATTTACCACGGACTGTTGCCATTAGCATGCCTCTACCGTCTGGGAGTAAGTATACGCAACTGGATGTTTGACAGAGGTATACTTCATTCACAGTCATTTCCGCTACCCGTTATCTGCGTGGGTAATATCAGCGTGGGAGGAACCGGAAAGACTCCACACACAGAATACCTCATCCGGTTGTTACAGAATGAATTTCAGGTAGCTGTACTCAGCCGTGGATATAAACGTAAATCGAAAGGTTTCGTTCTGGCTACTCCCGAAACAGATGCCGACCAGATTGGCGATGAGCCTTATCAGATGGCGCACAAGTTTCCGGATATCTATGTGGCTGTAGACCGAGACCGCTGTCACGGCATTAATCAGCTAACAGATGGACATACAGTTCCCGGCATAAAGGTTATTGTTCTGGACGATGCTTTCCAGCATCGCTACGTGAAGGCAGGACTGACCATTCTGCTTATAGATTATAACCGTCCGATACATCTCGACCGGATGTTACCAGCCGGACGACTGCGGGAGCCGGAAAGTGGAAAAAAGCGTGCCGACATCATCATCGTAAGTAAGTGTCCGGCACAAATGAGCGAAGCAGAACAACAGGCGTTGCGATATGATATAGCACCCCTCCCCTGTCAGCAACTTTATTTTACAACGCTGGCATACGGAAAACTACAGCCTCTCTTCTCGGAAGAACCGGAAAAGAAGCTTGAAGAAATCCGAAACGATGACCATATCCTGCTGGTTACAGGTATAGCCTCACCGGCAGCCATCATCAGTAAACTGTCGGCTTATACGCAGTTTGTTACTCCGTCGACTTTTCCTGACCATCACGATTTTGATGCAACGGACATGAAACGGATAGAAGAAGCGTTCAGAAAACTACCTGAGGGTAAACGTTTCATCATCACAACCGAAAAGGATGCGGCACGGCTCATCGCTCATCCGCTACTGAGTGAAACGATGAAACCTTATATATATGTATTGCCGGTAGAGGTAGAATTTCTGAATAAAGAAGAACATTTATTTAACCAAAATATTATCGAGTATGTTAGAAAAAATTCAAGAAACAGCAGCTTTTCTAAAAGCTAGAATGCACACTCATCCCGAGACAGCCATCATTTTAGGTACAGGTCTGGGCAGTTTGGTACACGAAATTACCGATAAATATGAAATAAACTATTCCGAAATCCCCAACTTTCCGGTATCGACCGTAGAAGGCCATAGCGGTAAGCTGATTTTCGGTAAACTGGGCAACAAGGATATTATGGCCATGCAAGGTCGCTTCCACTTTTACGAAGGCTATTCAATGAAGGAAGTTACTTTCCCTGTACGTGTCATGCGCGAATTGGGTATCAAGACTTTGTTCGTTTCGAATGCAGCAGGAGGAACAAACCCGAATTTTGAAATCGGTGACCTGATGATTATCACTGACCATATCAACTTCTTCCCTGAACATCCGTTGCGTGGCAAGAACATCGAATACGGCCCCCGCTTCCCGGATATGAGTGAGGCTTACTCAAAAGAACTGATCGCAAAAGCTCTCGAAATTGCCGAAGAAAAAGGAATTAAGGTACAGCAGGGAGTATATATCGGAACACAGGGACCAACTTTCGAAACTCCGTCGGAATATAAGATGTTCCACATTCTGGGAGCCGATGCAGTAGGTATGTCTACTGTACCTGAAGTTATCGTAGCCAACCATTGCGGTATTAAGGTGTTCGGCGTTTCAGTTATCACTGACTTGGGAGTGGAAGGCAAAATTGTCGAAGTATCACACGAAGAAGTACAGAAGGCTGCCGACGAAGCACAGCCTCGTATGACCACCATTATGAGAGAACTTATCAACAGAGCGTAAAAAAAACTATGCACGAAGGAAATAGAACTGAAATATCAACTCTCGGTGAGTTCGGGCTGATAAAGCATCTCACCACAGACATCAAACTACAGAATGAAGAAAGCAAGTATGGAATAGGTGACGATGCTGCCGTACTTGACTTTGCAGGAAAGCAGGTGCTGGTTACAACCGACTTGCTGATGGAAGGTGTTCATTTTGATCTGGTCTATACTCCCCTGAAGCATTTGGGATATAAATCAGCAATGGTAAACTTCTCGGATATCTATGCAATGAACGGTACACCTAAGCAGATTACCGTATCTCTGGCTGTATCGAAGCGTTTTTGCATAGAAGATCTGGAGGATTTTTACGATGGACTGAAACTGGCTTGCCAGCTACATCACGTAGATATCGTAGGCGGTGATACTACTTCTTCTGTAACAGGTCTTGCAATCTCCATTACCTGTATCGGTGAAGCTGACAAAGATAAGGTGGTTTATCGTAATGGAGCCAAAGATACAGATTTGATTTGCGTAAGCGGAGATTTGGGAGCAGCTTATATGGGACTTCAGCTGATGGAACGTGAGAAAGCTGTTTTTCAGGGAGAAAAAGACGTCCAACCTGACTTTGCCGGCAAAGAATATCTGTTGGAACGCTTCTTAAAGCCAGAAGCACGCCGCGACATCATCGAACGACTGGCTGAAGCAGGCATCCGTCCAACAGCAATGATGGATATATCCGACGGCCTCTCTTCTGAACTGATGCATATCTGTTCGCAAAGTCAGACAGGCTGCCGTGTGTACGAAGACCGTATTCCTATCGACTATCAGACCGCAGTCATGGCAGAAGAATTTAATATGAATCTGACAACTTGCGCCCTGAATGGAGGTGAGGACTATGAACTGCTGTTCACTGTACCTCTGACCGATCACGAAAAAGTCTCACAAATAGAAGGAGTAAAAGTTATCGGACATATCACAAAATCGGAGTTAGGTTGTGCCCTGATTACTCGCGACGGCAACGAACTTGAATTAAAGGCTCAAGGATGGAATCCACTTAAAGGTGAATAATAACAGCCCACATACAGTTAAAATCCCACTATTTTATGAGTAATAGTGGGATTTTTCATGAAAATCCGCCCTATTTTAATTTTTTCTCATATTTTTTTCGAGAATAGTTTGCAGTTTCAAAAACTTTGCTTACCTTTGCAACCGCAAACGAGAAAGATTGGTGCCATAGCTCAGTTGGTAGAGCAAAGGACTGAAAATCCTTGTGTCCCCGGTTCGATTCCTGGTGGCACCACTTTTACAAAACGAAAAATCATGAAAACCGCTGAAATACAGTTATTTCAGCGGTTTTTTCTTTATGTACTATCCGCAAAAATATGCAATCTGGTGCAATAAAAAATTGCTGATTCGGTGGCTTTTTTTGAGTCCTATGAAAAAACCACCGATATGTACCATACTTCACTTATTCTCAACGATTTGCGTGAATCATTTTCAGGGATGAAATTCTACATTTGCATACCCTACTGAATGACGGATGAAATACAACGTCTGCTAAAGGCTTTCTTATCCGATGATAATGATTGTACCTACAGGCGGATAATAGTAAGAGAAACAAAAATCGGTGGTTTTTTAGAGCCGGCAATAATAAAAGCCACCGAATTTAACATTTCTCTCCAGCCATCCCCTCAATTCAGGATTGACGAAATAACCGAATGTGCAACTTCAAAAAGAAAATGATCATGAAACAAGGAACAATGAACATTCTATTTTTCGTTCTGAAAACAAAACTGCTGAAAAATGGCGAGGCTCCAATCCTAATGAGGATTACCATCAACGGGCAATATGAAGAAATAAGAATACAGAGAAGCGTTCCATTAAAGAACTGGAATCCGGCCAAGGGATGCAGCAAAGGAAAAGACAGGGCTTCCATCGAACTGAACAACTATATTTCCGCCCTCACTACACGCGCATACGAAAAGCACAAGGAACTGAACTTTGAATCGGCACTGATAACTCCAAAGACGATATTAAAGCGTGTGTTCGGAAAGGATGAGACTATCCGGACGTTGCTTGGAACAGTCAAAGAAGAAATTTCTTCTATGGAGAAAGTTGTTGACATAGACTATTCTCCCGTCACCATCAACCGTTATAAGAATGTGCTCAGAAAACTTGAAACGTTTGTGCCACGTTTTTATGAGAAGGATGATATTACATTCCATGAACTTTCCCCTGATTTCATCAAGGCTTTTGATGTTTTCCTGAAGACAGAAGCCGGACTGTGCCGCAACACAATAGTCCGCTACATGAAATGCCTGAAGAAAATCACCAATATGGCAATAGCCAAAGAATGGATGCGGAAAGACCCGTTTTACGGATATAAGATGGAACAGGACGAGACAGATCCGGTATTCCTGACAAATAACGAGCTTCAGGCTATAATGAACAGGGAATTTGATATTCCGAGGCTGGAGCTTGTCAAGGACATCTTTTTGTTTGCGTGCTTCACCGGTCTGGCGTTCGCTGATGTATCCACATTAAGACCGGAACATCTGGAGCAGGACAATAACGGTGACTGGTGGATAAGAAAAGGACGTGTAAAGCTGGAGAGAAGAAGAAAGTCAAGTTCCATAGCAAATGTTCCACTTCTTCCTGTTCCATTGGCAATACTTAAGAAATACGAATCACATCCGATATGTCTTAAACAAGGGACTTGCCTTCCTGTTGTCTGCAATCAGAAGGCAAACAGCTACCTGAAGGAGATTGCGGACTTCTGCGGCATCAAAAAGAATCTGACCACACATGCAGCCCGACATACGTTTGCTACGACCGTCACGCTGGCCAACAACGTTCCATTACAGGAGGTCTCTGCCATGCTCGGACATGCTTCCACAAGAATGACACAACATTATGCAAGAGTCATGGACAGGAACCTGAAGGACAACATGAATATAGTAAGGAGCAAGATGGGATTGTAGATGGTAAACTTGCCCATGGCAAAATTTATTAGTGCATATTTGATTCTGTTCTACGGTTTAGTGTTTTTACATCATACTATTAAAGTTGTCAGGACATTATATTGACATAATACTATGTCCTGACACTATTATAATATAGAGGTGCTATGTTATTGCATTATTATGTTATTAGGGTATTATGTTGTTATGTTATTGTGTTATTGCAATATTATGTTATTAGGGCATTATGTTGTTGTGTTATTATGTTATTGCAATGTTATGTTATTACGTTGTCAGGGTATTACACTATTGCAATATTACAACAGAATTTATTTTATATACACACTGATTATCAATATATTACGACATTTATTAAGCAGTGCATACAACCTTACTATAAAATCTACATACTATTATATGATACAGATTGATAGGTAATATCTGTAAATCAGGATACCATAGTACAATACAGCATACAACTTTCAATATTGAATATCCAAATTTCGGCAAATAACTAAATATCAGACACCACCATTCACACGTTATTCAATTCTGCATACAGGATTGTCACAAACAAACTGATATTTATATTTTTCATCAGGTAAATACGACTCTATTTTATAGCTATAAATGGGCATGGAGCCACAATCCACTTTAAGTGGATTTTCTGTTCAAACGAACAGAGCAAGTTGTGTTTTTGTCCGACAGAAAGTATTCTGTCAGACAAAAACAAGCTTGCCCTCCCTCACGATCGGGGGATTTTCCTCCAAAGTCGGAAATAGATATATTAAAAATTAATCATACAATGTATATTTTGATAATCCACAGATAAAGCCATCATAATTATAAAAAAAACGCAATAGGTTCAATTTAATTGAACTAATTTCTATCTTTGCATCCTAGAAAAGATAATTTTGAATTATATGGCAAATCTTAAAAATGCAGCTATACGTGAAATGGTCATAGATCAGTGCTTATGTAATAAAAGACGTAAATATAGCACTAAAGATTTGATGGAAGCGTGCAATAAAGCTTTAACTCAGGAAGGGTATGAAGAAGTCACTTCTTTGAATACTATCCGGAGCGATATGCGGGCTATAGAACAGCGATGGATAGCTTATGGAGGCAAGATAAAAGAAGAAATACAAGGAAGAAATAAGTTTTATTATTATGAAAATCCTGATTTTTCTATATTTAAGCCAGAGCTGACACAAGATGATTTGAACAAACTAAATCAGACCTTACTGATACTAAGCAGATTTAGTGGTCTTCCACAGTTTGAATGGATATATGAGTTGAATGCCAGATTTAAATCCACATTCATGGCTTCACCGTATACCAAATCCATTATTGATTTTGATGATAATATCGATGTGGAAGGGAAACAATATATTTCTGTACTATTTGATGCAATTGTCAATAAGAGTGTGCTATCTATCAGGTATAAACCTTTCAGTCATAATGATGAGAAGATATATACGGTACATCCCTATTACCTAAAAGAATATAACAACAGATGGTTCCTGTTAGGACTGGATGAGGGTTATGGCAAGTTGATTACTTTTGCATTAGACAGAATTCTTTCCATTTCCTTTCTTAATTGTAAATATATAGAAAATGAGAGTATTGACTTCAATGAATATTTTGAAGATGTAATTGGAGTAACAGTAAAGCCAAACCATGAAGTCCGTAAACTCAAATTGTGGGTGTCCGCAGAGCAATACCCTTATCTGAAGACAAAACCATTGCATGGTACTCAGAAGTTGCTGGAAGAAAAAGATGATGGTAGTAGAATTATTCAAATTGAAGTTCGTGAAAATTATGAACTTATACAAACTCTTCTTTCTTTCGGAGAAAAGGTAGTGTTACTTGAGCCAATAGACATAAAAAAGAAAATTCAAGAAAGAATACGGCTTGCAGAAGAAAATTATAATATGTTCAAATAGATTGAGCGTATAGTGTTTAACTTTGTAATAAATAAATTTAGAATATGAATCAATCTCAGTATAATCAGTTGTTTTCGTTCCTTTTTAACATAGCGAATGATGTGCTTGTCCAGTCATTTAATAAAGGTGATTATAAGAAAATAATTCTGCCTTTCATTGTACTTCGCCGTCTGGATTTATTGTTAGAGGAGAGTAAGCAGCAGGTGATAAACTTTTGCCAAACAGAAGAATTTGCCATGATGCCGGAAGCAAGCAAGGAACAGCAGTTGTGTTTCATTACAAAATATCCTTTTTACAATGTATCTCCTTTTACTATGAAAATGTTAAAGGCAGAAACTGATCAGACTCGTTTGCGTCAGAACTTTGAGGCATACCTTGACGGATTCAGTCTTCATGTGCAGGATATTATAGCTAAATTCGACCTTCGCCATTATGTGCAATTACTTTCAAACTTGGGTTGTTTGGGTATGATGATCGAGAAGATGACAGCAGATGATATAAATCTTGGTATAAAACCTGTTGTTGATGAAAACACTAAAGAGATTAAGCTGCCACCTCTTGACAATCATACAATGGGGACTTTGTTTGAGGATTTATTGCGTAAGTTTAATGAGGATTATAGTGTAACAGAAGCTGGAGAACACTATACACCACGTGATTATGTGAAGTTGCTTGCAGACTTGGCTTTTATACCAGTTGCCGACCGTATGAGAAACGGGGGATATGAGATTTATGATGGTGCTTGTGGTACAGGGGGTATTTTGTCTGTTGCTCAGGATAGACTGGAAGATATGGCCGGAGAGCGTGGTATGAGATTGAAAACTTATTTGTTTGGACAGGAATTACAGCCTGAGACTTTTGCAACTTGTAAGGCTGATTTGATGTTGTCCGGGCATAGTCAGGATTTCACTTATCGTCAGGGAGGTGTGATGCGTTATCGTTTTGTGAATGGAAGTACTATATCAGATGATGGGCATCCGGGTAAGAACTTTGACTTCTGTATTTCTAATCCTCCGTTTGGTACACCGTGGAAAAAAGATTTTGAGGTATGGGGTTCTCCTAAAAAGAAAGATGATGTTCCTGATACACGTTTCTCTGGTGTTATGGATGGCAAACAGATGACATTTGTTCCTAATATCGGTGACCCTCAGATGCTTTTCCTTGCCAATAATGTAAGTCGTATGAAAGAGGATACAGAACTTGGTACTCGTATTGTGGAGATACATAATGGATCTTCTTTATTTACAGGTAATGCTGGTGGTGGTGAAAGCAATTTGCGCAGATATATTATCGAAAATGATATGTTGGAAGCTATCGTAGCAATGCCGGAGAATATGTTTTATAATACGGGAATTGGAACTTTCGTCTGGATTGTAACCAATCGGAAGGAAGAACGCCGCCGGGGAAAAGTTCAGTTGATTGATGCAACTTCTATAAAGACTCCACTCCGTAAAAATCTGGGTAATAAGAATTGTGAAGCTTCTGATAATGACCGTGCAGCTATTCTAAAGTTGCTGACAGATTTTGTTGAAAATGACAAGTCCAAGATTTTTGATAATCGTGAATTTGGCTTTTGGCAGATCACCGTTGAGCGTCCTTTGCGCCAAAGTATATCATTAAGTATAGATGCTTTGCAAAAGACAGTGAATAGTTTTGTTCGCAAAGATGTATCATTATCAGACGAATGTATTGTGCAGTTAATGCAGCTTGACATAGACATTCCTCTACAGGAGGCTATTCCTGAAGTTTCTGAAAATGAATCTATATTTGATTCTAAGTTTGCTAGATTCAGGAAAATGAAACTGGCAAAGACCACAGGACAGATAATGGCGGATATGGTTCTCAGCTGTGCGCTTACTGTTTTATGTGATATGCTTGGAGAAAAAACAGAATGGCTGGATGTCCAGGAGTTTGAAGAAAGGTTCAATTCTGATACAAGGGTAAAGCAGCTTAAATTTACTTGGAGTAAGATTGAAGATGTTTTTCTGTATATCAGTAAAAAGGTAAATCCTGATGCCGAACCAGTTGTGAAGGATGGTAAGTTGGTTCCGGATCCGGCTTTGCGTGACACAGAACAGGTTCCACTTCTTTATCAAGGAGGGATAGAAGAGTTCATGCGTAATGAGGTGTTGCCTTATGCTCCGGATGCTTTCGTTAATGATGATACTACGATTATCGGATATGAACTTTCTTTCACAAAGTATTTTTATAAGCCTATAGAGCTGAGAGCTTTAAAAGATATACGTGAAGAAATCCGTGAAATAGAGAGTCGCACTGATGGTTTGTTGAACGAAATCTTGGGAGAGTGATATGAGAAGGTATGATAGTTATAAGGATAGTGGTGTTGCTTGGATAGGTGAGATTCCTGAGCATTGGGAGATTAGAAGTTTACGTAACTTTCTAAGTTATGTTTCTATAAAAGGTCATGGTGATAAGCAGCTGCTTTCAGTAACACGTGAAAATGGTGTTATTGTACGTAATGTGGAATCAAAAGAGGAAAATCATAATTTTGTACCAGATGATTTAAGTGGATATAAATTGGTCGAAGAAGGACAGTTTGTTATAAATAAGATGAAATCATGGCAAGGATCTTATGGGGTTTCTTCTTACACTGGTATAGTTAGTCCTGCTTATTATGTTTGTAATTTAAGAATTGAAAATAAACGATTCTTCAATATTGCTATCAGAAGTAAATCTTATGTTCCTTTTTTTACTCAGTATTCCAAAGGTATTAGAGTCGATCAATGGGATTTGTCTCCAATAGCTTTAAAAAATATACCTTTTATAGTACCTCCATTGGACGAGCAACAAAACATTGTTGAATTTTTAGATGAAAAAACAACTAAGATTGATACCTATATTCAAGAAAAAGAGAAAGAAATACGCTCTTTAGAAGAGTTGAAACAGGCAGAAATTGCTTTTGCTGTGACTCATGGTATAAACCCTGATGTCCCAATGAAAAATAGTGGTGTTGCTTGGATAGGTGAGATTCCTGAGCATTGGGATATATTCAGATTAGCATTAGCTTTTATAGAAAATCGTAAGTTAAACTTAGATTTAGCAATAACGGAAGCTTATCAGTTTAATTATGGTCAGTTAGTGCCTAAAAAGAGAGAATATAAGGAAGACGAAGATGCAGATATTTATGCAAAGTATACAGTGTTACAACCAGATGATATAGTAATTAATGGTTTAAATCTTAATTATGATTTTGTTTCACAGAGAGTTGCTATAGCTTCTCATGAAGGTATTATTACATCAGCTTATGTGTGTTTGCGTCCAAGAGTTAATGTATGCTCTCAATATTTCTGTTATTTGTTTAAAGCTATGGATTCGATGAAGCTATTTCATGGTATGGGAACAGGGATAAGACTTACATTATCTTATTCGGAACTTAAAAAAAGATTAATTACTTTTCCTCCATTGGACGAGCAACAGCAGATAGTTGAATATATCCAACAAAAAACAGCCCAAATAGATAAGTATATAGCTGATGCAAAAGGACAGATTGATAGTCTTAAAGAGTATCGCCAGAGACTTATTTGTGATGCTGTGACAGGGAGAATCAATGTACAACCTAAACTTTAAAATGATTATTATGACTACAGATACTTCTGAAAAAGGATTGGAAAATATTATAGAAGATTTTCTTCTTGACAAGAAAGGTGAGAGAGATGAATCTTTAAGATGGATTCGTAGAGAAAGTAAAGACTTCAATAAAGAATTTTGCTTGGACGAAGGTATGCTGCGTACTTTTCTTGAAAGTACACAGCAAGAAAAGGTAAATCGTGTACGCATTTTTGAAACCCCGCTTAATATGCGCAAGTTTTATGAGCGTGTACGTAGTCAGATTTCACAACGTGGTGTGGTCGATGTCTTGCGCCGTGGTGTAGAACATAACGCTACAATATTTGACTTTTATTATCCTCTGCCGGCTAAAGCAAACTTGGCTGCGCAGGAGGCATATCGGCAAAATCGCTGGTCTGTAGTGCGTCAGTTGCATTATTCACAGACCCAGACACGTGATTCCATAGATATAGTCCTTATGCTTAATGGATTGCCTATAATTACAATGGAGTTGAAAAATGAGCTTTCCTGCCAGAATTGTGATGATGCCGTAAAACAATATAGAAGAGACCGAAATCCCAAAGAGCTTCTGTTTATGCCTAAACGTTGTGCGGTACATTTTGCTGTTGATGATGCAGAAGTACAGATGTGTACAAAGCTTAGTGGAGAAAATTCTTGGTTCTTACCTTTTAATAAAGGGGTTGATGATGGTGCTGGTAATCCGGTTAATGATAACGGATTAAAGACTGCTTATCTTTGGGAAGAAATCTTACAAAAGCCAAGTTTGAGCGAGATCCTTGAAAATTTTGCTCAGGTTATCAAGAAAAAAGATGAAGACACTGGCAAAACTATAGAAAGCATAATCTGGCCGCGTTATCATCAGCTGGAGGTTGTACGTGCTCTGATAGCTGATACAAGACAAAAAGAAAGTGGTCAGAGATACTTGATACAACATTCTGCCGGTAGTGGAAAATCTAACTCTATTACATGGCTGGCTTTTCAGTTGGTAACCCTGAAGAAAGAGGATGAGATTACACCACGGTTTGAGAGTGTAATTGTCATTACGGATAAAGTAAATTTGGACAAGCAGATACGTGATAACATACGTGCTTTCTGCAATAATAAAAGTATTGTAGAATGGGCGGATGATAGTGATGCCTTGAAAAAAGCATTGGCTGCTGGCAAGAAAATTATTGTATCTACGATATGCAAGTTCCCTTTTATATTGCAGACACTTGGTAAAGAACTGGCGTCAAGAAAGTTTTGTGTAATTATAGATGAAGCTCATAGTAGCCAGAGCGGATCTATGCAGAGTGCTTTGAACCGAGTATTGTCTGGATACGGACATAAAGATGTGCAGGTAGAAGATACAGAAGATGGCTTGAATGAACTGCTATCTTATGTTGTATCAGGTCGTATGATGGCTAAAAATACGAACTTTTATGCCTTTACAGCTACCCCGAAGCCTAAAACTCTTCAAATGTTCGGTATCCCATATAAAAAGGATAATGGGGAAATTGGTCATAAACCATTCCATTTGTACTCCATGCGCCAGGCAATAGAAGAAGGTTTTATACGTAATGTCCTTGAGAACTACATAACGTATGATAGTTTCTATAAGATTCTGAAAGCTACGGAACAAAATCCGGAATTCGACAAAGACCAGGCAAGCAAGAAGTTGCGTGTATGGGTGGAAAGTCAGCCTGAAACAGTAGAGAAGAAAGCACGTATTATGGTAGAGCACTTTCACGAAAATGTGTGCCATAAGATGGGAGGTGAAGCCAGAGCAATGGTGGTATGTAATGGTATATCACGTGCCATTGACTATTATTTCGCAATTAAGGCTCAACTTGAATCACGTAAAAGTCCTTATAAAGCTATTATTGCTTTTAGTGGTACTAAAGAATATAATGGTAAGCAGTTGGATGAAGCAGAACTAAATGGTTTTCCTTCATCAAAGATTGAGAAGGTTTTCCGAACAGGAGCTTATCGCTTTCTGATAGTTGCAGATAAATTTCAGACGGGATATGATGAACCGCTATTACATACAATGTATGTGGATAAACCTCTGAAGGACGTGAAGACGGTACAGACTCTTAGTCGTTTGAATCGTTGTCATCCCCTTAAAACAGAAACAAATGTCTTGGACTTCGTAAACAAGGCAGAGGATATTCAAGAGGATTTTCAGCGTTATTATAAGATGACCATTTTATCCCGTGAAACCGATGTAAATAAGGTCAGTGACAAGTTGGCTATTTGTGACGAGTCTATGATCTATACAGAAGAAGAGGTGGATGAATTTAACCGGAAATATTGGTCTGGCGCTGAAAGGCAAGAGCTGGATCCTATTTTGGATGCTTGTGTTGAACGTTTTAAAAAAATGTCCGAAGAGGATGGAAACGAAGATAGACAGATTGAAGTTAAAAGTGCAATGAAGCACTTTGTACGTTTATATGAGTTTCTTTCAGCCTTAATGAACTTCAGCCGAATAGACTGGGAAAAGAAGAATACATTTTTTCATTTCCTGTTGAAGAAGCTACCTGTACTTAAACGTGAAGATTGGACTCAGGGATTACTGGAACTTGTAGATTTTGATAAGTATCGTGTAGTCAAGCGTGTAGATGAAAGCATAAAGTTAGAAAACAAAAACTCAGAAGTAGAACCGATACCTGTAGGTCAAACTACCGGAGGAACCACAGATCCTAACATGGCAACGCTGGAACAGATTGTAGATGATTTTAATCAGGTATTTGGTGATATAGATTGGGGTGATCCTGATACGGTAAGAAGTCAGATTCGTCAGGTGGTTTCCAAGTTGCAGGAAAGTGATGAAGTAAGAGATTCTGTATTGAATAATGATGAAGATATGCAGATGCAGGTCATTCATGATAATATTAGTACAGAACTGGGTATTATCACTGCAAACAGTAGTGAAATGCAACGCCGTTATCTTTCTCAGCCGAATATTCAATCACAGTTGGATACACTGATACTTATGCGTCTTCAGGAGCTTATTAATCCGGCATTTAATGAACAGTTGCTTACAGAAAAGCTACTGGAAGAGTTCGCTTCTGATTTTAAGGAACTTTGCGGTGTAAAATATAGACAACTTGAAGAAGTAATTCAGTGGATGTTCAAGGTATTTGATACAGAAACAGTACGCTCTTTAGACGGTATAAAGGATATAAAACGCACTTTAAACCTGGCTTACAGAACAAGTGGACGAGATGAGGACTTACGGGACTGGCTAAAACTGTTGAGTATTAAGTTAGAGGCGTTTATGAAGAAAATTTATTTTATGGTTAACGGTAAAGAGTTGACTAAGGATGATGGTAGCTTCGTACAGTTCTTGGATACAGCTAAAGCTGTAAGATTGAATCATCTGTATTATACAGAAGATGAAATATTGTTCAATATGAAGTCTTATTATAATTTCCTTCATTCTCTCCGTAATGTTGACGCTCATAATGCACCTGTAATAGAAGACAGTAATGTCCGTCCGGGTATTCACATGGTTACCGCTATATATCTGTATGTTACAATGATTAATATTACAGATATGGAAAACAATAATAATTAAAAGTATGAAGAAAAGAGTAAAAGATGATTATAAAAAATATGCAAGGATCTTACCAGCTGTTTTATCCATGATAGTTCCTTGTTTATCAACAATTTACTTTATATTTAATCTTTCGTGGGTTAATAATTTTCTTACTATAGAATTTAGTAAAGTATGGGGTACATTATTGGTATTATTCCCATGTAGTTTGATTTATGGAGCGATTGGATATGCAGCCAGTGAATTGTTTCGTAGTATATCTAAGATTATATTTCAATATAAACTATTTGAGGAAGATGAAACAAAGATGCCTACAACAGACTTTTTAATATTTAAAAAATCTCCATTCTCTACGATATACATAAATAACATTATGAATAAGATAAATGAAGATTTTAAAATAGTGCTAAGTGATAAGAGTGCACAAGATAAAGATGAACTTGAAGCTCGTAAAGAAATTGCTAATGTTGTACAAATGATAAGGAATATAACACGTGATGATAATATATTGTTACAATATAATATTCAGTTTGGGTTTTTGAGAAATTTGATGGGAGGTATGATTATTGCTTTTATCATATCCTTTTTATTATTTTTTATTTCCTTATTTTATGGTGAACCGTGGATTGTACATCTAATTCTATGTGTTGTAGATGTTTTAATTTTTCTAGTCTCATTTATTATTCTTAAATATAGAGCGCGAGCTTATGCACGACAACTTTATTCGACTTATTTAACAATTAACAAATAATTATTATGGTAAGAGTTGCATCAATGAAAATTTGGAATGTGGAGCTTGGACTTGCAGTTCATGTAAAAGCTCCTAATGGTAGATATATTGTTATAGACTTAGGTTCAACCAAGAATGTATCTCCTTTACAAACCCTGAGAGGGAAAGATGTTGGTTATATGGTTATAACGCATCCCCATTTGGATCATTTTAGTGATATTGACAATATAGCATATGCTAGACCGGATGTATTATGGCGAAGTCATAGCTATTCAAGAGATGAACTTCTAACAGATATAAGGGAATCTGATAGAAATAAAATTACAAAATATTGTGATTTTGTTGAATCTTATAATGGTGAACTTTCTATTGGAAAAGATCCATCTACTGGTACACCTTTTGGAGGATTGACAGCAGATATTTTTTGTACAAATACTTGCGATAAGAAGAATAAGAATAATTTTAGCGCTATTGTTGTATTAAAACTAGGAAATGCAAAAATTGTCGTTTGTGGTGATAATGAAAAGGATTCCTTTGAACGATTAATGCTGAGACAAGATTTTAAAGATGCTGTTAAAAATGCCTGGATATTAGTTGCTGCTCATCATGGTCGTGAATCCGGCTATTATGAAGCTTTTGTCGAATTGGTTAATCCATATCTTACTGTTATTTCAGATACTAGCAATGTGGAAACGAGTGTATCTTCAAAGTATTCAGCGAAAAGCAGAAAATACAGTGTATATAACTCCAATACTCGATTATATGAAGAGAGACATTGTTTAACAACTAGAAAAGATGGTGATATAGAAATTGAATTTGGAGAAACTGATGATAATAACTATAGTGGATATCTTTATGTTCAAAAAAATAGATAAATATATTCTAAAAGCCTCTATTCTTATCATCAGTGAATAGAGGCTTTTTAGAAAGATAGATAGTCCTATTTATGATCTAAATAATTATAACACGATACTTCATACTACTTTTTTCTTATGTTTTTTATATATTCACGTAAACATACTCCTTGATTTGCATTAAGGAATGGCATTATTAAACCCTCTAAAATTTCGTCCTTAAAGACATTACAATGATTAAGCATACTAACTTCTTTATTTGTAATAAAATTAGCTAGAGAACTTTGTTCTTTAATACCTGTATATCCAATCCTTCCAAATATTCCATCCTTTTCTCGCATTATATACTTTCTAATCCAATTATATTTGGGCATTGATTTAACTGCTTTATCATTAGTACTAGAAATATTCAAGATACGACCTATTTTTTGGGGGAAAAATTGTATCCAATTATAATTCTCATTAACTATACTTCCTGTTAAAACAATGCTATCTATTGGAGTTGACAAGAAATCCGCATATAAATGATTTAGAAGATATTTCGCAACAATATATGTCCCAAAAGAATGAGCAACAATAGATGCACTAGTTACTTCATATTTTTTACTTACTTCATAATAATAATCATTAAACTGCTCAACCACTTTTTTTCTTTTTGAAGGGCAAATAAGTAACAAGACAGGTGCTTTATATATAAATGGGGCAAAAATCCAACCTTGACTGCAAGCTAAAGGAGCGAACTTTGAATTCCAAAAGGCTTTTGTATTAACTCCATGTATTGTAAACAATACCCCTCTGGCCTTACGTCGTTCGATAACTGAACGTTTAGTATATGCTTTTTTTATTATTTCAGCTTCCTCCTCACTTGGATAATAACGTATTTCCCATTCTTTAATTCTGCTATCTAAAAGTACTTCTACAATAGGTTTTCCTGGTATCCCATTTTTATAAGTTTGAAATAAATCTATATACGAATCTATGATTTTGGGGTTATCCTCTGATGCATACAAGATATCAAATTCAATGTTACCAATAACAGATGTGTCAATAAAATTTGGTATATCTCCTTCTTTATTAAATACAATTACACAATCAAAATCGTTTGGACGTGCTTTTAACGTGATAAATGATCCTCCCACAAATATTCTTCTTGCACCTTTGGCTTTCGCATAATCAAAAATATTTACAATTGCATCCTCATAATCTTTCCTATTGTCCCCATTACAAAATATATCAATAAATTCCTTACCAGAACAAGTATATCTTCTGTTTTCTTGTAACTCCCCATTTTCATCAAATAACATATTTCCCATTATGTCATCAATAATATATTTTTAATTAAAATGTTTATATAGCTTTCAATAGTTCGTTAAAAATTCGCCAAGCCTAAGCGGCTCTGGCAGTAAATAAAATGAGTTCTTTGAAAAGTTTGTC
>ENA-UEQE01001668-UEQE01001668.1-human-gut-metagenome-genome-assembly--contig:-NODE-1668-length-17605-cov-17.670584_pt1 | contig 17605 bp, 9 predicted proteins | sample MGYA00242934_ERZ507935 | MGnify/ENA primary metagenome ERZ507935 (study PRJEB26167, sample SAMN06115423) | human gut metagenome | host: Homo sapiens | place: China:Anhui | collected 2015-03-30... | reverse complement strand
ACGGAGTGCTCCTGCAGGTTATGGCCGATACCGGGAATGTAAGAGGTGACCTCGATACCATTCGTGAGGCGGACACGAGCAACCTTACGCAGAGCAGAGTTAGGCTTCTTGGGGGTCATGGTACGAACTGCAGTGCAGACACCACGCTTCTGGGGGCTGCTCAGATCAGAGTACTGCTTCTTCTGAGAGTTATAAGTCTTCTGCAGAGCGGGAGCGGTGCTCTTGGTAGTCAGGACCTCACGGCCTTTGCGTACAAGCTGGTTAAAAGTAGGCATTTTGTTTCTCCTTTCTTAATGATGAACATCGGAAGATTTTCCGACTTTTTTGCCGCACTATCCCCATGAGGGACGCGCAACAGTTATATAATACCCGCTTTGCGGCCGGATGTCAACAGTTTTTGCAAATTTTTTTGTATTTATTCCAGATTTTTTCTTTCAGACAGTTTTTGGCAGAAAAAGTGCCTTTTCCATCCCCTGCTGCGCTGCCTTTGGCACGCAAAAACCGCCCCGCAGGCTTTCGCCCACGGAGCGGTTTTGTTTAACGGATCAGATCCTGACAGATGCCGCGCTTACTGTGCGGAGGCAGCCAGCTCGGCTGCGATCTCGGCATCGCGCTCAGCCTCACGGTTCTTCAGATCCTCACGCACCTCCGGCAGACCGGTACCGGCGGGGATCAGCTTACCGATGATGACGTTCTCCTTCAGACCGGACAGCGGGTCGACCTTGCCCTTGATGGCAGCCTCGGTCAGCACGCGGGTGGTCTCCTGGAAGGAAGCGGCAGACAGGAAGGAGTCGTTGGCCAGAGCAGCCTTGGTGATGCCCAGCAGCACCTGCTGATACTCTACCAGCTTCAGGCCCTCTTCGCCTGCATCAATGCGCTTCTGCAGATCGGCATTGATGTTCTCCACCTCCAGACGGCTTGCCAGAGCACCGCCGATCAGGTTGGAGGAGCCGGAGTCGGTCACGCGCACCTTGCGGCACATCTGACGGACGATGACTTCGATATGCTTATCGTTGATCTCAACGCCCTGCAGACGGTAGACCTTCTGGACCTCGTTGATCAGATAGTTCTGCACGTCCTCCAGACCCTTGATGGCCAGAATATCCTGCGGGTACAGCACGCCCTCACGGGTGATGATGTCGCCCTTCTCCACACGGTCGCCGGGCATCACGCGGGAATGCTGGGTGAACGGGATGGAGTAGCTCTTGACTTCCTCTGCACCGTTCTCGTCCTTGCCGGTGACCTTGATGACCACGTTCTTCTTGGTGTCGTCCTGAGAGACCACACCGGAGATCTCGCTCATGATGGCCATGCTCTTGGGACGGCGGCTCTCGAACAGCTCCTCAACACGGGGCAGACCCTGTGTAATATCCTCGGCAGATGCGATACCGCCGGTATGGAAAGTACGCATCGTCAGCTGAGTACCGGGCTCGCCGATGGACTCTGCGGCGATAACACCGACAGACTCGCCCAGACGGACCGGCTCGCCGTTGGCCATATCGGAACCGTAGCAGCGTGCGCAGACGCCGGTCTTTGCACGGCAGGTCAGCAGGCTGCGGATCTTCAGGCGGGTGATACCGGCTGCCTCGATCTCGTTGGCATCGTACAGGTCGATCATCTTGCCCTCGGGCACGATAACCTTGCCGGTGATGGGATTGACCACATCGCCGACGGCAAAACGGCCGATCAGACGCTCGCGGAAGCTCTCGATCTTCTCCTTGCCCTCGTGGATCTCAGAGACCCACAGGCCATCGGTGGTGCCGCAGTCGATCTCGCGGACGATGACGTCCTGAGAAACGTCGACCATGCGGCGGGTCAGGTAACCGGAGTCAGCGGTACGCAGAGCGGTATCAGCCAGACCCTTACGAGCACCACGGGCAGAAACGAAATATTCCAGAATGTTCAGACCTTCGCGGTAGTTTGCACGAATGGGCATCTCGATGGTGTGACCGGCGGTGTTTGCCAGCAGGCCGCGCATACCAGCCAGCTGCTTGATCTGGTTCATAGAGCCACGAGCACCGGAGTCTGCCATCATATAGATCTCGTTGTCCTTGGGCAGGTTGTCTGCCAGAGCCTTGGAGACCTTATCGGTGGTCTTCTGCCAGATATCGATGGTCTTGTTGTAACGCTCGTTATCCGAGATCAGACCACGGTTGAACAGCTTGCCGACCTTGGCGATTTCCTTATCGGCCTCGGCGATCAGCTCCTGCTTCTGGGGCGGGATCACAGCGTCGCACACAGCCACGGAGATAGCGGACAGGGTGGAGTACTTATAGCCCTGTGCCTTGATGGCATCCAGCATCTTAGCGCACTTGCGGGTGCCGTTGCGGGTCATGCAGCGGGAGATGATCTCGGGCAGGGTCTTTTTGGTCACGCGGAAGCTGACCTCGTACTCCAGCCAGTGCTCGGGATCGGTACGATCCACATAGCCCAGGTTCTGGGGAATGGGATTGTTGAAGATGATGCGGCCGGCGGTGGCATCCACCAGACCGGTGCGCTCCACGCCGTCAATGGTCATGGTGCGGCGCACCTTGATGGGTGCGTGCAGGGTGATGACGTGCTCGGCGTAAGCCATCAGAACCTCGTTCTCATCACGGAACACCTTGCCTGCGCCCTCGTCGTTCTCGCGGACGGTGGTCAGGTAGTAGCTGCCCAGGATCATATCCTGCGTAGGCACGGTAACAGGTGCGCCGTCAGAGGGCTTCAGCAGGTTGCCGGAAGCCAGCATCAGCATCTTAGCCTCACGGCAGGCATCCTCACTCAGAGGCAGATGGACTGCCATCTGGTCGCCGTCGAAGTCGGCGTTGAATGCGGTACAGGCCAGCGGGTGCAGCTTGACGGCACGGCCTTCCACCAGCACGGGGTTGAAGGCCTGAATGCCCAGACGGTGCAGGGTAGGTGCACGGTTCAGCAGCACGGGGTGACCCTTGATGACGGTCTCGAGGCTGTCCCAGACCTCGGGCTTTGCGCGCTCGACCATCTTGCGGGCGGACTTGATGTTGTTGGCAATGCCCTTCTCCACCAGATCCTTCATGACAAAGGGCTTGAACAGCTCCAGAGCCATCTCCTTGGGCAGACCGCACTGATCCATCTTCAGCTCAGGACCGACGACGATAACGGAACGGCCGGAGTAGTCAACACGCTTGCCCAGCAGGTTCTGACGGAAGCGGCCCTGCTTGCCCTTCAGCAGATCAGAAAGGCTCTTCAGTGCGCGGTTGTTGGGGCCGGTGACCGGACGGCCGCGGCGGCCGTTGTCGATCAGGCTGTCCACAGCCTCCTGCAGCATCCGCTTCTCGTTGCGCACGATGATGTCAGGAGCGCCCAGCTCCAGCAGGCGGCGCAGACGGTTGTTGCGGTTGATGACGCGGCGGTACAGGTCGTTCAGGTCGGAGGTGGCAAAGCGGCCGCCGTCCAGCTGAACCATGGGGCGCAGGTCAGGCGGCAGCACGGGCAGCACATCCATGATCATCCACTCGGGACGGTTGCCGGAGATGCGGAAAGCCTCAACAACCTCCAGACGCTTGAGGATGCGCACGCGCTTCTGGCCGGAGGACTTTTCCACCTCGGCGGTCAGCTCAGCGCTCAGCTGATCCAGATCGATCTCCTTCAGCAGGGTCTGGACAGCCTCGGCGCCCATGGCAGCCTCGAACTCGTCGCCGTAACGATCGCGCATTTCGCGGTATTCCTTCTCGGTCAGCAGCTGCTTCTTGTCCAGCGGGGTCAGACCGGGATCGGTGACGATATAGCTTGCAAAGTACAGCACCTTTTCCAGCAGGCGGGGGCTGATGTCCAGCATCAGGCCGATGCGGCTGGGGATGCCCTTGAAGTACCAGATGTGGCTCACAGGAGCGGCCAGCTCGATGTGACCCATACGCTCACGGCGGACCTTGGCCTTGGTGACCTCGACGCCGCAGCGATCGCACACCTTGCCCTTGTAACGGATGCGCTTGTACTTACCGCAGTGGCACTCCCAGTCCTTGGTAGGTCCAAAAATGCGCTCGCAGTACAGGCCGTCACGCTCCGGCTTCAGGGTGCGGTAGTTGATGGTTTCGGGCTTTTTGACCTCGCCGTAGCTCCAAGCGCGGATCTGCTCCGGGGAGGCAAGGCCGATTTTAATGGAATCGAAAACGTTGTTTTCCATGAAACGAACCCTTTCTTAATCTCTAGTAGTTTCGATGATACAGGCGGCTTTTCTGTTATAGGATCACAGGCGCTTCTCCCCTGCCGCAGCACGCGGCCAAGGGGGAAGGCTGTGTTGTGTATCCAGATCAGAAATCTACTTCGTCAGAAGCAGCCGGAGCCTCGGCACCGGAGTTATCGTCCTCCAGCACAGAAGGATCATCGAAACCTGCATCGGCGTCCTTGATGTTGTAATCAGTCAGTTCGCTCTCCTGCACCACAGTCTCGGTACCGGCAACGTCACGCATATCAAAGCCGGTCTCTTCGTCGTCGAAGTTCTGGCGCATATCGATCTCGTTGCCGTCCTTATCCTGCACGATCACGTCCATACCCAGAGACTGCAGTTCCTTCAGCATAACGCGGAAGGACTCGGGGATGCCGGGCTGCGGGATGGGCTCGCCCTTGACGATGGCCTCGTAGGTCTTGACACGGCCCTCCACGTCATCGGACTTGACAGTCAGGATCTCCTGCAGGGTGTAAGCGGCGCCGTAAGCTTCCAGTGCCCAGACCTCCATCTCGCCGAAGCGCTGACCGCCGAACTGAGCCTTGCCGCCCAGAGGCTGCTGAGTGACCAGAGAGTAGGGGCCGGTGGAACGGGCGTGGATCTTATCGTCGACCAGGTGATGCAGCTTGAGGTAGTACATATAACCAACGGTAACGCGGTTATCAAACTTTTCACCGGTACGGCCATCGTAAACGGTGGTCTTGCCGTCACGATCCAGCTCGATCTTGGAGAAGTCGATGATGTGGCCCTTCTCGCCCATGATCTTGGGCAGCTTGGTGGGATATGCGGGAGCATTCTCGCCGTGCCACATCTCGCGGGCGGTATCAAAAGTATCGCCGATGTCGTTCTCACGGGCAGAGTCAAAGACAGGGGTCATGACCTTGATGCCGCAGGCCTTGGCAGCGTAGCCGAGGTTGACTTCCAGCACCTGACCGATATTCATACGGGAAGGCACGCCCAGCGGGTTCAGCACGATGTCCAGCGGAGTGCCGTCGGGCAGGTAGGGCATATCCTCCTGCGGCAGGATGCGGGAAACGACACCCTTGTTACCGTGACGGCCTGCCATCTTATCGCCGACGCTGATCTTACGCTTCTGGGCGATATAGCAACGGACGACCTCGCGCACACCGGGCTGCAGCTCGTCGCTGTTCTCCGGGGTAAAGACCTTGACATCCACAATGATGCCGTATGCGCCGTGAGGCACACGCAGAGAGGTGTCGCGCACCTCGCGGGCCTTCTCGCCGAAGATGGCGCGCAGCAGGCGCTCCTCAGCGGTCAGCTCAGTCTCGCCCTTCGGGGTGACCTTACCGACCAGAATATCGCCGCTCTTGACCTCGGCACCGATGCGGATGATGCCGCGCTCGTCCAGATCTTTCAGGGCGTCCTCAGAAACGTTGGGGATGTCGCGGGTGATCTCTTCGGGTCCCAGCTTGGTATCGCGGCTCTCGGTCTCGTACTCCTCGATGTGGATGGAGGTGTACACGTCCTCACGCACGATCTTCTCGTTCAGCAGGACGGCGTCCTCGTAGTTGTAGCCCTCCCAGGTCATGAAGCCGATCAGGGCGTTCTTACCCAGAGAGATCTCGCCGTTGCGCATTGCGGGGCCATCGGCCAGCACCTGACCGGCGGTGACGGTCTCGCCCACTTCTACGATGGGGCGCTGGTTGATGCAGGTGCCTGCGTTGGAGCGGGCAAACTTGATCAGAGAATAATCCTCCAGAGCGCCCTGCTCGTTGCGCACCACAACATGGTCGGCATCGACCTTTTCCACAACGCCGTTGCTCTTGGCCAGCACAGCGGTGCCGGAGTCGGTAGCAGCCTTGTACTCCATACCGGTAGCAACAATGGGCTGCTGGGTGACCATCAGAGGCACTGCCTGACGCTGCATGTTAGAGCCCATCAGTGCACGGTTACAGTCATCGTTCTCCAGGAAGGGGATGCAAGCGGTAGCAACAGAGACCATCATTCGCGGAGAAACGTCCATGTAATCGACTTTCTCTGCGTCGATTTCCAGGATCTCGTCGCGGCGGCGGGCAGACACACGGGGACGGATGAAGTGCTTGCCTTCATCCAGCGGCTCGTTGGCCTGTGCCACAACGTACTCGTCCTCCACATCGGCGGTCATATACTCCACCTCATCGGTGACGACCTGCTCGATGAGATTGTTGTTCTCGTCGTAGATCTTCTTGACCTTGCGGTAGGGAGCCTCCACGAAGCCGTACTCGTTGATCTTGGCGTAGGATGCCAGATAGGAGATCAGACCGATGTTGGGGCCTTCAGGGGTCTCAATGGGGCACATACGGCCATAGTGGCTGTAATGAACGTCGCGGACTTCGAAGCCTGCGCGGTCACGGCTCAGACCGCCGGGGCCCAGAGCAGACAGACGGCGCTTGTGGGTCAGCTCAGCCAGAGGGTTATTCTGATCCATGAACTGAGACAGCGGAGAGGAGCCGAAGAACTCCTTGATGGCTGCCACCACAGGACGGATGTTGATCAGTGCCTGCGGAGTGATGACGCTCTGATCCTGACTCTGCAGGGTCATACGCTCACGGATGACGCGCTCCATACGGGAGAAACCGATGCGGAACTGGTTCTGCAGCAGCTCGCCCACGCTGCGGATACGGCGGTTGCCCAGATGGTCGATATCATCGGTGGTGCCGATGCCGTAGCCCAGACCGTTCAGGTAGTTGATGGAGGACAGGATATCGTCGATGGTGACGGTACGGCCGATGAGCAGGTCGTGATCCTTCTTCAGGCTCTCCATGACCTCCTCGGCGCTGGAGGCGTTATCAAGGATCTTGCGCAGCTCCTTGAGGCAGCAGCGCTCGTTGATGCCGCACTCCTTGACATCCACACCCTTGAATGCGGGGTAGTAGCTGTCGATGATGGCCTGTGCGTCCACGCAGCCGTTGGTGATGACCTTGACCTTGTGGGGCTGATCCTTCATGGGATCATCGATCTTCAGCACGACCAGATTCACGCCGGCAGCATCGATCTTCTCAGCCAGCTTGCGGTCGATCTTCTTGTCGGCCTCGACAAGGATCTCGCCGGTGAAGGGATCCACCACGTTCTCTGCGGCCACATGGTCCATGATGCGGCGTGCCAGAGACAGCTTCTTATTCATCTTATAGCGGCCGAAGCGGGACAGGTCGTACCGGCGCGGATCGAAGAACAGCATATCGATCTGGCTGGTAGCGGACTCCACCGTGGGGGGCTCGCCGGGGCGCAGCTTGCGGTAGACTTCCAGCAGGCCCTCCTCGCGGTTCTTGGTGGTATCCTTTTCCAGCGTGGCCAGAATGCGCTCGTCCTCGCCGAAGTAGTTCAGGATATCCTCGTTAGAGGACAGGCCCAGTGCACGGCACAGCACGGTGACGGGCAGCTTACGGTTCTTATCGATACGGACATAGAACACGTTGGCGGCATCGGTCTCGTACTCCAGCCATGCACCGCGGTTGGGGTTCATGGTGGCGCTGTACAGGTCGTTGCCGACCTTATCCTTCGCATGGCCGTAGAACACACCGGGAGAACGGACCAGCTGGCTGACGATTGCACGCTCGGCACCGTTGATGACAAAGGTGCCTGCGTCGGTCATCAGGGGGAAGTCACCCATGAAGATCTCCTGATCCTTCACCTCGCCGGTCTCCTTGTTCAGCAGACGGGCGGTGACGCGCAGGGGGGCTGCAAAGGTAACGTCGCGCTCCTTGCACTCCTTGATGCTGTACTTCGGCTCCTTATCCAGCCGGAAGTCCACAAAGCTCAGTGCCAGATTGCCGGTGTAGTCCTCAATGGTGCCGATATCGTGGAAGACCTCCTTCAGGCCTTCATCCAGGAACCACTGATACGAGTTCTTCTGCACCTCGATCAGGTTCGGCATACTGATGACTTCGTCGATGTGGGAGAAGCTCATGCGCTCGGTTTTGCCGAGCTTTACGGGCTTGACTTTCATCATAAAATCAACCACTCCTTACTTTTATATTCTACGGGATGTCGTATACGCGGGTCAAATTTGAGCAGACACACATAATTCGACCCGCGTCCTGTGGAACCTTCCGGCATTTTGCACAAACTTTTCGGGGTGACCCCTCAAGTGGCAGCCATCACAGCTCCCTTTTTGACGCACTAGTCCATTATGTGATACTAATGCAGTATACACCCCAAAACCCCTGTTGTCAAGCCATTTTTCAGTTTTTTGCCGAAATAAATTTTATTTTCGGTTTGTTTTCGAACGCCCGGTAGCGTGTAGTCGTTTACTTTCCAAGTACTTGATTTTTTTATTTTGCACGTTCCTGTTCATAACACCCTTGTGCAATTTGTCTATCTTTGCTCTTGCGCCCGGAGGCATTACTTTTCCACTTCCCCGCCGCAAAAGAAGAGGCCGCCGCACGGAACGCCGTGCAGCGGCCTTGTCCTATTATATAGAATGCTCACTCGTCCAGATAATCCCGCAGCAGCTTTGCGCGGCTGGGGTGGCGCAGCTTGCGCAGCGCCTTTGCTTCGATCTGACGCACCCGCTCCCGGGTCACGTTGAATTCCTTGCCCAGTTCTTCCAAGGTGCGGGCGCGGCCATCCTCCAGACCAAAGCGCAGGGTGATGACCCTCTCCTCCCGGGGCGTCAGGCTTTTAAGGACGTGCAGCAGCTCCCGCCGCAGCAGCTGGCGCCCAGCTTCATCCACCGGGACACCGGCGTCCTCGTCCTGAATAAAGTCCTCCAGATGGGCGTCCTCTTCCTCCCCTACCGGCGTTTCCAGACTGATGGGTTCCTGCGACAGTTGCAACAGTTCCCGCACCTTGTCCGGCTCCATATCCAGTGCGGCGGCGATCTCCTCCACGGTGGGCTCCCGCCCATTTTTGTGCAGCAGATCGCCTGCCGTTTTCTTGACCCGGTTGATGCTCTCTACCAGATGCACCGGGATGCGGATGGTGCGCCCCTGATCCGCAATGGCGCGAGTGATGGACTGACGGATCCACCAGGTTGCGTAGGTGGAGAACTTGAAGCCCCGCTCCGGCTCAAACTTTTCAGCAGCCTTCATCAGGCCGAGGTTGCCCTCCTGAATGAGATCCAGAAAAGGCAGTCCACGCCCGGCGTAGCGCTTGGCTACCGATACCACCAGCCGCAGGTTTGCCTCGCTCAAAGCGCGGCGGGCATCTGCATCCCCGGCCCGGGCAGCCTTTGCCAGCGCCATCTCCTGTCCGGCGGTCAGCAGCGGCACCCGGCCGATCTCCTTTAAATAGGTCTTGACCGGGTCATCCAGCGCCACGCCCTCAGAGGACAGTTCATTCTCCAGCCTGCCGATCTGGGCATCATCCAGCACAGGCAGCTCGGCAGGTTCCTCTGCCAGATGGACGCCCCGCTGCTCCAGCGCCGCGTAAAGCTCGTCCAGCTGTGCAATATCAAAATCCGCTTCTTCCATGGCACGGCTAATCTGCTCCGTGGTCAGGGTGTGACGGTGAGCCTTTGCGGCAAGGCTGCGGGCAAGTTCTTCCGTTTGCGACAATTTCTGCATGATTCCTGCTCCTTTTCTCTCCAGCTCCAGCCGGAGGGAAAACAGGGATCAGTCTTGTTCGGGCAGCGTCCCCTGCTTTTTTTCGCGCATCGACTGAAGATACTGTGTGATCTCATCGCCGGACATTGCAGCAGCTTTGCTAGCAACCGGCATTCCCCGGGCGATCCTGTCCAGATACAGACGGATATCGTCCGGAGTGCAGTTCACATCGCTGTATTGTGCCGCAAGCCGGCTCAGTTCATTCAATGCTTCTTCGCTTACAAATGCCCGCAGTGCAGTCAGGCTGAGTTCCACGCCCTCCCGGCTGCAATTGAGCATCGCTTCGTATAGTTCCTTCTGCTGCGGCTGGATGAATTGCTCCGCCGTCAGCTGCTGTTTGGCCAATTCCAGATAGCGGGGCTCCCGCAGGATGGCTGCCAGCAGCCGCTGCTGGGCGCTGGCGATGCCCAGCGCCTGACTGCCGCCTGCGCTGTAAGGCACCTTGATCTGATCCATCTCACCGGAGCGCAGCAGCTCGCGGTTTTTCTCCCGGCGGTACTTGCCGCCCGCCCGCTTTACTGCGGTACCCAGCTGCACCAGAATGGCAGTTTTGGAGATGTTGGTCTCCTCTGCCAGCCGCCCGGCGTACACCTCCTGCTCAGTGGGGTTGGAGCGCTCTGCCAGCATTTCCACGGCTTCCTTTACATATTGCAGCCGCTGCGCATCCTGCGAGAGATCATACTGGTCTCGCAGGCGCTTGAGCCGGAAGTCCAGCGCATTGCCCACCCCATCCAGAAGTGCCTGAAAGCGCTCCGGGCCGTATTTTTTGATGTATTCGTCTGGGTCCTTTGCGCCGGGAATCTGCAAAACGCCCACCTTTACCGGGCTGTTGCGGAACAGTTCCAGCGAGCGCAGGGTCGCCTTCTGGCCGGCCTCGTCCGAGTCATAGCTCAGAATGACCTCATCGGCATATTCGCTGATGATGCGCACCTGTCCGGGGGTCAGGGCGGTGCCGCAGGCGCAGACGGCGGTATCGATGCCCGCCTGCTGCATACTGATGACATCCATGTAGCCCTCGCACAGCACGAACCGCCGGGAGGCGCTGCGCTTGGCGATCTGCATGGCAAACACCGTCTCGGATTTGTGGTAGACCAGCGTTTCCGGGCTGTTAACGTACTTGGGTTTGGAGTCGTCCATCACGCGTCCGCCAAAGGCAATGATGTTGCCGCGCAGGTCAAAAATAGGGGTCATGACACGCTTCCAGAACAGGCAGTAGATGCGCCCGGACTGGCTGCGTTTGAACAAGCCGCTGGCGTCCAGTTCCTGCTGGTTGTAGCCCTTATCCCGCAGGTACTGGTACAGTGCCTGCCCATCGTTGGGGGCATAGCCCAGCCCGAACCGGACGATGGTCTTATCGTCCAGCCCGCGCCGCCGCCAGTAAGCGCGCGCCTGCCGCGCCTCCTCCACGGTAGAGTTCAGGCAGGCGTGGAAGAAGCGGGCGGCCTCCTTGTTCATGGAAAGCACCCGGCTGCGCAGACGTCCGGTCTTGTCGTCTTCCTGCGGCTCCGGCATACCGGCGCGGGAAGCCAGCATCTTGATGGCTTCGCCGCTGCTGATATTGTTGATCTTTTTGACAAAGCTGATGGCATCTCCGGCTGCCTGACAGCCGAAGCAGTAAAAGCTTTGGGTGTCAGGGTACACATAGAAGGACGGCGTTTTTTCGCTGTGAAAGGGGCACAGACCGCCGTACAGCCGTCCCTTGCGCTTGAGCTGCACATAGCTGCCCACCAGTTCCACGATGTCGGTGCGGCGGGTAAGTTCCTCGATGTATTCATGTGGGATCATGTTGTTTTAAACGACCTCTCCAGTTTTAAAGGACGTGCCATTTCTGGGGCACGAACAGTTCTTCAAAGGTGCGGATGGCAAACTCGTCGCTCATACCGCTGATGTAGTCGGTGACGGCGCGTTCCCGTCCCTCCTGATAGGCCAGCTGCACATAAAAGTTGGACATCTGATCCACATGGGTCAGGTAGTACTCGTACAGTTCCGCGATAAGCTTGTCCACCTTCTGCTCCTCGCGCTTGGCGTTTTTGTCCACATACACGGTGGCGTACATGAAATCCCGCAAAGCGAGAAAAGCCTCGTATTCCTCGGTGCCCATGCGGACATCTTCCTCGCTGTGGGTGAGGATGCTGTTGATCATAGTGGTGATGCGGGCGGACTTAGTCTGCCCCAGCACTGCCGTGCAGTCCTTGGGCAGGGTGGCAGCGTCCAGCACACCGGCGCGCACGGCGTCCTCGATATCGTGGTTGACAAAGGCGATCTGATCCGCAAGACGCACGATGCGCCCTTCCGGGGTAGCCGCCCATGTGCCCTTGGTGTGGGTAACGATGCCGTTGCGCACCTCCCATGTCAGGTTAAGGCCCTCGCCGTCCTTTTCCAGCCGGTCTACCACACGCAGGCTTTGCATATAATGGTGGAAGCCGTCCGGGCAGCGAGCGTTCAGTGCCTTTTCGCCTGCGTGTCCAAAGGGAGTGTGCCCCAGATCATGCGCAAGGCTGATGGCCTCGGTCAGATCCTCGTTCAGGCGCAGACCCCGGGCAATGGTGCGGGCGATCTGCGAAACTTCCAGCGTATGGGTCAACCGGGTGCGGTACAGGTCACCTTCCGGCGAGAGGAACACCTGCGTTTTCTGCTTGAGACGCCGGAAGGCCTTGCAGTGCAGCACCCGGTCGCGATCCCGCTGGAACACCGGGCGCAGCGGATCCTGCGGCTCCGGCACGACTCTGCCGCGGCTTGCATCGCTGAAGGTCGCCCACGGTGCAAAGGTAAGGTGTTCGATCTCCTCGGTTCTCCGACGCACATCCATACAGATCCTCCTTTTGTTTTTCGGGCTTCTCCCCTCCCCTCTGCGCACAGCCGATCCCAATTGCTGCGCTACGGCAATTGTAGCACATCGGCCATGTCGAAGGGGGAAGTTCCGTGTCGGTTTGCAAAAAAGACTTTGTTTTTTAAAATGGTGCGTAGAACGGGTCAGACACCGTTACCTGAGCGCTGCCCCGGGTCAGTTCCCGCAGCTGCTCCAGCAGCGGGGCTTCGGTATGCTCCGGCATCTGCCAGCGCAGGGTGACCCGGTCTGTAAACTCCGGCAGTGCCTGCTTTGCCCCGGCGGCGTCAATGAGCAGAGATGCACGCTCGTAAAAGGCGTAGTCCACTGTCACTTGTAATTCCACCACGCTGCGCACCGTGACCACCTCGGCGTTTTCCAGCGCACGGGCAGTGGCGGTAGTGTAGGCGCGCACCAAGCCGCCGGTGCCCAGCAGCACCCCGCCAAAGTAGCGGGTGACCACCACGATCAGGTCTGTCAGGCCGCTGTGCTGCAGCACTTCCAGCGCGGGCGTACCGGCAGTCTTGGCCGGCTCGCCGTCATCGGAATAGCGCTCGCGGTTGCCCGCCCGCAGGCGGTAGGCGTAAACATTGTGCCGCGCGGTGCGGTTGGCTGCCCGCACCTGCTCCAGAAAGGCCACAGCGGCTTCCTCACTGTCAGCAAAGGAAAGCTGTGCGATAAAGCGGCTCTTTTTCTCTTCGTATTCGCCGGTGGCCGTGCCCCGGACGGTGCGGTAATCCTCCACGTTAGATCCTCCTGATAATAACTCAGAATAAGTATAACACAAACGGGCGCAAATAAAAAGACTGACGAAGCCTTGCGGCCCCGCCAGTCTTTTTATAAGAAGAAAGCAGTTAATCACTTGGTAAAGATCTGGATCCACTGATGGCCCCAAGTGCTGTTGCTGTTGTAGTAGTAACCAACACTCATCTTGCGAGCCTCAGGGTTCAGGATATTGGCACGATGGCCTTCGGAGTTCATCCATGCGTTGACGACCTCTTCAGGAGAGACGCTGCCCCATGCGGCATTCTCGCCGGTGGGGGTATCGGTGATGCCGTAGTCCTTCAGGACGGTGAAGCACTTGGAACCATCGGGACGGACGTGGGAGTTTACAACGGAGATCTCCTCGGCGCGGGTCTGTGCAGCGGCGGTCAGCGCGTCATCGCCCATTTCCAGAGCAGTCAGACCGTACTTTGCGCGCTGGGCATTGACCAGATTCAGAACTTCCTGACGGTAATCCTCGGTGTGAGAATTTTCGGGGTAAGAGAAGATCAGCACCCAATAGTTATTGTAAACACCGCCCTCATAGTAGCCAACGCTCACGGTGGTAGCATCGGCGTTCAGGATACGCTCACGGGTGAAGTCGGTAGCCATCCACTGATCCATTGCGGAATCGGGGGTGGAGCAGCCGGCCATGTAGTTCTCGCCGATGGAGACATCGCTGATGCCGTTCTCTGCCAGAACGGTGAAATCGCGCTGACCGTTGGGACGAACGTAGGAGTAAGAAACTGCCAGCTCTTCGGCACGCTCCATTGCAGCGGCGTTGTGGTTGCTGTCGCCCAGAGCAACAGGAGCCAGACCAGCCTGTGCACGCTCGTTATTGATCAGGGTCAGGAAGCTGCGCTGGTAAGCGTCTTCCTCAAAGTAGGAGTTCTCTTCTTCCACAGAAGCGGTGGCAGGCATGGCAGCCTGTGCAGCGTTTGCGGTGACGGGCTTGAAGCCTGCAAAGCCAAAAAACACAGCCAGCGTCATTGCAGCTGCTGCGATATTCTTCACGGTACTCATTGCACGCTTCATAAGATTGCCTCCGGTCTGTTGCCTTATGCAGTGTGATCTTGGATATTGCAACTCGTTTGCAACTCTGTCGTATCACATCCGCAACTCTTGTGTCACAAGAGTATCACAAAACCATACAGACGTCAAGAGGTTTAGAGGTTGATTTGCAGAAAAAATACAGATTTTTTAAAAAATTCTCGCCTTTTTATCGCAACTCAAGCGTAACAAAGAGTCCGAAAACGTTACAGTTGTGTTGCGCTTCTCGCCAAAACAAGCCAAGTGCAACAGCTTCCGCACACTTTTTGGGACACTTCGGTGCGTTTCGTTTTGTATATTACTGTATTTATATGCACCGTTTTGCATATCGTGGTTTCTGTGTACGTTTTTGTGGCGCTTCGCTGTGTTCCCTTCTGCGTTCCTTTCCTGTGGAGCAAATCGGAGCTGCTGTGCAGTGGCCGGCACAACAGCTCCTTTATAAAAAACACAAAAAAGAGGCCGCTGCACAAAAATGTGCAACGGCCTCTCACAATTCAGGCTATGCTATTGAACAATGCTCAGGAACAGGCGATCACAGAGCAGCCTTTGCTGCCTCGATCTGCTTGATCAGCTCAGGCACGACCTTGAACAGATCGCCCACGATGCCGTAGTCAGCAACGCCGAAGATGGGAGCACCCTCGTTCTTGTTGACGGCGATGATGCACTCAGAATCCTGCATACCGGCGGTGTGCTGGATAGCACCAGAGATACCCAGAGCCACATAGATCTTGGGGTGCACAGTCTTGCCGGTCTGACCGACCTGATGGTCAGCGGTCATCCAGCCTGCATCGGTGACGGCACGGGAAGCGCCCACGACACCGCCGCCCAGAGCGGCTGCCAGCTGCTCGGCCAGCTCGATGCCCTTGTTGACATCCTTGCTGATACCACGACCAACGGAGACAATGACATCTGCGCCGATCAGGTCGACCAGCTTCTCAGCGGCCTTCTCCACGCTCAGCACTTCGGTCTTGATGTCCTCAGCGGTCAGGCTGAAGGCGGGCTTGACGATCTGGCAGGCATCAGCCTTGGCCTGATCGAAGGGAGCCTTCTTCATAACGCCGGGACGCACGGTGGACATCTGGGGACGGAAGCGGGGGCAGATGATGGTAGCCATCAGATGGCCGCCGAATGCGGGACGGGTCATCTTCAGGTTGCGGTCTTCCATATCGAACTTCTGCTTGGACAGGTCGATGGTGGAGCTCTCCTTCAGGAAGTCGATGTACTTTGCAGTATCGATATCCAGATGGGTAGCGTCGGCGGTCAGGCCGGTGTGCAGACGGGCTGCGCAGCGGGGGCCGAGGTCACGGCCAATGTTGGTAGCGCCGATCAGCAGCACCTCAGGCTTGTACTCGTTGACCATATCGCACACGACCTTTGCGTATGCGTCGGTAGTGTAATCCTTCAGCAGGGGGCTGTCGCAGACCAGAACCTTGTCGGCACCGTAGCCGCCCAGTTCCTTGGCAATGCCCTCAACGTTGTCACCCAGCAGCAGGCCGGTGACCTCGCAGCCCAGCTCGTCGGCCAGCTTACGGGCCTCGCTAACCAGCTCGAAGTCAGTGGACATCAGTGCGCCCTGGCGCTGCTCGCAAAAGACCCATACGCCCTTGTATTCGTTAAAATCAGCCATTGTAATCCTATGCTCCTTTCATCAGATCAGGTGCTTCTTGGCCAGGATGCCAGCCAGCTGGGCGGCAACATCGTCGCCCTGCAGCATGGTGCCTGCGCCCTTCTGCGGAGGAGTGAAGGACTTAAAGACGTTCGTCGGAGAACCCTTCAGGCCAATGGTGTCCACCTCGATCAGCGGATCGTCCTTCAGTGCGTTGTAGTCGAACACTTCCATGGGCTTGTCGTAGCAGGTAAAGATGCCGTTCACGCTCATGTAGCGGGGGTCGTTCAGCTCCTTGATGCAGGTCAGCAGGCAGGGAGTCTGCACCTTGACCATCATGTAGCCGTCCTCCAGCATACGCTTCACGGTCAGAGTGTTGCCGTCCTTCTGGATGTCGGCAACGTAGGTGACCTGCGGCAGATGCAGCTTTTCAGCGATCTGGGGGCCAACCTGTGCGGTATCGCCATCGATTGCCTGACGGCCGCAGAACACAACGTCCTCGGGGCCAACGCCGATCTTGTTGACGGCAGCAGCCAGGATCTGGCTGGTTGCAAAGGTATCGGAACCGCCGAACTCACGGCCGGAGACCAGAACAGCCTTATCAGCGCCGCGGGCCAGCAGCTCACGCAGCATACCCTCTGCCGGCGGGGGACCCATGGTGACAACAACGACCTCGCAGCCGGTGGCGTCCTTGAGCTTCAGGGCAGCCTCCAGAGCGTTCAGGTCATCGGGGTTGGTGATGGTTGCCATGGAGGCACGGTCCAGCGTACCGTCCGCCTTGACGGCCACCTTACCGGAGGTATCAGGAACCTGCTTTACACAAACAATTGCTTTCATTGTAAATCTTGCCTCCCTTACTTCAGCAGAGCGCCGGAAATGACCATCATCTGCACTTCGCTGGTGCCCTCATAGATCTCCGTGATCTTGGCATCGCGCATCATGCGCTCGATGGGATAGTCACGAGTGTAGCCGTAACCGCCGAACAGCTGCAGGCAGCGGCGGGTCACGTCGCTGGCGGTGCGGGCTGCGATCAGCTTAGCCTGAGCGGCCTCAACACTGTAGCGGACCTTTGCGCCGTCCATAGCCTGCTGCTTCTTCAGAGCAGCTGCATAGACCAGGTACTTGGCAGCTTCCACGCGGGCTTTCATCTCAGCCAGCTCGAACTGGGTGTTCTGGAAAGCGGAAATGCTGCGGCCGAACTGCTTACGCTCTTTGACGTATGCAACGGTCTCTTCCAGAGCGCCCTCGGCAATGCCCAGAGCCTGGGAAGCGATGCCGATACGGCCGCCGTCCAGGGTAGCCATAGCCAGCTGGAAGCCCTTGCCGCGCACGCCCAGCATACGGTCTTTCGGGATGCGGCAGTCCTCAAAGATCAGCTCGCAGGTAGAAGAACCGCGAATGCCCATCTTGTCCTCAGCCTTGCCGACGGAGAAGCCCGGGTCGGTACGCTCCACGATGAAGGCAGAGCAGAGCTTAGTGGGACGACCGCGCTTATCCAGCACGTTATCGGTAACGGCGATGACGATGAAGACATCAGCAAAGCCAGCGTTGGTGATGAAGATCTTGGAGCCGTTCAGCACCCAGTAATCGCCATCTTCCTTAGCAATGGTCTGCTGGCCCTGTGCATCGGTGCC
>ENA-UEQE01001655-UEQE01001655.1-human-gut-metagenome-genome-assembly--contig:-NODE-1655-length-17677-cov-9.011136_pt1 | contig 17677 bp, 11 predicted proteins | sample MGYA00242934_ERZ507935 | MGnify/ENA primary metagenome ERZ507935 (study PRJEB26167, sample SAMN06115423) | human gut metagenome | host: Homo sapiens | place: China:Anhui | collected 2015-03-30... | reverse complement strand
ATTAAAATGATGGCATTTATATTATTTAATGCCTATGCCCCAAGCTCTTACTTCGTTTTCACCCATCATAGCCAGGACTTTCATCACAATACTTTTTACCTTTTTCATAATCTCGTTATCCTTTCTTTCTATGTTTTACAACACAAAATTACGTGCTTTTGTTTTCTGTTGTATACTTATGAGGTCAAAATATACACTAAAGGGACAAATTCTTGATACAGGTCAAGAATTTGCCCCTTTTTATGAAAAAGAAGTTTCAGAAGCCCAATTTACGGAACTCGTTTTCGAAGTTGGGTGTAAAAATATCTTTTCCCATATTGGCTCTAATTTCGTCTAATGTCCAAAAGCGTCCTCCGGCCAGTTCCTCACTGGGGGTAATGGGACCATCATAAACGGTTTTGTGTGAGAATACCAGTTCTTTTTCGCGAGTGGACTCAAAAACATAATTAGTCAGCAGTTCGGGGGTGAAGTCGGTAATTCCGAGTTCTTCTTTCACTTCACGGTGGAGTGCCATTTCTACGCTTTCGCCCAAATCGACATGACCGCCTACTGAAGTATCCCATTTGCCGGGTTGGATATCTTTCCATTCCGGTCGTTTTTGCAGGTAAAGTTCACCTTTGCTGTTGAATACGTGGAGGTGCACTACCGGATGAAGTTTTTTACTGCCGTCATGACATTCGCCTCGTGTGGCAGCTCCCACAATATTTCCCTGTTCATCCACAATGGGAAACATTTCTTCTTTATTGTCGCTATTCATACTTTGTTCTTTTTTGCCTGCAAAGATAGTGAAATAATAACTTAATAATCCACCTGGTGACGTTTCAAAAAAGCCACAGTCTTATGTATTTCTTTGTACATCACTATGTCTTCGCGGATGAAAGATACTTCCTTGCGATAAACCGAGAGGAATTTTTCAATGTATGGAGAGCTTCTGAGCGGACGCCGGAAGTCGATACCTTGAGCTGCATTCATCAGTTCGATGGCAAGTATATGTTCCAGATTGTCCATTATCTTAAACAGTTTGGTGGCAGCATTGGCCCCCATGCTCACATGGTCTTCTTGTCCGTTGCTGGATACAATGGAATCACTGCTGGCGGAGTAGCAATACATTTTATTTTGGCTTACCATAGAGGCTGCTGCATATTGGGGAATCATAAAGCCTGAATTCAGTCCGGGATTGGCAACAAGGAATTCGGGCAGTCCGCGAAGTCCCATAATAAGCTGGGCCACACGACGCTCGGATATATTCCCCAGTTCGGCCAAAGCGATGGAGAGATAATCATAGACGAGTGCCAGAGGTTGTCCATGGAAGTTCCCGCCCGATATAATCAGGTCTTCATCGGGGAAGATGGTGGGATTGTCGGTGACAGAGTTGATCTCGGTCAGCAAAACGGACGCGGCATGGCGAATGGCATCTTTGGTAGCGCCGTGTACTTGGGGAATACAACGGAATGAGTAGGGGTCTTGCACATGTGTCTTGGGCTGAGTTATGATTTCACTTCCTTCCAGTATACGGCGGAATGCGGCTCCTGTCTCTATCTGGCCTTGGTGCGGTCGCATCTGCTGGATACAATTCATGAACGGATCAAGACGTCCGTCGAAAGCTTCAAGAGAAATAGCGGCAATGAGGTCGGCTTTCTTGCTCAGTCGGAACGCTTTCAAGATGGCATAAACACCGTTGGCGCTCATGAATTGTGTACCGTTCAGCAAAGCCAGTCCTTCTTTACTTTTCAGTTTTACAGGCTCCCAGCCAAATTCATCGAGTACACTGATGGCTTCGCATCGCTTACCTTTATAATATACATCTCCCACACCGATAAGCGGCAGGAAAAGGTTGGCAAGCGGAGCAAGATCGCCGGATGCACCTAACGAGCCACGGTCATATACAATGGGCATTACATCATTGTTGAAGAAGTCGATGATGCGTTGTACGGTAATGACTTGCACACCGCTATGTCCCAACGAAAGGGCATGTGCCTTGAGCAGAAACATCAGTTTTACTATGACATGCGGCATCTCTTCGCCCACACTGCAAGCATGGCTTTTCACCAGATTCTCTTGTAAGGTGCTCAGTTCGTCAGACGAGATATTGCGGTTGCACAGCGAGCCGAATCCGGTGGTAATACCATAAAGCGGTGTGTCGGAATTGGCTATCTTTTTATCCAGATAGTCCCTGCACTTCTGAATGCGCTCCCGTGCTTCGGACGCCAGTTCCAGTTTCAGGTTCTCATTGATGATACGTTCGATAATATCGAATGTGAGTTCGCCGGAACCTATTTGATATACGTTATTCATAATCTTCTTTTTTAGAAAACGGTTTTCACATAGTCCAGTATCTTTTGTTCTTCGGCAATCGTTGTCTTTTCTATCATATCCGCTTCTTCAGTCATTTCTTTTACAAATTTCTCGTCTTTGATAGAAGTGAGATTGATGCGGACATTCAGCAATGCGCCCAGTATAGCGGTTCGTGCACACATCATAGCCACACAAGCATCGGTCACGGCATTGCTGTTTCCTTTTCGTGCCACTACGTCAATCATCGGCAGGATGGAATGGACGATACGTGCCACTTCCATCGGTACTTCGGCTGCATATTTGGTTTCTTTTTGAATCGCTTCGCTGCGGATGTTTTTCTCTTCTTCTGTTTCTTTGGGAAGTTTGAATGCGGCAAATACGCGGTTATACGCATCCGAGTCACGGTCTACATCAATAATGAGTTGACGTGCCAGTTCCTCAAAACGGGCGGAAAGGTCTTCCATAACTTCGTTTACTTCGGCGTATTTCTTCCGTCCGATGGTCAGGTTGGCAACCATTGCGGCGAGGGAGGTTGCCAAAGCACCATTGAAGGCGGATACGCTTCCGCCACCGGGAACAGGATCGTTGCTGATGACTTTATGAATAAATTCTTTAATAGTGAGTTCTGTTAACATGGTATTATGTTTTTTAGTTAGATGAATATTTTAGAATAGAATACGTCCTCCTTTGATGGTGTGTTGCACGGAGTTCATGCCGGTATAGTAAACGAGTACAGCCGGGGTATCGGTGTCCAGCAGGACAAAATCTCCCTGTTTGCCTACTTCGATACTTCCTGTCCGGTGGGCATAACCCAGTGCGGCAGCTCCGTTTAATGTCATGGCTGTGATAGCTTCTTCCAATGTGAGATGCATATATAGGCAAGCCAGTGCAAATGTCAGTGGGATGGAGCCGGAACAACAACTGCCCGGATTGAGGTCGGTGGCGAGGGCTACGGCACAACCGCTGTCTATCATGTCACGTCCTCGTGCATAAGGTTCACGAAGCGTAAAGGCGGTCAGAGGCAGGAGTGTGGCGACAACCTTATTTTCTGCCATTGCACGGATGCCGGTATCCGAAGCGTGCAGCAAATGATCGGCGCTGAGCGCTTTTATTTCACCGGCAAGTTCGGCACCGCCGAAGCTTACTATCTCATCGGCATGTATCTTGGCACCGAGTCCCAGTTCCTGTGCGGCTTGCAGGAGTCGCCGGGATTGTGCTACGGTAAAGACACCTTGCTCGCAAAAAATGTCGCAATTCTCGGCAAGTTGCTTTTCACGGACCAGAGGAAGCATTTCATGGATGAGAAAATCAATGTATTCGTCGGCTCTGCCCTGATATTCGGGAGGCAATGCATGTGCACCGAGAAAGGTGGCGGCTATATCTACTTTGCGTTGCGGAGAGAGATTGATGGAACGCATCACTTCCAGTTGCTTAAGCTCCGTATCGCGGTCAAGTCCGTAACCGCTTTTCCCTTCCACTGTAGTGACCCCCATGCGGCTCATGACATCGATGAACCATTCGGCTTTGCATTTCAATTCCTCCGGTGTCGCTTCACGAGTGGCATGTACCGTGTTGACGATACCTCCTCCGCGTTGCATGATGCTCATATAGCTTTCGCCATTCATGCGCCAAATAAATTCTTCGGGGCGATACCCTCCGAATACCAGGTGGGTATGTGAGTCGATGAATCCGGGAAGCAACACTCGTCCTTCGGCATCCAGAATCTCGTAGCCTTCTTCCAGTTCTTCACATGTAGGACGGGATGGACCTGCATAGGTAATCACTCCGTCGGTTACTTTTACGGTTCCTCCGGTGAGATCCAGCAGTTGGTTCATCTCTTTACCTTTCAGGGCAGAGGTGCCAAGCGGGGTGATGATGCGGGCATTCTTGATGATAAGGTTGTTGTTCATGACGATAGATTTCTTGTTATTCCATAATCTGCGCTTCCAGTACTTGCTGCATGGAGAAGTTTTCCAGTCCCAAATAATAAGAGGCTGTGTCAATCAGAGCTTCCATGGGAACCAGGCCCACAATTTCGCTGCCGATGATGCTTACTCCGTAGCGGCGGGCTTCGAAACGCACCATCTCAAAAGCCCGATAGAGGGCAGTCTTGCTGTAGTCTGTCAGGTTCATGGACACCTGGGTGATACCTCGGTCCTTTAGTTCCACACCCATGGCTTTGCAAAAGCGCAGCCCGCCTCCGATAAAACGGATTTTCTTGGCAATATCATGTGCAATCTCCAGACTGGGGGTGTTCAGATTGATATTATAAGCCACTAACGGCATGCGAGCTCCGATGGCAACGGTTCCGGCAGTGGGATGCCGTTCTTCGGGACCGAAATCGGGATGCCATTCGGGTTGGTGAATTTTTTCCTTCATGCCTTCGAATTCTCCTTTACGGATGGCGGCAAGATTTTCGCGATGAGGAGCGCTTGCTGATTTCTCATAGAGGAAGACCGGAAGGTCATATTGAGAGGCTACCCGTTGCGCTACTTCTTTAGAGATGGTGATGGCTTCTTCCATGGTACATCCTTTGATAGGAATGAACGGTACTACATCTACCGCTCCCATTCGCGGGTGCTGTCCTTGATGATGGTTGAGGTCAATCAGCTTTACTGCTATGCCGATGGCTTCTATCACCGCTTCTTTTAAAGCATCAGGTTCTCCCACTACGGTGACCACAAGACGATTATGGTCTTCATCATTGCTATAGTCGAGCAGTTTTACCCCGGCGCGTGCACGGAAGGGAGATACTATCTGATCTATTTTCAGCAAGTCGCGTCCTTCGCTAAAGTTGGGAACGCATTCCATGATTTTTGTCCAGCTCATAATTCGTAATGTTATTGATGTTTTATACCTTTTTCTTTTAATACTTTGTCGATTAATGCATCTTCTGCCAGATGCGGCATGGTGATATGATAGCCCTGTTCCCGATGAGTATGGTTAAATTCTTCGGATGTTTCCATGGCATGCGGATTACGTGCCCATGAGCGTCGTGCCACACCGCCCATGACATCCCATAGCATGGACGAGCGTAAAATGGCGTCTACTCGATCACTACCGTCGCACACCATTCCGAATCCGCCGTTGACGGCTTTGCCGATACCTACGCCTCCGCCATTGTGCAGGGCAACCAGACTCATGCCGCGTGCACAGTTGCCTGCAAAGCACTGGACTGCCATATCTGCCATCACATTGCTGCCGTCCTTGATGTTCGATGTTTCACGGAAAGGAGAATCGGTTCCACTCACATCATGGTGGTCTCGTCCCAACATAATGGGACCTACTTCTCCTTTGCGTACCATTTCGTTAAAACGCAAGGCGATATTCATGCGACCGAGTGCGTCCTGATAGAGGATGCGTGCCTGAGTGCCGACTACCAGATTGTTCTTTTCGGCATCACGTATCCATATCCAATTATCCATGTCCTGTCCGCGTCGTTCTTTGGGGATACACTCCATGGCGGCATGGTCGGTTTTTATCAAATCTTCATGTTTACCGCTGAGACAAACCCAGCGGAAAGGTCCGTAGCCGTAATCAAAAAGTTGCGGTCCCATAATATCTTCCACATAAGAAGGCCAGATGAAGCCGTCTTTTTCATCAATGCCATTGCGTGAGATTTCCTTTACTCCTGCATCATAAATGGCTTTCATAAACGAATTGCCGTAATCGAAAAAATAAGTACCGCGTTCCACCAGTGCTTTAATAGCATTGAAATGGCGGCGTAGTGAAGCATTTACAAGCTTTTCAAATCGTACACGGTCGTCTTTCAACAGGCGGGTACGTTCATCGAAAGTGATGCCTGCCGGACAGTATCCTCCTTCGTACACGGCATGGCACGAGGTTTGGTCGCTCAGCAGTTCAATATCTATATGGTGATTCAAAGCATGCTCCAGCAAATCTACTACATTTCCGTGATAAGCAATGGAACAAGGCTTGCGTAGCCTCATGGCTTCGGCAGCAAGGGTATAGGCTTCTTTCAAGTCGGCAGTGACGTGCTGCACCCATCCTTGGCGATACCGTGTTTCGATGCGTGAGGCATCTACTTCGGCAATGATGGCGGCGGCTCCTGCTATTTCGGCAGCTTTAGGCTGTGCGCCGCTCATTCCGCCCAAACCGGAAGAAACAAAGAGATGCCCGTTAAGATTTCCATCCTGCGGTACTCCTAATTTCATGCGGCCGGCATTCAATAAGGTATTGAATGTGCCGTGTACAATGCCTTGCGGACCGATGTACATCCATCCGCCTGCTGTCATCTGACCGTAATTGGCAACGCCCATCTGTGCAGCAATTTCCCAGTCACGCTGGTTGTCGAACATGCCTACCATCATGGAATTAGTGATAATAACACGCGGTGCTTCGGGCTTTGACTTGAACAGACCAAGGGGATGTCCGCTTTCCACTACCAAAGTCTGTTCGTCAGTCATTACTTCCAGATATTGTTTAATGAGCCGGTATTGCATCCAGTTTTGGCATACTTGTCCTGTTTCACCGTAAGTGACCAGTTCGTAAGGATACAAGGCAATATCAAATGAAAGGTTGTTGTCTATCATTACTTGAAATGCTTTTCCTTCGATGCAGTTTCCTTTATATTCGTCAATAGGCTTTGCTTTCAAATCGCCTTGCGGCCGGAAACGGTAGCCATAGATTTTTCCCCGGGTAAGCAGTTCATCCATAAATTCCGGGGCGAGTCGGGCGTGAAGTTCTTCGGGAATGTAACGCAGTGCATTCCTCAGTGCGGTTTCTGTTTGTGCCGGTGTCAGACGATAACCTCTGTCGGGCGCACGGCGGATGCCTTCCACAAAAGTAGGATAGGCAGGAAGTTCGTTAGATAAGGTGACAGTCATAGCATTCAGGTGTTTTGTCACAAAGATAGTAAAACAACTGAGATACTATGAATTAATGGATATGTTTAGTGACATAAAGTAAATAAATTCTATCTAATAGACTGTCGCTTTTTAGAAATATAGCCATAGCAGGTACTATGGGAGGTTTTTCGGATTTGTTTTAAGTTGATTATTATTCAAGACTATAAGAAGTCGGATAGTGATAGATGGCGTTTACAGGTATAGTGTCTTTCATAGTATATAGATTTAGTCGTTATACATTTGGAAAACACGCCGGGCCATTTCTTTCATTTCTTGGCGTAAGGTGGCTGGAGCTATAACCTCAACACTGTCGCCAAAGGAACGTAGAAGCGAACGTAATTCATAGTTGTCTTGTACCTTCAGTCGAACCTCCCATTTACCGTCGGCTTGTTTGCTGTTTAGTACTGATTGAGACTCATGCAGCGGCTTTGTTGTAATGTAATTCCACGCCTTGTCGGTAACGTGCAGAATAACATTTTCCACGGGTGCGCCTTCAAGCACGGAAACGCCCACCACGTCACTAAAGAACTCTTCGAAATCAAAGTCATCGTTTAGGGGTTCAAACACTTTGGTCGTTTCCTTTATCTCTTTAATTCGGTCTATCGCATAGTTGGACATTTTGTCAAAGTCCTTGCGTTTCGCTATCAAGAACCAACGATTGTTGTACTGTTTCAAATGATAAGGGCTCACCACAACTGTTCTAACATCTTTACCAAACGGATGGTAACTTATTTCTATTACTTTCTTTGCTACAATAGCTTCAAATATAGGCTTGTACCACTTGTCTATACCTGTAAGGTATTGGTTGTGCTGGAAGCTAACTGCCTTTTGAGTTGCACTACCTAGTTTTGAAGTTGTATAAAGTTTCTTTTCCAGATCGTCCAGCCAGTCGAACTGAGGAATTCCTTCAAAGCGTTTCATGATGGCGGCAGCCTCAAGTATGCAATCCATTTCTTCTTGAGAAGGACCCGCCTCGGCCATTGTTTTTGAGTCGACTGCGTAGCGGTAATATTTTTTATGACCGTCTTGGATTCTGTCGATAGTGACTCCGTACATCAGTTCCATGTCGTTCATATCGTCAAAGATTTGACGACGTTGTACTCCTTCGGCACCTTTTGAACCGCTATCACCATTCTGGCGTTCAAGTGCCATACGACAAGCCTCAATGAGGTCGTTCATGTAATATTTCCTAGTTCTACTACTAAAGCATTTATCCAAAGCTCTGTATCGAACAATCGCATTTTTATTTGTTGCCATCTTTTTTGTTTAAACTAGTTTCCAGGCTTATTCCTTATAGTTAATTTCGTCGATGATTTTACCGAATTTCTCTGCGGTTTCCTTGATATCGGTGAACTCAGAGAGTTTTATGCCGCTCAAGCCAATGCTTGTCCACTCGCTGAGATCATCAGCGAAAACGCCTTTGTTCATGCGGCTTAGATAGTTTTCAGATAAACCGCTAGGCATATTTTTCAGATCCATCATGCCGATACGCTGTACGAAGTGTGCGTAGTCGCCATCGATGATGATGTTCTTGTGTGCTGCCATTTTGTAAATTGATATCCAATGACGCTTTTTGGTGAATAGCGGAGTGTAACTTTGTGCTTTCAGAATACTGCGCTTCAAGAGGTCCATCTTTTCTGCCTCGTTCATCTTGTCAATAGGATGATCCGCTACCTTTTGGTCTTTAGAATCATCTCTGCCCAAATCAGCCATTGTAGTCATTTTATAAGGGATTATAGGAGTGGAAGGACATACATCAGGAGCAGTAACTCCCGAATTGTCAAGTTCACAACCTGCCATTTCCAAGTCTGTAATGCTGACCATTACGGCATAGATATACATGCTGACCACCATGTGGATGGCTGGAGCAACCTCTGCATCGGGTAGTTCCGGAGCAAGGTGAACGTTCTCGTTTCTCCACTTTGAAATGCACTTATAGTAGGTTTCAAAAGTGTTCAACTTCGGATTTTTGCCATGATTATAATAGAGGTTATCTATTTCATGGAAAGTCTTTACGATGGCCACCCAACCGTCTGTACCTTTGGTAGACACAAAGAGTTCTCCCTCTTTCAAGTAATAGAGTTTGCGGAGGAATGCCTCATACTTAGGCAACAATGCTCCGAATATCACTTTCAAGTCTACCGGCTCGTTCTCGCCACGATAGAACTTGTTCAGTTGATTTGGAATCATGGTGTTCAGCCCATCCAAGTTCTTTACAGTGTGGGTCTTCAAGATGGCGAAAAGACAATCGAGCACTTCTTCAAGTTCACGATAGCCATGCCCGCAGAGTTCACTGAAAGTATCTTCAAGTTTCTCAAACATCACATCTTTAAGCAACTCCTCATTATATTCAAGCACCTTACCTGTATGGAAACTTTGCCCCAGGAAGGTTACTAGCATGTTTAAGAATTCCTCATTGAAAGCTTGATTGCTATTGAGCAGTTTTTTCAAATTAATATACTTGCCTAACTGTGTCGCGACTTTTTTGTTGAACTCCTTTTCTACCATCTTCAACAGGCTGGAGTGGGAGTTTTCTGCGCTGAATGCTTGCTTCACGTTCGGGTCATTCCTCAACTGACGCAGCAACTCAAGGATTATTTGGTCATTCTCGTTGAGGAAACCTTCATAAGGCTCATTTATCATGTGGATGAGATGATCGAGATTGTCAAACTCCTTCTCCCCACCGCTAATGCTGGCAGTACTTGGAGGTGTCAGTTTGCCACCTTCTCCCTCTAATGTGATACAGCCCTGTTCTGCTAATTGAATACGATACTTGTCAAGGTCAATCTTTTCCAAGATGTCCAGTGGCAAAGTCTCCTTGGTATAAGGCAGATATTTGTAGTAGAGCTTGCAGAACATGTAGAAACGTTCCAAGTCAGGGTCAAGGAATTTCATTAGCTGAGCAAGCAATCCGTACTGGCGGATGTAACGGTTCACCTCTTTGCGGATGAGTTCCTGTTCTTCTTCAGGTAAAGGTTTCACATATTCGTTTACCAGTTGTCCTAAGATAGATGGAATGCCGACTATCTGTTGTTCATCTCCGCATAGCAATAAGGTTACAACCTTATCTACATCGCTCTGTGTAAAGAGTTTCCTGCGCTCAATGTCATTCTTATATTCATAGATGTTTGATGGGTTGTAGTTTCCTTGTAACCATGTGGCATCGTAATAGTCTTCGAACGCTGCCTTTATGTCCTCGTGTTTGTTTACGAAGTCGATAATCAGGGTATCTTGCTTGTCGGGATGACAGCGGTTCAAACGACTTAGTGTTTGGATGCACTGCACACCGCCTAACTTCCTGTCTACAAACATGGTATGGAGTAAAGGTTGGTCGAATCCGGTCTGGAACTTATCGGCTACGACCAAGAATCTTTGATTAGGCTGTTTGAATTCAACGGCAATGCCATTGTCTTTGATTCCGAAGCCGTTTATTTTTTCCTCGCTATATTTGTTACCATTGATTTCTACTTCACCGCTGAATGCCACAAGGGCTTTTACCTCGCCATTGTACTTCTCTTTCAACCGGCGTGTGATGGCTTGGTGGAACAATATGGCGTTGGCGCGGCTGGAAGTCACTACAATGGCTTTTGCCTGCCCTTTCATCTTTTGGGCAGAGTGCTGCATGAAGTAGTCTACCATCATATTGGCTTTGTAGTTGATGACGTATGGGTGCTGGTTCACATATTGCATCATCAAGCGGAGTGCATTCTGCTTTTCGTATTCAGGTGTGTCTTCAGGAAGATCTACCTTACTTACCAGCTCAAACATGGTTTGGAAGGTGGTATAGTTTTTCAGCACGTCAAGGATAAAGCCTTCCTCAATGGCTTGTTTCATGGAATAGGTGTCGAATGCCTTTCCGTTACGGCCATAGAGTGCAAAAGTCTGTGACTTTGGCGTGGCTGTGAAAGCAAAGTAACTGATATGACCGCTATTGATGCTGCGGGCAGCTTGCAGTTCGGCCAACATTTGGTCTTGCATATTGTTCTCGGCTTCACGACTCTCAATACCGAACTCTTCTACCGTTTCGCGAAGCTCACTCTTGTCGGTGAGAACTTGACGCACATCGTGCGACGCTTGCTTGCCAAAGGCTGTATGCGCCTCGTCTATGATGACAGCAAAGTGTGAACCGGCAGCCTCCTTCAACTTAGGTAATGCAAAGCTGAACTTTTGTTCAGTGGAGATGATGATGCGGTGACCGCCTTCTGCTAATGCTTTTGCCAGATTACGTGAACCTTTGCGGATGTCTTTTACAGTACCGGCTACTTCTTCCATTCCCTTTATTTCATCGGCAATGTTCCGGTCGAGTACAATACGGTCGGTTATCATGATAACCGAATCGAACACCGGGGTGTTATCTGCATTCTGAAGGTTTGCCAGTTGGAAGGCCAGCCATGACATGCTCTTTGTTTTGCCTGAACCTGCTGAGTGCTGCACAAGATAGGTTTGACCTACGCCTTTCTCTCGCACGTCGCTAATGATATTACGAACGCAACGCAATTGGTGATAGCGGGGGAATATATAGAACGGTTCACCTTTCTTAGGTGTAATGCGTTTAATGAAATGCTGAATGAGATTTAGTAAAGAATCAGCTTGTAACACTTCTTTCCACATATAGCAGGTCGGATAATCTCCCTCTACTTGTGGATTCACTGTTTCCTTGTTGAATGGGAGGAACTGTGTATTATTGCCGGCCAGCTTGGTGGTCATCATCACCCGGTTGTTATCCATGGCGAAGTGAACCAGACAGGTGCGAAGCATACGGTTTTGTGGGTGACGGTTGGTCTGATATTGGTGCATGGCGTTCACCACAGTCTGACCGGTAGCTTCGTTCTTCAACTCCAGAGTAATGATAGGCAGACCGTTTAACAGGATGCAGAGGTCGAGTTCATTCTCCTTATCGAAGCCCAGGGTGCTGTACTTCATCTGACGAACCACGCTGAAGATATTTTTCTGGTAGAGGTGGTTGGCATCATCATCGAGAGTCATCTCCGGTTTGAAAGCCGCCAATCGGATGCGTCGACCTTGCAGCATGAAGCCGTTTTTCAACAGTGACAGCAAACTCTCACCACGATTAATTTTCGTATTGATGGTTTCAATCACAATGTTGAGCGCATCTTGTTCGTCAGCAAAACCTTGATTAATAAGTTTCTGCCATATAGGTTGCTCGCGTAAGAATTGTAAAAGCATATCTGAGTCCACCAACTTTTGAATATTGAAATCCTTTGGTGTGCGTTGATTGTACATCCTGCTTCCTGCAAGGTATTCTGCCATATGTTTCTCAAAGAGAGTTTCGTTTAGTAGTTCAAACATATCGGTTCATATTTTTCGTTTTATGATTGCAAAGCTCGTGTATAACCGTGCAGTGTTTCCGCACAATTTACTCTTCTATTGCATTTTCTATGTCTTCAATACTTGGCAGTTTCTCTGCCAGTGTCTTTTTCAGTACTTCATCAAGTTCATAGGTTGCTACTCCCAACGGGCGGTCAATGCCTTCAAAAGCCCACTTTACCACGGTCTCGTTTTTCGACTTGCATACCAGCAATCCTATACTGGGGTTGTCATTGTCATCTTTTAAAAGATGGTCTGCCGCCGATACATAGAAGTTGAGTTTACCGGCAAACTCAGGTTCAAATTCCACGACTTTAAGCTCAAGCACGACATAGCATTTCAGTTTTGTATGATAGAATACCATATCCGGAAAGTAGCTGGTTCCACCAGGCATACGGAGTTCCATCTGGCTCCCAACGTATGCAAAACCTGTACCTAATTCTAGCAGAAACCGACGGATATTGTGTTCTAAGGCTTCTTCAAGCATGTGTTCATTATATGGTTCTCGCAACGTAAGGAAATCAAAGTTATAAGGGTCTTTCAATATTTCTTGTGCCAGTTCATCTTGCGGTTGTGGCAACTTGTTGTTGAAATTGGTTTGCGCTCTTCCTCGTCTTTCATAAAGGCCTGCTTTCTGCATATTCATCAGGGTGGCGCGACTCCAGTTGCCGGCAATCACTTCGTTTATATAGAACAATGCTTCGTCCACGCTCTTACTCTTGGCCATGATTTCAATGTGATGTCCCCAAGGCACAAGAGCGAATTTTTGTGGCATGGATAATTCGCCAACAAGTTGTTGGCAAATTGACTCATCATCACTTGTATAGAATCTGAACCACTGTGCCGCATATCGCAAGTTGGTGTATGACAATCCTTTCATATCAGGAAACTCATCTCGCAAATCAAAGCTGAGCTGTTGCAAAACACCACTTCCCCATGCTTGTTCCGCTTTCATCTTTACAATGTCACGACCTAAGCTCCAATAGAATTCCAGCAGTGTACCGTTTACTTTGATGGCTGCTTTTATCTGACTGTTTCGCAAACGAGATTTGATATCGGCAAACCATTGCTTATATTCTGCGGTTATGGCAAATTTATCTCGCTTTACGAAATGAGGTTTTTCTTCCTTGTTATTGCTTGCTTTCATGGTCTTATATTCTATAATGTATCAGCTTACTTTAATCTTGCCTGTCACTACATTGGTGATAAGGCTTTGTTTCAGTTCTTGAAGGTAAGCAATTTTTTTCTTTTGGGTAGCGACAATGTGGTCTATCTTTGAACATTTTATGTCTAAGTAGGTGGCGATTTGTTGTTGCTCGTTCGGACTGGGCAGTAGAACATAGAAATTTTTGAATGATTCTCCGGAGAGTCCTTCGCGATTACCACCTTTAAGCAATTGTCTTAATTGCGTTTGCCCTACAAATGATTGAAGACAATACATTAAGAATGTTGGTAAAATATTCTTTGGACGAACGATACATACATGTTGATTAACGTTAGCTTCTCCAATGCCTTTAGTGAAGCGGCAACATCTACCAATAGAGGCTCCTGTTATGTTGAACAAAATATCATCAACTTGCACTTTTGTACCTTTCATTTGTTCATGAATGGAAGGTACAATGTGTACGACATCATTTAGGCGTAGTCCATCATTATACACATTTTGACTCCTTAAAAATACAACTCCTTCGTCCACATACACTTCACTACCACCTTTGGGAGTACTGCCACTGCCATTTTTTTCCGAAACAGAATCCAGTGTTCCAGATACCGCCACCTCTGCCGAACCGCCCTTCTGCGTTACCATCCGTTCCAGCACATCCGGGCGCATTTCCACCATCATCCGTCCCCATCCTGCCAGGAAACAGAAAAACAGCAGAAAGACACGGCACATCATCGGATCTTTCCAATTCCAGACGCGTTCTGCGTCTGTCTGAAAGTCCGAATCTACCCGTCCTTCTGCTGTTTTTATAACTGCAGGTGAAAAAGAATGTGCCTTGTGTTTCATAGGACACAATTTCCTATGAAACACAAAAAGCGCTGCTGCAATTATAAAACACACCGTCATGCCCATCTGGTACGCTGCGACCTCTCCAAGTACGAAAGCCACCATCATCCACATTACCGGTCGTTTGATATTCAATTCCTCTTTTCTTGTATTCTACAAAACATCAACAAAATCCCATTGCTGCTCTCTTCCAAACATGGCATATACATTCTGTCTGACAGTTACTTCACAATATACTTCTCCTCTCTCTCCAGAGGCTGCACCAGCGAAATCACATTCCGGTACGTCACATCTGCCGAGCCATTGACCGTGATCTGTACTTTATTTACCGTCTGAAGCTCTGTCAGCGAATCGACGATCGCGTAAATCGGAATATACTCCGCCACATCGATATCCCCGGAAATAAAACTGCTATCCAAGTTGACATAGCAGGTATTATCTGTCAGTGATACGTTTAATACCTTTGTATTTTTCGGCATCACTGAAAGCCCGCCATTCTGGGAACCTGCCAGCAGCTGTTCCACTACCAGGCGTTCCAGCGACGTGTTCATACTGTGAAATACTTCCCGTTTTTCTGCCACCAGACCATCTTTTTCTTCATTGGCAAAATACAGGGTCAGCTCTACTTTTTCATACGAATTGACATCCGAAATACTGTCTACAAAATCACTTCCTGCGATCGCGCCCACCGGGTTTCCATGTGTGTCCAGGAGCGGCTGTCCCTCGCAATTAATGCTGATATAATCGACTCCCTTAACCTGTGTAAAGGTCTTTGCCAGCGCCGCCCGGCACAGAATCTCCCGCGACGCTTTCGTATTCATATATTCCTGATTAAAATTCAACGTCAGCACGTTATTGTCCCGGTTAATATCCAGGAATTCAACCTTATCGCTTAAAACTGCCTGATACTCCGGGTTTTCCGGTGCCGCATATCACATTAGCAGTCGTTTTACTCTTCTTTGCGTTCAGGACGTCCGTGGCGTTCGTGGCGTTCGCCGCGCTCGGGACGCTCGCCACGCGGACGACGCTCCCGCTCCACATAACCCTCGGGCTTGGGCAGCAGCACCTTGCGCGACAATTTGAGCTTGTTGGTCTTCGGATCCATACCGATCAGCTTCACGTCGATCTCATCGCCCTCTTTCAGGCCGGTCTCCTCCATGGTCTCGAAGCGCTTGTAGTCGATCTCCGAGATGTGGAGCAGGGCGTCCTTGCCCGGCATGATCTCGACGAACGCACCGAAGGTGACGATCGAACGGATCTTGCCGTGGTACGTCTCGCCGATCTCCGGGATCGCAACGATGGCCTTGATGCGGTTCAGCGCGCCGTCGAGTGCGGTCTTGTCCTGGCCGAAGATGTCCACGATACCCTTATTGTCGACCTCGGTGATCGTGATGGTCGTACCCGTGGTCTTCTGGATGTCCTGGATGACCTTGCCGCCGGGGCCGATCACGGCACCAATCATATCCTGCGGGATAGTGATCTGTACGATGCGCGGTACGAAAGGCTTGTAGTCCTCGCGCGGTTCGGCGATGCACTCGGTGATCTTGTCGAGGATGTGCAGGCGTCCCTTGCGGGCCTGCTCCAGCGCTGCGGCCAGCACCTCGTACGAGAGGCCGTCGACCTTGATATCCATCTGCGTGGCGGTGATACCGTCCTTGGTACCCGTCACCTTGAAGTCCATGTCGCCCAGGTGGTCTTCGTCGCCCAGGATGTCCGACAGCACGGCCCACTTGCCGCTCTGCGAATCGGAAATCAGCCCCATGGCGATACCCGAGACGGGCTTTTTGAGTTTCACACCGGCGTCCATCAGGGCCAGCGTGCCGGCGCAGACGGTAGCCATCGACGACGAACCGTTCGACTCGAGGATGTCCGATACGATACGCACGGCGTAGGGGTTCTCCTCACCCAGCGGAACCATCGGTTTCAGGGCGCGCCATGCCAGGTGGCCGTGGCCGATCTCGCGGCGGCTCAGGCCGCGTGCGGCCTTGGCCTCGCCCGTCGAGAAGGGCGGGAAGTTATAGTGCAGCACGAACTGCTCGGTACCCTGTACCAGCACTTCGTCCTTGACTTTTTCGTCGAGTTTCGTACCGAGCGTAACGCTGGTCAGCGACTGCGTTTCACCGCGCGTGAAGATCGCCGAGCCGTGGGCTGCGGGCAGGTAGCCCACCTCGCACCAGATCGGACGGATCTCGTCGGTCTTGCGGCCGTCGAGGCGCTTGCCCTCGTCGAGGATCATGTTGCGCATGGCCTTTTTCTGCACGTCGTCGTGGAAATATTTGTGGATCAGCGGGGCTTTCTCCGCCAGTTCCTCCTCGCTGTAACGCGCTGCGAACTCGGCCTCGAGGGCGTTGAACTTTTCCTCGCGCTCGTGCTTCATCGTGCCGCTCGTGGCGATGGCGTAAGCCTTGTCGTAAAGCTCGCTGATAATCGTCTGGCGCAGCTGTTCGTCGTTGACCTCATGGCAGTAGGTGCGTTTCACGTCCTTGCCCAGTTCTTTCGCGAGTTCGATCTGTACGGCGCAGTGCTTCTTGATCTCCTCGTGTGCGAACTTGATGGCCCCGAGCATCACCTCCTCGGAAACCTCCTTCATCTCGCCTTCGACCATCAGGATGTTGTCGATCGTACCGCCGACCATGATGTCGAGGTCGACCTTGCCCATCTCCGAATAGTTGGGGTTGATGACGTAGTTGCCGTCGATGCGTGCCACGCGAACCTCCGAAATGGGGCCGCCGAAGGGTATGTCCGAAACGGCGAGGGCGGCCGAAGCGGCCAGGCCCGCCAGGGCGTCGGGCTGGATATCCTTATCCGCCGAGATGAGGTTCACCGTTACGTAAACCTCGGCGTGGTAATCTGCGGGGAACAGGGGGCGGAGGGCTCGGTCGATCAGGCGCGCGACGAGCACTTCGCTGTCGTTGGCTTTGCCTTCGCGCTTCATGAAGCCGCCGGGATAGCGGCCTATGGAGGCGTACTTCTCCTTGTACTCTACCTGCAAGGGCATGAAATCGGTGTCGGGTTTTGCATCCTTGGCGGCCACCACGGTGCCGAGGAGCATCGTGTCGCCCATCTTGACGACGACCGAGCCGTCGGCCTGCTTGGCCAGTTTGCCCGTTTCGATCTCGATCTGGCGTCCGTCGGCCAGCGCGATCGTTTTGCGGACTGCGTTGTACAGCTTCTTTTC
>ENA-UEQE01001650-UEQE01001650.1-human-gut-metagenome-genome-assembly--contig:-NODE-1650-length-17746-cov-9.695512_pt1 | contig 17746 bp, 15 predicted proteins | sample MGYA00242934_ERZ507935 | MGnify/ENA primary metagenome ERZ507935 (study PRJEB26167, sample SAMN06115423) | human gut metagenome | host: Homo sapiens | place: China:Anhui | collected 2015-03-30... | reverse complement strand
ACAGGGATTCAATAAAAATGAACGTCTTTGGAAGAGGAGGGATGGGGGTTTGGGGGAAGGGAGGAGAAAGCCTTTCTTCAGAAAGGTTTCTCCTCCCTTCCCCCAATCTTCACCAATCTTCCCCCCTACTTTTCCTCAAACGTCAAGACCAGCTTGTCGCCGCCTTCTTCGGGCTCATCCACGATGACCGTACCGCCCTTGACGAGGCGGCCGAAGAGGACTTCCCCGGCCAGCGGATCTTCCAGGGCCTCGCGGAGGAGGCGCTGCAAGGGACGCGCGCCGAGCTTGGCGTCATAGCCTTCCTTGGCCAGCCAGCTCCGGGCTTCGGGCGTCAGGGTCAGGTTGACCTTCTTGTCGGCAAGGCCCTTGCCCATTTCGGCTATGCACTTGTCCACAATCATGCCCATCAGGTCGGGCGTCAGGGCATTGAACGGCACCAACGCATCCAAGCGGTTGCGGAATTCGGGGCTGAACATCGCCTCCACAGCCTTGCGGCCGCGCTGCGCCGCACTCTGGGCCACCTTGCCCGCAGGGGCCTCAATGAAGCCCATCGGCGAGGCATCCATATCCCGGACGCCCGCATTGGAGGTCATGATCAGGACGACGTTCTTGAAGTCGGCCTTGCGGCCCGTGTTGTCCGTCAGCGTCCCGTAGTCCATCACCTGCAACAGCACGTTGAAGATGTCGGGATGCGCCTTTTCGATTTCGTCCATCAGCACCACGGCATAGGGCGTCTTGCGCACGGCCTCGGTCAGCAGGCCGCCCTGATCAAAGCCCACATAGCCGGGAGGCGCGCCGATAAGCCGCGACACGGCATGTTTTTCCATATACTCGCTCATGTCGAAACGCAGGAAGGCGACGCCCATGCGCTCGGCAAGCCGCTTGGCGAGCTCCGTCTTGCCGACCCCGGTGGGCCCATAGAAAAGGAACGAACCGGCGGGGCGATCCGTCCTGCCGAGCCCGGCCCGCGAACGCAGGATGGCACGGGTCACGATGTCCACCGCTTCATCCTGCCCGAACAGCACGGAACGGAGGTCATCCTTGAGCGTCTTCAGGCGGTCGCGCTCCTTGCCCGACACGGTGCGGGCGGGAATCCCGGCCATACGGGCCACAATGCGTTCCACGTCCTGACGCGAAACCGAAGAGCCGGATTTGAAGCCCGGACGCAGCCGCACGGAAGCCCCGGCTTCATCCATGACGTCGATGGCCTTGTCGGGCAGCAGGCGATCCTGCACGTGGCGGGCGGAGAGCTCCACCGCCGCCCGCAGGGACGACGCGGAGTAGCGCACGTTATGGTGCTTCTCATAGTGGGGCTGGAGGCCCTTGAGGATGTCCACGCACTCGTCCAGCGAAGGCTCCTTGATGTCCACTTTCTGAAAACGCCGGGCCAACGCACGATCCTTTTCAAAGTGGTTGCGGAACTCGTCGTAGGTCGTCGAGCCGATGCAGCGGAGCTTGCCTTCGGCAAGGATGGGCTTCAACAGGTTGGAAGCGTCCATTGAGCCCCCGCTGGTGGAACCCGCGCCCACAATGGTGTGGATTTCGTCGATAAACAGGATCGCGCCGGGGATCTTCTGCAACGCCCCGACCACGGCCTTGATGCGGCCTTCAAAATCGCCGCGGTAACGCGCCCCGGCGAGCACAGCCCCAAGATCAAGGGAATAGATTTTCGTATCCTTGAACTCCTGCGGCACATTGCCGCTGACGATGCGCAGGGCCAAGCCTTCCGCAATGGCGGTCTTCCCGGTTCCGGGATCGCCCACGTACAGCGGATTGTTCTTACGGCGCCGGGCGAGAATTTCGATGGAACGCGACAGTTCCATCTCGCGACCGACCAGCGGATCGAGTTTGCCTTCACGGGCGCGGGCCGTCAGATCCACCGTGTAGCGGGCCAGAGCGTCCTTGGCCGATTCGGCGCCGCCTTCGCCCCCTCCAGATTCCGAGGATGATCCGCCTTCCGCCTCTTCGTCGTTGTTGGAGATGCTCTCCAGCACGGCAAGCCGGGTGATGCCCTGCTTTTTCAGGCAGTAGGCAGCCCACGAATATTCCTCTTCCTCAAGGATCGCGGCGAGCACGTCGCCGACCTCAACGCCAATCTCCTCATCCCGTCCCGCGCTTTTGACATGCGCCAGCGCGTTGTCCAGCACACGCTGGACGGCGAGCGTCTGGTAAACATCCTTGGTGGGCTCGGCGAGGCTTTCCATATATGTTTTGAAAAAATGATCGAGGGCCTGCCGCAGCACGGGCGCACTGCCGCCGCACCGCTCGATGAGCTTCCTCCCGGAAGGCTCGGATGCAATGCCGTAAAGGACATGCTCCAGCGTCAGGTATTCATGCCGACGCTGTTTCAGCTCCTCCACCGCAATGCTCAATGCTTTCTGTAAGTTCTTGCCAATCATGCGCCAACCTCCTCAAGCGTGCAACGCAGGGGGTAGCCTGCCTCTCTCGCAAGGAAATGAGTTTTATTTACTTTGGTTTCGGCGATTTCATGAGGATAGACCCCAGCAATGCCTTTTCCGCGCTTGTGTACGGCCAACATGATGTTCGTAGCCTGATCCGCCGTCTTATGGAAAACGGTCATCAGGATATTCACGACGAACTCCATAGTCGTATAGTCATCATTGTGAAGCAGAACCTGATACATTTTCGGTTCCGCCACCTCAGCGTCCATGATGACGTCCGGTTCGCCGCCCGGAGCCGCGTGAAAGGGATTCTGGCTCATGGTTCAATCGTCCTTTTAAATAAAGAATAATTCCTAATAGCGCGTTCGCAAGGGCTGCGCAAGGGCAACGGGAGAGCGTCATGCATTTTTTCCCCACACGCCAAAACCGGCCCGTGGAGAATCCACACCTAATCGACTTGAGGCCCTTTCCGCTTCCGCCGTCAGTTCTTGCGGCGGAACAGCCTGTCCTGCAATTCCACGACCGTGGCGATGCCGTCGCCCTCGCCCTGCGAAGGGAAAAGGATCGGTTTGTAGCCGAGCCTGCGCGCCTGCGAAAGCCGGATATCGTGCGCAGCCACGGGGCGGATCTGCCCGTTGAGATCCACCTCACCCCACAGCACGGCCCGCTCAGGCAACGGGACATCGTAGAAGGACGACAGCATCGCTGCCACGAGCGCGAGATCCATACCCGGCTCCTGAATCTTCATGCCGCCGCCGACCTTGGCATAGATGTCCACCTGACCGAAATTCAGGCGCAGGCGTTTTTCCAATACAGCCAAGATAAGATGCAATCGGTTGACGTCAAATCCCAGCCCCGTGCGCCGGGGGATCGACAAATAGCTGCGCGTGACCAGCGCCTGCACTTCCACGGCGAGCGGCCTTTGCCCGTCCACGGCCATGACCACCGCCGTCCCGCTCAGGCTCGCGTCGCGCGCGCCCAAAAAATAGGTTGCGGGGTCTTCAACGACTTCCAGCCCCTGCCGAACCATCTGGAAGACCAGCAATTCCTGATTCGGCCCGAAACGGTTCTTCAGCACGCGCAGAAGCCGGAACATCTGGCGCCGATCGCCTTCCAGCGAAATGACCGTATCCACCATGTGCTCAAGCAGCCTCGGCCCGGCGAGCGCACCATCCTTCGTGACATGGCCCACCAAAACCACGGTCGTGGTGCCGCGCTTGCAGGCATCGACGATTTCCGTCGCCACGGCCCGAACCTGGCTCACGTTGCCGGGCAGCCCTTCCGCGCTTTCCGAAGTAAACGTCTGCACGGAGTCCATGATCAGCAGATCAGGCGCGCCGTCGCCCTCAAGCAGCGGCAGCACGTCCTCAACCCGTGAGGTCGACAGTGCCAGCAGGTTGTCATGCAGCACCCCCAGACGGCTGGCGCGATCCTTGATTTGCGGCAGCGACTCCTCGCCGCTTGCGTACAAGACCAGCTTGCCCGAAGCGGCTACGGCCCCCGCCATCTGCAAAAGGAGCGTGGACTTGCCTATGCCCGGCTCACCGCCTATGAGCAGGGCGCTTCCCGGAACGAGCCCCTTGCCGAGCACGCGATCCAGCGCATCAAGCCCCGTACCGAACGGCTCATGCCCATGATCCTCGACATGGGCCAGCGGCATGGCCTTCACAGGGCCGAGGCTCCCTATCGGGCGCTTCCGTGCACCCTCGGCGGGCGCGGCCACCAATTCCAGCGAATTCCACGCCTTGCACACGAGGCATTGCCCCCTCCACAGCGGCGACTTTGCCCCGCATTCCGTACACACATATGTTTCCTTGATCTTGCCTGCCATGAAGAAACCTTCTGAAAAAGGAGAAGACGAACACTTTATGAAATGTAGGATTTTTCCCCTGAGAAGGAAAGCACCACCCGATCAAACGAGACACAGGGAACGCGGCGAACAGGGATTCGATAAAGTCAAAAGTCTTTGAGGGAGAAGGGGGGAGGCTTGGAGGGGGGAGGAGGGAACTTTCTCCAGAAAGTTCCCTCCTCCCCCTTCCAACTACGCCACCTAACTCGGAAAATGCTCCATGAACCGGCGCTCGGCATCGGCGGTGCCGATGAGGACAAGCACCGTATCGGGCTTCATGGGCGCGTTGGGGTCCGGGGGCACGCGCAATACGCCCTGACTCTTCAAGGCGACCACGTTGCAGTCGGTCTTTTCGCGGATGCGGCTGTCGCGCAGGCACAGGCCGACGAGGGCCGGGGGAGCCGTCACCCGGAAAATATTCAAGCCTTCGGTCAAAATGGTCACACGGCCGGGGCTGAGCAGGTTGATGATCGTGCTCGCCGCCATCGAAGCGTGCGACATCACCAGATTCGCCCCGGCGTTGTACAGGGAAGCCACGTTGCGATCGAGCGTTGAACGGCTGAGGATCTGCACGTCAGGCCGCAGCTTGCGGCAATAGATGGTCAGATAGATGTTCAGGTCGTCGTCATGCGTGGTCACGATGACGGACGGGGTTTCCATGATGTGCGCCCGCTGGAGCACCGCCAGCTCCCCGGCATTCCCAAGGATATAGCGTGGATCGTCCGGCGGCACGAGCCGGGGGTTCTTCTCGACGAGGCAGAACGGCAGGCCGCGGCGTTCCAAGGCATCCGCCGCCGCTTCCCCAACCTTGCCGCCGCCGAGGATGAGCACGGGCGTTCGGTTCGCCTTGCTCCACCGTTCGGCCTTGCGGTCATAGGCCTCAAGCTGATCCGCCGTCCCCGCGAGCAGCAGGATGGAAGCCTCGTCGATCCGGCTGTCCGGGCGCGCGGACATATAGGAGTTGCCTTCCCACAGCCCGGCCACGTTGAGGCCGAAGCGTTCGCGGAACCTGCACTCACGCAGCGTCTGCCCCATAAATTCGGTATGGATGACCGGGGCCTCGGCAAGGCACAACGTCCCGAACCGGGCAATGATGTTCGACTGGGCGCGGGTTCCGTAAACGCGGCGGGCAAGGCTCCGTCCGAGCATCTCAGTGAACGAATAGACGTGGTCACACCCCGCCAGCATGAGGATGTTCATGGCCTCCGGGTTCTCCGCGCTGGCGGCGAGCAGGGTTGACGGCGCAACTTCGCGCACCGTGGAGGCGATGTTCGTATTCCGCAGATCCCCTTCGAGCGCGGCGACCAGCGCGGCCTTGTCCGCCCGCAGGTTCCGGTAGGTGTTGGCGTCGTCGAACTCGCCGGTCACCACATTATAGCGGTTGTCGTACAGCTCCAGCGCGTGCTGCCCGTCCGGTACGAGGATGACGTACGGATAGTTGTGCTGCCGGAGCTTGCGGGCCACGCTCAGCGAGATGTCGTTGTCGCCCACCAGAACCGTATGGCCGCTGGTATCGGACGGCAGGGAGCGCGGCTTGCGCTTGTTGTTGTATTCCTCAATCCACGGCTGGTACACGAAACGGATGAACGTAAACGGCATCACGATCATGATGAGGATGATGCCCGACACCAGCACGATGATGGAGAACAATTTCCCGATGTCGCTCGTGAAGGTGATGTCCCCGAACCCCAGCGTGGACATGACGGTCAGCGTCCAGTAGACGCCGGTGATATAAGAATAATCCCGCCCTTCATAGGCCATGATCTGATGAAACACGATGCTGAACAGCGCCACCAGAACGGTCGTGAACAGCAGGAAGCCGATCACGATGCGCTGATTGCGGCGTCCCGTGGTCTGGGTCAGGAGCGCCGGAAGCAGGGTCAGGAGCAGTTTCATGGTCAACGCCCGTAGCTGTCTTCAAGACGCACGATGTCGTCTTCCCCAAGGTAGCTGCCGGACTGGATCTCGATGATGACCAGCGGGATCATGCCGGGGTTCTTGAGCCGGTGCACGGTGCCGAGAGGAATGTAGGTGGACTGGTCTTCATGGTACAGGAGCACCTTGTCGCCAACGGTGATCTCGGCCGTCCCTTCGACCACTACCCAATGCTCCGCCCGGTGGTGGTGCTTCTGGAGCGAAAGCTGGCCGCCCGGCTTGACGATGATGCGCTTCACCTGGAAACGCTCGCCCCTCGCCAGCGTTTCGTAACTCCCCCACGGGCGGTAGACCAGCGGGTGGTTTTCCGCCTCGCCGCGCCCCTGCGCTTTCAGGGACTCCACGATTTTCTTCACGTCCTGCGTGCGGGCGCGATCCGCCACCAGCACGCTGTCCGCCGTCTCCACGACCACCAAATCCGATACGCCGAGCGCGGCGACCATCCGCTTGGAGGCGTGCAGATAGCAGTTTTCCGCGCCTTCGGCGTACACATCCCCCACAAGCACGTTGCCGTCCCCGTCATGCGGGGCGGCTTCATAGAACGCCTCCCATGACCCGAGATCGCTCCAGTCGGCGGTCAGGGGAACCACGGCGGCCCGGCCCGTCTTTTCCATCACCGCGTAGTCGATGGAGTCGGCGGGCGAACTCAGGAAAGCGCCGGCGTCGGGGCGGATAAAGTCATGATCGGCGTGATGCCCTTCCCACGCCGCCCTGCACGCCGCATGGATGCCGGGGGCATGCAGGGCCAGTTCTTCAAGGTAGACGGAAGCGCGGAACAGGAACATGCCGCTGTTCCACAGATACCCCCCATCCGCCAGCATGGCCTCGGCTCTGGCGAGATCCGGCTTCTCCACAAAACGCGCCACGGCATACCCGCCCGCAGGCAGCGCCTCTCCCAAACGGATATACCCAAACCCTGTCTCCGGCGCATCCGGCGTGATGCCGAACGTAACGATACGCCCGGACTCGGCGCAGGCACGGGCTTGCGCCACGGCTTCGGCAAAAACGGCCTGAGGTTTCAGCACATGATCGGACGGCAGCACCAGCAGCAACGGATCGTCGCCGCCGGACAACGCCGCGAACGCCGCCAGCGCAATGGCGGGCGCGGTATTCCGTCCTTTGGGCTCCAACAGAATAGTCCCGGATACGCCTTTCTGCTGCAAGGCCGCCGCCACATAAAAGCGGTGCTCTTCATTGCAGACCACCAACGGATCGGCGCTGTCCGGCAAAGCCGCCGCCCGATCCACCGTATCGCCGAACAGGGTATGCCCTCCCAGATCCATAAACTGCTTGGGATACAACGCCCTGGAGAGGGGCCAGAGGCGGGTGCCGCTGCCGCCGCATAAGACAATGGAACGTAATGTGGACATGAACACTTCCTGTCTCTTTCACTGTAACTGTATGGGATATGAAACACGCCCCGCCGAAGACGGCAACAGCCGCACGGAGGCCCCGGCCAGCGGAGAGAAGCGGAAAGGCCAACTCCACGCGGCCCGCTCCGCCGCAAATCCGCACGGAGCCATGAAACCACAACCCGTTGCCCCGACGCCGGATCGAGGCCAGCGCCACGGATGAAAACCAAGCGCAACAGCCGCGCCGTACATCCCTCTTCCAGCGTGCTGAATGCACCAAGGCCGCACGCGCTTGGTCATGGACGGCGGAGGGATATACGCTACGGCGGGAAAGTCGGCTCCTGCGGCCCGGCGTCAAATCGTTTCCGTATCCGGGGTTGTTGCCGAAGGCAAGTTCCAAGGCGGATCCGGAACCGTACAACGCCCGCACCAGTTCGGCAAGGGCCTCGCCGGGCCGCAAACGGAACGCCCCAGCGTATCAGGGAGTGCGTCCTTTTCCATATCCTGTTCCCTGCCCAACCGCCACTTCCGCAATATCCGGTTCCGCCTCTTCAGGAGCAACGGCGGCATCTCCAAAGATGCGGCTTGAAGAACGGCTTCCCGCGACAAGGCACGCGTTCGGCATCTTCATAACTCCCCGCCTTTGTCCGGCATGCTCCCGGCGGTATCCGCCTTCCCCTGCGGCAACCGCCCGGCACGCAGGACACCACCGGCTCCAGACGGGCGTGCGCACCGGCCTTTACAGCTTCCGGCAGCCGACGGCATCCGCCAGCGGCACGGATCAACGCCAACACCATGACCAGCCAGCCTCCCCAACGGTTTTCATCCCCCTGCCGTTACGAGCCACCTACGCCAGCCGACGGCATCCGAAAGGGAAAACGTACCCGGCTGGCCGCCCGCACCATGCTTACGGCTGTACGGCGCCCACAGCAGGGCAATCAGCCTTGATGCCCAAGGCGCATGGGCTGGCGGGGGTTCCCGCTTTTCCCTGCCCCGTCCTTGCTATTTCAACTTCCCGATGGCCTCACGGATACGCCCCTTGTCCTGTGCGTGGATGAGGGCCGCCTCAGGCGCGATGATGCGCCGCATAAGCAGGCGTTCGATGTCGTCATCCATCGTCTGCATCCCCACATTGCGATTGGTCTGCAAAACGCTCGGCAACTGAAACGTCTTGTTCTCGCGGATCATGTTCCGCACGGACGGGATGCCGAACAGGATTTCCAGCGCGGGCACCCGGCCCTTTTTGTCGGCCCGTTTGAACAGCGTCTGCGCGATGATCGCCTGAATCGACTCGGAAAGGCTCGTCCGTATCTGCGCCTGCTCCTCCGGCGGGAAGACCTCGATGATGCGGTCGATGGTCTTGGACGCGGAGATGGTGTGCAGGGTCGCAAACACGAGATGCCCCGTTTCCGCCGCTTCGAGGGCGAGGGAAATGGTTTCGAGATCGCGCATTTCACCCACAAGGATGATGTCGGGATCCTCGCGCAGTGCGGAACGCAGCGCTGTGCCGAACGAAAGGGTATCGCGCCCGATCTCGCGCTGGTTCACGAGGCAGCTCTTGGATTGATGCACGAATTCGATGGGATCTTCAATGGTAATGATATGGTCGCGGCGCTTGGTGTTCGCATAATCCACGAGCGCGGCCAACGTGGTGGACTTGCCGCTCCCGGTGGGGCCGGTCACAAGCACGAGGCCCTTGGGCAGCAGGGCCAGCTCGCGCAGCATGATCGGAAGCCCCAGCTCCTCAACCGTGCCGATGCGCTGCGGGATTTCGCGGAACACCGCGGAAATGCCGCGGTTCTGCCGGAAAAAGTTGGCACGGTAACGCGCCAGCCCCGGAATTTCATAGGCGAAGTCCAGATCGCCCGTCCGCTCGAATGCCCGTACGCGCTCTATGGGAACCATTTCACGCAGTACGGCCAAAAGCTCCCCGGCCGTGACAGCCGGAGCGTCCACCCGCACGAGATCCCCATAAATGCGCAGGAGCGGCGGATTGCCCGCCGAAAGGTGCAAATCCGAACCGTGATTGGCATGCAACAAATGAAAAAGACTGTCTATTTTTGCCATGCATGACCTTCCCGCACGGTTTTTGTTGCCGGAGCGCCCGGTTCTTGGTACATCTCGGCAGGAACAAGGTGCGTATGAAATACGCGAGACGGAAGATCCTGCCATCTCCGCTGAAGGCCCGCCCGCCATTTGTGAACATGCCCACAACATGCTGGGCCCGGCCGCAAAAGGCTTACCGGCAGCCCACGCACCGTTGCCCGATCGGGCATGCCAAAGGAAGGCTCCGCGTGTACCAGACCATCCCCCCGGAATTGCTGCATCCCGAACTGTTCATCCCCGCCGCCACGCTGCTCGGACTCCTGCTCGGCAGCTTTTACAACGTCTGCATCCATCGGTACGCCAGCGGCGAATCCATCCTTTTTCCGCCTTCCCATTGCCCACATTGCCGACAGCGCCTCCGCTTCTGGGAACTCGTCCCCGTCCTCAGCTATCTGCTGCTGCGCGGCCAGTGCGCCCGCTGCCGCAAGCCCATTCATATCCGGTATCCGCTCGTCGAGCTCCTGTCCGGCCTGACGTCCGGCCTTCTGGCATGGCGCTTCGGCCCCACGCTTGCCTTTCCCGTCTATCTCGCGTTCACGGGGATGCTCATCGTCGCCTCAGGCATCGATCTGGAATGCTTCATCCTCCCCGACGGCATCACGCTCGGCGGAACCGCGCTGGCCGTGCCCGCCGCCATCTTCGCCCTCGGCATGGACTGGGCGGACGCGCTCCTCGGCGGGCTTGTGGGCGGCGGGACATTCCTCGCCGTGCTTCTCATCTTCAAACACCTGCGCGGCGTGGACGGCATGGGGTTCGGGGACGTCAAACTCATGCTCATGCTCGGCGTCCTGTGCGGGCCGCTCGGCCTGCCGCTGATCACGCTGGTCGCGGGGGTCTCGGCCCTTGCCGCCTTCCTGCTCGTCGCCTGCCTGATGCCCCACGAAGCGCCCTTGCGCGAAATGCCCATCCCGTTCGGCCCGTTCCTGAGCCTCGGCGCGTTCGTGCACATCATCGCCGGACAGGAAATCTTCGACTGGTGGATCGGATTCATCACGGGGTAGCGTACAGCGCAAGCACCCTGCGCACGTAACTGCGGGTCTCCTCAAACGGAGGGATGCCGCCGTACTTGTCCACATTGGCGGGCCCGGCATTATACGCCGCCAAAGCCAGCGAAACATTCCCGCCGTACCGATCCAGCATGGATCGGAAATAGCGTACCCCGCCCTCCACATTTTCATCGGGATTGAACGCATCGCGCACCCCAAGATGCCGCTGCGTGCCGGGTATGAGCTGCATGAGCCCGCTGGCCCCGGCCGAAGAGACGGCCTTGGCGTCGAATCCCGATTCGGCCTTGATGATCGCCATGATCAGCCGGGGCTCGACCCCATGCCGCCCGGCATGCCGTTCCGCAAGCCGTGCCACGCCGTCCGGCCCCACAGCGCGCATCAGCCGCCCGGTGCTGAACCGCCCGAAAAGCCGGTACCTCCCGTCACCATCCGGCCTGTTCGTCAAAAAAACGGTTCCGTCCTTCCCCACATGCCGGTAAATGGCCACGGACTCCGCAGGCAACGGCTCCGCTGCTTGAACTGGCCGGGCTTCCGGGCGGGCAGCGTGGGGCCGCTGGGGAAGCGTTTTTTTGATGGGAGGCCGCACCACGACCTTCAGCTTGGACGATTCGGCGGCCCCAACGCCTGAGACGCACAAAAGGCAACACCCCAGAACGAAGCCCGCCCGTACGGGGAACCCCAACCATAATGGCCTGAGACATTCACCTTTTCGATGGTTTTCCAAAAAATTCATTTTGAATTTCATATAGTTGAAATGCTTCGTTCATTGCAGCAGCGAATGTCTCACAAGGGCCTGGGCCTCTCGTCTTTCGGAACGGCCTGTGTTACCACTATTTCCAACCGTAACGAGCCTCCCGTCAAAAGACAAGGAGCGTGTCCCGCACCTGTCCGGCGACGCCAAGGGAAAAGGGCCGCCCATGAAAAAACGCACGCATCTCTCCCTCGGATGGCTTGCCCTGCTCACACTGGCGTGCGGGGTGGAACCGCTTATCGTGGACGGCACGCCCTCAGGCGGTGCGCCGTTGTCCCGCATGGTGTCCGGCATACGGGAAACGCTGCCCCCAACCCCCTCCCCAGCCAATGCCGCCCCTCAACAGATGTACATCTGGAAAGATGCCTCCGGGGTCACGCACATCAGCGAAACGCCGCCTTCCAAACCGCCCGCGGGCAAAGTGGAGGAGTACCGGTTCTCGCCGCAGCCTTCAGCCGCACAGCCCGGCCCTGTTGCCCCCCTTGGGAGACCGAGCCTTGAGCATCAGCCATCCGCCGAACGGGAAAAGGCCGCCGCTGAAGCCCGGAACAGGCTCCGGCAGCAAATCGGACAACTGCAAAAGGAACGGGGGCAGCTTGAAAAGCAATTATACCGAGCACGAGCCACGGGCGACGGCTACGCGCAGATCCGTTTCCGCACCTTGCTGGAACAGAACCGGGAGGCGCTGGAAAAGCTCATCCCCCAACAGTGACAGATGCCATGCAGCCACCCTCCCGCAACGGGTTTACCCTGATTGAAATCGTCTCCGTGCTTGTCGTGCTCGGCGTGCTGGCCTCCCTCGGCGTTTCGGCCTTCCGGGGCCATGACGGGATAACCGCCTGCGCGGAACGGGACAGGCTCCTCTCCCGGCTCGTCCATGCCCGTGCGCAAGGCATGGCGATGGGCGGCGGGCAATGCGTCAGCGTAGGGAGAAACAAGGTGGGCTTCTTCATGAAAGGCAGCCCAACCCTGCCCACACTGCTCAAGGACTATACGCCTTCCACCCCCATCCAGAGCAGCCCCCCGGCTGCGTTCTGCTTCGACGCGGCGGGGCGCGCCTGCGGCGAAGGCAGCCTTGAAAAGCAAAACGGGACGGACATCCTCCATTGCCCTCCCCCACCCCTCACTTCCGCCCCCAACCAAGCATGGGCTTTCGATTTCGGCGGCGGGATCACGCTCACCCTCTTCGCGGAAACGGGGTTCGTCCAATGAACGCGCGCGGCTTTACCCTCATTGAGGCCATCGTCGCCATTATCCTCATGGCAATCATGGGCTTCATGGCGGCGCAGCCCATCGCCACGGCCTTGCGCGGAAGCGCCGAAAGCGCCGGGCAAATCAGGGATCTGACGGAAGCCGCCAGCGTCCTGGAAGAATGCATCGCCTACCTCAACACGGAAGCCATGCAGCAAAAAACCGCGGGGCAACTCGCCGACGATTCAGCCTTCAACACCTTCCTGAAAGACAGGGACGCCTCCGCGGAACTCTGGACACCGCCCGGTTGCGAATGGGAAAACCTGCTGATCACCGTCAGGCGCGGTTCCGTGGAGCTTTCCCGTGCGTTCTGACGCCCGTGCCCCGGAACGGGGCTTTACACTGCTGGAAACCGTCTGTACGCTGATCATCCTCGGCGTGCTCGGCTCGCTCGTGCTTTCAGGGTTCGGCACGGCCCTCAGCGGATACACACGGGTGCGTGAGGCCGGGGCATCGTATATGCAGGCTGAGCTGGCCCTCATCCGCCTTTGGAAAGAGCTGGCGGGAGCCGCCGATTTTCCCGAAGCCCCTTTCAAAGACAGCCCTTCCGTCACATTCACAAGGGCGGACGGCACGCAAACAACCATCAACTGCGAAGAGGCCGGGGGCAGGCTGCTCATTGACGGGCAAGTGCTCCTTTCAGACGTAGCCTCATGCCGTTTCACCTCGAACGGGGCAGGCCCTTCCTCCATCGGCATCGTGCTGACCCGGCAACTCGCCGGACGGCAAGCCACATGGACGCTTTCCGTCGCCCCACGCAACACACCCCCCGCCAAAGAGTGAGGTTCCCCATGCAGACGCCGCAACGCGGAAGCGTCCTTTTGACCATCATAGGCGGGATCATCATTCTGGCCCTGTTCGGCATGGCTGCGGTTTCGCTCATGACCGGCTCCGTCATGGCCGGGCTGGACGCCAAGGAAACGGTGCAAGCCTCTTACCTCGCGGAATCGGGAAAGGAAATCGTCCGGGTGCAGGCGGCGAAAGCCGATACCGGAGCAAAGCTCATGGCTTTGGCGGATAATGCGCTGGACGGCAAAACCTTTTCCATCGCGGGCGGGGACATCTCGCTCAAGCTGTTCCCCTCGTGGTTCCGCACCTCAGAGGCGGGGACGCTGCTGACGGGAGGTTCCGGCTGGTATCCAGAAGCCCCATCCGGGACGCGCGAACTTCTCCTGATCGCCAAGCCGGGTACAGCCAGCAGAGCGGAATACTCTTTCGGAGAGGCCACGGCGCTCACGCCCAACGCGGATGCGTACCTCATCGGGCGGGGGACGCCGACGTACCCTACACAGGCGCAAACGGCCATTTCCGTCAGCACGGCAACAAACGACTTTGACTACTTTCCCGAAACCGGCGGGCTGATCGGCGTCGTGGACAAAGGCGGGGCAACGCTCAATCCCGACAGCGCGAAACGGCTTACCTACGAACGCCTGTCCAAATCCGGTTCCACCTACACGTTCGAGGGCGTCCGCCCCGTCTCAGGCTCTTCTTACCCGGAACTCGGCGAAGGCAAGGAACTCGTCCTTGGGCAGTACATCCGCGTGGTCAGCGAAGCCCAGACCGCCAACGGCGCACGGGCCGCATTGGTATGGCACACGAACGGAAGAAGCTCGCTGCGCCCGGCCAGCGGTTCCGGCGGATCGGGAAACGGCGGCGTACAGGAAATGCCGGAAACATCAAGCCCGCTCCAAAACGAAGACGACGCGGAAGCCATTTTTGGCGGCAACAGGCTCGGACGCATCGGGACGGTTCAAGGCCCAAAAGGGCTGTCCGTACAAGGGCATGAAAGAGCCACACCGGATCATTTCCTGAACACCAGAAAAAACCATACGACCTACGACTCTTGGTTCGCCGGCATCACTGAAGAAAAAACAGCCGAAACGCCAAACAACGACATCCTCATCCAAACATCGGTCATGCCGTACCATCATACCTCGGCAAACCTGTTTGCCGGGATTCTGTTCAGAACGCATCTTATTCCAGAACCGGGCGGCGCCGATGGCGACGGTCTGACTTCATACGGCGTTTCCAGCCTCGGCATGGGGGTCGTCTCCGGAAAGATGACCACAGGGTATATACAATACCCCACTGCTCCGGGAGCCTATGGCAGCACCGACACGGGCGTAACGCGATCCCCGGTGAACCCGGCTCTCCTTCCGGGAGGCTATGGGGCCATATCCCCTTATCAGCCCAATGACTCCATCCACTACCGTCAACCGAACGTCTATATCCCCGATGATCCTTACGGCACCTATGATTACCTGTACGCAAACGCGGCGGATCGCACGCTGCGCGACGGCATCCTGTTGTGGCATGCCGATGACGGCAAGCCGGAACATGCCCTCACATGCCTCGCCTACGGCATCCCTGCAGGGGAAATCCTCAAGAAGGACAGTACGACAACCCTTGTCGTCCGCGTGTGGGAACAGGATAACAAGAACTGCATCCAAGGCTGGATCGCATTCCAAGACAACAACAATGTTATGGAAGAAACATATTGGCCTTCCCTCACGGACACCCAGCCATCGAACGATCTCCCACAGGGGCAGCGTCCGGCCTTCCGCCGTGTCATCTGGGGATACGTCAACCCGGCTCTCGCCATAAAGATAGATGACTATACCATTGCAACCTCCCAAGGCATTCCCGTATCCGGTGTCCATGATCATGCCGGGATATTTTCGGGGGCCTATTCCTCCACCCTTGAAGCACCAGACGGGCTTGCCTTCCGGCACTTCAAGACCGGCATTCCCGGAACCGGCGGTTCCGGTACCGACGACATCCCCGGCCTCACACCCGGCATCGTCGAGTAATCCATCCGAAGAAAAGCCCCTGTTCCGTCGGAAACAGGGGCTTTTCTTCGTGGCTGTGCCATAGAACATGGTTGATGCTTTTTTCCTTGGAGTTCCCAAGGAGTAACCGGCGAAATGCCTTAGCCGTGGATCCCGCCAAGGGGAAAACTGGAGAAAAGGCTGTCTTTTCACCGCGCTGTGGTGATGAAACACCCCATGCTGTGACAGCGCCTTCTTTGTCACTCCAACAAGGCGCTATCCATACAGATGGCAACGGGCCAGATGATCCGGCGCGATTTCCCGGAGTTCCGGGGCTTCCTCGCGGCAGCGGGGCATTGCCTGCGGGCATCGGGGATGGAACGCGCACCCCGTGGGCGGCGAAAAGGGGCTCGGCAGTTCACCGGGCAGGAAAGCCCGGATACGCCTCTTTGCGGGATCGTGTACGGGCGCGGCGGCCAAAAGGGCTTTCGTATACGGATGCGCCGCCGAACCGAACAAGGTATTCCTATCGACCTGCTCAACGATGCGCCCCAAGTACATGACCGCCACCCGGTCGCTCATATGGCCCACGACCGACAAGTCATGTGAAATGAAGAAATACGTCAGCCCGAAATCAGCCTGCACCTCTTTCAGCAGGTTCAGCACTTGCGCCTGAACCGAAGCGTCGAGGGCCGACACAGCCTCATCACAGACGACAAGTTCCGGGCGGGTCACCAGCGCCCGCGCAATCGCCACGCGCTGCCTCTGGCCCCCGGAAAATTCATGGGGGTAACGCCCGGCGTGTTCGGGCTGCAACCCCACACGGCGCAGGATTTCGCCCACACGTTCCCGACGCTCCGCAGGCGGCACGCCTATGGCCATCAGCGGCTCGGCAACGGATGTGCCGATCTTCAAACGGGGATTCAACGAGGAAAAAGGATCTTGGAAAACCATCTGCAACCGACGGGAATACCACGTGTCATCACGCCCCGGCACGCCGGGCAGCACGGATTCGCCGTCGAAAAGGATTTCCCCGCCAGTCGGGGGAAGGAGCCGCACCGCCATGCGCGCCAATGTCGACTTGCCGCACCCGGACTCGCCCACCAAGCCGAGCGTCTCGCCGCGCCGTATGGAAAGCGATACGCCGTCCACCGCGCGAACCTCACCCCGCACCCTGCCAAGCACACCCTGCCGCACGGTAAACGAACGGCTTACGCCACGAAAATCAAGAAGCGGAGAAGAGGCGGAAACCATGCACACCCCGAAGTTGAAAAGGAACCCCCAAAACGCCAAACCGGAAAATCGGCTAGCATTTCAGCATTATTTCTGATAAAAAAATGGGTCTTTTACCATTTAAAGACAAAAAGCATCGACAACCACCGACGCTTTTTGTCTTTTCGCTACGGCTGTTTTTTACACGTCAACCTCTTACAAAGCAAGGAAGACTATGAAACGGATTGCCTCCCTGTTGCTTGCCGCCTGCCTGTTGGCGGCCCCCCAGCTTACTGGAAAAGCCCAAGCGGAAGGGTTCGCCTTGTCCGACTTCGGCGCCCGAGGCACGGCTCTCGCCGGCGGCATGGTTGCCCGCGCGGACGATCCCTCCGCCGTGGCTTGGAACCCCGCCGGGATCACCCAGCTCCCCGGTACCCAGATGATGGTGGGCATGACCGCCATTCAGCCTTCCGGAACCGTCGACACGGTGGACCACTTCGGCATCGGCCGTTCCACCGACGTGGACAAGCATACATGGGTAAATCCGCACGCCTACCTCACCCACCAGTTCAGCGACAAGCTCTGGGGCGGCATCGGCATCTTCTCCCGCTTCGGCCTCGGCAACTCCTACCCCAATAACTGGCCGGGACACGAAAACCTCGAATATGTCAGCCTCAAGACCGTTTCACTGAATCCCAACCTTGCCTTCAAGATCAATGATAACCTCTCCCTCGCCGTGGGCCTCGAATTCATGTACGCCACCATGCTCATGAAAAAGGACGGCGACCTTGGCAAAATGACCGGCGTTTCCGCACTCTCCGGTCGCTACGACCAGCAGATGCTCACCGGCTCCAGCATCGCCCCCGGCTTCAACATCGCCGCACACTACAAATTCAACGACGAATGGGCCGCCGGCCTGACCTACCGCAGCCGCGTGAAGCAGGCCGTGCGTGGGCATGTGGAATTTGATCAAAAGAATCATATCGCCAACATTCCTGGAATTGGACAGCTCCCTGTCAACCTGCCCAATTCCGATCTGCACGGCAACCTGAGCCAGAACCAGCGTGATCGCAATCTCGCAGCCTTCGAATCCGGCGACGTGAACGTCATGGT
>ENA-UEQE01001638-UEQE01001638.1-human-gut-metagenome-genome-assembly--contig:-NODE-1638-length-17819-cov-32.802390_pt1 | contig 17819 bp, 9 predicted proteins | sample MGYA00242934_ERZ507935 | MGnify/ENA primary metagenome ERZ507935 (study PRJEB26167, sample SAMN06115423) | human gut metagenome | host: Homo sapiens | place: China:Anhui | collected 2015-03-30... | reverse complement strand
GAACCGCCGTTTGTTTACAGGGTCGTCAGCCGGATGTTGCGCCAGAGGACCTTGATGCCTCCTCCGTCGTGAATCTGCAAGGCGATGCGTCCCTGCGCGGCGCCGATCTTCGCGTCGGTGATGTCCGCCATCTCCTCGCCGTTGAGCCACGTCTGCACGCGGTCGCCCTGGACCTTCAGCCGCAGCGTGTTCCAATCCCCCTCCTTGAGAATCGACTCCTTCTCGTCGGGAATCTGCACCAGCCATCCGCGGCCGTAGGACTCGTAGATGCCCGCCGTGTCGTGGTTCTTCGGAGCCACTTCGCACTGCCAGCCGTGGACCTTCACCGGCGGCTCGACGAACGAGCGGAAAAAGACGCCGGAGTTGCCGTTGGCGAGCTGCTTGAACTCCACCGTCAGGTCGAAATCATCGTAGTATTCGCGCGTGGCGAGGTAACCGTATTTTTTGTCGGGACCGCTCTCGCAGACGAGGTTGCCCTCTTTATCCACGTACCATTTCTCGGTGCCGTAAGCTTCCCAGCCCGTGAGGTCGCGGCCGTTGAAGAGTTCGACCTCCCGGCCGGCCTTGCGCGGCAGCTCCTTGATTTTCAGATTGCGGAACGAGGCGGGGTAGCCGTGGTCTTGCAGACAGATGACGCCTCGCTGTGCCAGTCCGTATTCGGGAGCCGTCTCCCATTTGCCGCTGTTCTTGCGGGCGAACCAGTCGTCGGTCCAAGCTTCGAATTCGAGGATCTTGCGGCCGTTGAGCCAATGCTCCACGTGGCCGTTGTCGCAGACGATGCGCGACGAGTTCCACTCGCCCTGCGGGTTGACCAGCAGCGAATCGGGATTCGGCAGGTGCATGGCGTAGTCCACGCCCAGTTTCTGCCACTCTTCGAGCCGGGTCGGGGCGTTCGTGGCCTCCCAGCCTGCGTTGTCGATCAGCTGGTACTCCGGCCCGGTGACATAGGGAACCTTGAAATAGGGGTTCTCGACCACGTGGTAGAGCATGCCGCTGTTGCCGCCGTAGGAGAGCTTCCAGTCCCAGTCGAGGATGAAGTTCTCATACTGCTTTTTGGTGACGATGTATCCCGACAGGTCGCTGCCGTCGCCGGCGGCCTGGATGCAGCCGTCCACCACGTGCCAGGGCATCGTGAGCGAGTCTCCGTTGAAGTCTTTCCACTGGTCGAGGCTTTTGCCGTCGAAGAGCAGCTGCCAGCCGTCGGCGATTTCGGCCTGGGTGAGGGTGTTGTGTTTGGGGCAGCAGGAGCAGAGGCTGGCTGCGATGAGTCCCGTCGCGAAGAGCGTGCGGAACAGGGTGCGGCTTGGGTTCGATTTCATTAAGATAGAAATTTAAGTAGTAATTCTTTATCTCGTCTCGCGAAGTAAAAATAGATGAAAAGTTTTCCGCTGTACGATAAAATAGTACATATCGAGGCCAATAATCTGAATGGAAAGGAAAAATCGAATTGTCGCGTCATGAAACGTCGTCTTGCAACACCGAGATGTACGAAATTGGCCTTTTTCTGCATCATATTATCTTTGTAGAAAGTCCTGCATTTATTACATTTGTCAATAATCCAAATTTCTATGAAACGAATTTTCCGCTGTATTGCTGCATTTTTGTTTCTACTCTATATCTTGTTTCTGCCGGGGCGTGCCGAATCGGCGAACGCCTCTGTTTATCATAATCTGCGTAACTATACTGTGGATGACGGCCTGTCATCCAATCACGTCTATGGCATCGTTCAGGACTCGATAGGATTCATCTGGTTCGGAACCGACAACGGATTGTGCCGTTTCGACGGCTGTGAGTTCCGCAGTTACACCCATACCGATGGCGACCGGTCGAGCATTTCGAGCAACAATATCCGCCGGCTGATGCTCGACAGCCACGGGCAGATCTGGCTCGCACTTGATAACGGCGTGGACATTTACACACCCGCGACCGACCGTTTCCGACATTTCGATGTCAGAACTTCCGACGGAGCATGCGTTACGGGACAGACGACCGAAGTCATTGAGGACAGGGAAGGTGAAATTTGGATTGCGACTGTCAATTCGGGGCTTTTTCGCTGGAATCCTGTAACGGAATGCCTTACGGTTTACCGCCATGTTCCCGGTGATGACACCTCCATCGCGCAGGATTATATCTCTACCATTTACGAAAGCAAGGATGGAACCATATGGATTGGAACTTACAGCGAAGGGTTGTGCGCTTTTTCCAAGCAGACAGGATGCTTCACTCATTACCGGAAGGAAACAGACGGACGGAATTGCATTTCGGATAATTCGATCGATGCCATCACAGAAGATTCATACGGCACGTTGTGGCTCGGGACGGTAAGTTCCGGTCTTGATCGCTTCGACCGGAGCACAGGCCGTTTCACCAATTATGACGATAGGAATGGGGAGGGCCGATTGCAACGTATCCACTGCCTGGCAGAGCGGGCGCCGGGCGAATTGCTTGTCTGTGCGAACAGTGGTGCGACACTCTACCGTATTTCTGAATCGGAACTTCGTCCCATAGAGGACACTGAAGTTCCCTTCATGCGTACCAAGTGTTGCAACATCTTCTCTTTTCTATACGACCGCGAAGGAAATTTCTGGTTCGGATCTTGTTATGAGGGTGTAGAATTTCACCCGGCCCGTAACAGCTTCACTTGCTATGCCACACGAAAGAACGATAGTTCCGACCGGGGTAAGGTCGTCAGCGCGGTCTGTGAACTGAAAGACGGGCAGTATCTATTGGGAAACGAAAATGACGGCATCCTGCTCTTCGACAGACATGCCGGCATGGTCGTTCCGTACCGCACGGCTCAAAACGTTGGGACTGCCATTTACAACGTCTTTTCAATGCTTGTCGATGACCAAACGCTCTGGATCGCCGCTTTCCAACGGGGTATCGAAGCCGTGGACTTGAAAAGCCGAACCGTGAAATCCTATCTTGCAGATCCGTCGGATCCCAGTTCTCGTGTCTTCGTCCTATTCCGGAGCAGCAGCGGCCGCATTTGGGCCGGAACTTCCGTGGGGCTTTTTTATTACGACCGGTTTGAAGATCGTTTTGTGACACGCGACCCCAAGGTGCGTATTTCAGACATTACGGAGGATCATGCTGGCCGTCTTTGGATCGCGACGAACGAAGACGGCCTCTACTCCTACGATGCCCGTACCGACCTCCTGCAGCACTACCGGTACGATCCCGACGACCCTGCGACGATCAGCCGCAATGCGGTCAACACGCTTGCCGTCGACCGCACGAACCGGTTGTGGATCGGAACCAACGGTTACGGACTTTGCAGTTATAACGAAAAGGACGGTTTCGTTCGCCATGAAACCTTGCCTCTGCCCAGTAAGATCATTCAGCGGATCATCCCTGAAAACGACAGACTCTGGATCACGACGGACAGGGGGCTGATCGTCTTTTATCCCGCAACTGGACAATTGAAACGTTATTCGCGCGCCGACGGGCTTCACACCGAACAATTTATGTCCAATTCGGGTATCCTCACTTCCGACGGGCGCATCGTGCTGGGTACGACCGATGGTATATGTACGTTCACCCCCCCCCATGACATCATGGGCAACTTGAACCTCTATCCGGTCATAATCACCCGATTTTCGCTTAACGGACTGCCTGTATCCCATGCGGAAGACGGAAGCTCGCCGCTTTCGGTTCCTGTCGAATACACCCGGAAGATCACGCTGTCGCACCGCCAGACCTCGGTGGGATTCCGTTTCGTTTCGCCAACCTACCTCTTTCCGGGAGATTGCCGCTACCGTTACCGACTCGACGGACTCGACGATCATTGGTCCATGACCGATAGCCGGAACGCTTCGGTCAACTACAATAACCTGCGTCCCGGAGAATATTGTTTTCGGGTGCAGGTTGGCAACGGCGACATGCAATGGAATTCTGATGAGACGAAACTCTGGATTCGTATCCAGCCGTCGTTTTTCCGGTCGAAAGGTGCTTTGGCAGGTTACGTGGTACTGACGCTTATCGTAATCGCTGTCGGTCTGTATTACTGGATGCGGCGTACCGAGCAACAGCAGCGAGAGAAGATCGAATCGGTCAAACGCGAGAACGAACGGAATCTCTACGAGCAACGCATCAGTTTCTTTACCAATATCACCCATGAGATCCGAACTCCTTTGAGCCTGATTATTGGGCCGCTGGAACAAGTAATGAAATCACATCGGATTTCCGAGGAGGACGGAGAGTATCTGGCTGTTATCAAGCAAAATTACCACCGACTTCATTCGCTGGTCAACCAACTGCTCGATTTCCGGAAGATCGATTCGAACAAATACAGACTCCGCTACGATATCTGCGATGTCGGCCAGCTCGTCCGGGAGCAATTGGCTATGTTTGGTCCCACGGCGCAACAGCGGCGCATCCGTTTGATCGAAGAGATCCCTGATCGCCTGATGCAAATCACCGACCGGGAGGCGCTGACCAAAATCATAAGTAACCTGTTGTCCAACGCTCTGCGTTTCGCCGCAGAAGAAATCCACATTTGCATCGATCGCAGAGACGACGGTCTTGTGATGGAAGTGTGGGACGACGGTCCCGGTATCCCGGCTGAAGAGCGGGAAAAGGTTTTCGAAGCTTTTTACCAAACCCGGAACAACGGATTCGCGTCCGGCGTCGGAATCGGCTTGCACCTGTGCCGAATTTTCATCCGCCTGATGGGCGGAACAATTACGGCGACAGAACGTCCGGACGGCAAATCCGGAGCGCTGCTGACGGCATTCATCCCTGAACCTGCGAGCGAAAAGATGGATATTCGTGTGGAGACACGTCTCAATACGGAAACCGTCGGGCAATCGCAGCTTCAGAAAGAACCCGGAACGGACCTGGCGATACAACGGCCCTCCGATATGACGGTCCGCCATACAGTCATGGTTGTAGATGATGACAGCAATATCCTCGATTTTTTGGTCAAGGTGCTCGGAAACGATTATTTTGTTATCTCAACGGATAGCGGGAGCCAGGCGCTCAACCTGCTTCGAAACAACGATCCCGATTTGGTCGTAAGCGACATCATGATGGCCGATATCGATGGAATAGAGCTCTGTCGGCGTATCAAAAACGACATTTCCACAAGCCATATCCCTGTGATCTTACTCACGGCTCGGACTGGCGTAAGCTCTAAAATCGAGGGCCTCGAATGCGGCGCTGACGCCTATATCGAGAAACCTTTCTCGCCTGACCAGCTCAAAGCGCAGATTTCCAGCCTGCTTCGTACGCGTGATGAAATCCGGCGCCTCTATGCAGGCAAATTCATGACCGAATTCGATACGGGTTCTCAACAGAACCGGTTGGACGAAGAGTTCATCCTTAAATGCCGCGACGTGATCATCGCCCATATGCGGAATCCGGATTTGTCCGTGGGACTTCTTGCCCGCGAGTTGGCGATGGGCCGCACGCTGATTTTCCGAAAACTGAAAGCCGTTACGGGCTTGACGCCAAACGATTTTATGAAACTCATTCGTTTGAACGAGGCGAAACGGATGATCATCGAAGGCCGATACCGCATTACCGAAATCGGATTTCTTACCGGTTTCAGTTCGTCGTCCTATTTCGCCAAATGTTTTGCCAAGCAGTTCGGGGTTCTTCCGACGGAATTCCTCGAAAAGCAGGACCCCGGAACGCAGTAGCCAGGGGCAGAATGAGCCATTTCTCAACTCCCGGGGCCTCCGAGCCGATTTTATCGTAAAAGTGAACGATATTTTTCAACACGGAATCCCGGATTCAGTAATTTTACATTGAATTCGGCAGGTCGCAGTATCAGCCGGCCCGGATTGACAATGCGGAATCAACCAACCCAAAATTACCCATATGAAACATTACTTACTTTTCTTGCTGGCTTCCTTGGCCATGTTGACCGGATGCGAGAAGGATGACGATCCTACATCTGTTTCACTCCGAAGTATTACGCGTGAAAAATTCGACTACAAGGGCGGTCTTGCCAGTGCTATTGTAGATGCCGGTGGCCGGGATGTAACGGCGGAGTCGAGCGAATCGTGGTGTCGTACTGCAGTCATCGGCTCGATCGTCAATTTCAACGTTCTTGCGTATACGGGCTCAGAGGAGCGTTCAGCCACGGTCACCGTGAAGGCGGAAGGACTCAAGCCGTTGCTGATCAACGTTGTTCAGGATAAATTCAGGGGGCTTGTCGTTGTACCCTCGACGCTCATCTTCTCCGATACGGACCGCACGCTCTCCGTTGCGGTAACCTGCTCCGGAGTCTACGATGTAAAACTCACGGAGAACCCGAATAACGCATTCTCGTTCTCGAAGAGCGAAGACGGCGCGAGCGTCAGTTTCACATCGAACAAGGCGTCGAGCCGTGTCGAGGTGAAGGGGCGCGCGGAGTTTACACCTGAAGAAGGCGATCCGGTGATCGTTACGCTTATACAACCTAAAAAGAGCACCTATGATTTCCTGCTCGGCACGTGGAACGTAACCAAAACCGATATTTTTGCCGGGAGCATCCAGAATCTCTCGTCGGTCACATTCTCCGCCAAGGAAAATCAATATTCGTACAAGGTCACCATCAACGATCCCGCACTCAAGGATTATCCCTTTACGGCGGAGTTCGCCGATGGCAAAGTGGTCATTCAGACCGGTCAGGAACTGGGTTTTTCGGGAACAAAGTTCTACACCCTCCATTTCAATGGCCCGAATAACGGGCAAGGCAACTATATCTGGTCACAGGCGGGCGTGGTCGCCTGGGCGGCGGAACCTGTCTTCGATGAAAATGCAGGCACGATCCAGCTCGTGTTCAGCGATAACGGCCAGGGCAATGGCCGGGAGGCCAAGACGCTCTGTTTCTGGGAGAACAACGACCGGTATTGGTCGTTTACCGGGCAGCTCTGTTTAACCAACGCACTGGAACTTTCCAAAAACTACTAACCGACTCCGAATGCAGCGGGCGGGCCGCGACTTTTGCCGACCGCGGCCCTGCCTGCGCCCCGGAACCAAGAATTTCAATGACTGACCAATGAAAAAACTGACCATACTCATTCTGCTCGCCATGGCAGTGGTGTGCCGGGCTTCGGCACAGAACCGCGTGGTAACAGGCACGGTATCCGAAGAGGACGGTACGCCGCTGACGGGCGCCGTCGTCCAGGTCGTCGGCACGAACAATGCCGCCACGGCAGCGATCGACGGGCTTTATACACTCAAAAATGTCCCCTCCGGAGCCGTACTGCGTGTCTCCTTTCTGGGATACGATCCGGTCGAGAAGAAGGTCGATACCGACCGCATGGATTTCATACTCAAAGCGAGCGCACAAGAAATCGCATCGGTCGTAGTGACCGGTATGCAAAAGATGGACAAGCGTATCTTCACCGGAGCCACGGACCAACTATTGGCCTCGGATGTCAAACTGGACGGTATCAGTGAAATCAGCCGCGGTCTTGAAGGCCGTTCTGCCGGCGTGTCCGTGCAAAACGTTTCCGGAACTTTCGGCGCCGCCCCGAAAATCCGCATTCGCGGCGCTACGTCGATCTTCGGAGACTCCAAGCCGTTGTGGGTGGTGGACGGTGTGATCATGGAGGATGTGATCAACGTCGATGCCAATTCCTTGTCGTCGGGCGACGCTACGACGCTCATCAGTTCGGCCATCGCCGGACTCAACGCCGATGACATCGAGAGTTTCCAGATTCTCAAGGATGGTTCGGCAACCTCGATCTACGGCGCCCGCGCTATGGCCGGAGTCATCGTCATCACCACGAAGAAAGGCACGCCCGGTATTACGAAAGTCAGTTACACCGGCGAATTCACGATGCGTATGGTTCCCAGCTACTCGAACTTCAACATCATGAATTCGCAAGAGCAGATGGCCGTCTACCAGGAGATGTACGACAAGGGATGGCTCAACTATGCCAATACCGTTTACCGCTCGGAAAGCGGCGTCTACGGCAAGTTGTCGCAACTGATCAACACCTACGACCCTGCCACAGGGCAGTTCGCCGTACTGAACACCCCCGAAGGGCGCAACGCCTACCTGCGACAGGCGGAGTTTCGCAATACCGACTGGTTCAAGGAACTCTTCCGCAACAGCATTCAGCACAGCCACTCGGCCAGCATCTCCTCGGGCAGTGAAAAAGGCTCGTATTACGCTTCCGTCGGTGCGATGGTCGATCCGGGATGGAGCATCCAAAGCAAGGTGAACCGCTACACGCTTCTGGTCAATACCACGCAGCACATTCTCAAGGACAAGCTGACGCTGAACCTCATCGGCAACGCTTCGTACCGCGAACAGCGTGCACCGGGATCGCTCTCGTCGGAGGTAGACCCTGTGTTCGGAACCGTCAAACGCGATTTCGACATCAACCCCTACTCCTATGCATTGCGTTCGTCGCGCACGCTCGACCCTGATGAATTCTACACACGCAATTACACTCCGTTCAACATCAAGGACGAGTTGTCCAAGAACTATATGGACTTGAACGTGAGCGACGTAAAATTCCAGGCTGAACTCAAATGGAAGATTACTCCGAAAGTCGAAGTTTCGGCCCTTGGGGCAATCAAATATCAGGCTTCGAGCACCGAGCATCACATCGAGGACAGTTCGAACCAGGCGCAGGCCTACCGTTCGATGGCCACCTCAATCATTCAGAGCAACAATCCCTACCTTTACGACAATCCCGATGAGCCGAACCGTGACAAATACTCGATCCTTCCCCAGGGTGGTATCTACAAACGGAGCGACTTCCGCGCCAAGAGCCGCGATTTCCGGGCTTCGATCAGCTACAACGACACGTTCAACGACAAGCACATTCTGAATCTGTTCGGCATTGTGGAAGTCAATGCCATCGACCGCCGCGCCACCTCGTTCCAGGGCTGGGGCCTGCAATACGACATGGGCGAAACGCCGTTCTACATCCTGGACCTGTTCAAAAAACAACTGGAGGAAAACACCCAGTATTACAGCCTGTCCAATACACGGGAACGCAACGCCGCCTTCGCCGGCACATTCTCCTATTCCTACGACTACCGCTATACGATCAACGGTACGCTCCGTTACGAGGGTTCCAACCGGTTGGGCCGATCGCGTAAGGCGCGCTGGTTGCCGACCTGGAATATCGCCGGCAAGTGGAGCATCGACCAGGAGTCGTTCTTCGAACCATTGCGTCCGGCCTTCTCCAGCCTTGCGCTGCGACTCTCTTACAGCCTCACTGCCGACCGGGGCCCCACATGGGTCAATAACTCCACGGCTACGATCTATCCGCTGAACCCGTGGCGTGGTGCGACTGAAATCCGAGAACCTGCATTGAGTATTTCAGCTCCTGAGAATTCGGAACTGACCTATGAAAAAAAGCATGAGTTGAATGTCGGCCTCGACATGGGATTCCTCGACGACCGCATCACTCTTTCGATGGACGCCTACCGGCGCAATAATTTCGACCTGATCGGCAACGTTGTAACAATGGGTTTGGGCGGTGCCGTGGATAAGCAGGGTAACGTCGCGGAGATGAAATCGCAGGGTGTGGAACTTTCGCTTTTCACCCGCAATATCGAACGTAAAGACTTCAAATGGCAGACCAATTTCATCTTTGCCTGGATGGACAACGAGGTAACCAAACTCAAAACCATGACGCGCATGATCGATTATATCACCGGCACAGGTTACTCGATGGAAGGTACGCCGCGCGGTTCGCTCTTTTCCTTGAAATTCAAGGGACTTAACGAGATGGGCATCCCGACGTTCCTCGCCGCTGACGGCAGCATTACCTCGACGAACATCCAGTTCCAGGAGACTGTGAATATGAGCAACCTCGTCTATGAAGGTCCTGTCGATCCTACCATCACGGGCAGCCTGGGTAATATCTTTAAGTGGAAGGGATTCACGCTCAACGTCTTCATGACCTACTCCTTTGGAAACGTCGTCCGTCTCGATCCGATTTTCTCGAACGGTTATTCCGATCTGACGGCCATGCCCCGGGAATTCGCCAATCGCTACCTCAATCCCGGCGATGAACGACGGACCAATGTCCCGGTTATCGCCAGCACGCGACAGAATAACGATATTTCCAATCTCTATGTCGCGTACAGCGCCTACAATTACTCTGATGTACGGGTCGCCAAAGGCGATTTCATCCGCATGAAAGAGATTTCGCTCTCGTACGATTTTCCGCAATCGGTCACTTCGAAATTGCGCATGAGCGGATTGTCGCTCAAATTCCAGGCAACCAACCCGTTTTTGATCTATTCGGACAAAAAGCTGCAAGGCCAGGATCCCGAGTTTTTCAATACGGGAGGTGTTGCAGTACCGATGCCCAAACAATTCACGCTGACGCTTCGTGTCAGCTTCTAAACCCGCTCCGCCATGAAAATCAAACAACTGATATCACGCATAATGCTTCTCGGCGCCGGTTCGCTCACACTCGCTGCCTGCAACGATTTCCTCGACGAACTGCCCGACAACCGTACTGAGCTCGATACGCCGGACAAAATCAACCGGCTGCTCGTGTCGGCCTATCCTTCACGCAGTTTCACCCGCATGTGCGAAATTGCATCGGACAACTGCGACGACATGGGAGCGAACAATCCTAACACCAGCCTGCTGCTGGAGCACAACAGCTACTGGATGGACATGAACGAGGCCGAGAACGATAGCAACAAAAATACCTGGCAGGCCTACTACTCCGCGATTGCCGCAGCCAACACCGCTCTGGAAGCGATCGAAAAACAGGGTACGCCCAAAGAATTGCTTCCGGCCAAAGCCGAGGCCCTGCTTTGCCGGGCCTATTCGCATTTTTGCCTCACGATGCTCTATTGTCTCCCTTATCATCCTGAAAAAAGTGGCGAATACCTGGGAGTCCCTTACATGGAAGCTCCCGAAACGACGCTCAATCCGGTTTATCACCGGGACAATCTCAAGGAGGTATATGAGAAAATCGACCGGGATATCGAGGAGGCGCTTCCTCTGGTCAGCGATGCCAACTATGCGGTTCCGAAGTACCACTTCAACCGCAGCGCCGCCTATGCCTTTGCCACGCGCTTCAACCTCTATTATCTGAAGTGGGAAAAGGTGGTCGAATACGCCTCCGAGGTCCTCGGCAGTGCCCCTTCGACCGTCATGCGCGACTGGGCGGCAGTCAAGCAGCTGGCCTGGGACGGCTCGGTCCGCACCCTCGACTACATCAGCGTCGGACACTCGTTCAACCTGCTGATGATTCCCATGGTGACCGGTAACGGATCGCTTTTTAACGCCTGGAGCAACTCCGGCGCGCGCTTCACTCACAACTACCGCGTCGCCAAGAGGGAGACCTACCGCGCGAAGCGGCCGATGGGCGGTCCGTGGGACCGGTGGAAGGACAACTGCATCGAAAAGGTCTACCAGCATCCTCCTTTCATTTGGCAGGACAACGATGTCAACAAGATCTACATGCCCAAATGGCCCAACCAGTGGGAGGTAACCGACCCGGTAACCGGCGTAGGAATCGGTCGTTCGACGATGGTGGCGTTCACAACCAATGAAACGGTGTTGAGCCGTGCAGAGGCCTATGTCCATCTCAAGGAGTACGACAAGGCCGTTGCCGACCTCAATGCCTGGATCGGCTCTTTCTATCTGGTCGGACAGAACGGCATCGAATCTCTGACCCGCGAACGCATCGCCGAGGTCTACGGTGATCCGTCATCGGATCGATACATCGCCGAATACACCGCTTTGGAGCCGACATCGCGCAAGCCGCTCCATCCCCACGGCTTTACAGTCGAGGCTGGTGAACAGGAGCACCTTATTCAGACCACGCTCTTTTGCCGCCGCATTGAGACCATCGCCGACGGACTGCGTTGGGGGGACATCAAACGCTACGGCATCGTGATTGATCGTTTCGACGACTCGGCCTACAACGATGACAATACAACCGGATTCACTGTTGCGGCCACGCTCGGCGAGAAAGATCTTCGACGTGCGCTCCAACTGCCTCAAGAGGTTATCACAGCCGGATTGGAGGCGAATCCCCGCAATGAGAATCGTCCTGACCATCCGTTCTGCCAATAACCAATTCACTAAATATTTATATTGAATTATGAAACCGACAATCATATCCCTGTTCTTGCTTCTGCTTGTCTCAGGCGCTACGACCTCATGCGACAAGGACGAACCGGACGGCAAAAGCATCTTTGTCGATCCCGCCGAGGAAAAGACCGAGTTCGATTTCTGGCTCGACCGGCACTATACGGAACCTTACAACATTCGTTTCGAATACCGCATGCCTGACCGCGAAACCCACTTCAACTACTGGGTCTCGCCGCCGCCCGTGGACAAATCGATCGAGGTGGCCAAACTGATCAAATACTCGACGCTTGACGCCATGGCGGAACTGATGTCCGATCAGAAAGATCCATTGCTCTTCGCAAAGAGTTATTTCCCGCGGGTACTCTATTTGGTGGGCAGTTTTGAGATCAGCAGCACCGGGAACACCGTGCTGGCATCGGCTGAAAATGGCCTTCAAATCAATGTTCTCGGCGTAAAATTTTTCGACCGGGAAAAGGACAGCGAACGAATCGCCGGAACGATGCTTCACGAGTTCATGCATATCCTCGATGGTACATATCCCGTACCGAGCGACTACGATACCATTACGCAAAGCGATTACGTGGGTGACAAGTATGCCCAAAGCGGTAATGACTACATGGAGCTGGGCTTCGTTTCGAAGTATGCACGTTCGAGTCCCGCAGAGGACATCGCCGAAACGGGCGGACGCCTGATCAGCATGAGCGAGGAGGAGTGGGAGGCGATGCTCTCCTCGATCGAAAGCGCGGACGGCCGCGCCAAAATCGAGAAGAAGCGCTCGATTCTCATCGCATGGCTCCGCGACGATTTTGGCGTGGACGTTGCGAAGTGGAGCGACATCTACCTGCGCCGTCTTTCCGAACTCGGAGACATCGACTGGACGAATCTTGAAGATTAAACTGAATGTATGAAAAAGAGAATCAATATATTAATACTGGCTGGGCTGCTGTTCTCAGCCGTTGCATGCGACGATTCGGAAAATAACTTCAGCGAGTCGACCTCGACCCGGATCGAGCAGACGCTTGAACGCTACAAATTCGCATTGCAGGCCGGGAAGACATGGGTGATGGAGTATTTCCCTGACGAGAATCTCGGTTATGGCGGTTGGATTTATATCGTCGAATTCCAGGATGACCGTATGGTTAAGGCCTGGTTCGAGGGGAGCACTTTCGTCGAAGCCGACCCGCTGCGGACGGAATCGGAATATCGGGTCGAATTCTCGACCGGTCCCATGCTGAAATTTGCGACCCATAACGATTACCTGCATTTCTTCTCGTTTCCCGGAGACAACGGCGCCGGCTACCAAGGATGGAAAGGAGATTACGAATTCACGTTCATGTCGCTCTCTCCGGCTTTCGACGAAATCATTCTGCGGGGCATTAAAACCGGCAACCGGATTCGCATGACGCCGCTTTCGGGACAATACACTCCGGAGAGTTACCTCGAAACCATCCGCAGCAGCCAATTGGCGATCACCGAGACCGAATTCAAGGTAATGGCCAATGGCGAACAAATCGGGACACTCACGCGGCCCAACGCGACGCTGACGACCAATTTCCGGCAATATGCCGCCAGCAAAGTTTGGTCGTTCCGCTACAGTTATCGCCAACAGGCCTTCGACGATTATGGACGGCCGAAGGTGGACGAACATGGGAAACCGGTCTACGAAACGGTCGAAGCCAATGATCCCGTCAGCGTCATCTACCTGCCAGACGGCCTCATGCAGTTTTATGCCCCCTACACGTTTCGGGGTGAATTGTTCGGACTTCCGAACCAGACGGTGCAAACCTTCAAATGGCAATTGGGGCCTACCTCGGCATCGGATTGTTACGTTTGCACCGACTCGTTTCTCGACATCAAATTGGTTCCGTGATCCTTAAGAAATGTTTATTCGGTCCGGATGCCGTCTGCCGGCTCCGGACCTTTTTCCTTTAAAACCGATGAAACACTTCTCTTTCTTTCTGACGCTCCTCCTGCTGACGGCCTGTACCAGAGACCCGGAATCCGGCCCGGCTCCCGGCGTCGGACAAACCCCGATGCAGGAGTTTTACATACCCGGCGTATTCCGTATTAAGCTGCGTGAAACGGCAGCCGAACTCGACACCCGTGCCTTTACCCGCAGCGGTTCCGGCTCGGGAATCGCTGCATTCGATGCCGCCGCCACCCGTGCCGGGGCAACTGCCGTACAGCGTGTCTTTTCCGATGGCGACCGTTTCCGCGAACGCCGCCGCAGGGCCGGACTTCATCTGTGGTACGACGTTCATTTCTCCGGGGCGATTTCTGTCGCCGAGGCCATGGAACGCTTCGGCCGGGTGGATGAAGTCGAGTGCATCGAACCTGTTCCGCGTATGGTTCCCGCCGGGGCGACGGTCTCGCAAGCCGATTTCAGCCGCACCTCAGGTTCGGACAATGTCGCAAACCCCGGATTCGATGATCCGCTGCTGGTCAATCAGTGGATTTACCACCGGGTGGGCGCTGCGGTCGGATCGACGGCCGTGGCCGACCTCAACATTTTTCCGGCATGGAGCGTCAGCACCGGACATAAAGACGTCGTCGTCGCCGTGGTGGACGGCGGCATCGACTATACGCATCCCGATCTGGCAGCGAATATCTGGCGCGACGGACAGGGCGCCTGCGGCTACAACTTCTGCCGCCATAATACGGAGATCACCCCCAGCAGCCACGGCACGCATGTCGCAGGTACGATCGGCGCCGTCAACAACAACGGCATCGGCGTCTGCGGCATCGCGGGGGGCGACGGAACGCCCGGAAGCGGTGTGCGGCTGATGAGTTGCCAGATTTTCGACGAGCCGGGACGCGATGCCGCGACGATCGAGGAGATCATGGTCTGGACGGCCGACCATGGGGCCGTCATCAGCCAGAACAGCTGGACTTATGTCCCCGGTCTTCCGGACTTGTCGCAGTCGGGCAAAGCAGCCATTGACTATTTTATCAAGTATGCCGGGTGCGATGAGAACGGCAATCAGACAGGTCCCATGAAAGGCGGCATCGTCATTTTTGCCGCGGGCAACGACGGCATTTCCGACCCGGTGTTCCCGGGAGCCTACGAGAAAGTGGTGGCCGTAGCGTCGCTGGGCATCGACGGCCGTAAGGTCGCCGGGTCCAACTACGGTTCGTGGATCGATCTCGCGGCTTTGGGCGGCCATGCTACCGGCGACGAACGATTTCGCGTTTTCAGCACCACGACGAACGGCGGTTACGGTTACTCCGCAGGAACCTCGATGGCCGCGCCACAGGTTTCGGGCATTGCGGCCTTGGCTGTCGCCGCATTCGGTGTGCAAAGACCGGGGTTCACCAGCGAGAAATTGCGGGAAATACTCGTGGGTTCGGGCCGAAAGCAGTTTACGGAAACGATCAATCCCGAGTATGCCGGAATGCTCGGTAACGGACTGGTCGATGCCGAATACGTTCTTTTCTATGATACCCGGCCGGATCCGGTCGACGAACGTACGATTGCGGTTTCGGGATACCGCACCCATGCGGAACTGTCGTGGCGTGTTCCGCGATGCTATCTGGAGCGTCCGGTCTCATCATTCGACGTTTACATCGACACCCGGACATTTTCGGCCGCTACGGTCGACGACATTCCTGCTACGGCCGTCAGACACACTTTTGCTTCCGATGCGAGTCTCGGTGAAACTTTTGCCTGCCGAATCGAGGGGCTGGAACCGCGGCAAATTTATTGCTTGGCAATCGTCGGCCGAAGTCCGTCGGGCGTTCCGTCCCGCCCGGCCGTCATCTCCGTTCGGACCGGAGAAAATACCCCGCCCGAGGCAACCGCTTCCATTCCGAACCTCTTTCTGCAAAGTGACGACAAAGCGGGCAGGAGCATCGATCTTCAACTTTATTTTGCCGATGCCGATGCTCCGGGCGATCGGCTCTCCTACTTCGTTTCGCCTTCCGCGGAAAAGGTCGTGGAGTGCCGCGTACAGAATTCGGAACTGCTCGTACGGCCCTGCGCCGCGGGCTGCACGACGCTGACCGTAACGGCAAGAGACCTCGACGGCGCCGCGGCGACTTCGGAATTCCAGGTGATCGTCGACGGTACGGGCGTTGCGATGGAGCTTTTCCCCAACCCATGCCGTGATGTACTCAACGTACGCATTCCGGACGCCGAGGGCGATTTTCCCATCCGGTTCCACAATGCGGCGGGGCAGCAGGTGCTCGCTACGCAGGTTTCGATCCGCGCCAGCGACAACGGTAACACGGGGCGCATCGACGTATCCGGGCTTTCTCCCGGGACTTACAGCTGCACGGTCGAGTGCCGCGGCCGCAAACTCAACAGCCATATCATCAAACGATAACCGCAAAACCATGTATATCTACCAATCGATCAAACACTTTACCGCGGCATTTCTTTTCGCGACAGGCGGTTATGCGGCGCAAGCCCAGACCACTGATGCCGGGATCATGCCGTTCCTCGGCCTGGAAACCAATGCCCGTACAGCCGGTATGGCAGGGGCCGCGACAGCAGTTGCGGACAATCCGTTGGCCGTTTACGCCAATGCCGCGTTAAGTCTCATCGGCGAACGACATGCCGGAGGCGCCCTGTTCTCCGGACCTTGGAATACGGCTTTCGACAGCGCCAATGTGCTTTACGGCGTGGGGGGATTTTATACTCCCGACTCGCGGAACGCCCTGTTGGCCGGAGTGCGTTATTTCCGCGGACCTTCGGTCGGGTTGACCGACGAACAGGGATTTCCCGCCGGAACGGCCCGTCCGCAAGACCTTTCGGCGGAGGTCGGCTACGGCCGTCGGATCGGCCGGAATCTGGCGTTTTCGCTGACGGCCCGTTACGTCCGTTCCGATCAGGGATTCGGGGAGAAACCGATGCAAGGCGTCTCGTTCGATATCGGTGCGGCCTATCGCGGGACGCTCCGCGCTGTGGAGGGTGCCCGCTGGATCGTCGGGCTGCGGCTGGCCGACATCGGCCCCGATGTGAAAGCCTCCGACGGAGAGCGCTGTGGCCTGCCGATACGCGGGTCGCTCGGAGGTTCGCTCCATCTGCCTTTTCGCTCGAACCACATGCTCTGCGTCGCCCTCGATTTGAGCCACCAGTTCCGGGGAGGGATCACCGGTCTGGCTGCAGGGGCAGAATATACCTTTTTTCGGCACGGTGTCGTGCGTGGCGGATACCACTTCGGTCATAAGAACAAAGGAACAGGCAATTACGCTTCGTTGGGTTGCGGATTCATTGCAGGCCCCGTGCGGTGCGACGCCGCATGGCGCTTGGGCGGCGATAAATTCAATCCGCTCAACGACACGTTTCTCTTTTCGGTCGGATTTCTGTTGTAAACGGCGGTCGGCATCCATACGAAAGCAGCGGCATCTTCCGATGCCGCTGCTTTTTCCGTTGCAGGTCTGCTACTCGTCAATCCGGATGCAGCGAACCGACGCCCCTCGGTCGGAATAGGTATTCTGAGACTGACAGGTGACACTGTCTCCTTCTTTGTAGTTCGGAGCAGCCTTGAAAGCTCCGACCCGCCCCCAGGGGGAATAATCAGGGCCATCCATGTAATAAGCCGTACAAACTTCCACACCGCAACTTCCGGTATAGCCATTGGATCCCCCATCCGAGTTGCGCACATGCTGCGCACCTCCGGTCAGCGGAAAATACCACTTATTGTCCAGCAGGATTCCGCGCATCGTCGTAGCCACTACGGCATCGGGTGTTTCATTGTCTGTCAGCGCTATCCAGGCCTGGCTGCTCATCACCTTCCAGCCCCGGGGACACGGGTCGTAAATCGTCTTTACACCGTGCGCATCCTTCGACGGATTACCC
>ENA-UEQE01001610-UEQE01001610.1-human-gut-metagenome-genome-assembly--contig:-NODE-1610-length-18014-cov-10.784524_pt1 | contig 18014 bp, 10 predicted proteins | sample MGYA00242934_ERZ507935 | MGnify/ENA primary metagenome ERZ507935 (study PRJEB26167, sample SAMN06115423) | human gut metagenome | host: Homo sapiens | place: China:Anhui | collected 2015-03-30... | reverse complement strand
GCCGGATTTTCCTTCCCGCCGTCATTCGTCCAGCTGAGAATGCCGTCTGCGGATACAGATGGTGTAAAGGTCGTGCCATCCTGCCCCGGTTCGCCGTCTGCGCCTGCCGGACCCTGTGCGCCGTCCTGACCGTCCGTACCGTCCCGTCCCGGCGTTCCGTCCGCGCCGGGCTCGCCCTTGTCGCCTTTTTCGCCTTTGTCTCCCTTTTCTCCTTTTTCGCCGCGCGAAGGCTTTCCCGTGTCAGTCGTCCCGAGATACCAGTTTCCGTTTTCGCCGATGCTCGGGGTTATGCCGTCCGTTCCGCTTGCGCCCGCCGGGCCGGTGTCGCCCGGTTCGCCCTTCGGCCCCTGTTCGCCCGGATCTCCCTTGTCTCCCTTTGCGCCCTGCAGCGGCCCGTTGTTGACCCACGCATTCGTCACGCCGTCGTAGATGTAAATGTCATAAGGTGCAGCCGCGCCCACGCCGTAGGCGTCGCCTACCTCCGGATTCTTGACCGACGCCTGCAGCGCGGAGGCCGAGCCGTAATAGCCCTTGACCGTAAAGCCCGTTCCCGTATCGCCCTTCGGGCCGGTCGGGCCTGCCGGGCCCTGCGGGCCGGTCTTCCCCTGCGGGCCGGTTTCGCCCGGGTCTCCTTTTGGGCCCTGCGCGCCCGTGTCGCCCTTCTCGCCTTTCTCGCCCTTTTCGCCGGGTTCCCCCTTCGGGCCGGTGTCTCCGGTCGCTCCCTTTGGGCCTTCCGCGCCTGCCGCGCCGGTGTCGCCCTTCGGTCCCTGCTCGCCCTGCGGGCCTGTCTCGCCCTTTGGCCCCTGCGAGCCGGGCTCCCCCTTCGGGCCCTGTGCGCCGGTGTCACCCTTCGCGCCCGTGTCGCCCTTCTCGCCCTTGACGGTCTCGACGTCAAAATCAAATTCCTTGCCGTCCGACAGCGTCATCGTGTATGTCGCCGTCGTCCCGCTCTGCGATTTCTTCGTGAGCGACACAACGCTCGCGCCTGCCGCTCCGGTGTCGCCCTTCGCGCCCTGCGGCCCTGTCTGCCCCTGCGGGCCGGTCGCGCCGGTCTCACCCTTCGGCCCCTGCGGGCCCATGACCGAGCCAAGATCGATCGTGCTGCCGTCCGTCAGCGTGAAAATCAGCTTCCCCGCGTCCGTGACCTCCACGGCCTTCACCCCGCGGGAGATCAGCCCTCCGATCGTCACCGTGATCTGATTCGGAATCTCTACCCTCATACCTGCTCCTTACTCCACGAACGCCCGGTTCCTGCTCGCCAGCGTCGTCTTGTCGCCGTGCGTGTACCGGATATCGTAGGTGTACTTTCCCTTCGTGAATTTTGCCGTGACCGTCGCGTCGAAGTTCAGCGTGACCTGGTCATTCTCCACCTTCGCAAAGCTGAACGTGTGGACGGTCTGCCGCGTATCGTCCAGAAACACGATCGCCATGCTGTCCGTCGTCCCGATCGTGACGGCCTCGCCGTCCTGGTCCTTCAGGTCGAACCGCAGCACGATCGAGAATGTGTCTCCCTCGTACCACCGCAGTACCCCTTTGTCGATCCTCGGGCTCGGATAAGCCCCCGGAATTGGCGTCGCCATACCGCATCCCTCCTTTTCATCCAGTGTAGCAGACCCCCGCGCCGGATTCACCCCACGCCGCGAAGCAAAGGCCGGGGCATCTGCCCCGGCCTGCGGTTACTTGTACGGATTATTTTCTTCTTTCCAGCTCGTCCCCATGGCCGCCCAGAGCGCGGCTTTCTGCGCCTTTGTCAGGTTCAGCCCATCCAGCACGGTCTGGATCCGTTCCTGCGAAACTGTCTGCGTTCCGAATTGCTTGAAGTACGTCTGCTTGTACTGCATGTAGACGTCATAGCCGACGCCGTCCGCTCCCAGCGCGTCCATCTTCGCCTGCTCCTCGTCAGACGCCATGACAGAATAATAATATGCCGTCTTCGCGTTCTGTGGGATGTCGTAGGCGTACAGCATGGCGAGCTTTGCATTCTTGTCCTCGACCTTCTTCATGGCGGTCACGAATGCGTAGCTTTCTCTCTGGTCGGTTCCGCCCTCTGTCATGCCCTGATAGGCGGCAGTCTCCTTCGCGGACAGCGCCTTGAACCCGCTCTCCACCCAGCTCTGTGCCTCTTCCGTCGCCGTCTTGCCAAACAGCAGCGCCTGCGCCCAGCTCTTGGCCCGGTCAGCGGGATTGTCGTTATACACTGGATACTGTAAGATGTCGCGTCCCTCGTTGTCTACCGTATAGCTGCCGCCGCGAGCCGCCGCCGTCGCGCCCTGATACGCCTTGCGGATCTGCCCGCCTCCGAACGGCGTCGCCAGATACAGGCCCGGTTTGATAAGCTCATCTGTAATCGTCTTTGCTTTCTTTGCGGGTGCCATATCCTCATTACTGGCCCAGATTGCTTTTCTGAGTTTCCCGATGTCCGGAAGCGCAGAGGCAACTGCGATTCTGCCATTGTCTATTTCAATCCCCATTGCCTCATCCAGTCCGAGGATCGTCAGCGCCTGTGTGCTCGGGGCCTCACTCAGAACGCGCCCCCATACGCCCGCAATCGCTTTATCTGTCGTCTGTTTCTCCGTCGTAAAATCGATTTTCTCACCCTTCGCAGCTCCGATCCCGGCCAGAACCATGTTCGGGATATGGTATCCGGTGAAATCTCCGACCGTATCGTTGATGATATCCAGCGGATCCAGCGCCGGGCGGCGGCCCACAATGCTTTCGTAGAACTCATTGTAGATCCACGCGCCGATGAGGAATTTGAACATGGCCTTTGCCAGTGCCGCCACGCCCTTCTTCCGCTCCTCCTGCGCCATATCCTTGAAGATCCAGCTCAGTTCGTTGTTGACCTCCAGCTGGAACTGCGTGAACAGCTTCACCAGCGGGTTCCGCGCAGAGTACAGCGTCGGCGTCGAGCCTTTGCTGCGGTCTGCCATGACGCCGGATGCAAACTGGTCCGCCTCCTGCATCGCGCTCATCTCGCTCATGCCCCGCCGCAGATTCTGGTAATACCGCGCACGGACGACGCTCCCCGTCGTAAACGTGTCGATGGATTCCATCATCCGTCCTGCACCGGCGGAGACTTTATCCATCGTGCTCATGGCCAGCCGCCCGTAGCCGCTGCGGTTGTTGATGAACATCGACGCAGAATCCAGCCCGTCCGCCGTCTTGTAGTTTTTCAGCGTATCCCACATGCCGCGCAGCACGTCCGCCGTCGACACCTGGCTCCATGCCTGCGTGATCGGAATGAAGTTTGTGAGCGCCGAACCCACGTTGGCCGCGACCATGTTCGCGCCCACGCGGGACTCAAACTTCTTCATGACGTTGTAGAACTTTCGCCCCATGAGCTTTTCCATGCCCCGGTCGAGCCGCGACTTCTTTCCCGCCAGAAGGTTTGTGTATTCGTCCAGCTCATCCACGAAGTTGGAAAGCCCATACCGTCCGTTCTTCGTCAGGTTTGCAACCTGCTCGTTGGCCTCATCCGGATTCAGGAACGGATTCATCATAATCGCATCGATCCGCTGCTTCAGTCCCTCATCCGACGCCCGATACCGGATCTGCGTCGCCAGCGCCCGCAGCCGCTGAATGTCCGCCGTGTGGAAGATCACGTCCGTCGCGACCTCGATGTACCGGTCAAAGCCCTGCAGCGCGTCATACGCCGTCGCGTAGCCGAGTCGGTTCTGGATGTTCGCCATGTACCGGATGCCGGGTTTGAAGTTTGCCGTGAGGCCGTTGATCGTCGCAGGCAGCGGCGACACATCGCCCTCGATCCCGGCCGCCCTTGCGAACTTCTGCAGAATGCTGCCGCCTTCCTCGTTCTCCTGGAAGTGTGGGAAATATCCCTGTAGATAATTGACCGGCTCATAGCCGTTCTCAATGCGCACCCGGTTCATGTCCTGGAACAGCCTGTCGTAGACCTCATGGAAAACCTTCACGGCTGCCCGCACCTTGCCGAGATCCAGATTCGGGTTTTGCTTCTCGAATTCCTGAATCGCCGCGTTCCACTCGTCAAACGCCATCCCCCCGCGCCTTTCGACACGCGGGTGCTGCTTGAGATAGTCCCGGTTGAATTCCGCCTCGCCCAGCCACTGCACCGCATAGCTCTCCGAGACCAGATTTCCCTTCCGTACCTGCCGGTCGAGTCTCAGCTCCCGGATCCTGTCCTGCTGCTCGACCAGATAATTCTTGCGCTTGCTTTCGTTCTCATGCACGGGCCAGAAATACTTGTTGATAAAAGCATTGGCCTTTTCGTCAGAGACCTTGCCCTTCCGCGCGATATCCCGGATGTTCCGCTCCATCGTCTCACGCTGATATCGGATCCCCATGGTCTTGTCGACCCACTTGACGGCCTCGGCTTCCGTCAGCGCCTGCTCGGCAAAGTCCCGCAGCCCCTGCTTGCGCTGCGCGTTCCATGCCTTGAGCTTCAGCGCCAGCATATCATAGTCAGCCTTTGCCTCGTAGACCTTCAGGATCTGCTGCCCGTTTTCCAGCCCTGCCACATAATCCGGGCTTGTCTCCCCGCGCAGCAGCCGGTTCACGATCTTCTGGTCGGCTTCCGTCAGCAGCGTCTTGCTTTGCGCTTTCTCGACCACTCGCCTTGCGTCCTTCAGCTGCGCCCACATCTGCTTCGTTTCTTCCGCTGTCTGCGGAATAGCAAGCTTTTCTTTGGCCTTGTTCTGTGCCTCCAGATACCGCTGCGCCACGCGCAGCCCGCTCGTCAGCCGGTCAATAGATTCCGTGAAGTTCGCCTGCTGCCACTTCTTGAAGCTCGCCGCCCGCGGCCCGTAGTATTCATCCAGCGTCTTCTGTACCTTCTGAATGCCGCGCGCCACGTCGTAGATCTTCATCAGCTGGTCGCTCGGCGCGGTAATGTCCGCCGGAAACAGCTCCGGCGCCATTTCCCGAAGCTGCTGATACGCCACGTCCACCGGCAAGCCGTCCTTGCTGATCGTCAGCGTTCCCATTGCCGCCTTCCGGAACAGATTGTAGTCCGCAATATCCTGCCGGTCCGTCTCGGAGATGGAAAGCTTTTGATCCCGGATGAACTTCTTGAGGTCTCCATATTGCTCGATGTACTGCGTGTCTTCTTCAATGCCCGCCTGGTAGGCTGTTTCAAAGAGATCGTTCAGCTTCGCCCGGTCAAGCTGCCCGTCCGTAAAGAACGACCGCAGCGCCTCCTCTGCCATCGGCCGCAGGACCTCCCGCTTCTCCTGCCCCGGCACGCTCAGATTTTCCGCCAGCTCGTTCACCAGCCCGGACTCCAGCCGCCGCACATACTGTGCCGCCTTCTCCCCCATCAGATCCCGATACCGCCCGTCCTGCGAAGAATACCGGATATCCGGGTTTGTTAGGCTGAAACTTCCGTTGTTTGCAACCGCGGACTTCACCTGCGCAGAATCAAACACAGCCCATGCCTTCACGCCGTTCTCAACCGCCTGAACCCCGTCGTATCCATGCCGTTTCAGCATCTCTACCATCCCCGGCGTATTGATCACCTGCCACATGAGCTCCGGCTTCCCCGCCTGTTCCCATACGGCTTGCAGTTCGCTAGGTCTGATCTGTAGCCGCTTCGCAAGATCCACATAATTCCCGCTGTATCCGCCGTCAGTGTTTCCAATATCCGCCGGATTCTCCACGCGAATATATGCCGGGATAATACGATCGACGTTCCCTGCGTAGATCGATGCCTCCGGCAGAATTCGCTCAACGCTGCGCGTCGCAGTGGAGTATTCTTCCGCGTACTTGATGTTTGCAGTCAGCCAGATCGGTTTCCCGCCTACATCAAACTTTGTAAATTTCGCTCCGGCACCGTGGAACACCAGCAGTGGCTCGCCTGTCGTGTTCGTTGCCTTGCTGTCTGCGAACCAATCCCGGAACGCTGTTGTCTGCGTCTTCTCCCGCTCATCAATCAGTTTCTGCATGAGCCTCGGATTCCGCAGGAAAACGGCGTCCTTAAACACACCGCGCCCGCTCCCATCGTCCAGCATCGCAGAGACGGTCTCAAGGTTCTGTTTATCCCGCTCCGACGCCTGCCGCGCGCTGGCAGAGAACCGGAACTGGCTGACCGACGGCGTGTTGTCCGCCTGCGGCAGCGTCCCGTTTTCAAAATAATCCCGGATTGCTTGCAGTACCTTGTTTGCGTGCGTCCCTCTGGAAAACTCCGTGCTGGAGATCGTGTTGCCCTGCGCGTCGTCAATGTCCAGAATGACCTCGCCGCGTTCCTTGCTGATAAAATCACCGAGCGCGTCCATCTGTGCCTTTGTCGGCATGACAGCAAGATTGATGCCTCCGCTCTCAGGGGAAATGCGGATGTTGCCTTCCTGCATAAAGCGCACCATGCCGCCGCTGTAATCTCCGCCGCCGTAGTCCTCGCCCAGCGCGTCAATGATATCCCGATGATCGACCGTCCGGTATCCGCCGGGCCCGCCCTCGTGCCGCCCGGAGAAATCCAGCCTTGCGCCGTTCAGCAGCACATAGCCCGTCTCGCTCCACTTGTACGTCCGCCCGAAATAGTCGAGCGCGGTCTTGTCGTTCTGCTTTCTCTGCTCTGCAGCCGTTTGATCTGCGCTGGCAGAGAATTTCCTCTTTGCCGTCTCTGCTGTAGTTCCAACACTTACAACATCTGAAAATTTCTCTCCGTACAGATTGACTTTAGGCCCCTTATAGGTTATACTACCCATAGAACCATAGCGTTGCAGAGTGATAGGCATTTGGAAGCCTATTGTTCTAAGTAACGGGATGGTTCTTTTTTCGTCTGCGTGCAGGACAAAACTGTTCTGCACGAATCTGTCTGGATGATTGTCTTTCGTGTACGCGCTTGCAACCTTCTGCATATCATCCAGCAGCAGCCCGTTTTCTGTCGGTCGAAGGTCCATCACGCACATGACCGCTCTTCCGTCACTGGCTTTTACCGTCCCGAAGATAACAAGTCTGCTGTTCTCTCTTACGTTTGCGCTGTTTCTGCTTTTCAGGATCAGAACCGGATCGTCCAGAATCTCCGGGATCCGTTGGATCTCGCGGATCGTCATTTCAGGGTGCTCCTTCAGAATGGTGCTGATCTTCTCGCCGTTCATATAAATATCGCTTTCGATTGCCCCCAACCCTTGCAGCGTCGCGCCGGTCTCACCCAGCACAAAGGACGTGCCCTCCGGCATCCCGGACTTGTACCATGCCGCCACTCTGCTTTTGAAATCCTGTGCAATCGACATTTTCGCCGGTGGCGCTCTCGCGCTGCCGGATTTTTTCTGCCACTGGCCGACCTCCATCTTCACGTCCGCGCGCAGCTTGTTCGTGCCGTAGTCCGTGCGGTTCATGCCGGCGTAGGTATCCGCGATGATCTCCTCGACGTAGGCGTCCGTGTCGTCGCCGTAGATCCCGGCGTAGGCGTCCACATAGCTCTCGATCATCTCCTTCGTGATCTTGCCCTCACTCAGCAGCCGCTTCTGGATCTTCGCCGCCATCTCCGGCCAGCGCTTGACAAGCAGGTGATATCCCTCGTGCTTCGCCAGCTCGAACGCAGAATACTCCTCGCTGTCTGCCCGGATGAGCACGGAGCCGTCCTCCGTCACGGCAGCGTCCGCATAAAACGTCTGCCCGTCGATCTCCTGCGCCAGTTGCCCGGTGAAGAACCGCGCGTTCTGCACGCCCATCGACCGGAAGAACTTTTCCGCCGCCTGGATATCCTCGCTTCTTCCCTCCTGCCCCTTCGGCATGACGCGCACGGTCTGCGCGCTCCCTTCGCCGAAGCCGAGCTCCGAAAGCGTTACTTCATCCCAAGCCTTTGCGAGATCTCTTGCACTCTGCGCTCTCTTTCTTCCGGCGTCAGCTCTTTGCTGCTGTGCTGTGCTTTGGCGAACGCCTCCAGCTTGTCCTTCGGCACGCTGACCAGCCTGCCCGACTTGTCCTTCATCAGTAGTCTCGATACTGCCATTGTTTACCCCTCTCTTCCCTGCGGCAAGGCCCGCTCGATAGGCGGCTGCCGCCACGTCCTGATTCATACCCTCTGCGTAGCGCATCGCCCTCTGCTCGCTCGCGCCGAGTCTGCCCTGCTCATAGACCTGTCCGAAACTCTGCGCATACTGCTCCGCCGGCATGCCCGTCGTATTGCCATTCAGGAAATAAGCCGCCGTCGTCTCGTCATAGCCCGCTCTCCGGGCCTGCTCCTGCAAATACTGTTCTTCCTGCTGCGCGGCTGCTTCGTCCAGCTCCTGCTCCGCGCCCGCCGTCTGCTGCCGTGCGTACTGCACCGGATCCAGCTCCCCCATACTCTCCGTTCCGGGGATTGGTGCAAATAAGCTGTCCTGGTTATATTGCTGCTGCGCCGCCCGCTGGGCCTGCTGCACCGCCTGGACGCTCTGCTGTGCCCGGCTCTGTTCCTGCTCCTGCTGGTACTGCTGTGCAAGCCTCTGGTTCTCCTGCGCCGTCTCTGCCGCGCTCTTGTAGATCTGGAATGTCTTCTCGTCCGCCTCGGCCTGCGCCTGCTCCTGCCGGGCCTGTTCCTGCAGCTGCTCGATCCTGGTCAGCGTCTCCGGCACGCGCGGCTCCTGCCCTTCGTCCACGGCCGCCTGCTGCTCCTTCGCCACCTCACGCAGCGTGTTCTCCACGGCCTTCTGCGTCACCTCGCCGCCATCGTCCACGGTCTGCTGCAGTTCCTCGGCCAGCTGGTGCGCCCGTGTGCCTTCTTCCTGCGCCATGCCATAGTCGATAACGTCCTGCACTTCGCCCGCCTCGATGACCGCTCTGGCCGTCTGCGTGACGTTTGCCTCCAGAATCACGCGGTTCACGCCCGCATACGTCCCGGACATGGCAAGGCCGGACAGGCCGCCCGCAAGGAACGAAAGCGCGTCCTCCTTCCGGTTGTCCAAAAATACCTGCGCAAATGCCCTCGCTGGAGTCATTCCCTGCGCAATATACTTTGCATAGGCTGTATGTACTTCACTGCGCTCCTGCTTTGATATCACATCATATATGGTGTTCATCCAGTTGGATACGACTTCTTCGCCACCCTCGGACGCAAACGACCGCAGCGCCTTCTCCCAAACGGCCTTGCCGCTCAGCATGCTCTCGATGATATTGCCCACGGAATACTTCTCCGTGAAGCCCTCGATCGCGCCCTCGACGATACCGTCTACCAGCGCGTCTGCGTTGGACTTGCCGTTCTGAATGCCCTCATAGACCGAATCCGCCGCGACCTGCGAGCCCATCACCCAGTTCATGGTCTCCGCAACCGCGTCCTTCGCCCCCGCACCGGCCACGCCGCCGAAGGTTCCCACGAGCCCCGTCGAGACCGCCATGTTGACCGCGCTGTCCAGTGCCGACGTGCCCGCCTGATACAGAAACTGCCCCGTCGGGTTCATCCCCTGCATCACGCTCCCCCGGATCCCGGAGGAAAGCCGCGTCGCATTGTATGCCGGGCTGTAAACGTTCGTCGGCATATCCTCGTTCTGATATCCGCCCGCCCACTTCGGCAATACGCCGCGCAGCGATTCCAGATTGCCCAGCGCCTTCCCCGGTGCCAGCGCCGCAGAGAACAGCGTGCCGCCCACCGGCGACCGCTGTCCGATCTCCTGTGCCGCCGCATCGAGCTTCTGCGCGTTCTCATAGTCGTCCAGCACCTTCTGCCATTCTGCAAGCTGTTTTAGCTTCTCGTCGTCATAGCCCTTCTCGTTCAGCGCCGTCTTCGCGTCGTATTTTGCAAACGCCCGCACGCTGTACCCGTTCAGCTCCTGCCCGCGGTACTGTCGGAGCAGCTTCTGGTCTTCCTCGCTCAGGTCTTCGATCGCCTCCTGTGCCCGGGCCAGCACGCTCTGTCTGTCGACCTGCGCCTTGCGCTCCTGCAGCGCGTCGATCTCGTTCTGCAGCTGCGTCACGCTCTTTCCGTTTTCAGACAAACCCGTCCCGGAAAAATGCGTGTCCGCCTGCTCGACCTCGCGATTGTAGATCTCGCCCTCCAGCAGCTTCGACGTCCGCCGCATGCCGCGCACCTGGTCCCGCTCCACGGTCTTCATCGCCCGCGCCCGCTCGACCGCCGCATTCACATCGTCCATCTGGCTCTTTATCGACGGGCGGAACGCGTTTCCCAGCGCCGCGCTCTGCTGCCGCAGTGCCATCAGCCCAAGCTGCCGCCCCTGCGCCGCCTCCACGCCGCGCAGGTAATTCTGGTATGAGCCATACTGTGTCTGCATCGCGGAAGACCGGCTGTATTCCTGCTGCGATACCTTCCCGCTGATTGCCGCCCCCGCACTCTCCGCCTTTTTCTGCCCGCTCTCGCCATCTCTGGAATAAAGCTGCACAGCGGCGCGATACGCCTCAAACGCCGCCTGCCGTCTGCGCATTTCCTCGTTCCCGTTCTGTACACCCGCTACAAAATCCGTCCGGTTCATAAGACCGCCGGAAGAACCAGCCGCTTTCGACTGGTTCTTCTCGATGCCGTTCATAAATTTCTTCTTCGAGATAAGGCTCATTCCGTCCTCCTTATTTCCTGCTCTTTGAGACCTTCGCCTGCTTATAGCTGACGCCGCTGTCGATCTTCTGCCCCGTGCGCTCCCAGATCAGATTCGCAAGGTTGTTCCACTGCTGCTTACTCATCTGGCTTCTCGCATTCACAGCTTCGTCATAGGCCCGCTCCGTCTTCCCCTGCGCAAGCAGCGTCGAGATCGTCTGCATCACGCCCCTGTAGCTCGCATCCAGCATCGCCACATTTTCTTCCCGGTTCCCGTATCCGTTAATGAGGTTCAGCCCCACGGAGCTGCTTCCGCCGCCTCCGCCGCCGGATTTCTTCGCTGCCGCCTGCTCCGCCGCCAGCGCCTGCAGGTAGGCAGCGTTTTCGTTGTTGGCCTTCTGCGCCCAGTAGTTCAGCATCGTCTCCCACTGGCTCTGGTCCAGCGACCGCTCCGAGTTGTACGCGCTCCGCGCATCCGAAAGATCCGAATAATAATCGCTGACCGTATCCCGGTACCGGCCGTAGTCCGTGTCGTCCCGGCCCTTCACAAGGCTATACTGGCTGTAGAGATCCGTCCCTTCGTCCTGATACCGCTGGTATGCCTGCTGCTGCAGCTGCGGCACGATGTCGTTGAGGTTCTGCAGATACGCATTGTATGCCTGCTGGCCCACCTGCTCGCCGTAGGTTGAGCCATAGCCGCCCGTGAGTGCCGCCGCCTGCCCCATCGTGTCCTGCATGGCCAGCCGCCCGAGGCGCTGATACTGCTCCCGGTACTGCAGATACAGAGGGTCTGTCCCCATGTCATAGCTGAATTTCTTCCGGTTCCGGATCTGGTCATACAGGCTCGTCAGTTCATCGTCCCAGCGCGACTGATACGCGTCCGGCTTGCTGGCCTTGACCTGCTCCAGATACGCCAGCGCCGCCTGCACGCTGCCCGACGGCATATAGCCTCCCTCCAGTCCGTTCAGCTTGCTTCTCGTGTAGTCCGAAACACCGGACATGGTGTAGGGGCTGTTCCGGGTCTGGTAGCTTCCGCCATAGTTGCGCGTCGTCTGGTTCTTGTTTACCAGCTGCGACTGGTAGCTGCCGTCCGCGTTCACGCCCGTGATGCGGTACGTGCCGCCGCCGGTCACGACCTCGTCGCCGGCCGAAAGCCCCGCCGGTGCCCTGCCGCCCGACTCTACTCGATATACGCTCATAGTCTCACCGCCTTAAAGCTTGAAGTGTGTCGCGTACTGCTTCGGCATGTACGCCTGGTTGTAGGCGTTGAAATACCCCTGATAGTAGCTGTTGTATTTCGCCGCCTCGTTTGCATACTTCGTCGTCTCCCCGTTGGCGTCGCAGATCTTCATCCCCAGATACCAGCGGTAAATTTCATCATACGGCCACGGGATCAGCAGCTCCGTTTCCAGAGCCACGTCCTCCCCATAGCCCGTGAACGGCTCCGGTTCCTTCTCGTGCTCGTGCGTACAGATGATATCCCGGTACACGATCCCGTCCAGCTCCGACAGCCACCGGACCTTATCCGGCGTCTCGTACTGGTTCGGCAGTAACCGGTCGACCGTCTCGATTGCTTCTCTGATTTTCATAGTCCCCTCCTTACCAAAAGAAGGGGCATTTCTGCCCCTTCCTCTGCTTCATGCCGTCATGGGCATTTACTTGTCAGTTGTCCGCCTGCGCGCGGCGGAAGGCTTCCTCCTCCGCCATCCGCGCGTTCATCAGAACCTCATACACCGGCAGCGGGACCTGCACGTCCTTGCCCTTCGGCACCATGAACGTCCGTCCGTTTACCGCCACAAAGCGGCTCTGCTCCTCGTTCTCCTGCCCGCGGGGCAGATAGATCGTCTTCATGACGTCCCACACGTCTTCCGGGTTTGCCTGTGCAGCCGCCGCAGCGGTCTTCTCAGTTGCCATTGTATGTGCTCCTTTCTCAGTTGGCTTCGTCCGTACCGGAGTATGCGCTGCAGCTCTCCACGCGGACCATGCGGTCCTCGTACAGCAGCTTCGCCGCCATCTCGGCCTTGTAGCCGACGGTCGAGAACTGGTTCAGCGGGCCGCCGATCTCGTCCTTGCCCTTGACGATCATCTCAAGATTGCCGCCCTCCGGGTCGATCATCTTGTATGCGTCCTTTCCGAGGAACAGCGTCGCGTACACGCTGTAGTAGACCGCCGTTTCTCCGCCAGACGCTGCAGTCTTGACCGGGCAGGTCGAGTTGTTGAAGATCTTCGCCTCCGTCGTCTCAACAAACCGGACGCCGTGCAGCTCGCCGATCTCACCCGAGAACAGCGGCGTGACGTCTGCGTACTTGTGTGCCTCGACCCATGCGTCCGAGGACCGCAGGTCGTATGCGACCGACGGATGGATGATCGCGACATACTTGCCGTCGATCTTCGGAGCCTTCATCTTCTTCAGCGTCGTCACGGCCTTGTTGACCTCGTCCGGTGTCAGCTTCGCCGTCAGGTCGAGGCCTGCGCGGCTGGTGACTGCCGTATGCGCGCCGCCCGCTGCGACCTTGTCGCAGTACTGCACGTTCGAGCCTGCCACGACCGCGTCGCGCACGCGCTTGTCGATGGACGTACCCGCGGAAGCGCCGAGCTCTTCGGTCGCGCCCAGGATGACGTTGTCCAGCGCATGCAGCTCGAGCTGATCGGAAACCGTCACATACAGGCCGATCTGCTTGATCGCGCCGGTCGTGCTGGTCTGGCCCATCTTCTGGCCGGTCGGGATGACGCCTTCGGTCAGCTCCTCCGCGTCCTTCAGCGTGTTCCACTTGCGCCACTCGACGGTCTTGCCGTGGTTGCGCGGCAGTGCCTGACGGCCTGCCAGCTGCGCATGCACGAGGTTCGGCCGTGCGTTCTCGAGCAGCTGCGTGTCGTAGAACGTCTTCATGGTCGGCGCGAGCGTGTCGTTGCCGCTGAATGCGGTCGTCTGACCGGTGCCTGCGTTTACATAGTTGCCGGTCGCGTTGACGAGCGTACCGGCGTCAGCAAAAAACTGAAATCCGACTTTGGATTTAAACATAGCTTCTTATCTCCTTTCTCAGGGGATCACTCGTTCCCCTCTTGCCGCGCGGCGGCGCATGTCCTCCACCTCCGCGCGTGACCAGTGTGTTTTCATCGGGACGTTCTCTCCGCCCGCAGCGCCGGAGCCGATCTCCTGTGGCCTTGCGCCCTGTGCCTGGATGGTCCGCATGACGTTCTCCCGCGCCTGGTTCGCCACCAGCTGCGCCTGTGCCTGTGCGATCTCCTGCTGATGGATGACCTCATAGGCCGTCTTCGGCGGCACGCCCGCGCCCATGAGCCGTGCAAAATCCGGGTTCTGCATCTCGGTCTCAAAGTCCGCGCCGTACCGCGCCGTCACATCCCGGGCAAAGTCTGCCTGGATCCCGGCGAAGGCTTCTCGCATCTGGTACTCCTGCAGCTGTCGCCGCATAGCCGTATTCTCGGCCCTGCCGGCGTACTCCTTTTTGAGGGCGTCCGCCGACATGCCCTTTTCCATGGCCTCTGCGCTATAAAGCCGCTCGTCAGCGGAAAAGCGCTGTGCCAGCGCCGCAAAGTCCGTCTTTCGCGGATCCGACGTGTCGATCCCATAGAGCGCGCCAAGCTGGTCAATGATCGGAGCCATGGCCTCCGCCTGCCCCTTGTACTGGTTCAGCCCGCGCACCCGCTGCTTGACAACCCTTTGCACAGCAGAGTCAAAGTCCTTCTTGAATCTTCCCTGAATCAGGCTGTCAAACGTTTCTTCCTGCTGCGTACCCTGTCCCTGAGCGTCGGGGACGTTGACCGGCTGCTGCTGCACCTGCGCCTGTGCGGCTGCCTCCTGCCCGCTCTGCTGACCGGCGGCTTCAGCTGCGTTCGTCTGAACGCTTACGCCCGTGAATTCGCCTTCCATGCTATAAATTCCTTTCTGGCGTTTATTCTAAAATCATCGTAGCACAAACTTTTCCCAACTTCACCCCACGCCAGTCAGAAATAATCCCGCCGGAACGGGCCGCCGCAATCGTCGGTTCTTATCCCGGCTGCGTGCTTTCTTCCGACTTTTTGCGCGCATTCTCCACGATCTTCGGCTCCTGCGTCTCGCCGGTGTTGATCTCCGGCTTCTCCGCTGCCTCGGCGCTCGCCTGCGGGACTGCCTGTCCGCCCTCCTGCAGGATCTGCTGTGCCAGCCCCTCACCCATGACCGGATCGTACCGGTCTGCCAACGCCAGCGCCAGCTGCTGCCACTCGATGAGCCGCTGCTGCAGGTCCGCGTTCTCCTGGATTTTCTGGATGATCGAGTCTTTCCCGTCGAAGTCCATCATGTCCAGTGTAGATAGCGCCTGGTCGACCATCTGCGGGTTGAAGAATCCCAGCTGGAAGAACTGCAGTGCCAGCTCGTTCTGCGCCATGGACGTGTACTCACTCGCCTTCTGCGCCGAGACCTCAATGTCGAAGACCGGCTTCCGCAGCCCATCCGGCTGCCCGTTCGCGCCGTAGAGCGTCTGCGGCTGCAAGCCCTGATTGCTGTACTGTACGAACTGCTCTGCCCCGCGCTGCCCGATGATCCGGAACTGCCGCGGCAGATCGTAGAACTGCCGGATCCGCTCAATGACCATCCGGATCATCCGCGCATACGCCCGGTATGCCGACTTCGTAGAATCCTTGCTGCTCCTGCCGGATGCCTCCTGCAAGGCCGCAATGGCCGAGGCTGCCGTCACGCCCGAGTTTGTCGCGCCGTTGTTGACATCCGTGTTTCCCGTCGTCCACTTGAGCTCTTCAATTTTGTTCTGCAAGATCGCAATGTAATTGCTGTTGAGCATGTTCACCTGGATCGGAACCAGACTGTCCTGCCCCAGATTCCCATCCACATGCACAAACGGCTTCGTCCAGTCCGCGAACTCCTGCTCGTTGACCGACCCGTCCGACCGCTTGAACCACCGAGGCGTCGTCGCCATGATCGCGTTCTTTACGATTGCCTGGTTCATCCGGTCGATCTGCTCCTGCGTCGACTTGCCGACGTCGATATAGCCGTATCCCGCTATGCTCCCCTCCACCGGGAACAGCGCGTCGACCACGAACGGGTATTCCCCGTCGTCATACAGCCCCGTCTCGGCCATGGGCCGCCCGGCCGGCTGCTGCACAATGCTCCCGTCCGGCAGCGTCAGCGTGTCATATTTCTGTTCCGTATCGTTCTCCGTCGACTGCAAAACCGTATCGCCCACCAGCTTTGCAAAGTGCAGCACCTGCCGTCCGTTCTGATATTTCTTGTAATACCAGTCCACCACCATTGACTTGTTGTCAAAGTTGATGACGTCGTCCGTGTTGTACTTCTGCTGGATCTGCGGATTGGAGTTGAGCTTTCCCCGCAGCTCCGGGTACTTCTCGACCAGCAGATCGTTGTCCACCATCTCCGTCAGGAAGATGTTCTTCGACTTCTGCAGATCCCGCACGCCCGGCTCCCAGAAAAAAGACAGAATATCCACCGGCTGCACCGAGATATCCCCGAGTCCATTCAGCTTCGAGGAATCCCACTTCACATGCCAGATGAGCGTCCCCTGCTTGAGTTTCGTCCACTGGCTGTCCGAATAGACCTCTTCAAAGTCGTTCTGTTCCAGGATGACCGGCAGCACCGAGGAAAGCTTCGCCGCCTCCTCCCGGTCGTCCGGTTCCCGCGGCCGGATCGCCGGGGCCGGATATGCCGCGATGGCATCCGCGTGCTTGCCCATGATGACGTTGAAGAGCCACGCCGATGTCCACTTGTCGTCCTCCTGGTTCCCCTTCTGGATCCTCTGCCAGCTGCGCATGCGCCACCAGTCCTCCGAAGCAATGACCCGCGCCTCCAGCGCACTCTTGCCCTGCCGGTATTTCTGCAGCGTGTCCATGGCCTTTCTGGCCTGCTCTTCGCCGATGGACTTCCGCGTCGTCAGCCCGCTCGCCGTGTCATTCTGCATTCTCGGCTGCATCTGCTCTGCCTGCATCCTCTGTGTCCTCCTTCCGCATATCTGCTGCCGTCAGCAGCTCGACCTCATGCCGGATTCCGTCCAGCACAAGCCCCACCACGACCGGCGGCAGCCCCGCCTGGTTGATGTCCATGATCAGCCGCTCCCGCAGCTGCACGATTGCCTTTGTGATGTTCATTTCAATCTCCTTCCGCCGCTATGGCCGCATTGCCTGAATCAGCTTGTTTACTCCGGCCTTCATGTTCAGCAGTATCCGTGCATAAATCGGGGCTCCTTTTTTGATGCTGTCATGCTTAACCCCATCATACATTGCTTGCCTCGCATCTTCATCGACATATAGCAGCCCTCCCCCTATCCCATTAAACGCCTGGCTGACAATGCTTGCCGTTATAGTATCCCCAGGCACAATTTTAGGAACAGTATCAGCCCGCACCCCTGTCAGCTCGCTCATAGCGATCAGCTTTTGATACAAGTCATTCATCGCAGCTGCGGTCAGATTCGACACATGCTGCCCAGCCTTGATTTTTTCATCATCATTGTCTGTCCACGCAAAATCTGAAACTTGAACGCGACGGACAAAGTAAAATCTTATCACGGAGCCGCCTTGTTGTATCCGGTTTAAATTGATGCTTTCGCCCTTGATCCAGCGATCCATCTGCCCTGCGCCTCTGCATATCATAAAAACATATGCCTTCCCATATGTTTTGTAGGCAAGCGTATCTGTGACCGCAATTTCTGTCCCCTCAATTTCTTCGGTCAACGTCGCCACCAGCGTTCCACCATTGTCGGTATAGCATTTTTCCGTATACGTCGCCATATCCTCACCCAAACACCGGCGTTGCGGTGCTGATCCCCTCGATGGACTTTGCATGGAAAATGATCTTCCCGCTTGCGAGCAGCTGGATCCACGCGCTTTCATCCTTGTTCTGCAGATACACAGAGCCCTTTGTCGACTTGATGCGCACCGCCGGGCCGGCCAGATTGACCGCATATTCCGCCGTGCTGGAGGACGTAAACTGCAGACTGCCCTCCGCGCCGCCGATCGTGCCGTTGGAGAAATTTGTGCCCGCGATCTCAAGACCGTTGCTGATGATGTTGATCTCATCCATGATCTGCTTGAGCTTCGTCTGGATGCTCGTACCGTCGAGCTTCAGATCCGTTGCGTTGATTGTTCCGCCGATCTCAGCCCCCGTGCACGTCAGCTTGCCGTTCGCGTCGACCTTGAATTTGTCCTTGATGGAAAGCCCGCTCGTGCCGAAGTACATGCTTGCGCTGCCCCCAAATTCGTTGGCCTTGCGGAAAATGCTGCTTTCCGAGATCGTCCACGGGCCGAACGTCGAGTCGGCTGCTGCCGTGATCTTCCCCGACAGCACCGCCCCCGCCGCCTCCAGCGTCCCAGATGGGAAATGCAGCTTCTTGTCGCTTAAATACGCGACCTCCTTCCCGTCCTGCCAGAAGCTCACCCGGTTCGACGTCACCGTCACCAGCTCGTTCTTCGTCTGGTCGATGACCCGTTCGCCGCCGTCCGTCACCGTCGTCTCGATGTTCCCCACGCCCACGCCGTACACCGGCGTCACGTCGTTGTAGTAGAGCAGCCCCGTCTTGATGTACTGCTGCGCATTCACGGAAAACGCATTGTT
>ENA-UEQE01001607-UEQE01001607.1-human-gut-metagenome-genome-assembly--contig:-NODE-1607-length-18054-cov-3.583468_pt1 | contig 18054 bp, 13 predicted proteins | sample MGYA00242934_ERZ507935 | MGnify/ENA primary metagenome ERZ507935 (study PRJEB26167, sample SAMN06115423) | human gut metagenome | host: Homo sapiens | place: China:Anhui | collected 2015-03-30... | reverse complement strand
AATATAACGCTTTTTCTCATACATCATATGGATTTATTTTTCTCTTTTAAAATCTATTGGGAAAAGATAGCGTATACTCTCTAGCGATAAATTCTTCCACTATAAACAAGATGCTTCCGTGAGTAAAAAAGAGAGGCGCATATACATCCTATTTATGTATATACGCCTCACCATTATGTGGATATTTCCAAATCCGGAACTTTCTTCCTTATTTACTCTACCGAGAACTTATAAATACACTCACTCGTATATTTCTCGCCCGGACGAAGCACTACGCTCGGGAATGCCGGCTGGTTCGGGCTATCCGGGTAATGTTGAGTCTCCAGACATAGGGCGCCACGATGCGGGTAAACCACACCTAACTTGCCTTTATCACCAGCTTTCGTCATTGAGTTACCGGCATAGAATTGAAGACCCGGCTCGTTGGTGTAAACTTCCATAACGATACCGCTTGTCGGAGATACAACTTTAGCGGCTACCTTATTGATATCGCCGGCGGCGTTCAAGATCCAGTTATGATCGTAACCACCACCGTAAACCAATTGCGTAAACGGATTGTCGATATCAGCGCCTACCACTACCGATTTGCGGAGATCCATCGGCGTGCCTTCCACGGGTTCGATACCGGTCGGGATCAAAGTCTCGTCCACCGGGTTATATGTATCCGCGTCGATCATGATCGTATGATCCATGATTTGCGAGCCGGGAACACCGGAAAGGTTGAAATAACTATGGTTCGTCAAATTCACGACAGTAGCCTTATCGGTTGTAGCCTCGTACTTAATATCAACGGCGTTATCATCCGTCAACTTATAGATCACCTTGATATCCAGATTACCGGGGAAACCTGCCTCACCGTCTTTCGATAGATAAGTCAACTCCAAGGTTTGGTCATCGATCTGTTTCGCGTCCCAAACTACCGCGTGATATCCTTTCGGACCTCCATGCAAGCAATGCCCGTTATTATTCTGTGGAAGTTGATACTCCGTTCCGTCCAACGTAAACTTACCATTCGCGATACGGTTGCCATAACGTCCGATCAAACCACCATAGTTATTATCCGGAAAAGCTACATACTGAGCGATATTATCATACCCAAGCACAACATCCGTCATCTTACCGTTCTTATCAGGCACCATCACGGAAACCAAGCGTCCGCCCCAATTCGTTACGCAAGCCTCAGCCCCTTTCTTATTCTTCAACACATACAAAGCAGTCGGCTTACCATCTACCTCAGATACAAAATCCGACTTCATCAAACCAGAAAGAGTGGCCTCTTCCGTAGCCGCCCCCTTCTCATTCTTACCTCCGCATGACAATAACATACACATTGCCATGACCGCAAAACAAAGTTTTTTCATCTCTTTCCTTTAAAATTAATAAATGTTATTCTTCGGGCAAAGATACGCATTCTATCCACATGAGGTCCAATATCCTTACGCATTTTCTCGGGAATCCTTACCGATTTCTACTCGAAGTACTACACCCTTCCTCCTGACATCTTTATCATCTACCAATTGGTAGATGATCATGCAACAGCCGTTGGAAGATCATGCAACAGCTGTTAGATGATCATCCAACAGCTGATAAATAAGCTAGACCTTCATACAAATCTCCTAATACCTCCCGAAGAAACCGCCAAGGAAACCCGAAGAAACCGTTTGAATCCTCAACCGATTTCATATTTTGACCCGTTATTCTAGTATAATACGATTCACTTTTGTACATTTGCACACTATTGTAATAAGTGAGTAATGAAACAATATTTAGAGCTGCTCAATAGAGTGCTTACCGAGGGAGTTAGAAAAGAAGACCGGACGGGTACGGGAACGATCAGCGTATTCGGTCATCAGATGCGGTTCAATCTGGAAGAGGGATTCCCGCTACTCACTACCAAGAAGCTGCATCTGAAGTCTATCATCTACGAATTGTTATGGTTCCTGAATGGAGATACCAACGTAAAATATCTGCAAGATCATGGCGTACGCATCTGGAACGAGTGGGCCGACGCGGATGGTAGCCTTGGGCATATATACGGTTACCAATGGCGGTCATGGCCGGATTATAAAGGAGGATCTATCGACCAGATCACCGAGGCCGTGGAGACGATCAAGCATAACCCGGATTCACGACGAATCATTGTAAGCGCATGGAACGTGGCGGACTTAGACAACATGAACCTGCCTCCTTGCCACGCTTTCTTCCAGTTTTACGTGGCGAACGGACGGTTGAGCCTACAATTGTATCAACGTAGCGCGGATATTTTCCTTGGCGTTCCGTTCAACATTGCCTCCTATGCCTTGTTATTACAAATGATGGCACAAGCTACCGGCCTTAAAGCGGGAGATTTTGTTCATACGTTGGGAGACGCCCATATCTACAGCAACCATTTGGAGCAAGTTAAGTTACAATTGACACGTGAGCCACGTGCGTTGCCACGTATGGAGATCAATCCAGACGTAAAGAGCATCTTCGATTTTAAGTTCGAGGATTTCAATTTGACCGGATACGACCCGCATCCCCACATCAAGGGAGAAGTGGCCGTCTGAGAATTGGCAGTTGACGATGGACAGTTGACAGTTAATTCATAAATCATAAATTACAAATCATAAATCAATAAGTCTATGAGTACAATTTCTATCATCGCAGCAATCGCAGATAAAAGCGCGATCGGAAAGAATCAGCAATTATTATGTCACATGCCTTCAGACATGAAGCGTTTCAAGGAATTAACCACGGGACATGCGGTAATCATGGGACGTAAGACATTCGAGTCTCTCCCTGTAGCGCCACTGCCCAATCGGAAGAATGTCGTATTGACGACTATGCCCGAAGCTGGTTTCGTGAATTGTTTCGCTTGCGAGTCTATGGGGGCCGCTCTGGATTTATGTGAGAAAGAGGACGAGATATTCATCATTGGCGGCGCATTGGTCTACAGACAGGCTTTGAGAATAGCCGACAAAATGTATATTACCCGCATCCATCATGAGTTTCCCGACGCTACCTCGTTCTTTCCCGTCGTAAACTGGGACCTTTGGGAAGAGACTGAACGTGAGGAGTATCCCGCAGACGAGAAGAACCCTTACCCCTACACCTACATCACCTACGTGCGCAAAAAATAAACATTAACGTACGTTTTACAACTTTTTGCTCTTTCTTTGTATCTATATAGGAAAGGTTTATTGTTAAACTTATAAAACCCAAAAGATATGAAGATAAGAGCAATTATTGTTTTAGCCCTGATCGCATGCGGAATAGTATCCACGATCTTCTACGTGAAAGCAAATCAGGTATCCACCAACGAAAAGGCTATCATAGAAGCCATCCAAACGAAAAACACTCCGGCATTGATCCAGGCGCTTATCACCCGGATGAAAAATCAGCTGGAAAAAGACGTCAATACATTCCCCGAACTGATCAAAGAGGTGGAAACTTATGCCGGTACATGTCCCGACTCCGCATCTGTAGCCATACTCCACTCCATGATCGCGGAGATGTATAACAACTATTATATGCAAAACCGTTGGAACGTCAACCAGCGGACCGAACTGGCAGGCTATGTTCCCGATGATATCCAGGAATGGACCTCCAATCTGTTCAGAGAAAAGATCAAACAGGAACTGACGCTCTCTCTCCAACCGGCTCGGTTGCTGCAACAAACACCGATCAGCCAGTATAACCTGATCCTGAAAAAAGGGAAAGACACGCCTCAACTTCGCCCTACTCTGTATGATTTCCTGGCTTTCCGGGCGATCGACATACAGCCGTCGGATAAATGGTATGAAGATGTGATCGACTTCCGCCGTACACAACCGGAGAAAAAAGCCTTATTACTGGACGAACTGGACTACTGGCAATATAAATACGACAGCCAGTCTACAAACACCAACGACTACAGAAACACGTTGGACAGTTTGTATAATGTATACGGCAAAGAGCCGTTTGCCGCCGAAATACGCATTGCCGAGATGAATCTTCTCCAACGGGAACGTTATCAAGGCAACAAGGCTCACCAAGACTCCATCCAGGCGCTCATTTATTCGCTCTGCAAAGAAAGTATCGCGCAATATCCCAAATACGACCGCATAAACGTTTTCAAGAACCTGTTAAACGAAATGGAAACGCCGGTCCTGAATATCCAATCCGACAACAATGTGTATCCGGGCAAGGACCTTACGTTGCAAATCAAGTATGTCAACACGCCCCGGTTAGTTGTGCGCATCTACAAAAGCCTTCGCCAGCCGGAAGATGCCTGGCGGAATTACAACAAGAACAGTAAAAACATGCGGGGAGAGCTGGTAAAAGAGGTCACATTCAAGATGAATCTCGCCAACTCATACACCGAAGCCGATTCCACGCTGGCCATTCCGATGGACAAGTTAGGATTGTACGAATATGTGATCACGGTTCCCGGCAAGCAGCTGACAGTCTCCAACCGTTTTAGCGTCAGCCGCCTGGCAGCCCTCACCCGCAGCCAGACCAACAACCCGGAAGTGCTTGTCACCGACCTCGAAAGCGGTAAACCGATCGAAGGGGCAACCGTTATCTATTACAAAACCAATATGATGAACGGAACCATCCAACGCCAGGGAGAAGTCAAAACTGACCAGTTGGGAATCGCCATTCTCCCGGCCAAAAAGAAGATCGAGCACATACGTCCGGTACTTCGCGAAGACTCCTCTTCCATCATCACAAATATATATTCTTACGGCACTTCCCGCTCCGGACAGGAAAAGGAGACAGTCGGTTTGTCACTCTTTACGGACCGGGGCATCTACCGGCCGGGGCAAAACGTATTCTTCAAAGGGATCGCTTATGTGAAAGATACGGACAACCCGCATGTCGTGACCGGACGCACCTATACCGTCACCCTGCGGGATGCCAACTATAAAGAAGTAGCCAGCAAAGAATTCAAGACCGACCGGTTCGGTTCCTTCAACGGAGAGTTCACCATCCCGGCACAGACTTTGAGCGGGAACTTCACGCTTGTCACAGAAAGGTCTCGTACGAATATCCGGGTAGAAGAATACAAACGCCCGACTTTCAAAGTCAGTTTCCTGCCGCTCAAGGAAGAGGTGTCTTTCGGCCATCCGGTGAAACTGACAGGTGAAGCACAAACTTTCTCCGGTATAAACTTGCAGGAAGGCGAAATAAACTGGACGATCACCCGTCGCCCGTTCTGGGCACGTTTTTATATGCCGGACCCGTTCGATTTTACATACAAGCAGGTGGCTAACGGAACGACAAAAATTGACAATAAAGGAAACTTCACGATCTCCTTCATACCCGAACGGCCGGAAACTTCAGATATGCGCCCTGCCTTCCAGAGCTACGAAGTAACGGCAACCCTGACCGACAGCAAAGGAGAGACACAAGAGGCAAGCTATACCTTCTCCGTCGGCGATACAGGTATCCTGTTGGATATCCAAATGCCCGGAGAGGAAATGGAAAATGATTCCGCCAAGGCTGTGGTAACGGCCTATACCGTGAACAGGCAGAAAACATCTGCAGAAGGAAGTTACACGATTTATTCTCTGTCGGACGAAAAGCCAGAAAAGGATATGTTCGGTGCAGACCGGTACAAAATCAATAAACTGGTGACTGTTGGAACTTTCATAACGGGAGACGAAATATCACCTGTCGTATTCCGCGAACTTCCCGCCGGACGCTATCGCCTGGAAGTAAAATCGACCGACTCCAACGGAAAAGAAGTTTCCGCCAATCAAGATTTCATCTTGTACAACCGCCGGGATAAACGGCCGCCCGTATTTATGCATACCTGGCTGGTTAATGAGCACACGACCTGTGCGCCGGGAGAAGAGGCCGCATTTATTTTCGGAACATCCGACAAAGACACACATATATTATATGAAATTTATACAGCAGACAATAAATGCACGGAACGCAAACTGATCCGGTTGAGCGATGAAAACCGGACATTCCGCATCCCGTTCAAAGAAACGGATGGGGAAGGTTTCACCGTGTCTTTCACATTTGTCAAAGACGGCAAGATGTATGTGAAACAAGTTCCGGTTCAACGCCAGCAACCGGATCGGAGATTGAATATCCAGGCAAAGACATTCCGTGACCACCTGCTGCCGGGAAGCAAGGAAAATTGGAAATTCCGTATTACGGATGCTGATTCCTTGACCGTCTCCGCTGAAGTTTTGGCTGGCATGTACGATGCTTCATTGGACAAGTTATTGCCTTTCAGCTGGTCTTTCTCTCCTAAAAGATATGTTTATCTGTATGCTCCTCGTTTTTCTGAAGGGACAGCATTCACTAACAGCAGCAGGTACAAAACAGGAGATCGGAAAAGATTGAACGTCCCACAGTTCCAATACGACCGACTCGACTGGCAGGACGTACTGAGAATCGGTTGGCAATATGAACAAAGCGAACGACGCTATGCAGCCGGAGCCGTCATGAAATCAGGGACAGCACCGACAATAACCGAAGTTCTCAACATCACCGAAGACAGTATGCCACTAGAAGAACCGGCAGTAAAAGCGTACCAGGGTGTCGCTAATATCATAGCAGAAGAAGTGGAAGAAAATGGAACACCGTTCTTCCCGAACAAACCGGTCGAACTTCGTGAAAACTTTGCCGAAACCGCATTCTTCTATCCGGCCTTAGTGACCGACGAGGCAGGCGATGTAGCGTTCAGCTTCACGATGCCCGAAAGCAACACGACTTGGAAACTGCAACTGCTGGCCCAGACGGAAGACCTGAAATACGGTTACCTGTCCCGCGAAATCATCACCAGCAAACCGTTGATGGTAACCCCCAACCTTCCGCGCTTCCTGCGCCAGGGCGATGAAGTGACCATCACGGCGCAAATCAGCAACCAGTCGTCTGCCACTATGGACGGACGCGCCAGCCTGGAATTGTTCGATCCGGACAACGACCAGCCGGTGATCTGCCTCACCAAATCGCAGAAACCGTTCACACTGCCGGCCGACAGCACCACGACCGTAAGCTGGTCGTTCAAGGTTCCGGCAGCAGCGGGCGGCGTCATCGGTTGCCGTATCGTGGCCGATTCGGATAAAGGGAGTGACGGCGAACAACATTTGATTCCGGTTCTTTCGAATGAGATATTGGTAACGGAAAGTACCCCGTTCTACCTGTTCGACAAGAGCGAAGAAGTAATCCGCCCGAAAGACAACAAAAATATCCGTCCGTTCCGCACGACACTGGAGTTGACTGCCAACCCTATCTGGTACGCCGTACAGGCATTGCCGACCCTATCCCAACCGGAAAACGACAACGTCATTTCCTGGTTCGCCTCTTATTACAGTAACACTCTGGCGAGCTACATCGCCACCGCCCACCCGCGTATCCAGCAGGTCATCAGCCAGTGGAAAGCACAGGGCGGAAACGCCTCCACGCTCTATTCTAACCTGGAAAAAAATGCAGAACTGAAAAACATCCTTCTACAGGAAACACCCTGGGTATTGGAAGCAGACAATGAAACGGAACAAAAACAGCGTTTGTCCCTCCTTTTCGATATGAACCGGGCAGCAGGACAGCGGGAAACCGCCCTCCGACATCTTCTCGACCTGCAAACGCCGGATGGAGGTTGGGGTTGGTTCAAAGGCATGTATCCGAGCCAGGAGATCACACTCTATATTCTGAAAGGGATGAGCCAACTGACGGAGTTGAATGCAGTCGAATATAACCAGCAGGAAAAAGAGATGCAGATGAAAGCACTCAAATTCGTTGACAAACAAATCCAGTCCGATTATGAGGCATTACAAAAGATCAAGAACTGGCAGAAAAACGAAATTTCTCCATTGGAAATCGAATATCTGTTTGTCCGCAGCAATTACCGAGACATTCCGGAGTTGGGTTCGGCCCGTGAAGCAATCCGCTACTATACGAACCTGGCGGAAAAGCAGTGGGACAAACAATCCATCCACGGCAAAGGAGAAATAGGGTGGCTCATGTGGAGGAATGGAAATAAAGAGATTGCCGGAAAGATTATCACTTGGCTGCGTAAAACAGCTTCGACCTCTCCGGACAAAGGTATGTATTGGGCGAACAACCGGAGCAGAGCAAACGCCTTTGCCTCTCCGATCGACACCCATTGCCTGCTGATGGCTTTCTTCAATGAAGTTTCGCCCGACAAACAAGAAACAGATCGTATGAAACAATGGTTACTCAACCAGAAACAGACGCAGAACTGGAAATCCGTACCGGCAACGGTCAACGCTATTTATACTTTGCTTCTGACAGGCAGCAACTGGTTGGACACTGCCAACACTTGCACCGCCCAATGGGGCAAGCAAACCTATAGCACGACAAGCGACGAATTAGCCACCGGCTATCTGAAAGTAACCATATCGGATGAAAAAGCGACCTCATCCGAAGGAACCTCCATCTCTATCCGGAAAGAAGGCTCGGCGCCTGCATGGGGAACTGTCTACGAGCAATACTTCCAGAACATCAACGAGGTAAAAAAACAGAAAGGCGTCCTGAACGTAGAAAAGCTGCTATTCGTAGAAACCAATAACGGGACTGAGCGGCAACTTCGTCCGGTCACCCCGGATGAACCGCTCAGTGTCGGCGACAAAGTGGTCGTCCGCCTTGTGGTCCGCACCGATCGCGAAATAGATTACGTCTTCCTGAAAGACCTCCGAGCCGGATGTTTTGAACCGGCAGACCAACTTTCCGGTTCTATCTACAGGGACGGGGTCTGGTATTACCAGTCGCCGACGGATGTTTCGGAGAATTTCTTCTTCGAACGCCTGCCCCAGGGGACTTTTGTATTAGAATATGCCGTATACGTGTCACGTACCGGTGAATATGCAGGAGGAATCAGTACGATCCAATGCCTGTACGCACCCGAATTCGTATCGCATACGGAAGGAAACATCGTCAAGGTAGATTGAGTGAGACTCCCAGCGATGGCAAGTGCACACAAATCCGGTATCCCCGACTCGCGATGGAAGCAGAATTTTATTTTTTAAAGAAACTAATTCAGTAGTAAACATTATCTTTGCATTTTAAACAATAGCTAAATAAAAAGAGAAGATGAAACAGATTATTTTTATTTTTATGGCAATCCTGCTGGCAACAGGAATAGCTTCAGCTCAAAACAAAGCTGTAATCTCGGCAGATGAAACCTCTTTCGATTTCGGAACGATCAAGGAAGCGAACGGCAATGTGTCGCACACTTTTAAAATAAAGAATACAGGCGAAGCACCGTTGGTCTTGACACGTGTCATCGCCTCTTGTGGTTGTACGACGCCGGAATGGACAAAGGAACCGATAGCTCCGGGTAAAACTGGTGATATCAAAATCACTTATAATCCGAAAGACCGCCCCGGTCCTTTTGTCAAGACTATTTCCGTATACAGTAATGGTAAAACAGGTAGTTTTATCCTGACGATCCGGGGAGAAGTAGAATAATAACAGGAAAACTGAACGATAAAGAATGTTGAACAGAAACAAACTGGTCTTTATTCTTGCCGGTATACTGTTTGCAATAAGCAGTATATCGGCACAAAATAACGCCCGAATCAGTGCAGACGAGCTGATCTATAACTTCGGTACGATTGGAGAATCCGATGGATTGGCAAGTCACATATTTACGATCAAAAACACAGGTAACGGTCCGCTTGTCATCACGAGGATCACAGCATCCTGCGGCTGTACGCAGCCCGAATGGACCAAAGCGCCCATCGCTCCAGGAAAGACCGGAGAAGTAAAAGTAACCTACAACCCGAAAGGACGTCCCGGCCCTTTTTACAAAACTATAGCGATCTACAGTAACGGGAAAAAAGGCAGTTTCTCCTTAGGTATCAAAGGAAACGTAACCCCTAAAGAAGCTCAGCCCATCCTGAGTTATCCGTCTAGCATCGGCGACCTGAAACTATCCCACAGCAGCTCCTTTTCAAGCATCGGTTTTAAGGGGGACATTACATCGGTCAAAAAATATTCTTTACAGCACGATCCGCCCCGAAGAAACATTGGGAGAAAAGATCAACCTGATCAATGAAGGAAAAACATCCCTGAACATCCATTTAGGAAAGACGCCTCATTATCTGAACGTCGTAGCCAATCCTACAAAACTGGCTCCGGGTGAAACAGGCGAAATATCCATCCTCATGAATGCGAAAGAGGCAAAACGGAAAGGCCGCATGACAGCCGAAATTCCGGTAACGGTCGAAAGTATCGGTCAGAAGAAAGGAACAGAAGGCAAACTACATGTTGCAGCCAATATCATAGACGACTTCAGCAAACTGACTGCCTCGGAGAAGGCGAAAGCTCCGGTAGCCCAGCTATCGGGTACCTTGCTCGACTTCGGCAAACTACCTGACAAAAGCAGTTTCATCCCACTGGTCGGCGGTCGGGTGAGCGGCACGATCGAAATTACCAACTCAGGAAAATCACCGCTTGTCATCTATAGTGTGACCTGCGAAGACGAACGCGTAGCTGTTTCCGGTGGCAAAAGAGAAATAAAGCCGGGCACGACAGCCACTTTCAAAGTGACAGTACGCCCGAAAGAGATAAAAACAAAACTGGAAGCCCTCATCAATTTCGTATGCAACGACCCGAACGGTCCGGTACGGCTTGTGAAGGTGACAGCCAATAAATAACCAGGTGAAAGTTGAAAGGTGAAAGTTAAAACAGCTTCCTCTTCCACCTTTCAACCTTCACCTTTCAACTTTCAACTAAATTATGGAACATCCCGAAAACGACGATCTGTACAAAGGATTAAAGGTGAACAAGGGAGTAGCCGATGTACCGACCGTAAATCCTTATCTAAAAAAAAGGATTCAACGCAAAGAATATACGCCTGCCGAATTTGTAGAAGGTATCCTGAAAGGAAACATTACGATCCTCAGCCAGGCGGTAACACTGGTGGAAAGCTCCAAATACGAACACCAGCAAATGGCACAGGAAATTATCGAAAAATGCCTGCCGCATGCAGGAAAGTCTGTCCGTATCGGCATCACCGGAGTACCGGGAGCAGGTAAGAGCACCTCGATCGATGCGTTCGGCATGCACTTGATAGGGCAAGGACGTAAACTGGCTGTGCTGGCAATCGACCCCAGCAGCGAACGCTCGAAAGGCAGCATCCTCGGCGACAAAACTCGTATGGAGGCCTTGTCCCGTGAAAAGAACGCTTTCATCCGTCCTTCGCCATCAGCAGGTTCCTTAGGTGGCGTTGCCCGTAAAACACGTGAAACGATCGTTCTTTGCGAAGCTGCCGGATTCGATACGGTATTTGTCGAAACGGTCGGTGTCGGACAAAGCGAGACGGCTGTCCACTCGATGGTCGATTTCTTCCTGTTGATCCAACTTGCCGGTACTGGAGACGAATTGCAAGGCATCAAGCGCGGGATCATGGAGATGGCGGACGGGATCATCATCAATAAGGCGGATGGTGACAACCTCGAAAAAGCAAAACTGGCAGCGGCGCAATTCCGCAACGCCTTGCACCTGTTTCCGGCCCCCGAATCCGGTTGGAGCCCGAAAGTATTGACTTATTCCGGTTATTACAATTTGGGGATTAAAGAAATCTGGGATATGGTCGGAGAATATATGGAATTCACTCAAAAGAACGGCTACTTCAACTACAAGCGCAACGAACAAGCCAAATATTGGATGTACGAAAGTATCAACGACACACTCCGCGAAACGTTCTACCACAATCCGGCGGTAGAAAAAATGTTGAACTTCACGGAGCAGCAGGTATTGAATAACGAGATCAGTTCGTTCGTTGCAGCCAAACGGATGATGGACCTGTTCTTGGAAAATCTGTCTGCAAAGAAATAAATAAATGGAAAAGAAAAAACTTATACTGCTATTACTAAGTTGCGCGGTAATCACGGAGGCTCATGCTGCCTATCAAGGCCACGTATATGTAGACTCCAACCGGAACGGAATCTACGACAAAGGAGAGAAAGTCTTAAAAGGCATCCGGGTTTCCGACGGGTTGAACGTTGTCAAAACGAATGCCGAAGGAGTATATACACTTCCCGGACACAAACGAGAACGATTTATCTTCATCACCACTCCTTCCGGCTATAGGACAGACAATCAATATTACCGGCGGATCAACGGCACAGGGCAAACATACGATTTCGGCCTGCAACCCTGGAAAGGACGCATCAAGCCGAATGGCAGTCACAGGTTCATCCATATTTCCGATACCGAGATATTCAATACGGAAAACCAAGAAGACTGGGCGAATAACATCCGGGATTATGCGGCTAACGAGAATATCTCATTTATCATCCATACCGGTGATATCTGCTATGAAAATGGATTGAAGAACCATATCCATCTGATGAACACGTCAAACATGGACTGCCCGATGTTCTACTGTATCGGTAACCATGACCTTGTAAAAGGGAAATATGGAGAAGAGGTTTTTGAAAATGTTTACGGTCCGGTTTATTATTCCTTCGACTTCGGAAATGTCCACTACGTCGTTACACCAATGGCAGGAGGAGATCATCAGCCCGGCTATACAAAAGAAGATGTATACCGCTGGTTAAAGAATGACCTGGCGCAAGTACCGACAGGAAAACCGATCATCGTCTTTAACCATGACCTGCTGACTTCCGGGAACGAGTTTGTTTTCGGTATTGACGATAACGAGAAGATTAACCTGAACGAACATAACCTGAAAGCGTGGCTGTACGGCCATTGGCATAATCATTTCGTGCGGAAACAAGGAGATGTCCTGACAATCTCGACCGCAACACTCGACAAAGGGGGAATCGACCACTCGACTTCCGCCTTCCGTGTGGTAGACGTGGATCAAAAAGGAGATGTCCAGACTATGCTCCGCTATACCTATATAAACAAGTCCATCGAAACCGCCTCTATCGCGAATGATGCATGTACAATGACGTCAGACGAAAAGATTCCGGTATCGGTCAACACCTACAATGCAGTTGCTCCTGCCATACGTGTCACTTACAGTTGCGTCGTAGACGGCAATACTGTCCTACCGGAAACACAGCTTACTCAAAATACAGACTGGAATTGGTCCGGAATGGCCAAACTCCCGGCAGACTGTAAAGGCAAACGGATTTTCATTACAGCCAAAGCATTGTTCAACAATGGGGAAACAGCAATCAGCCGTTCCTCATTCGTATACCAGCCGGAAGAGATCGGCAAAACACCCCGACTGGCATGGACCCGTAACGTAAATGCCAACCTGTATTTCTCTTCTCCGGTCGTTGCCGGCGGTAAAGTGTACGTCGCTTCTCTCGATGAAGATTTGAAGGGAGAAGGTGCAATCTTCGCTCTGGATGCAAAGACTGGTGAATTACAATGGAGATATCCGGTTCGCAACTCCATCAAAAACACGATTGCCGTAGACGAAGGAACCGTCTTCGCACAAGATGCGGAAGGTTATTTATACGCCATCGACTCACAGACTGGCAAACTAAAATGGGACAAAAAGATGGATGTCGCCGGCCTTCCTGTCCTTGTGGACGGGCTGACAGCCGCCAATGGCATTGTCTATGCCGGAAGTGGAAAGGCATTCGGAGCATACAACGGTAAAACGGGTGACGCAGTCTGGCTGAACAAAGGCTGGCCGCAAGGAGAAGCCACGACATCGACTCCTCTGCTGGCAAACGGAGTAGTTATTTCAGGCGCCAACTGGCGAGGCTTCTACGGCAACGACGCACAAACGGGAGAGTTGCTTTGGAAACTCGATAAAGACGGAATTACGGATAGAGGCGCAACACCGACATATGACGGTAATCTGCTTTATGTTACTTCGCGCCAATCTTTATTTATCATCGACTGCCATTCGGGGGAAGTCATTGTCCGTAAAGAGTTACCATTCAATGTCCAAGTCAATTCGACCCCGTTGGTCACGGATAAACTGATTGTTTTCGGGACGCAGACTGATGGCCTGGTCGCACTCGACCGTGAGACATTCGAGGTCAGATGGAAAGCCCGGACATCTCCAGCTCTGGTTTATACGGCTCCCTATTCCCGCCATCCGGCTGCCACGGTCGAAACGAGCCCCCTACTCATCGGAGATACAATTTACTTCGGAGCATCCGACGGCATCATCTATGGCATAGATAAGGAAAGCGGGCAAACGACATGGAAACATAAAACGGGAGCTCCGCTATTCTCCACCCTGTCAACAAACGGCAACATGATCTTCGCAACCGATTTCGGAGGCAATGTCTATGCTTTCAAATGCAACAAGTAAACAAGAGCTGAACTCTATATGCAAAAAGCCCCGCGGATGAAAAATATCCGCGGGGCTTTTCATATACTTGCCAATAACAGATCAAATAGAAGAAATACGAAGCGTATTCAACAAATCACGATTGATCGGTTTGTCGTTCTTGATCGCTTTGGAGAAAGGAACGTAAACGATCTCATCATTCTGGATACCCATCATCACGTTACGCTGGTCATCCAACAACGCGTCGACGGCAGCCACTCCCATCCGGGTTGCCAAGATACGATCTTGTGCAGTCGGTGAACCACCGCGCTGCAAGTGTCCCAAAATCGAAACACGTACGTCAAACTGCGGATATTCCTTCTTTACACGTTCAGCCACGCCCATCGCACCACCGGTCACCTCACTTTCCGCAACAAGGACGATACTGCTGTTCTTGGACTTACGGAAACCAGTTTCGATCATCTCGGCCAGTTGGTCTTTCTCCATCGATATCTCCGGAATGATAGCCGCTTCGGCTCCCGATGCAATCGCTCCGTTAAGAGCCAGGAATCCGGCATCACGCCCCATCACTTCGATAAAGAACAGACGGTCATGGGAGGTTGCCGTGTCACGGATTTTATCGACACATTCCATGATCGTATTCAAAGCCGTGTCGTAGCCGATCGTGATATCCGTGCCATACAGGTCATTATCAATCGTACCAGGCAGGCCGACAATCGGATAATTGAACTCCTGTGCAAAGATGCGAGCCCCCGTCAGCGTTCCGTCACCACCAATGGCGACCAAAGCATCGATGCCATGCTCCATCAGTTTGTCGTAAGCCTGCTTACGACCTTCCGGCGTCTTGAATTCCGCACAACGGGCCGTCTTCAGGATAGTACCGCCACGCTGAATAATATTACTTACATTCTGAGTCTTGAAATCTTCAATTTCGTCGGTTATCAAACCCTTGTATCCACGATAGATACCCTTAACGGACATTCCGTTATAAATAGCGGAACGTGTCACTGCGCGAATGGCAGCGTTCATTCCGGGAGCATCACCTCCGGACGTTAAAATGCCAATACACTTAACTGTAGACATAGCGTCTTATATTTTATATGTTCGCGGCAAAAGTAATAATTATTTGCCAAAAACCTGTCTATTTTCCAAAACTTCATCAAATCTTACCCCTAAAAGTCAACGGCTGGCATTCAATTCACGAATACGCACAGCCACCTCTTCCATCAGCCACTTCGGAGTAGATGTGGCCCCGCACACCCCGACACTCCCCACATCTTCAGGCAACGGCTCGGTAATCTCCTTTACCTCCGAGATAAAGACCGTGTTCGGGTTTGCCTTCCGACATTCCTCCAGCAGCATCTTGCCATTTGAACTCTTCTTTCCGGCAACGAAATACACCCAATCATGCTTGGAAGCAAACGCCTTGATGTTCGGTAAACGGTTGGCCACCTGGCGGCAGATCGTATCGAAATACTCGAATTGTACCCCATCTGCAATACGCCGCCGGATCTCAGCCACGACTTCACGAAACCCGTCAAGCGACTTGGTCGTTTGCGAGAAGAGGCAGATATTCCGGCTAAAATCCAACCGGCCGAGGTCCTGTACCTTCTCGATAACGATGGCCGTCCCTTCCGTTTGCCCGACCAGACCATTTACTTCGGCATGCCCTTTCTTTCCATAGATCACGACCTGCGTATGGCTATCGCGCGTAGCCACGTAGCATTTATGGATCTTACGTTGTAACTGGAGCACCACCGGACAGGTCGCATCCACGATCGTGATGTTGTTCCGCCGGGCGATCTCGTAGGTCGAAGGCGGTTCCCCATGCGCCCGAAGCAACACCTTTTCTCCCTTCAAACGGGTAAACTCGTCGTGCCCGATCGTCCGCAGCCCCAACTTTTCCAACCGTTCCACTTCCAAGCTATTGTGCACGATATCTCCGAGGCAATACAACGTATTCGTATTTTTCAGTTCGCGTTCTGCACTCTCGATAGCCGTTACCACGCCGAAACAAAAGCCGGAACCCTTATCTATCTCGACTTCTATCATGGCTAGTCTGATGTAACGACCTTTTCATACTGTTCCAAGAGCCAAGCCTTCTGCTCGGCAATCGTCAAATGCGAGTTATCCAGCTCCAGCGCATCATCAGCTTTACGAAGCGGACTCTCTACACGAGTCATATCGATATGGTCACGCGTCTTCACATTTTCAAGGACTTCCTCAAAAGAAGCAACCTCGCCTTTGGCTTTCAGTTCGTCCAAACGCCGTTGGGCACGCACTTCCGGGCTGGCTGTCACATAAATCTTCAGTTCCGCATCCGGAAAGACAACCGTACCGATATCGCGACCATCCATCACGATCCCTTTCGCCTTCCCCATTTCCTGTTGCTTGGCGACCATCGCACGGCGTACAAAACCTAAAGCCGCAATCGGACTCACGCGGTTGGCCACTTCCATCCCCCGTATTTCTTTCTCCACTTTCACGCCGTTCAGATAGGTATCCGGACGTCCGGTTTCCGGGTTAAAGCGGAAAGAGATATCGATATCGTTCATGGCATCCTGCAACTTCTGTTCATCGATACCACCGCTTGTAAAGAAACCGTGTTGCAAACTGTACAAAGTGACAGCCCGGTACATCGCTCCTGTATCGATATAGGTATATCCCAGCTCCCTTGCCAAATCTTTTGCCATCGTGCTCTTCCCGGTAGAAGAGACACCATCTATCGCTATAATTATCTTTTTCATCACTACATATATTAATGTAAAGGAAATGCAAATATACAACAGTTTATCGCTCCATTCCTTATAAATTATCCTATTCATCCTTATATTTTATTGTTTTCCATATAATCCGGAAACCGTTCGCAGCCAAGCGGACGATCTATGAGATACGACAAAGAAGCCAACGGACCAGTAATCCATTGGCAAAAGATCCTATCGTAAAGGAGAACGAAAAACCGAATTTACTTAGAAATCGCTGATCGTTGTGGAGATGCTCAGCATCATGGAAAGAGCTGAAGGATGGTATTTGGCTACGGAAACACCGACGTCGAACATCTTGATCCGCACACCGGCACCACCGGAAAAACCGGCAAGAGCGTTACTTCCCTGCAATTTCATGTCCAACGCCGTCTTGGGGTTATACCCAATACCGAGCCAGAAGTTGTCGGAAGGGATATAATCAACACCGATCACCAGATGCTTCACAAAAGACTTGAAAAAATTATCTCCTGTATACTCCCTGTCGTAATCGTCTACATACTCAACCTTCCATTTCGTCAGATACTGTGCAGTCAGCGACAAACGGATCGGCGCATGGGCCATCTGTTTGGTGATCCCCAGCTGGATATCCCAGGGCATCTTCTGGCGCTCATCTTCATAGGCTTTCAATTGGGCTCCGATATTTTTAAAAGCAAAACCGAAATAAAATCCTTTTTCAGAATCATAATAACTCAAACCGGCATCGACCACCATGCCGATCGAAGTATAATCGCCGATACCCGAATATAAAAACTTCAACGAAGCCCCGCCACGCCAGCGCTCGGAAAGGTCATACGAGAAGAAACCGTTCACACTGATGTCCTTTGCCGTAAAATCTCCCGTCGGAAGACCTTCTTCCGACATTCCCCGTATCTTTCCCTGACTGAAGAACGAGGCTCCCACACCCCAAGCTCCTTTTTCTTTATACGCCTTGGTAAAAAGAGCGCTCCCGACATTGATATCCGATATATAGTTCAGGTAATTCAGATTAACCATCTGGTCCATCTCGGCTCCCAATAAAGCCGGGTTATGAAAAATCAGGGAAGGATCCCTTTCGACCAGAGACATCGTATTGCCTCCCATCGCATTGGCTCTTGCCGAAGAAGGATAGCGAAGAAA
>ENA-UEQE01001606-UEQE01001606.1-human-gut-metagenome-genome-assembly--contig:-NODE-1606-length-18056-cov-3.980088_pt1 | contig 18056 bp, 6 predicted proteins | sample MGYA00242934_ERZ507935 | MGnify/ENA primary metagenome ERZ507935 (study PRJEB26167, sample SAMN06115423) | human gut metagenome | host: Homo sapiens | place: China:Anhui | collected 2015-03-30 | study... | reverse complement strand
ATTTAATATGAATAAAATATGTTTTCATTAAGACAACTTGGCATTCATCGGATTGTTGATTCGGTTTACTTCGTTTTGCCATGAAGAAATCCTTGTTGTCTTTAGCTTTAATCTCAAGTACCTTGCTTGCCGTAGAGGCGGCAACGGTGCAAATTGATTTCGGACGCAGTGACGCCACGACGGACGGTGTGCTCAATATGAATTATGATAGTGCCTCCGCCGCTTTGGGCAGCATGCCGGGAAGCGTTTCTTTGGCATGGAGTACGGCAGAATGGCCTGTAGGGGATAATGGCCATACCACCACCAAGACAGTTGAGGAAGAAGCCGATTGGAAAAATCCTTTCAACGGCAGCATGCCTTTCAGTCTGGGGGACACTTTTCGTGACGGTCTTTTAACGCAGACGGCCGACGGGGACGGTTCTTTCACCGTAACGTTCAGCGGTCTTGCCGCCGGGGAGTATTCCTTGTCCATCTTTGGAGGTTTCACAGGCAAGGATGCATTTGCCGGTCAAACCTGGACGATCGGAAACGCCGATGCTTCCAATGCCGTCTGGACAAGCTTCGGTACAGACGCCAACGGGGACTGGGCCGAAATTTCTTCCGTGACGGGCGATAATTCCGGAGTCCTTACTCCGGCGAACGCTTCCACTTCCAGCGCTACTGCCAATAAAGGGCTTTATGCTACGGTAGAGAATGTCGTGGTAGGGGAAGACGGGACGCTTACCCTTACGATTCAGGGGGATGGGAGCAAGGGGTACGGCCTTACAGCCCTTAATTACCTTTCCCTGACGCAGGTGCCAGAACCCGCTACGGCAGCATTGAGCCTGCTGGGCGCTGCTGCCCTGTTCCCGCGCCGCCGCAGGGACTGACCGGAAAGAACAACCTTTGTTATCAACGCCGCTCCGTAATTCACGCGGAGCGGTTTTTTTATTTGGCGTTTTTCCTTTCCCTGTCTATGCAGCAGGTCGTTTCTATCCCGGCCTGTTGGCCGGAGCAATGCCTGCCCCATTCCGGAGAAGAGCCGGAATGGGAATAAGGCGCGGGAAAAAGCGGGAAAACGGAGTTGTCCGGGAAGAGGGGGTTATTGAATGGGGACGGTTTCCTTCAAGCAGGTGGAGACGATAGTGCGCGTAATGCGCTCCAGCGGTATTCCGGTGATTCTGGATACGATGCGGGCGTAAGCGTTCAATTGGTTTGCATGGCGCTCGCGCAGTTGCTCAGGGGTATCGGCATGATCCGTCTTGAAGTCCACGATGACGGCGGCTCCGTCATCAAGAATCAGCCTGTCAATGATGCCGGAAATCCAGTTATTCCCATCAATGGCTTCAATACGCTGTTCCTTCATGATGCGCGCCGTTTCCGGAGGCGTGAAAAGTTCGCGGATGGATGGGATTTCCATACACTCCGCTACGATGCGTTCCGCCTCCGTAGCAGGGTGGAGAGCCCACTCCGGCTTGTTTTCATCATCCCAGCGGGTAATCCGTTCAAACACGGCGTGGACGGCGGAGCCAAGCGCGGCGGCCTTCCCTGCGCCCGCGTGTTTTTCTCCCCGGAGCGGGGAGGCTTCCTCCGACAGGCCGGAAGGGGATATCCGTTCTCTGGCCAACGGTTTTTGCTTCGGCCATTTCAGCGCGCTTTCCTCCGCGCGTTTGTGTATGATTTCCGGGAATTCCGCGTACCACCCTTCAAGACCGCGGGAGTACAGGCATGACGCTCCGGATTCCGGAAGTATGTCTTCCGTTCCCCGGTTGAGGAACCGGATAGAGGAACGGACCACTTTCCACATGGAATCTGCCGTCTCTTCTCCCTTGTCTTCCCGGTACGGGAGGATAACGTAGGTAGCCCGCTTGGCCCGGGTAAGCGCCACATACAGCTTGCAGAATCCGTCAAATTGCTGCCGCGCGCGCCATTCCCCGTAAAGTTGCCGGAATTGCGGGATATTCGTATAGACGTGCCGGGAGGGGGCTAGGACAATGCCTTCCATTCTGTCCTCCTCATTTTTTTTGATAAAATGGGTCAGATGCCTTCCGTCCGCAAAAGGTGTGTCCCTGCCGATCTGGGGCAGGATGACGATGTCAAATCCCAGCCCTTTGGATTTGTGGATGGTCATGATGCGGACAATTCCCGCGGCGGGATCTTCCCGCCGGGTCAGGTCCTCCATGCGCCTGATCCATTCATCCAGGGAAACGCCCTGTTCGTCCACCTGTTCCGCCTCATTCTGCCAGACGGCCAGTCGGTCGCGATGGAAGTCCGTCAGTTCCGTCCCTCCCCGGAGCAGGCGCCGTTCCAGTTCCTCCATGACGGCGGCGTAACCGTCCCGTTCCAGCAGGAAGCGCCATTCTTTCCACTCCATGCTTTCCGGGCATCCCGGCGTGATGAGGGGCCGGAGAGGGGAGTGGGTGAGCAGGCCGACGACAAAGGGGTCTCCCGGCATCAGCAGCCAGCGGAAGAAGTACAGCAGGTTTTTCCCCAGCGGAGAGTCCACGCCTACCGGAACGTCGTCACACACTTCTGCGGGGATGCCGTGATCCGTCAGCCATCCCTTGATGACAAGAGCCTGGTTCTTCGTACTGACCAGTATCGCTGTTTCCAGGCCGCGGCGCAGGGCTCCTGTACGCTCCAGAATATCAGCCGCCGCCTGGCATACCAGGTCATTGGCAGAGACGTTTTCCGTCTTGGGCGCCTGCCAGATTTGGGAGGCGCCGGGGCGGCCTTCCAGATGGGGGGCGCACCGGTGCTCCGGATATTCCCCCCATTGTTCCAGGGCGGCGGGTTCGCACCCGGGCGCTGTCCGGGCATAGTCGCAAATATCGTTGACCAGATCCAGCACAGGCTGGACGGAGCGGTAGGAAGTGGACATGCCGCGTTGTTCCAGTTGAAGCTGTGAAGAAACGGAGCGGAACAGCTCCGGGTCTCCGCCGCGCCATTGGTACACGCTCTGCTTGATGTCCCCCACTACGAAAATGCTGCCTTCATTTCCGGCCTTGGATTCCGCCAGATCATCCAGGAAAGGCTTGATGACGCGCCATTGGGGCTGGGACGTATCCTGGAATTCATCCAGCATCCAATGGTCGTAACGGCAGTACATGCGGTATTGCAGATCCCGTTTAAGTTCCGGCGTAATGGTGCCCCCTCCCAGCATGCGCGTAACGTCGTGGAACAGGAACCTCCCCCTGTTGCGGACCAGGGAGGAGTATTTGCCCTCAAACAGGAGCATCAGTCCGTGCGTGGCGCGTGTGCGGCGCAGCGTGTGCAGGGCTTCCATGCGCAGCCAGCTTTGGATGAGTTTTTCCAGAGCAGGCGTCCAGAAATCCCGGAATTTTTCCCGCGCCTCTTCCACGGTAATGGTCCAGGGGGAACCTCCCTCTGTGCGGAAGCGAACGCGGCCCAGCCTGGCGTATTGGGAAAATCCGTTCAGGAAGCGCAGGAACAGTTCTTTGTTTTTTACGCCGTTTTTCCCTTCCGGCGCAGGAGTTTGCTGAACCTGGAAAACCAGGGAATGCAGTACGGAGTCAAATTGTTCCAGGGGAACGGGAGGCGCCAGCTCCTCCAGTGTGAAGCCCAGTGTGACGGGGTTTCCCCACATCCCGGCATCCGGCACATCCAGAAAAAGTTCGTGATAGGTGTCCAGGCGGCGCATCATGGAATTCTCCGCGTCCGCGGCTTCCGCGTCAGAATCTGCCCCGGAAAGGAAAGCGTCCTCAAAGTCCTTCCTTCGCTCCCTGTTTACGGAGCATTCCCGGTACAGGGAGAGCAGGGCTTCACGGCGCGCCAGTTTCTCCGCCGTGGGGTCAATCATGCTGAAGCCGCTGACTCCCAGTTCAAAGGCGCTGGCGGAGGCAATCTGGGCAAACAGGCTGTCAATGGTGCAGAGGTTGAGCCGCGCCAAATTCTGCACCAGAATGTGCAGTAAATGGAGGAAGCGTTCCCGGTGCAGGTTTTCCTCCTTCCATGCCTCCGGAGCGCCGGGCCAGAGGCCGGGCTCCCCATCCGTTCCCTTGATGACCGCCCATAGCCGTTCTTTCAGCCGCGCCGCGCCTGCTTCGTCCGCGGCCCCTGCGGCCAGGTCTGTCAGAATGCGGTCCTTGAACTCTCCCGCCGCTTTGCGGGTGAATGTAATGGCGATGAGGCGTTCGGGGTGGTTGCCGCCGTTCAGCGCCAGCAATCCCAGGAAACGCAGGGAGAGCTGGTAGGTTTTTCCCGTTCCGGCGGAAGCGGAGATCAACATGTTGGTCAGGGGCGGCATCTTAGAAAGGCAGGTGGGGGGTGAGGCGGAGGCCCAAAAGATCCTGCAGGCTTTCCCTCCGGGAAGTCATCAGGTCCTTGAATACGTCATAAGAGGGCGGTGGCCAGCCCAGTTCTTCCGCGGTGATGAGCCCGCGGCCTTCATAAAGAAGCTTCATCAGTTCCACCGCCCAGGAACGGGCGCTGTCCAGCGCGCATTCCTCATATCCGGGCATGGTGTCGTGGAGGGTGTCCCAGGCGGAGATTCCGATATCCATGGGATTGGCGGGAAGGTTGTAATAGGCCGCTGAGGGAGCGCCGCCGTAGGTTTCCGAGGCCCACAGCACATAAACGGGAAGCTGCAGGTCTTTCCAGCGCGCGTGCGCCAGCTTCCCGTTTTTCCGTCGTTTGGTGTAGGGATGCAGGGCCGGGGAAAGCAGGGACAGGGCGTCCGGCCGTCCGAGCGGTTCCAGATGCTTTTTTTCACAGGAGGAGGCCGTTCCCGTTTTGTAGTCAATGACCCGTATGCGCCCGTCCGCATGGCGGTCAATGCGGTCAATGCGGAATTTCATGGGGAATCCGCCCAGTATCCAGTTTTCTACCTGGTGCTCAAAGGCAATGCAGGACCATCCTTCCTGAAGGGCCTGCAAATGCTGAACGGCGTAAACGGAAAGCCTCTGTTCCATGGAGCGTTTTTGCAGCAGCAGGGGCATGAGGGGGGAGGGGCCGTATTGTTTCCGGAAGGTTTGTTCCAGTATTTCCGTGATGACGGCCTGAAGGGAAGCTGCGTTCATGCCGTCTTTCAGGACGGCGTGTTCCCGGCAGAAGCATTCCAGCACGTCGTGCAGCATGGTGCCCAGTTCATTGGCGGCCATATCCTCTTTGTCCGGCAGGAATTCTTCCTCATTCATGTGCAGAGCCTCCTGCGTCCAGAAACGCATGGGGCAGGACAGGAACCTTTTGAGGACGGAGGGGGAGAAGGGCTTCCCTCTTTCCTTCCACGGGTTTTTGTAGCCGGGCGCCATCGCGCCGATGTCCGCAGCGGTCTTCCAGCCTTCCGCGGGTTGAAGATGCCAGTTCCCGCGCTGGTAGGGCAAGGGCGCGGGCGCATCGCTGATTTCCTGGAAAAGCAGTTCTACGCGGCGCGGCAGCTCCGCCTCCGGGCAGCGCATGAGCAGGGAGGATGGGGTCAGAGGATCATTCCTGCTGCTGGTCCGGGAGAGAAGGATGGTGAGGCTGCCTTCCCGTTCGCGGGAATGGAGCAGGGCGGTCAGCAGAAAACTGTCCCGGGCTTTCTTCCGGTTAAAGGAATCAATGCCCAGGGTTTCCCGCAGTTCCTCCGGCATGAACTGGTCGGAAACGCCTCCTTCCGGTACGGTCCCTTCGTTTAGTCCCGTTAGAATGAGGTCTTTTTCCGGGCGGAAGTGAACTTCCATCCAGCCCAGGGAATCCAGCGCCGCATGAGCTTTTCTCCTGTTTCTGACGCGCAGCGGCTGGAGGCATTTCATCAGGAGCAGAAGAGCCGCCTCTGGGCTGGAAAACGCGGTGGAGCGCTGTTGCAGACGCATGAGTCCGGAAAGGCAGGAATGGAACATTTCCATGGCTTCCGTCTCCGGGCCATAGATGGTTGCCAGGGCCGGGACCCATTCCATCAGCCGTTCCCCCAGCATTCCCGGTTCCGCCATCCGGTTCCGCCATTCCAGAATGGCCTGGATGGAAGGAAAGGCTTCGGGATAAGCCTCTTTCAGCCTGGAAAGCAGGTATTCTTCCGTTTCCGGAAGGTATTTCTGCTGGATTTTGTCCAGCGCGGCGCAGCAACTCTGCTGATTCCTTATCCCTAGGGAGGCGCAGAGCAGGGAGGAGCGCGCCAGGGAATAGACGGGGCGCGCCGTCCCTTTTTCCTCCAGCGCCCGCTGGAGATTGCGGAGCAGGTCCATGACGCCGCTTCCGGCAAAAGGCTTCCCTTCCGGATTGTGGAGGCCCCAGCCGTATTGGCGCAGGGCTGCGTCCAGGGCGACGTTCATGTCAGGATCGCAAACGCCCAGGGCGATGTCCGGCGTTTCTCCTTCCGCTGTGCGGGCGATGATGCGGCACGTTTCTTCAGCCAGCCGTGCCGGATTGGCCGCAATTTTGATTTGGTCGTCGCGGATTTTGATGGGGCGCCGGGACCACTCTTCCGGCAGAGGGCATCCCCAGGAATCAAAGGAGGCGGCTTCTTCCTCCGGCGCGTGGATCCATATCTGGACGGGTACGCCATTGCTTTCCGCATGCCGGAGGGCATGGCGCAGAGGGGCCGGAACCTCCGCTGCGCAGGCCAGAATAATATTTCCACCTGTTTCCCTCAGGGAGTTCAGTAGCCGGGGCGGGGCTTCCGCCTTCATGGAGGTTCTGTTTTCAAGCTTCCAGCTTTCCAGTTGTTGCGTGCATTGTTCTTCCAGCCTTTCCATGTCCGTCCAGCGTTCGTCTCTGCCTGCACAGGCATGGTGGGCCATGATGCAGGAAATGCCCTGGTTCGCCATGGCGTGCCTCAGGTTTTGCAGGCTGCCGGCCATTTCCAGCATGCTGGAAAAATCCTCCGGCATGGCGCGTGGAAACAGGCGGGGGTAAAGGCGGTGGGGAGAGTCCCCCAGAGCCAGGAGCCACCCGGCCAGTTCTTCCGGAGCGGACGCCGTTTCTTCCTTTTCTTCCATCCGGAGGAACTGGTCTGCCGGAATGACCTGGGGAGCAAAGATTGCCTGTGTACGGGAAATGGATGCAAGATATTCCCTCAGCTGTCTCCCGGATTCCCGTGTGGGAACCAGCACCAGATGCCGGTGGAAGTCATTTTCCAGGGAAAGCAGGCGTTCCGCCACAGCCCGGCAGGCTGGTTTGTCCCAGGATAGAAAGAATCGGTTCATGGCAGGGAAGCAGGATCCCCCGGCAAGGGGGAAAGCGGAAGATTACCTGGGAATGCTACATCAGGATGGCGGGATTTCCCATCTATTTTTTCATGATTAACGGGGCGGCTCATGGCGTGCCGTGAGGTGAGCCGGCATTGGACCGCATGTTGACGGCGAAGAGAGGAATTGTTTTGCCTTTCCGGCAGGGCGTGGCGGCGGAAATTCGGAAGAATGGCATGTTTATTGTTCCTGGACGGCCCGTTTCCCCCTGGTTCCGGTGACCAGAAGCACACCTGTGAAGACCAGCAGGACGGAGAGGACTTTCATCCATCCGAAGTGGTCCATGCCCCACATCACCGCCACGGATGAGGCGATCACCGGCTGGCAGTAATTGTACATGCTGACGGCGGTGGGTTTCAGCCTCTGCTGGGCAAAAGACAGGCAGATATAGCTGACAAAGGTAGCCAGAGCCACCACGTAGGCAATGCCCAGCCATGTTTGCGCGGGCAGGGCGGAATAATGGATGGAACCCACTTCCCGGAAAGTGAAGGGGAGGCAGGCGGCTGCGGCATACGTAAACATCCATTTCAGCAGGGTGACGGGAGAGTATCTGCCAATCAGGTTCTTAAAGAAGACAAAGTAAACGGCTACGCTGCACTGGGAAGCCAGGCAGAGAATGTCCCCCAGCAGGTTGTTGTCTCCCGGGAGGGCCGCCGCACGCCCTCCGCTGCCGGAAACCAGCAGAATGGCTCCGATGGCGCTGGCGCAGACCCCGATGATTTTTTTCCCCGTGACCATTTCCCGGAGGACGAACGCCGCCAGAATCATGGTCAATACCGGTGTAATGGTGGTGATGATGGCCGCATCCGCCGGGGAAGTGAACCCTACGCCCACCGTGAAGGCCATCTGGTTGAAGATGATTCCGAACAGGGAGGCGTAAAACAGAGGCAGCCGATGCTTCCTCTTTATGGGTTCCCCTGGCACGAAAGCGGAGGCCAGCCAGAACAGGATGGCCGCTCCCAGCAGGCGCAATGTGGCGAGAGAAGCGGAACTTACTTCTCCCTGCTGCATGACCAGTTTACTGACGGGAGACATGAGGCCCCAGATGACGGCCGCCGCTCCCATCGCGATATGTCCTTTCAGCGTTTCTGACGGCATGGTGCGGCCCGCTGCGCGGCGGGTCGCACATTCTCCGCTTCCGCAAGCGGATTGCAAGAGTTTTTCGTGCGGGCAGGGACGCGGAATACAGGGAAAACATGATGATGCGGAACGTCCGGAAGGACTCGTTATTCTGGCGCCTCTTGTCCCATCGTTTTAGGCTTTTCTCCGGAATGGAAAACAATGCCTTCATGTTGTTTCCGGCATTAAAGTTCATTTTTATTCCTTCCTCCAGCCATGCGGAGGATTGGAGGGGAGAGGTACAGAAGTAACTTCCCCCTGGGATTATATCTACCTTTTTCCGGATACGTGTTGATCATGGCATCTTTGCCCCGTGCTACTGCGGATGGTCATTATTCTGTGCAGCAGACATGGAAATGCCGATTTTGTGTTCCCGGCTGTTGCCGCGGAGTTCCGGGGCGTACATGGCCTCAATGACGGCCGGAAGGGCGCTGAAGCGTCCCGGACGTTCCGCGCGCAGGCGGTGGCTGATCTGGTACTGGCCCATGGGCAGGGAGGAAAGGAAGAGGCGTATTTCCTCATCCCCTATTTCCCTGTAGCCGGAAACGGTTCCCAGCCGGGCGTAGCCGCTGGCGGTTTCCCGGGATTCGCAGCCTGCGGGCTTGGGGTCCAGGAGCATGAGGTATTCCACGTCGTTCTTCGTTTTCACGGTCATCACCACTTCAATGATGTCGCCGCTGGCAATGACGTCCCCGTTTTTCAACAGCGTGCGCCGTGTCAGGTCTCTGCCCTGGGAGACGAGCTCCCCTGCATCCGTCTGGGTGTCCTTCACGGAACCGTCTTTCACCGTTTCCTTCCGGATGCGGTAGTAGGAGCGTTCCACGGTGACGGCATTCCCCGCGGCGGGAATGGGATCTTCCAGGGAGAAGTAGCTGAGGGTGGCATTGGCATAAATGTTCCCTCTGCCCTTTTTCCTGCGGATGGTGATGACATGGTTGCCGTCCGTCAGGTCTTTCCCGCTCATGCGGAAGGCGTTGTCAAAGGTGAACAGGGTTTCTTTCGTACTGGCGATTGTTTTAACTGGAACGCCGTCGTACAGGATTTCCGCTTCCATGTCCTCCATGCCTTCCCTGGTCTGGAGAAGGTAGGCGGACAAGGCTTCCAGACAATCCGCCGTATCTTTGGTGGAGTCCCAGTAGGAACCGTTGGCGCGGTTGTCGAGCAGCCATTTTGCCAGGCGCGCCGTGACGGGATTGCCGGGGTCGCTCTTGGCCATCAGTTTCAGGTAGGCCGCCTGCGTGGCCGCGCCGCTGCCGTACCACCGCCACCAGTAGCCTTCATTGGGAAGGCGCAGCCAGGCGGTTTGCAGGGAGTCGTCCTGCTGGAGGAACTGGGAAATGATGGGCATTACCTTCTTGAAGTCGTCCATGCGGTGGGCGTCCAGCAGGATTTCCGCCAGTTGAATCTGGCTGATGACGGGAAGTTCCAGCCTGTCGCGGAACAGGTAGCGTTCCATGGGAAGGTTTTTGACGCCGCATTCCGCCAGGACGGAGTAAACCAGGGCGTCCGTCGCGGAGGCCGTCAGGCGGTAATCCCCCAGCTTGCGGATGGCTTCCTTCTTTTTCGGTCCGTCCGGCAGTTGTTCCAGTTTCCGGTATTCGTCTCCTTTTTCAAGAAGAGCTGTCTGGCGTTCCTGATAGTTTTTCAGCCAGCGGACGGCTTTGGAAAGCATCCCCTCCGGGACATTGACCGTGTTTGAAGCAATCTTCAGGCCGTGCGCCACATGGGCCGTCATGACGGGGTCCCCTTCGCTGGCTCCTCCGAACCATCCCCAGGAGCCGTTGGAGAGCTGTTTCTCCCGGAGGGAGGAGATTCCCCTGGCGGCCATCTTCTTCAGCGCGGCTTCATCATAAACGGGGTTGCGTTCCAGCTTCTTCATGACGCTGTCATGGAAGGCCTTGTCCCTGATGTCCCGGGGATTCAGATTGCGATGGCTTGTCAGCGCCGCTCCGGGATTCAGGCCGAGCTGCTTGAGCGTGTCCATGACGACGAGAGCGGGCAGGAAACGGTTGAGCGTCTGTTCCACGCAGCCGTAGGGGTATTCCGCCAGATAAGGCAGAGCTTCCACCATGCTGAGGGCGATGCTGGGGGAGACCTTGACGACCAGTTCGCTTTCCTCCCTGCGCCGCTGCTGCGGCAGGGAAATGGAGAGCGTCTTTTCCTGTTCTCCGGAGAGCACTGCAGCGCTTTCCGCATGGAGCTGCTTCATGCCGTGCACCAGTACGGGAAAGTTCATCTGCATGGCGTCTCCGGTAGGACCTGACGCCGCTTCCATGGCGACGGCGGCGGTTCCCTCCCTGACGGCGGAGGTCCACCAGTTGACGACCGTCTGCCCCTGGGCGGGAACGTCCACTTCCCGCGCGGCTGAATTGTCCGAATCTGCGGAAAGCCCCTTCACGGCCGGAGCGTCAGCCGGGAGAAGTTCCAGACAGCCGTTTTTCAGGGAAATGGAAACGCGGGCGCGGACGTTTTTGTCCGTCCGGTTGCGGATCAGGGCGCTGAGCATCACGACATCTTTTTCCACAAAGAAGCGCGGGGCCTGCATGCTGACCATGAAGTCCTTCGTGGTCAGGAATTCCGCGGAAGCCTGCCCCACCTGCAATCCGGGGGTGATGACCCAGGCTGAGGCCTTCCAGGTAGTCAGATTGTCCGGCATTTCCACAGGGACGGCAACATTTCCTTCTTCATCCGTTTTGAGCGTGCCGCACCACTTGATGCAGTCCGCAAAATGGGTGCGCAGTTGAATATGCGGGGAACCGTTTTCCTGTACGTCCGCATTTCCCTGTTCGGCTGCATGGGAATCACTTTTTGCGCCTTCCTTGTCCACTGCCATAGCCATGACCGGAGCGGCGGCGGGGGCTGCTGCTCCTGTAGCCAATACGCGGCTTGCGGCGGCATCAGCGCCGGAATCGAGTTCTGCCTCCGCAAAGCCGTTGACGGTTCCTTTGGCCTTTCTCACCATAGGGCCGTAATTTCTGTAGAGCAGGGATTGGAAATAGGGCTGGTCCGGACCGCGGTCCTGCTGCGTTCCGGAAGCCGTCATTTTTTTCAGGCTGAGGAAGCCGGTTTCGTTCAGGCTGCCCCATACGGTTTTGGCAATGTCCGTAATATTGGGGCGCGCAATGTATTCCAGAGCCTTGTCATAAATGGCCAGGGCGACGACGCCGTTTCTGACGGGGGTGCCGTCCGGCCCCTTGACCTGAATGCTGACGTTGTCTTGTTCACCGGGCCGGTATTGGGATTTGCCCGGCGTGACGGCAGGTTCCAGAATCTGCCCGGAGGGCGGAATCAGCAGTTCGGCGGAAGTCGTATGAAGTTCTCCGTTTCTGACGGTGAAGGCGTTGACGCCCATATTGGGCATGTCTTCCCGGGTCAGGCGGCATTCCACAAGGGCTGTCTGCCGGTCTAGGGGAACCAGGCTGCGGGATTCGTTTTTCCAGGAGTTTCGCAGGAAGGTCCAGACGCGGGCGTCCGGATAATCAGAGGTGACGAGCAGCCTGGCCGTATCTCCCGGAGCGTATTCCTTTTTGTCCGGAGTGATGGAAAGGGGATTGATTTTAAAAGGATTCTGTTTGCCTTTGCCGTAGGAAAGGAACTGGAAGGTCTCTTCTACCTTGTTGCCGTGCCCGTCCTCCAGGGTTGTGGAAAGGGCATACAGGCCGGATTCCCCTGTCTGGAAGGACAGGGAGGCTTCCCCATCTTTTCCGGTGGCGATGTCCCAGGTTTCCAGAGTTTCCCGTTTGCCGTCCGCACGGATATGCCGCAGGACGCAGGTTCCCCTTGCATGGGCAATTTTGGCGCCATCCGCCGTGGCCGCGGTAATGGATGCCTGGACCGGCGTTCCGGCGGGGGCATAGCCGCGGTTCAGGGTGGTGAAGATATTGAACGGACGGAACGTGGCAATGACCTGTCCGGAAGCGGCAACTTCCCGCAGGGAGGCGTCCGTCACGCTGACGGAAACGCGGTAGGTGATGTTGCTGGAGGGGAAATCCCGGGCATCCTGCGCCGTGGATAATTCTACGGATGCTTTTCCGTCTTTGTTCAGCGGAACCGTCTTTTCCAGGATGGTCAGAGGCGCATCCGGGGAAAAGGGAATGCTGTACGGGCTGAAAGACCTGTCGTACAGCCAGCTCCATTTCCAGTAAGGCGTCCAGACATCCGCTCCCAGCGTCCGGGTAATCGTGATGGTTGCCTTTCCCCCGCTTACGGGGCCGCCCGCGTAATAATCCGCCTGAATGGCGACGGGAATGGGCTGACCCAGCCGGACTGGTTTGGCGGGGGCTTCCATTCTGACGGAGAATTCCGGCTTTTTATACTCTTCCATCCGGAAAAGGGGGGCATACAGCCGGAAATCCGGGTCTGCGGAGTCATGCAGTTTCAGCTTGGCCCCATACTGGCCCAGCGGGGCGTCCGCAGGAATAAGCAGTTCCAGTTCAAAGCTGCCTGTGGAATCCGTCGTGACGGTTTTTGGAGGGAAAATGCTCTCATCCCCTGTTGGGGAGGCAATGGTCAGCGTCAGTTTTTTCCCGGCGCAGTCTTTTGTTCCGGGATTCGCGATGTCCGGGCGGAAGAGGACGCCTTTGAAACGGGCCGTCTGTCCGGGGCGGTACACGGGCTGGCTTTCCAGGAAAAAGCAGGAATAGGAGTCGGAGGCCTTGTTGGCCGTATCCATGAGGTAATTGCCGGATTCCCAGCCGTAGTCAGATATTCCCGCCAGCACATAACTTTCCCCCTTGGAAGCGATGCCTAGGAACATGTTGTAGGAAAAGGCGCTGGAATCGCGGGGAGGTATTGTTTCCACCATGGCTCCGTCCTTGTCCGTGATCCCCTTTACCTGGCGTTTTTGGAGCGTTTTATCCTGCCGGTAGCGGAGGATCCGCAGGCTTCCTCCTTCCACGGGCATTCCTGTTCCGGCGTCCGCCAAGAACCAGAGATTGCCTTCCGGAACGGAACGGCGTACCAGCACCATGTCTGACAGAGTGAGAAAGCGATGGAACCGGTAGCCGTTTTCCAGGGTGACGGTAAGCAGATACCAGCCGGGCTTACGGGTGGGAACGGGAATATGGGCGATGTGGTTCAGGTGCCGGTCCCCGGGAGTCAGGGCTATTTCCTCCCCCTTGATTTCCTCCCCCAGATAGCGGGCATAGGATGAGTCATGCAACAGGCTGAAGAGCAGGTTCCCCAGGTTGGAATACCTGTCTTTGTAAGCTTTTCCCAGCGTTTTGGAGGTTTGGATCTTATCCATGCGTTCTTCCTGCCACCGTTTCATATCCACGGGGCGGACCGCTACGCAGGCCCGGGAAGCGTTGCGGTAGGAGAAGGAAACAGTCACCGGTTCCCCCGCCAGCAGCGTTCTTTTATCCGTATCAAATGTTCCGTTGGGTTCCGTGATGGAGGCGATGCGTTTCTTCAGATTGTCCGCCACGTCCAGAAATTCCTCCTTGTCCTTTTTGTTCCAGGATTGTGCGTTCCAGGTTTGAAGGATTTTTCCTAAAAACTGCGCGGCAGCGGGTCTTTGGTTGCGGGCCAGGAATTCGTCCGCTGCCAGATTGGCGGCGTTAACGTAGTAATCCGGCTCCGGCGTTATTCGGACGGCGGAAGCAATCCGGATGAAATCATAATCCGGGGGAAGGTTGGTGAGCAGGAATTTACCGTTGCCCGTCCGGTCGGTTTTAACGATGGTCTGGTCCGTTTTTAATTCCGCCGGGTTGATGCCCGCCACCATGCCCGCGTTGCCGGGGCCGTACACGAATTCTTGGTCCGGCGCCGTATTGGCATAAGAGAACAGCCGGCGGCACCAGGAGGCGGTGAAATAATTGATCTGGTTGGCCAGTTCCGGATTCACCTGAATGGCGGCGTCCAGCAGCCAGCGCATGCGTTCCCCGTCGTTTTTAGCTGTTTCCCAGGAGGAAGAGGCATGGTAAAAGATAACTTCCGGCTTTCCTGTTTCGGCATTGACCATGACGGGAACGGTGGCGACGTTTCGAAAAGGGGATGCTTCCTCTCTGGAGACGTAATCCGGCAATTCCTTCAGGTTGGTCAGGTTCCCCAGGGCTGCGTAAGACTGGAAGGCGGAAAGGGGAGCGTAGCGGTTTCCTTTGACCGGCAACGCCTGTGCCGTGATGAAGCGCAGTTGTCCCAGAAGTTTCATGTTGTTGCCCTTCTCCGCAAGCTGCATGGCTTTGACAAGGCACCGCAGGGCTTCCACACGGTCCCTTGCTTCTCCGGAATATTCTCCATCCCATGGCCCGGCGCCGCGGATATAGGCGCCGTCCACCAGTTTGAACGTATGGCAGGCACTCTGGTACAGGAGTGCGGCGTCCCTCAGGAAATGGGGATTGGCGCCGTGGAGCTTCATCTGTTCCTGCAGAATGGAATCCAGATTGATGGAATCATCCAGGGCATTGAGACGGGTAAGAGCCTGGTAGTAAAGAAGCAGATCTGTCCCGCTGTATTGGTCGTCATATTCATGGAGTTGTTTCAGGGCCTGTTCCGCCGCTTTCTTGAACAGCCTTTTGCCCAGAAGCTTTTCAAGGTTTTCAACAGCTTGCTTCCTTTGCTGCGGGGAAACAGGGGAATTTTTACCCTCCGCAAGGGCATGTTGTTGCGGAGGGGTGGATGCGTCCGCCGGGGACGGCATTCCGGAGGCCAGCAATCCTGCCGCCAGAAAAAGAGCGGAGAAGAATCTGTTCATTCCGCCAGACTACTTCCAAGTAAAATCTTTGGCAAGTTGCAAGTAGGCTGCGGGAAAAGGGAGATTGTCTTAACGCTGTCAACAAGGCCGGGAGTGAGGGAAGGGGTATTCCATGATCAGACGTTTTTCCCCTTTCGTCATGCGTGCTGCAGATTACTGCAACCCAGTCGGTAGATGGCCTGGATGTCCCGGACATCCAGCTTTTCCAGTCCGCCGACGGGGCCGCGCACACTGACGGCCTGTTCCGCCATCAGGGGGAAATCCCCGGGAAGGATGTTCAGTTCTTCCATAGTCGTCGGAAGCCCTAATTCCCGGTAAAAACGTTCCAGACGGGAAATACCTTCCCGGATGATGGCTGACGGTTCCCGGAAGGAACCTTCCACTCCCATCACATTGACGGCGAACTGCACGAATATTTCCTGGTGTTTGGGGGAAACATACTTCATCCAGGCCGGGGTGACGACGGCCAGGCCTGCTCCGTGGTCCACATGGTACAGTGCGCTCAATTCGTGTTCCATGGCGTGGCAGCCCCAGTCCTGTTCGCGGCCTACCCCCAACAGGTTGTTGTGGGCGATGTTGCCGGAAAACGCGATTTCCGCCCAGGCGTTGTAATCATTCAGGTTCCCGTTCAGGATGCGGGCGTTTTTCATGATGGTGCGCAGGGTGGCCTCACAAAGGCTGTCGGAAAGGTCCGTATGCAGGGTTTTGGTGAAATAGCGCTCAAAAATGTGGCTCATCATGTCGCTGACGCCATTGGCCATCTGGCGGTGCGGGAGCGTAAAGAACAATTCCGGGTTGATAATGCTGAATACGGGGCGCAGTTTGGGGGAACCGTACCCCAGTTTTCTTCTGGTCTCTTCATTGGTGATGACCGTATTCGGGCTGCTCTCGCTGCCCGCGGCTGGAATGGTCAGCACGGTTGCGACGGGCAGAGGGTCGGACTGAGGCTGTTTTTTGGAAAGGTATAGTTCCCATACGTCCCCTTCATGGGGAACGCCCAGCGCAATCGCTTTGGCAGAGTCAATCACGCTGCCTCCTCCCACGGCCAGCACGAGGCCCAGGCCGTGTTCCCGGCAGAGGCGGATGCCTTCATACACCAGGGGCAGCGTAGGGTTTGCCTGGACGCCTCCCAGTTCCTCATACTCCACGCCGGCGGCTTTTAAGGATGCCGTGACGGCATCGTAAAGACCGGAACGTCTGATGCTGCCGCTACCGTAATGAAGCAGGATTTTTTTGCCTAACGGCTTGAGAAGGGTTCCCGTTTCATGGTGGGTACCTTTTCCGAAAATAAGAGTGGTTTTGTTATCGTAAACGAAGTTGAGCATGGCGGGAATGATACGGCAACGCTACGGTCCTTCCGTCCCCTTCTCAAGATTTTTGTATGGCCTGTTCCCCTTTCCAGGGGGGATGCTGTTCCGGAGGATATTCTCTCATGCAGGGGTTCTGTTCTTCTCTGTTTTTTCATCATTGGCTCATCTGGACGGAGCTTTCTGGAGGATTGTTTTCTTTCCGTTGTTTTTTGGCGATAAGATTCAGCGGAAATGACTCTCTGCGGGAGTGGCGGCGCCTTCCGGCCCCGAGGGGCCAGCGGAAGACGGTTATTTCATTATTCTGGGCCGCTTCCGGCAGGTAATCGGAACAATGGCCGTATTCGGCCAGGGATGCGCGGAGAAAGGAGGGGAAACGGGAAGTTTCAGAAATCCGTAAAAATTATCCTGGTGAATACTGTTCAAAATCACGATGCATGGCATACTCCTCCTGCTTTTTGCTTGAGCGCGGAGGCCTTCCCGTTTATTGTCATGCACGGGCCATGTCCGGTCCCCGTAGTTCAATGGATAGAACGGGTCTCTCCTAAAGACTAGATGCAGGTTCGATTCCTGCCGGGGACGCCACCCAATATTATTCAGGGCCTTGCATCAGCATTAAAAACGCAGGGATTTTGCCTCTCTTGTGCGAGGTATCGTCATAATTGATTGAATGGGGAATGATTCAAGGGAAAAGCAGGTATCCGGATTATCGGTGTCCGGCCGGAGAAGGCGAATAACTTGGGATTCATGTCCGATTGGAAACAAAAAGCAAATGCGGAAGAAAGATTGCAGATAGCAAGGAAATGTGCTAAAGGCATACAAAAGCGCACCCACAAGGGTAACGAAAACCGCCGATGCCGCCACATAAGAGCCGTTTATAACAAGGTCATGCTTGCTCTCGTCTGAAACAAGTCTGCTGTGCACCATAAGTGCAATGAACACAGTGAGCATTATGGTTATGTCAAGAGTATCCATTGAGTCGGCTCGCTTTCCGTAAATAAAAAACGGAAAAAGCACAACGAGCATCGTTCCAAAGCTTCTATAGCGCACAATGGTGAAATAGTAAAGCACCGAAATGATAAAGAAGCCTAGTCCCACAAACAGAAAGTAGAAATATTCATCTATCTGACCTATCTCCTGCCTGTTTACATAAAACCAATTGATAAATGATTTTCCAGAATGTTCAAATCCAGCACGAAGAAGCTGAAAGCCCAAAAACAGCACTGCCACCATAAGGGCGGTATAGACAAGACCTCGCAGGACTTTTTTCGGCTTCAGCCACTCAAAAAGAGCAAACAGCAGACATTCATATACCACATATCCAAAAGTATAAAGTCTTACATTGTCTACAAGATAGGTCTTAAAGATTATGTTCATGACCACTGCTCCAAGGAGCAGAGGCAAAGCATATTTTGAAAGAATATTCACAAGGGTGTTTTTTATCTGAGCAGTTTTAGTATTCAAAAGCCACACCCCCTATGTCATTTTACGAAACTCGAAAGTTTCGTCTACAAGCCACATATTTTCTGTCTGCTTATCAAGACCGCTAAGACGTGTCACTACAAAAGAGCCGTTAAATTCTTCTATAAGAGAAGAAAATTCCCCCTGAGAAGTCGCCATGCAGGCTGTGAAGCAGATAGGAGCTGTCTTGCCTATCTCATGAGAAAAGGCAAATCGCTTTTCCTGCGGATATGGTGCTATTGCCGCAAGGTCGTTTTGAAGCTCTATTATATCACCTGCCTGCTTTATTTTCATGCTTTTCCAGCCGTCAAG
>ENA-UEQE01001605-UEQE01001605.1-human-gut-metagenome-genome-assembly--contig:-NODE-1605-length-18059-cov-14.773051_pt1 | contig 18059 bp, 17 predicted proteins | sample MGYA00242934_ERZ507935 | MGnify/ENA primary metagenome ERZ507935 (study PRJEB26167, sample SAMN06115423) | human gut metagenome | host: Homo sapiens | place: China:Anhui | collected 2015-03-30... | reverse complement strand
CTAAGTTTGAGAAGTTAATATCTTCACTAACTGCTACTTTTCGCAAGATTGATATAGCTTCGTTAAAACGAATAAATGTATTATTACCTTTTTCAAGTAATGGACGCACAAGTTCATTTCGTTTCCCTTGTCTGTTTGTGATGATTTTGCAATTACCCTGATATTTTTTATCATATAGAAAATAGCATATTCCTCCAGATATATCTATTCGAGGAAATACATCCGTTGCATCAAAATAGTCAACAAGTAATGATATTGATCTGTCCCTTAACATCTCATCCCTAAAATCGTCCAATCCTTTTCCTCCAGCATACCAACGTGCAGGCATAATCATGCTAATATACTCTGCTCTTAACTTTTTTGCAATATCAACAAATAGATTGTAAACTGGCTTTGCACTGGCACCAGCTCCTCCATCCATAATCTGATATGGTGGATTGCCAACTATCGCATTGAATTTCATATTGTCATCATCATTAGCTTTCCAGAACGAGCGTCCCTTTGCCATTTTTTCGATAAAGTTCTGGGGCTTGTTCTTGATTTGGTTGATTAAATCCTCGAAATAACGAGTGTTCACTTTAGCCTTACGGAAACCCACGAGCGTCCGTTTGGTAATGCTTTTCGCCATCGGTGTCTTGCAGACCACGAAAATGTTTTCGGCAACGGTCTTATCCCACACCGTCTGCTGCTCCTCCAACGTGTCGGCAGAAATAGTGCTGTCCTTCAGCCGGGAGCGGTAAATGCCATAAGCCATGTAAAGCGGGTACAAGCCCGACTTGGAATTGATTTCAAGGATACGGCTGTCAGGGGTGAACACTTCTTCCGTTACCTTGCCGTGTTCGATGAAACGCGGCTCGTCAATGGTATGCTCATAATCCTTGTCAAAAAAGCAGTAGCCACCCAAACAGTCGCCCAAGTGCATGTTTACCACACGCCACGGGGTAAGTACCGTTTCCTTGTCGGGATTGCGGAACGTGCTGAAGATGTCCGTGATGCGCCCGATGCGCTCCTCCACACTCAGTTTGTCCGCCGCTTTCGCCATCGCACGGATACGCTTGCCAGCGGCACGGAAGATGTCCGGGTCGTAGTATTTCTTGAAGGCATTGAACTTCTGCTTGCTCACCCCTTTGGGCATGAATTCCTCCCAGGAACGCGGGTCTATCTTCTCGGCGAAGTTGTCAATGGTGATTTCCTCGTCCTCGTTATCCAGCTCCGCACCGTAGATGAGCAGGGGCATGCGGATGGATATGCCACGGAGAATGGAGATAGCCGCCTCGCGGTTCTTCGTTTTCTTTTTTAGTTCCTCCAGCCTGCGCTTCTCTTCCTCGGTCAGTTCCTTCTTGGATTTCTTCTCCAGCTTCTCCTTTTCCTCGTATTCTTCGCTTGTCAGCCCTTGGTTGTTAATATCCACCTGATTGGTCTTGGGCATAGCCTTGGTCTGGCCGATGATTTTCTTCAGGTCATCAAACTCCTGCAACTCCAAATCGCCCAGTTTCAATAACTCATCATTGTAGAGGCTGTTGTCCTCGAATCCGTTGCGCACCACACGCTCCACGTAGACCTTTTTCAACTGTTCCAACATACGCGGCACGTCAAACTTGTCCATGCGCGAGCCTTCGATGGAAATGACCGGGCAGAAGTTGAGGAAGTCGCCCATCGTCTTGCGGTCGTCCTGCGAGGTCTTACCTGCCTTGGCGGAAATCTTCGCGGTCTCGGCAAGGACTTTCAGCGTGCGGTCTGGCGCAAAGTCGAACACGTAACACTGCTCCTTCACCCTTCCGTTGATGATGGCAGGTGTCTGCACGCGGAAGATGGTCTGCATATAGCTGGAAGCCGCCGTGTTGTATGAGCCGGAAAGCATGAATACGGCAGTCCATGCCGGAACGCTCACACCTGTTGTCAGGCGTCCGCAGGACAGGGTGATGGTACGTGTCGCATCCGGGTCTTTTCCGATAGCCTCATTTACCATTTCAAGCGCACCGCGGTTTTCCTCGTCCTCGTCGCCGTCACCCGCCACATTGACAATATGGAAATGCTGGAACACGGGATGCCGCTGCAACAACGCACTCAACGCCTTTGCCTCCTTCACGCCCGGCACCATCCACAGCGTATGGCGGAAAACATTGCGGTATTCCTCGCTGGCGAAAGGATAACAACTTTCCTTGTCCTCTTTGGTAAGCAGGTTGAGGAAAGCGGAAACGTCACGCTCATGGATAAAGCCTCCGTTTTTGTTCACGCGGAAGAACTCACGGAAATTGAAAGCCACGTCCTCATCGACAAACTCCTTGAGCAAACGTCCGAGGTCATAGGTATAGATGTTCATGGCAGGCAACGCCGCATACGGGTTGGGGTCGCCGAAGTGGGTCTTGTCCCATTCCAGTTTGGCACGCTGCTCCATCACGTAGTCCCATGTGTAGATTTCGTTTTCCTTGAAATCGTCCAATAGGTTGAACGGTGTTCCGCTAAGGCGCAATACTTTCGTATCCTCCTTGACCAGTTCCGCCATCACCGCCTTGCCGAGTTCGGTCTGCGTCCCCTCGTGCGCCTCGTCAACAATGATTAAGTTCCAAGGCGTAGCGAATACCTCATTATTCTTGTCGAAGTTGCCGCCAACGAGTTCAGAGCCGCGCAAGTCCTGCATGGAAGCGAAATAGACATAATGCAGTCCGTCTGACTTTGCCCTTCGTTCAAGGCTTTCATGGCTTTCCCCGTTGTTCTTGGAGCCGTAGGCAAAGTCGTTGCGGTCATAGAATATCTTGCCGAAGTCCTCGAACCATCCGCTGTCCACCACGGGGCGGTGGGTCAGGATGAGCGTCCGCTTGAAATCCATGTCCTTGACCACTTGTAGAGCGGAAAGGGTCTTGCCGAAACGCATCTTGGCGTTCCAGAGCATCTGGTTGCCTTTCCTGAACTGCCTTTCCGTCTTCTCAATGGCTTCCCTCTGTTCGGGGCGGAACACAATGGGGCTGCGTCCGTTTGTTACCTCTCCCGGTGACATGGATTCCTTGCCTTCCTTGACGGCTGCAATGGCACGTTTTACCACATCAAGCGTCGTTACAAACCACTCGTTAGCTTTGTTCTCCTTGTCAAACACCATCCTCTTCACGCCGGAACGCTCCAACACGGCATGCACCTCCTTATCATTGAACGAACGCAAGCCGCCACGGTTGTATAGCGTCAGTTCGGTATGCAACAGGTCGTAGCGTATGCCTGCGGTCTGCGTGTACTGGTTGATGCGCTTCCTTGCCGCCTCGTTCAGCGGCTTGCTGTTGGGGGCCAGCCCGATGACGCTCTCGTCGTCACAAGTAGCCTCGCCTATCTTCAGGCAACCTTCGTGTGCAGCATCGTTGATGCGGAACACGTATATCAGCTTCAGTTTAAGGGAAGAAAAGTATTTCATGGGCATTTATTTTAGGAGGTCGATGTATCGGATTCGCTTGCCCTTACGCCCAGTCTGCGGGTCACGGGCGCGCCAGTCCTTTATGAGGCAGTAAGTGCCGTTGTGCCTGAAAATGCTGTCCGTGCGGCATCCTTCACAGGCGGTCACAGTCCGTGTGGTTTCTCCGAAAAGGTCTGTGGATGTTTCCACCCTGTCATGGCAACTGTCTGGCACAACACCTTTCAGCCCGTCCATCTGCCACACGTTCCACGAAATGATGTAGGCGATGTAGTTGACGGACTTCGTCAACGGGTCTTTCCCGAACTTGGCACGGTAGTATTCGACAAAAGAGGCAAGCATGGATTCACGGGCGATAAGCAGGCTGTCGCCCTGCCATTCGTAGGCATAGAGGCTCTTGTAGGCTTCCTGTGCGGCTTCCAGCCATTCGCCGGAAGTCCCGGTATTTTCGCTAATGACACGCAGTTTGCGGTCGAGCAGTCCGATACGGTCAGAAAGCGGAATGACCGCACCTGTGGTGGCGTCATAGCGGCTGACGATATAGGGTGCCTCGCCACAAGTGATTTCAAGGCGTGTATCACGGACATAATCCTTCCATGTCTTTCCTTCGGGGAAAGAGATTCTTTCAGGATTCGTTTTCCAGCCGTACGTACCGTCCTCTGACGTGTATTCTGTATTGAACACGTCTTTCCTGCCGAACCACGCCTCGTCAATCAGATTATTCTGCGCGTTGCATACCCATGCTGGAGTGAACACCTCCGCCATGTCGCGGACACGCGCCGACTGGGTGTCCTTGTGCTTCAGGACACGGGGCATGATGACCTGACCGTTGTCACCCGTGATGAGTTCGGGCAATATCGGGTCACGGTAGCCATACCCTTTGCCAAGGTGTTCATAGTCGGAAGTCGCCCAGAAAATGTTGCATACGGCATCGCCCCTGCTCGTCGTGTGGTCTTTGAGCAGGGTGGACAGCAATCCGGGGGAGTCCTGCAAGATGCTGTTCTCCAATATGTCGGCTGTTTCAGGCACGTTAATACACTTTAGTTAAGGTGTATCTCCTGGCAGGCGAGGATTGAGCCTGATATTCAGTTGATTTTTACTTTGTTTGTAAAACAACTGCCTTTTTTACAACCTCATAGGGCATTTTTGCAAGGCAGAAATAGCCCGTTTTGCTCAAAAATGTGTAAATTTGCATCCGATGGTGTATCGCCTGCCAGAAGTGCCCTCATTGTCCTTAAACAATTCCTTCCTACAAATCTTTTAAGATAAGTGAGTTCGCTTTGTCTATTACTGAACCGTCCAATGAAGCAAGATAGATGCGCGTGGTTTCTTCCGAATCGTGTCCCATGCCCTCGCTGATTACAGAAATTGGAATGTTCTTGCTTTTGGCGATGCTTGCCCAAGAGTGCCTGCTCACGTACATGGTAAGCGGCGCGGCAATGCCGCACAGCCGGGCAATCTCTTTCAGGTACTTGTTGATGCGGAACAGCGTACTCTTGTATTGGCTGCGCAGTTTCTTGGAAGGCAGTTTCAGGATAGGGAGCAGGTAATCACCGGAACATCCTGCGGCATATTTCGTCACGGTTTCCTCCATGCAGCTTTCCCACCTGATGTGCAACTGCTGTCCGGTCTTGTGCCTCCGGTAATTCAATATGCCGTTTTTCAAGTCCGACTTCTTCAAATAAGCCATGTCAATAAACGACATTCCACGGGTGTAAAACGAAAAGAGGAACATATCCCTTGCCAATTCCCAATGCGGCTTTCCCGTCAAGTCAAGTTCCTTGATGCGCCGGATGTCCTTCAGGGATATGGCGCGTTTCACGGTCTTGTCCATTCCCGTATAGACATGCCTGAAGGGATGTTTCTGTGCGGTCAGCCCCTTTTCCACGGCACGGTTGTATGTGGCGCGCAAGATGCGCATATAGAAAGATATGGTGTTCAGGGATGCTCCATTTGTTTTCAGCCATGCCTCGTATTCCATTATCAAGTCCTCATCCATATCGTCCAACTGTATATCTTTGTTCCGCCTGAAACGCATAAAGCTGGACAAAGCAGACGCATAAGTTTCCGATGTGCGTTCCCTGTTCAGGCGTTTCAGTTGCCCGATGATGGAATCCATGAAATTGAAGAACGATTGCAGGCTTGTCTGTTTCCGATAGCCGTCCACAATGGCATCTGCCGAACATACACCTTTGAACGTCAGGTCGCGGATGATGTTCTCCAAACGCAATACGTCACGGCTGATATGTTTTTGAATCATGTGGAGGTGGTGCTTCCTGTCCGCATCAGCCCAAGAGGGAATCGTTACGGACGATGTTACGGCGTTCCACTCGCTTTCATGCACATACAAGTCTGCCGTAATCTGGCGGACCGCGCGGTTGTGTATCACCTGATAATAGATGCTGCTCTCCTTGCCGTTTACGGAAGAAGGACGGAATTTCACTTTTACCGATGCCATTCACGTTACTTTTTGTTATTGTTATTCGTCATTTGTGTCACTTTCAACTTCTCCTGCATCAGGCTGTCCGATAAAGTTTTTAACCCTTTGTCGTAGCCGTCAGCCTCTTGCCGTATCCATTCGATGGCTTCTTCGTTGCGGTGGATGTCGAACACTTCGTTCAGCCATAGGATGTTGTTTGCGTTGCAGCCTCCCCATGAACGGATGACACGGAACTTCAACGCATCGTCCGCATACTGACGCTTGGATTTCCAAAGCTCGATGTTGCCCCAGATGGAAAGGCTGCATACGATACCCATGCCGAACAAAAGAGAAAACATCCTGTTGGACTTGATGTCGAATTGATGACGGTGGATATGCTCCTGCGGCTCGTTCTTCCGCTCTTCCGAGTTGGTAATAAATGCCTCTTTCAAATCACGCAACAGACCCAACATCCTGTTCGATGCGTAAACCTCCGCCTCCGCGAACTTGGTCAGCATGGCTTTGGTCTGTGCCTGATGCTCCTTTGCGGAACTGTCAAACAGCTCCTTTATGGGGGCCAAATCCATTGTAGGAGTTTGTTCTCCTGATTGACCGTTACTTACTTTGGGAACATTCTCCAATTTGTCATTGATGCCCTTTAAGCCATTTTTGATGTCCTCAAAGAGCGAGTAAACTTCATTATTATCCATGTTTAAAATCTTATTTTACGTTGTTTCTTTTTCTTGTTCCTGCGTTTTAATTCTTCCTCAAAATAGTTTTCATCCGCCTGAGCGTTTGCGTTGTCCGGCATGAAAAGACCTATCGAACCGCTGTACAAATCATCGTTGCCCCTTGATTCAGGTTGAAACGTGGGCAGTTCTTCATGACGCAAAGACGGTGGCATTTCCATTCGCTCGGTATGTCTGTTACGTTCCAATACAGCGTCAATTTTGGAGAAACTGAACCGCCTGTCAATCTTGGAACCGCAGAACGAATAGCCGTTCATGGTGAAAACTACACCTTGTACCTCGTCCGACTTGTACTTGAACCGCATTTCCACTCCTTGTTTCTTCAGATTTGCGGTAAGCATGTTCCAGTTTCCGCACCTTGAAACCTCCGATTTAAGGATGGAATAAAGCCCGTACTTGGTCTTGTCCGGCTCTTTCAGGCGGTGCTGCTTCACCCTTTCTTTGTCACTGGCGAAATAAAGGTTGTACTTCCGTGTCAGTTCCTTACAGATGCGTGTGCTACGTATCCGCTCATTGCGGTCACTGATTGTTTTGCCATTATTGGCGATTCGGTTGAACGCTATATGCACGTGCGGATGCTCCTTGTCGAAGTGGCGCACGATGAGAACCTGCGTGTCGGTTATCCCCATTTTTTTCAGGTATTCCAACGCTATTCCAGCCATTGCGCGGTCAGTCAGGCGGTGTTCATCCTCCTTGGAGAAAGCCAACGAGATGTGTCCGACGGGCTTCGTTACCCTCGGATTCATCCTTGATTGCGCCTCGAAGCTCATGGCTATCGTGTCCTTGTCCTCGGCAAACAGACCGTCACAGACAAGGATATTAGCGTCCTTTTCCTTGTCAAGAATATAGCTTACCACACCCCTGAAACTGCTTCCCTTTACGATTTTAGCTATCATAGGAGGATAAGGTTAAGGAGTTCCTCAATCCGTGCCACGAGTATTCGGCACTCCATCCTCATCGTGACGAACCCCGCGGCGTTCGCCTTGTGCGCAAGCTGGTTCAGGTTGTTCGCCATGCCGCAGAGTTGGCGGACATAGCCCGTATGCTCCGGCGTGAGCCGTTCTTTAACCTGCCCGTCCCTCATGCAACGGCGCAGGAACTCCCCTGCGGATATGCCTGCGCTCCGTGCCTTGCCTTTCAGCGTGTAGTAGTCCGATGTAGCCATCTTCACCGTAAGGCGGTATTTCAGCTTGTCTGCCGCTCCCTTCTTGGGGCGACCTCCCTTGTTCCTTCTTACTGTTTTTTGCTTATGCTCCATACGTTTGTTACTGTTTATAATACAGATGCCCATTAGACCAACGGGATGCAGCTTCCACGGAGTTTTGGAGTGGGAGCAGGCGGTTTCGGTATGCCCGAAACACAAACTTGCTCCCCTCAAAACTCCGTTGGAATGGTTCAGGGTAACTCTGAATTGTACCCCGTCAATCCTCCTCTTAATTCTCAGAGTTTACGCCATGCCTCGATGTCCTCCCCGTAGGCGGCAAGATGCTGCCGGGCGATGTTCTCCACCAGTCCCGACACGCTCATCCTGCGCTCGCCGAACATGCGGACGATACGGTCAAGGGCATCGCGCGTGCGTCGGCTGAGGAACACGGGCTTGCGGTCTTCGATGGTCGGAACGGTGAGGAAGGCTTCCTTGTATTCCTCCAATGATGCCCGTCGCTGCTTGCCGCTGATGCGGCGTATAACCTGCGGAGTTTCGTCCGTTTGTTCCTGCACGGTTCCGACAGTCTTTTCCTGCACAGCTTCACTTGCCAGTTCCTGTGTGTCGGCAGGCTGGGGTTCCGGCTTCGGTGTTTCCATACTCGGCTTGTTGCCTAAAAAATCCAGCAATGCTGCATCCATACTTTGGCTGCTTAAATTCTTCTTCATATTTGTTTGAATTAAATGTTTAACAATGTTGGTCGTTGTGCGCACATTTGACCGATTATCGGTTGCAAAGGAAATGTCTGTATTGCAGGCTGTCAAACAAATGGATTGGCTGTGGCAACAATGTACGATTTTGCACTTTACACATTGCCGGAACGGTTTAGGCTGCATCGTTTTGCCATAGTGCAAGAAATGGCATTAGTATTTTTAAGGGCTTAATTGGAATGGTTGGGACAGATTTAAGGACATGGCTTGGCGTGAAACAGATGAAGTCCCTTTCAAGGAGTATATAGGAACCCGAAGAATGCCACAGGCTACCACACCGACGCCAAATGCTGCCACGCAAGTGCGAAGCGGTTGGATTATGCCGGACTTCGCTTTTCTTTGCAGCACGGACACTTGAAGCAGCCGTTACGGGTTCAGTGGATAACGCCACTCCCGACCACTTGCTGCCACAAGCTGCCACCTCATTGCAAATCCATTGTTTCAAGCGAACAACGGATTTACTTTGCAGACAAAAAGAAGAACAAACAGTAAATATAATGAGTATGGAAGTAGTAATCATTTCAAAAAGCAAGTATGAGGAAATGGTCGGCAAGCTCAACCGCCTGTCCGACCGGGTGAATGAAATCCTTTGCAAGAGAGAGGGAAAACGGCTCAGCCGTTGGATGGACAACCAAGAGGTCTGCCAACAGTTGCGCATCAGTCCGCGAACCTTGCAGACGCTCCGCGACAACGGTACGCTGGCTTACTCGCAGATAGGGCACAAGATTTTCTACAAGCCGGAGGACGTGCAACGCATCGTCCGGCTCGTGGAGGACAGGCGTAAGGATGCAGCCTATCGTGGCTGTAGCATCTAATCAGAAAACACAATGTACAACCACTAAATCCACTGTAAATTATGAACGACTTGATTCTTGCCGACCGTGAACTGGAGGTCGGCTTCATCGGACAACTGGATGCCTTGTTTGAAGGCATCGAAAGAATGGACGCGGAGCACAAGGCTTCGCCAAGTAACGAACGGTTCCTGACGGACAAGGAGGTGTCTGCATGGCTCAAAGTGAGCCGACGCACCTTGCAGGACTACCGCAACAACGGGATGATTGCCTATTACCAGTTGGGCGGCAAGATTCTGTACAAGGAATCGGACATCGAAAAGATGGTGATGAGCGGCTATCGGAACGCATACCGCTTGGATACGTAAATCTGCATGTGCAAAAACAAAGAAAGCCGATGGTCGGACAATTCACTTGTCGCCATCGGCTTTCTTTGTGTAATGTTATACAGCTAACACGTACACCGTGGGCTGGCTACGGACAGCGAAAAGAACAAATTTACAGGCTTTTCACGGCTTGCTTTGTACAGCCTTTCCATGATGAACTTTCGGAAAGCCATGCTTTCCCTGCTTCGTAACCTGAAAGCCACGGCAACCACCATTTCAAGGCTGTACACGTCATAGCAAATCCTGCCGTCCTGCCTGACGTGCCGCACCGTTTCCTCTTCCGACAATTCATTGTTCTTGTATATGGAAGCAATAGCCTTACGAATATAGCAGCCGAACACATTGAACGCATCGGACATCTCCTGCTGCGTCATCCAGACGGGAGCGGTCGGCATCATGACCGCCCCACTTTCAGTGATTGTGATTATTCCTCTTTCCATACTTGCATCATTTTTCATTGTTTGAATTACGTTCACATTCATTTTTCCAACCGCTGTAATTGCCGCACTTGAACACACGCGAGGGCATCCCATCGTCAGGCAGGGAGAACTTGCCTTTGGTGGTCTCGGACAATACAGCCAAGTCACGGCTCACCTTCTGGTTGGTGATTTCCGCATAGATTTGCGTGGTGCGGATGGAGGAATGTCCCATCATCTTACTGATGGTTTCTATTGGCACGCCGTTGTTCAGGCAAATCAGGGTCGCAAACGAGTGGCGGCTCATATAGTAGGTAAGATGGCATCCCAGATTGCACTGTTCGGCTATCATCTTCAGGTTACGGCACAGGCTCGAAGTCTGCGGAACGAAGAACAGTTTCCCGTCCTTTCCCTCGCCACGGTATTTCTCGATGATGCGTAGTGGTATGTCCAGCAGCTTGATGTGGCACTCCGCTTTCGTCTTCTGACGGGCGATGTGAATCCACTTGCTGCCGTCCTCCTTCGTGATGATGTTGTCCTCCGTCAGATTCGCCAAATCCGCCCTCCCGATGCCCGTGAAAGTCGAAAAGACGAACAAGTCCCTCGTATGGCACAGCCTGTACGTGGGCAGCTTGGCTTTCAACAGTTTCTCGAACTGCTCGCCTGTCAGGTAGCGGTGGTTCACCGTGATTTTCTCTATCTTGTGCCCCGCAAACGGGTCGCGTTTGAGGATATGCCTTTTCAAGGCGAGCCGCGTCATCTTGTGCAGTAGGATGAGATAGTCGTTGTATGCCGACACTTTCAGCCGCAACACCGTGGAGAGGTAAAACGTGAAGTCGGTCATGAAGCGCATGGTCAGCGAGCGCAACGGCATGTCCTCCATGCCGTACTTGTACTTCATGAAATTGTGGATGTGCTTGCGTGTGGTCAGGTACCGGATATAAGTGTGCCTTGTCCTGTCGATGCCCACACGTTTGGCGTATTCCTCATTATGTTCGTCCATCAATGCGAGCAGGGTCTCTTTTACCTGCGACTTGCCCGTTACGGCGTTCTTGATGATTTCTGCCGAAACGAAGCCGTAAATGTCCACGTTCTCCTTGTAGGCGGCACGGGCTTTGGCTTCCAATGCGGACAAGGCATCATTCAACCGTACCAATTCCTTTTTCTTCTCACCTGCAAGGTTTTCCTTGCGTCCGTCAGTGGAAGCCCTGCTCGTATCAGCGTCCCAATACGCAGGCTCGACTTCCAGCCCCGTGGAATACTGGTTGACCTTGCCGTCAAGGGTAATACGTCCCATGACAGGGCATTTTCCGTTCTTTTTCAACTTCTGTCGGTTGATGTAAAATAATAGCTTGAACGTGCTGCGCATGGCCTATCCCTCCATCATTTGTTTGATGACCACCGCCTGTTTCCAACTTGGGTTGACCCTGCGCCGGGTGATGTCCTTATGAATCGGGGAAGGAGCCGAATCAATCCCGTACAGGGTGAACTTGCCTTCGATGGCTTCGCCCAGCCTGTCCACGTCACGGTCTATCTTGTCCTGCGTGACTTTCGCGTACCGTTGAGTGGTCTTTATATGCTTGTGCCCCATGATTTTGCTTACCGTTTCGATGGGTATTCCTTGTGATAAACAGATTATGCTGCCGAAGGTATGTCTGGCACAATGGAATGAAATCGGGCGGTTGATGCCGCACATTACCGACATTTTTTTGAGGTGGCGGTTCATGCTCTCCTTTGTGAGCATGGGCAACAGTTTCCCGTTGGCATCCATGTCCCTGTATTTCTCCAATATGGCGAGTGGTATCTCCATCAGCCTGACACATTCGGGAGTGCCCGTTTTCAGCCTTTCTGTATGAATCCACAGGCTTCCGTCCTCCGCTTTCACGAGGTTCTTCTCCGTCAACGCCCTCATGTCGCAGTAGCAGATGCCAGTCCAACATGAAAACAGGAACATATCCCTCGTGAAGTTGCGGTTGGGCGTGTCGTAGGTCATGTTGGCGAACTTGGCCAGTTCCTCTTCCGTAAGGTACATCTGCTTGAACTCCGGCTTTTGCGGACTGTAACCCTTGAACGGGCTGAAAGGGATGGTGCCACGGAACACGGCAAGCATCATCACGCATTTCAGGCGGTTGATATGCCCGACTATGGTCCTTGGCTTGAACCGCTTGACGGTGCGCATGTACATGTCGAAATCCTCGATGAAAGTACTGTCAATCTGCTTGACGGGCATATCCGAAAGACGGTACTTGTATTTCAGGAACACGGCAAGGTGGCGGTAAGTGTTCGTGTACTGGTAATAGGTGTTCACGGCGCGGTTCACGCCCACGCGCAAGGCGTAGTCGCTGTTGTGTTCCTCAAACAGCTTCATGATGGTGTCCTGCGATTCAGCCTGACCTTGGTAGGCGTTCTTCACTTCCTCTGCCGAAACAACCTCCTTGATGTCTTTCAGTTCGTTGAACCGTTGGCGGAGTAGAAGCAACGTGCGTTCAATCTCTCGGTTTGCCATGACCGCCATCCGGCTCTTGCCCGTACATCGTTGGGAAGTGGCGTTCCACAGCTTCACGTCCACCTTGAACTTGCAGGAGAACTGCGCGATGGAGTTGTTCTTTCCCCTGACGGCTATCCTGCCCATGAGGGGCGACCGTCCGTCCTTGTCCTGTCCGCTGCGCTTGATGTAGAGCAGCACTTTCATTTCTGTCTTCATTGCCATAACTTTTTTGGTTGCAATATTAGTGATACATTGCCGACCGACAGAATTGGAAACGGGGCAGAACGGCGCAAACGGAACGGACGCTGTTAAATCTGCGGATTTGAAGCCCCTGTCGCACGTATAATGCTTGTTTACAAGCATTAGGAACGCTGTTTTTCAGGCTTCAGGCAGGTAGCGGAACAGGTAATGACTTGGTAGCGGAAACCTTGCATTATCCTGCCTTTCCCTGCTGTTTGGCTGTAATGGCAAACAACTGCAAAACCGCTTGTTTACAACGGGTTGCGTTTGATTCTCTTCATTCCTATCCCCCTTGCTTAGATGCTTCTTTCTTGTTTTACGGGCTTAGCTTTTGTCGATGCCATGAACCTAAAACGTGAAAACATTACGCTTGCTGAAAACGGGGATATGTGGATTAAAATTACCCGTCAGAAAACAAATATTCCGTCGATCATCCCGGTTATGGATATTGCGAAATCCATAATTAAGAAATACGAGAATCAGAATGACAGCTACGTACTACCTCGTTCCCCGCATCAGCACGTAAACGCCTACTTGAAGCAAATTGCAAGTAGTTGCGGCATCAAAAAGAATATGACTTTCCACATGGCCCGGCATACCTATGCCACTACCGCCATGTCTTTCGGCGTTCCTATTGCCACCATCGCCAAGACAATGGGACATGCGAATATGAAAATGACGCAGCACTACGCCCGCGTTCTTCCCGAAAAGATCATCAAAGACATTAACGTTTTGAACACGGCAACGCAAACATTACAAACTCTTTACCAATAAACTACTATATTATGGATGCAGTTCAGACAGCAATCAAAGACAAAATCATCGTTGTTCAGGGTCGTCAGGTGATTCTCGACAGCGACGTAGCAGCCCTTTACGGCGTCGAAACGAAGCGCGTAAACGAAGCGATCAAGAACAACCCCGACAAATTCCCGGACGGGTACATTCTCCAGCTTACCCCGTCAGAATGGGAAGATTTGCGGTCGAAAATTTCGACCACAAAATCCGCAAAGGTCCGCTATGCCCCCAAAGCCTTTACCGAAAAGGGACTTTATATGCTGGCGACAATCCTGAAATCGCCTGTTGCCACACAGACGACAATCGGAATTATCGAAACCTTTGCAAAGGTGAAAGAACTGTCTCGCACGATGTCGGCGTTGCAAGAACCTAACGACCCGCATCTGCAAGAGCGGCTTGCCGAGAAAGGCAGCCGTATCATCAGCGATTTGCTGGACGATACTTTTGAAACCACGCAGTCCGAAACGACAATCGAGTGCAACCTTGTCGTGCTGAAAGTAAAGCATACAATCACCCGCAAACCGAAATAGCAAACACTCAAACGAATAGCCGTCCTGCAATTTCAGGGCGGCTTTTTTCGTTATATTCTGGCTTGTTTAGAATATAAAATCTATATACATTTGCTTCGACTATGAATGAAAACATAAGATTGGAATGGTTTAAACCGGACCTTACTGCACCGTTGGAGGTTCCTCTGATGGATAGCGGCGTACACGCAGGGTTCCCCTCCCCTGCGGACGACAGCATCGAACAACCGCTTGATCTGAATAAATTGGTAGCCCCGAATCCGAACGCTACATTTTTCGCACGTGTTGTCGGGGACAGCATGAAAGACGCGCATATCGAGGAGGGCGATTTGCTGGCGGTCGATAAGTCCGCCGATCCGCTCGATGGGGATGTCGTGGTGTCCTTTATCGACGGGGAATTTACGCTGAAAACGATCCGGTTTAAAGGGGCGCAGGTTTGGCTTGTCCCTGCCAATGAAAAGTACAAGCCTATCGAGGTCACTACGGACTGCGACTTCCGTGTGTGGGGCGTTGTCCGGTATGTAATAAAGAAAGTCAAAAAATAATGTACGGCCTTGCGGACTGCAATAATTTCTACGCATCCTGCGAACGAATGTTCGCCCCCGATCTAAACGGGCGGCCTGTTGTCGTATTGTCGAATAATGACGGGTGCATCATTGCCCGCAGCGATGAAGCAAAAGCGCTCGGTTTGAAGATGGGCGATGCCTATTTTCAGCAGGCTGCATTTCTCCGGCAAAATAATGTCGCTGTCTTTTCTTCCAATCTGGAACTCTACGGGGATATGAGTACGCGGGTTATGAATACCCTTAAATCGTACTCCCCCGCTACCGAGGTCTATTCCATTGACGAAAGTTTCATGGATTTCACGGGCATCGACCCGGCCACGCTGCGGGACTTCGGGCTGGAGATCGTGCAACGAGTGAAAAAGAATACGGGCATCCCGATCAGCTTGGGTATCGCTCCGACCAAAACGCTGGCGAAGATCGCCAGTAAGTTGTGCAAGCAATATCCGAAGCTGGCGGGCTGCTGCTACATGCACCGCCCGGAAGATATAGAGAAAGTACTGCGGCGGTTCCCTATCGGCGACGCATGGGGCATCGGGAGACGCTTCGAAAAGAAGCTGCTGGCCGCGAACGTCGCCACGGCATACGACTTCACGCAGTTATCCCCGGAGTGGGTGCGCCTGAACATGGGCGGCATTACGGCTCTGCGCATGTGGAAAGAGCTGCGGGGCGAAGCTTGTATAGGGTTTGATGATATGCCGCAGCCCAAGCAGCAGATACGCACCTCCCGAACATTTCACAACGACGTTTCCGATTACGGCGAACTGCACCGTAATATCGCGCTTTTCACCGCCACCAGCGCCGAAAAGCTGCGCAAGCAGCAATCCGTCTGCGGGGAAATCCGGGTGTTCATCCTGACGAACCGCCACCGCCCCGACAAGCCGCAAAGCTATGAAAATGCGCTGCTGAAACTGCCCGTCCCAACGGACAGCACCATCGAACTGGTAAAATATGCGGGCAAGATACTGCGGGACTTGTACTCCAAAGGCTACGGCTACAAACGTGCGGGCGTGGTTCTTTCGGATATTCGGTCGAACCAAGGAGTACAAATCAATATGTTCGACCCGATTGACCGGGACAAACACACGCGGGTTATGGCGGTCATGGACACCCTAAACAAGACCTACGGCCACAATAAGATAAGCCTCGCCACGCAGGGCGCGACACCACCCTACCGCATGAACCGTGAACACCTTTCCCAACGATATACGACCAATTGGGACGACATTATTCAGGTAAAGGCCATGTAATTTATACAATTAAAGGTTCCGAAATATAGGTGCAGAAATCGTAACTTTCTCCCCATCATTTTTTATCAGAACATCATAGACCCCAAGAAAATGCAATTTCGTATCTACCGATTGCGGTTTAAGCGCAACACTAATACAATCCTTCAGTCGATCGTCTACACGTCCTTGTGAACTTTCGTAAAATATTCCGTCAATAATGGGTTGCACTAACACATCAAACGTAAATTTTGCGGGAATCCAGTACTCTCTGTCTGCATTAACGTTATCCGTAAATTTATGGTGCATATATCGTTGAAAATTTATTATTTCGTCATCAGAATAGAAATCCGCTCCAGACCTACGCAATTCTTCAATTTCTGCCAAGAAATTAGGAAGTCCATTCGCTACCTGACGATTAATCCCGGACCTGTTTTCACGTAAATCTGGATTTATAATCGTCAATCCGTCAAGTGGTTTATATGATTCCCAACATCCGACAACAGCACGATATTCTTCATCTATCATCGGTCCTCGAAAAAAGGAACAGGCTTCAAATAGCGACAGTATAATGCTATTTGTTAGACGCGGGATTTCTTCTTCGTTATCTCGATTTACAAGAACACCATAGAATAAGGGATTATCCGGCATATTCGCCCGACCGAATTTTTCACAAAGTTGCTGCGGCAAATAGCTGATTTGTCCTTCATTCAGAACATCTTCAAATGAATTTACCGGACGGGTGCGTAATACCAATATCCCGGCAGGCATGGTTATAATTGGCGCAACATACGGCAGCCCTCTTAATTCATTAAACGCATCTTCAATATCTTCGAATTGAGCTGCAGGATCATTTTCAATTCGCCGGAGACGACCGATAAGGTTATTCAAGTCAAACATATCGTTCAAATTTTCCATTAAGGTAGTGAAAATATCTTAATGGTAAATGGCATTTTTTTGTATCTTTATCAACGATTTAAAGCGCAATAATCTACTATGACCAATAAAGACCGACATCCCGCTATTCTATATAAGTACATTGATACCACTGGTGGTTTATCCATGCTGCAAAAAGAAGAATTATGGTTCAGGCGAACAGGCTTTCTGAATGACCCTTACGATTGTTACCTTTCGCACGAATGTCAGGGAAAATACCCACAATTTAGTGTGTCCTTTGACTTAAATGAACTCACCAAATATTTCGGAATTTGTAGTTTAAGTGAAACTGCTACCACCTTTTTGATGTGGAGTTATTACAACGAGCACAAAGGCATGTGTATAGGTGTCAATATGAAAGACATTTATACCTCTTTAATTAACCATTTTCACGATAAAATCAATAGTTACCTCTCATTCAGAAAGGTTGTATACAAAAATAAACTTCCAGATTTAAATCTTATCAATATAGTACCATTTGACTATCAGACACCCCGGATTGATAACACCCCATCCAAAAAAGCCCAGAACGAAATCAACGGTTTTCTATCGACAAAAGCGAAGTGGTGGGAACATGAAAAGGAGTATCGTCTGATACTGCGGCAAACTCCTAATCCCTATCTGAATTTAGACGAACCGGTAAAATTACAAATGCGTAACTTGATTAATAGAGTGTATTTAGGATGCAAATTTGACGGTAACATAGATACTATAATCAATATAGCAAAAGAAAAGAAATTTGATGTATATAAATTCAGACAACAATCACATACCTATGGATTATATGCAGAGAAATTATACTCTCACAACAATCAATAAAACTTTTTAGCTTAAAAAATAATTATTCATACATTTGTGAAACACTAACCCATTCCTATTATGTATCTCTTCAACAATACTCCCATTCAAACCCGATTCGATGAAAGCGATAAGAAAATCGCATCCGAACTTAACAAAATAACAGATAATGAGCTATTAAATTGCGACTTGCAAAAGATCGCGGACAGAATAGAACAACAATATAGCATTATCTGCGACACGGAGTTTACAACAGAAGATGTTGAGCCAATTAGTTATCTTATGCCCATTTCGCGAGAAGCGTTACGACCAGAATTACGAATTGGTGCAATCCATGAGTTTTATGATTTTGTCGCAGTCGATTATAAATTCAAAATCCAAGGTGATTGTACTTTCTTTTTCAATACTCCTACC
>ENA-UEQE01001587-UEQE01001587.1-human-gut-metagenome-genome-assembly--contig:-NODE-1587-length-18227-cov-9.442590_pt1 | contig 18227 bp, 16 predicted proteins | sample MGYA00242934_ERZ507935 | MGnify/ENA primary metagenome ERZ507935 (study PRJEB26167, sample SAMN06115423) | human gut metagenome | host: Homo sapiens | place: China:Anhui | collected 2015-03-30... | reverse complement strand
AGGGAAACTTTCTCCAGAAAGTTTCCCTCTCTCCTCCCCCACATTGATTGTTCTAGAATCCCTTTTCCTTCATCCACATGATGAGGTCGGCGACGCGGTTGGAGTAGCCCCATTCGTTGTCGTACCACGAGACGATCTTGGCGAGCTTGCCGTCCTGCACGGTGGTGTACTCGGCTTCGACGATGGAGGAGTGCGGGTTGCCCTTGAAGTCCATCGAAACGAGCGGGGCGTCGCTGTAGGCGAGGATGCCCTTGAGTTCACCTTCGGCGGCTTCCTTGAGCGCGGCGCGCATCGTGTCGGTGTCGGTGTCCTTGTTCAGGATGGCGGTGAAGTCCACCACGGAGACGGTGGGGGTGGGCACGCGCAGTGACCATCCGGTGAACTTGCCCTTGAGCGAGGGGATGACCTTGGCTACGGCCTGAGCCGCACCGGTAGAGGTGGGGATGATGTTGCAGGCGGCGGCACGCGCCCGGCGCAGATCCTTGTGGGGCAGATCGAGGATGCGCTGGTCGTTGGTGTAGGCATGCACGGTGGTCATGGTGCCGGAAACGATCCCGAAGAGGCGTTCCACGACGAGGGCTACCGGAGCGAGGCAGTTCGTGGTGCACGAGGCGTTGGAAACGACATGGTGCTTGGCAGGATCGTAGTCGTTGTGGTTTACGCCCATGACGATGGTAAGATCTTCTTCCTTCGCCGGGGCGGTGATGATGACCTTCTTGGCGCCGTTTTCAATGTGCACATGGGCTTGTTTGGCGGAACGGAAAATACCCGTGGATTCGACCACCACATCGACGCCGTAGGCCCCCCAGGTGAGGAGCTTGGGATCGCGCTCCGCGAAGCAATGGATCTTCCAGTCGCCCACGGTGGCGTTGTCGCCTTCCACCACGGCGTCAAGATGGGCACGGCCGTAGTTCGTATCGTATTCGAGCAGATGAAAGTTGGTTTCCGCATCGAAGAGGTCGTTGATGGCGACGACTTCCACTGTATCCTGATATTTGGCGTGCAGGGCGCGGAAGACCTGTCTGCCGATGCGGCCGAAACCGTTGATGCCGACTCGTACTTTTTGCATGTGGAATCCTTTAGTCTTCAAAGACCTGATAGTTGTAGGACGTCAGCAACTCGTAGTTGAGGCGGGTCGCTTCGTGCATGCGGGCGTTTTCAATGGCGATGGCGGAAATGTTCGCCACGCCGAGCATGAAATCGCATTCGTCCGGGGTGAAATCGCGCTCTTCGCTGGAATAGACGCGCAGGATGCCGATGGCCTTGCCGTTCACCATCAGCGGGGCGGACAGGACGGAAACAAGCCCTTCGGCCTTGGCGCTGTCGGGGTACTGGAACCGTCCGTCGCTGCATGCGTCGCGCAGGTGGATGAGCTTGCCCTTGAGGACTTCGCCGTCCAGCCCGCTCTTGGACACTTCAACGGGGCCTTTGCGCATGTAGCCGGAGGAGAGGCCCCACGCCGCGCTGGCGAGCAGAACCTTGCCCGTGCGGTCAAGCAGGCGAAGCGTGCTCGCCTTGCAGTTCATGGCTTTGGCGGTCTGTTCCGTGATCTTGTGCAGCACGACGGTGGGCTCCAGACTGGAATTGATCACCGTCGCCACTTCCAGCAGAGCACGAAAATAATCATGACCTGTCATTGTGTTTCTCCTTTGCCGCCGCCCGCCATGCCGGGCATGGCCGCGGCGCGTTACGGAATTACGGGGAGACGCGCTTCGCAAGCGTTTGCGGAACGGCGCTTCGCCGTGTAAATTTCTTGGACTTTTTCGAGCGGGCCGTTTTCCTTCCACCGTGAACGCGGAAAACTGAGCGAAGATCAGATGAAAACCTCCGTATCCGCTTTCCTTTCACCGGGAAAACCCCTCCCGCTCAGGGCCAGTTCTTCGCGTGGGCGGTGAGAGCCGGCGCAGGGGCAAGAAGGTTTGGGATGAGCCGGCTAGCCCTTCGCGTAGGCGGCGAGAACCGCGTCGATGAGGTGGCCGCGCACGGCGGTGCGATCGAGGTGGTTGACCGCCGCGATGGTCACGCCCGCCGGAGAGCATACCTGCTCACGCAGGATGGCGGGGTGGCTCCCCGGCAGCGCCGCCAGCTTGGCGGAACCGAGAACCAACTGCGTCACCAGATCAAGCGCCTCCTGACGGGTAAAGCCCATGGTGACGCCCGCCTCGGCGAGTGCGTCCATGAAGTGGAAGACATAGGCCGGGCCGCAGCCCACCAGGGCCATGAACGCGTTGAATTTCTTTTCCGGCAGCACGATGGTGGAGCCCAGCAGCCCGAACAGATCGAGAATCATGCAGAACACGTCTTTGGGCAGTGCAGGGTCTTCCTGAATGCCGAACACGCCGGCCCCCACGAGGGCGGGGGTATTCGGCATGACGCGCGCCACATGGCAGCGGCCCTGCACCGCATCGCGCAGCTCGTACAGCGTAACCCCGGCGGCGATGGAAATGACGACGGTTTCCGGTTTCAGGGAGGGCAGGGCTTCGGCGAGCACGCCGCCGACGAGGTAGGGCTTCACCCCAATGATGAGGATGTCGCAGCGGGCGGCGATGCCGGGGATATCCGGTACGGCGGTCACACCCTTGGCGCAGAGGGGCTCAAGGCGCTGGGGCGTGCGGTTGTAGCCATAGAGTTCCAGGCCGGGAACTTCGGTGAGCCCGCCGAGGATGGCCCCGCCCATGTTGCCGCAGCCGATGCAGCCGATACGCTTGCTGGTGAGGGATGCCGGTGTGTTCATGGTTTTCCTTTTCTGAAAAAGTCGCGTGCGGGATATACCCGGCACAGGGAGATGAGGAGAGCGTTTTTTTCTCTGCCGCCATGCGGGAAAGCGCCGCCCCTCGGAACCGTACCCGGAAAGCCGGTGAGCTTCAGGAAGGCGTTTACGGCTGGTATCCGACAGACGGTGCGGAATCCTCCTGCCGTTCGGAGGGGAAGTCCGGGGCAAGCGTTTCTTCCTCGACGGGCTGGAGCCGTAGGGGAACCAGACGGATGCCTTTGTCCCGTTCCTGTGACCACTGTTTGAGCGCCGCCAGGACATGCGGGCCGGGGGTGGCGATGGCTACGGCGTGCCCTTTGGCCCGCGCCGTTTCCTCCGCCTTTTTCAGGCCCGCGAGCACGGCGCCTTCGGTTTTGGGGCCGTCGTCCAGCGCAAGCGTCCTGCGCCACGCCGGAAGCCCACGCCTCCGCGCTTCCGCGTATAGAATTGACCCCTGATGGGTCACGTCGTCAAGCACATATAGCCCGGAACGTGCCAGAATTTCACAGAAACGCCGCGTCGCCGCCGTATCCGTGGTCAGCCGGGAGCCCATAAAGCTGCTCGCGCCCGCGGCATAGGGCACATGGCCGAGGGCGTCATCCATCAGGATCCGCATGTCTTCCTCGGACATCTTCGTGGTGATTTCGCCGGGGCCCGCCTTGACGAATGGGGACTGCATCGGCTCCATCGGCATATCCACAAGGACTTCCTGCCCGGCCTCGTGCGCGGCCGCCGCCGTCGCCGCCGCATCCTTGGCAAAGGGCAGCACGGAAAACGTAATCGGCAGCTTCAGGGCCAGCAGCGAGGCCGTAACGGCCTTATCATCGCCCAGTTCGTTCATGACGATGGTCAGGCGCGGGGCCTTGTCCGTGGGCGGCAGGATGGGGAATGTCTCGTCCGTGGCTTCAAACCAGATTTCGTGCGTCAGTACGCCCTTGGCCGCCAAGGTGAGCTTGCCCGGCGATTCGGTGAGTACGGCACGGTCGGCCCATATGTCGAGGCTTTCGGCCAGCGCGTTGAGGAAGCGGAACACCGGTTCCGGGGGGCCTTTCACATCGCCCGTTTCGGCGGACGGCGCATGCCCGTTTTCGCCCCTCGCCGTTTGCGGGGCCGGGGTTGGGGCAACGGGGGGCAGATAGATGCGCATCCGCTGGAGGTGGTAGATATCCTTGCCTTGCGTGCGGTAGTCGGACGTCAGGAGGAGGATGCGCCCCTTGTCGAGCTTGAGCCGCAATACGGTCTGGAGCAGGGCGAAATCGATCTGCCGGGCCGCGTCGGTCAGGGTTCCCGAACCCTCCTGATAGGGCAGGGTATTCTGCCGGATGGCGTCCTTCATCCGGTTCCCCAGATGGCTGTTGGGCGGGAGGATGGATTCGAGGGAGGCTTCGGCAGGCGGGGCCGGTTTGGGGAACAGGGACTCTACGGCCTGTTCCGCTTTCTCGGCAACCAGCCGGGACGTTGCCGCCGTCGTTTCAATGGTCATGAACGCAGTCCGCTGTACGCTGCGCGCCGTGTAACTGGCGGCTTCCCATACCGCGTAGGCGATGAGGAAGAGGAGAGCCGTCAACAGGGTAGCCAGAACCGAACCCTTGAATGTCCTGACCGTGTATGGATACGGATCAGGCAGGCGCACGCCGCGCGCGGCCAGCCGTTTCCGCAGTGCGGGAAACCACTCCATGAAACTCCAATGGCATCGGGCAGGGGACTGCCGCTGTACATACGGACAGGAGGGATCGCGGGAAAACCGGCGATCCCTCCTGCCGGGGATTGCTGTTAGTGGATGGTACGGATCTTGGGAAGGCTCTTCACGAACTGGAGGCTCATGCGGAGCTGGTTGTCACGCTCAAGGAATTCCTTCGCATCGGGCAGCGGCTCGTTCGCCGCCGGAGCGGGCGTTTCCACCTTCTTGCCGGACGCCTTGCCCTTGTCGCCATCGGTCTTTTCAAGGTGCTTGTTCAGATCCTTCTCGCGGATCATGCGCAGGGAGCTGAGCGGCGCGGGCTTTTCCTTCGGCGCTTCAAAGGGCACTTCCAGATCGGGCATGATGCCTTCGGCCTGGATGGAGCGGCCGGACGGCGTGTAATAGAGCGCCACCGTCAGCTTGAGGCCCGAACCGTCGGACAGCGGGATGATGTTCTGCACCGATCCCTTGCCGAAGGTGCGTTCGCCAACGAGCAGGGCCCGCTTCTGGTCGCCGAGCGCCCCGGCTACGATTTCGGAGGCCGAGGCCGATCCGCCGTTTACGAGCACGACGAGGGGCGTGTCGATGATGTCGGTATCCTGCGGCTTGGCGGAGAATTCGCGGGCGGTCTCTTCCTGGCGGCCGCGCATGGAGACGATGACGCCCTTGTTCAGGAACGTGTCGGAGACGCTGACGGCCTGATCCAGCAGCCCGCCGGGGTTGTTGCGCAGGTCGAGGACAATGCCCTTGATGGGGCCCTTGCGCTTGGCGTCGGACAGGGCGTCGAGCAGCTCCTGCGTGGTGCGTTCGCTGAAGCGGGTAAGGCGAACCCAGTAGTAGCCGGGCTCAAGCTCGCGGGACTTCACGCTGATGAGCGGGATGGCGTCGCGTTTGATGCGCAGGTCCACGGGCTCCTTGGAGTCGCGGTGCAGGATGGTGAGCACCACTTCGGAACCCTTGGGGCCGCGGATATGCGAGACGGCTTCCTGGAGCGTCATTTCCAGCGTGGGCTTGCCGCCCACGGCAAGGATGATGTCGCCGGACTTCATGCCGCCCTTGTCGGCGGGCGTGTCTTCGATGGGGGTCACGACGGTGAGCTGGTTGTTCTCCATCGTGATTTCGATGCCGATGCCGAAGAATTCGCCGGACGTGCTTTCCTGCATATCCTTGAACTCTTCCTTCGAGAGCATGGTTGAGTGGGGATCGAGGGATTCGAGCATCCCCTTGAGCGCGCCGTTCACCAGATCGGGGCGCGGGGTCTCCTTCACATAATACCGCTCGACGATGTCGAGGACTTGGCTGAACCGTTTGAGCGCATCGAAGCGGCTGTTTTCCCCGGCGGCGAAGGCCTGTCCGAACGTCAACGAACCGACGGTCAGAAGTGAGAACAAAAAGAGCGCGGCGGCCCGTGGCTTCCTATACATAACAACAGCCTCCGAAGCTGAAACAGTAGCTGGAACAATGGGGGTGAAGATACCGGGGTTCCTTTGAAAACGCAAATGTTCCGAAAGGGTGCATTTCCTGCGTTTTTCCCTTCATCCGGGATGGGGCGGCGGGCGGGCGCGGGCATGCCGCCGGGAAAAACTTGGAGATTCATTTCCAGCCCTTACCATAAGAGTGGGCGGGGCAATGTAAAGGGGGGCGGATGGCGGAAAAGGCATGATGGATATGAGGCCGCGGATCTTTTTTTCTCAGGAGGGCATTTTTTCTGTTGACAGATCAGGGCAGGCCGGGTAAATACCTCTCCTGCATGGGCAGTTAGCTCAGTTGGTAGAGCATCGCCTTCACACGGCGGGGGTCACAGGTTCAAGTCCTGTACTGCCCACCATGCACGGAGCGGTAGTTAAGACGGTTATAACGCCGGCCTGTCACGCCGGAGGCCGAGGGTTCAAGTCCCTTCCGCTCCGCCATTCAGCCTATGTCGGATTTTTCCGATATCCATATTCGACAGCCTTCACGGGTTGTCAGGCGACCGAAGCGATTCGGGAAGCCGCCTCTGCGGAGCGGTAGTTAAGTCGGTTATAACGCCGGCCTGTCACGCCGGAGGCCGAGGGTTCAAGTCCCTTCCGCTCCGCCATTTTTTAGGACATCCTTATTGAGGGTGTCCTTTTTTTGTGCCGTAGCCGCCGTTGAGACGGGTGCCCCTGTACACGGTACCTTTTCAGGGGGTGCCGTCCCTTCCGGCCTGTTCCTTTCATGATGGAGCTTGCTTTTCAGACAGTTTCCCCTCCATAGGGTTTTCCCGGAAAGGGAGCCGCGTGCTTGAACGCCTTCGGGAGATGCCGCCTTGCTCTTTTCCCTTCCCTGATGGCCGCTTTTCCTGCCGTTGGGATTCTGTTGCTTCCCGTTTATCGGGGCATCCGGGCTGTTCCATGCAAAAAAAGCATAATTTTTTTAGGGGGGAGACATGAAGAAACAGCTCATCCTCGTAGGCGGGGCAATGGGCGTGGGGAAAAGCGCCGTCTGCCGGGAGCTGTTGCGGCAGCTCACGCCGGGCGTCTGGCTGGACGGCGACTGGTGCTGGAACATGAATCCTTTTGTCGTTTCGGAAGAAAACAAACGGATGGTGCTGTCCAACATCACGCATCTGCTCCGAGCCTATTTAAACAATTCGAGTTACCGCTACGTGCTGTTCTGCTGGGTCATGGATCAGCCCCTCCTTTTCGAGGCCGTGCTCGGCCCGCTTCGGGATATTCCCTTTACGTCGCACAGCTTTTCACTCGTCTGCACGGAGCAGGCTTTGCGGGAACGGCTGGAACGCGATGTACGGGACGGCATCCGGGAGGCTGACGTCATCCCGCGAAGCCTCCGGCGGCTGCCTGCCTACGCCGCACTGCCGACATGCAAACTGGATGTGACGTCCCTGACGCCCTATGAAGCCGCCTGCGCAATCGCCGCATCCGTAGGAAGGGCGTCTTCTCGAGGCGCGCCGGATCTCTCCGGGGCTGGCGAAAGCTGGCACGGGGCCTGACGGCGCCGGACGTCTTGGAAGAAAAAGGAAGGGCGTTCCGGCAACAGAGAAGGGGAAGGAATCCCCTCTCCAGAAAGGCTTCCTTCCCCCGTTCTCTTTTTCAGCAACCCTTACTTGTAGCTTTCGATCAGCGCGTTGGCGCGGCCCTGCGCCTTCTGGATGCGGACGCGGAGGCTGGCTTTGTAGGCAGCCATGTCCTCAATGGGCTTGCGGGCGACGCCGGTGTCCATCGCGGCCTGCGCGACGGCCGGGGGCAGCCATTCGATGAGGCGGGGATCGAAGGGCTTCGGGATGACGTAGCCCTGCCCGAAGCTGAAGGTCTGGCCCTGATAGGCGGCGGAAACTTCGGCGGGCACCGGCTCCTTGGCGAGCGCGGCGAGGGCGCGGGCGGCGGCGAGCTTCATGGCCTCGTTGATTTCCGTGGCGTGTACGTCCAGCGCCCCGCGGAAAATATAGGGGAAGCCGGAGAGGTTGTTGATCTGGTTCGGGAAGTCGGTGCGGCCCGTGCCCATGATGCAGTCGGGGCGGGTTTCCATCGCCAGCGGATAGGCGATTTCGGGATCGGGGTTCGCGCAGGCGAAAATGACCGGATGCTCGGCCATGCCCTTGATCATGTCGGGCGTGAGGAGATCCTTTTTGGACAGGCCGAGGAAGAGATCCGCGCCCTTGAGGGCTTCGGCCATGGTCATGTCTTCGGACAGGGCGAACTGCGCCTTATATTTGTTCAGATCCGTGCGCCCCTTGTGCAGGATGCCCTTGGAGTCGAACATGCGGATATTCGCGGGATCGATGCCGAGCTCGGTGTAGAACTTGGCGCAGGCGATGGCCGCCGCTCCCGCCCCGGACACGACCACGATGAAGTCTTCGGCCTTCTTGCCGGTGATTTCCAGCGCGTTGATGAGGCCCGCGCCGGAAATGATGGCCGTGCCGTGCTGGTCGTCATGGAACACCGGGATGTTCATTTCCTTCTTGAGCACCTCTTCGATGTAGAAGCATTCAGGGGCCTTGATGTCTTCAAGGTTGATGCCGCCGAAGGTGGGCTCAAGGGCCTTCACCACTTCGATGATCTTGTCGGGATCGGTGAGGGCAAGGTTGATGTCATAGGCGTTCACGTCCGCAAACGCCTTGAAGAGCACGCTCTTGCCTTCCATGACCGGCTTGCCCGCGAGGGGGCCGATGTTGCCGAGCCCGAGGACGGCGGTGCCGTTGGAAACGACGGCCACGAGGTTGCCGCGCCCGGTGTAGGCGTTGGCGAGGGAAGGATCGTCGGCGATGGCGAGGCAGGCGTTGGCGACGCCGGGGGAATAGGCCATCGACAGGTCTTTCTGGGTAAAGCAGGGTTTGACGGGAAGGACTTCAAGCTTTCCCGGGCGGGGTTCCTCATGGTAGGCGAGGGACTCTTCCTTGGTGAACAACGCCATGACGATCTCCTGTGGTTTGGGTTCAAATGAGGTGCAAAAGCGATAGCATAAGGAGGAATGGGGGGCAATGGCGGCTTCCCTGTTCATGGAATTCCTGTTATGCTGAAACGGTATGCCGGGAAGAGAGCTGTCGGCGGCCAGCAGTGCAGCCCCGCGCCCCGGATGGAAGTCAACGAGAAAGGATGAAATTATGTCGCTGATCGAAATCAGGGATGTCCATAAATGGTATGGCGAGTTCCATGTGCTCAAAGGTATTTCGGAGCAGGTCGAGAAGGGCGAGGTGCTGGTCATCTGCGGGCCCTCCGGCTCCGGCAAGAGCTCGCTCATCCGCTGCCTGAACCGTCTGGAGCCGATCCAGAAAGGGGACATCCTCTTTGAAGGGACGAGCATCTACGCCCCGGAAGTGGACGTGAACGCCCTGCGCGCCGAGGTGGGCATGGTCTTCCAGCAGTTCAACCTCTACCCGCACCTGACCGTGCTTGAGAACGTGACCCTCGCGCCGATCAAGGTTCGGGGCATGGGCAAGAAGGAAGCCACGGATCTGGCGATGGAACTGCTTGGCCGCGTGGGGATCGCGCGTCAGGCCGCCAAGCGCCCGAGCGAGATTTCCGGCGGGCAGCAGCAGCGTGTCGCCATCGCCCGTTCGCTCGCCATGCAGCCCCGCGCCATGCTGTTTGACGAACCCACCTCCGCCCTCGACCCGGAAATGATCAACGAAGTGTTGAGCTGTATGAAGGATCTGGCAAAGGACGGCATGACCATGTTGTGCGTCACGCATGAAATGGGCTTTGCCCGCGAAGTCTCCGACCGCGTCATCTTCATGGATCACGGCGTGATCCTCGAAGAGGGCACCCCGGAACAGTTCTTCACCAACCCGCAGCATGAGCGCACCAAGGCGTTCCTCCGCGAAATTCTCTAAGGATACGGCATGTCCACACCCGATCTTATCCGCCTCGACATCGTGGTCGACGAGGAGCAGTACGATACCGTCGCCGGGCTTCTGGTTCGGAACATTTCCTACGGCTGGGAGGAGGACAGCCTCCCCACCGGCGAAACCCGTTTCCGCGTGCACTGCGACAACGCCATCGTGCAGGAGAACCTCCTCAGCGCGCTGCGGGCATGGCTGCCGGGCCTCGACGTCGAGCAGTCCAGCGTCCCGCGTCAGGACTGGACTGTGGCGTGGCGCGAGTTCTTCACGCCCGTCCGCGCCGGGCAATTCATTGTGCTCCCGCCGTGGCTGCTTGAATCAACGCCGCCGGAAGGCCGCAAGCCCATCGTCATCGAGCCGAAATCCGCGTTCGGGACCGGGCACCACAACACGACGGTGCTGTGCCTCGAAGCGATTACCGAACTCTTGGCATCGGGCCGCCTCAAGGCCGGACAGCGTTTCTTCGACGTGGGCACCGGATCGGGCATCCTCGGCATCGCCTGCTGCCTGAACGGGCTTACCGGGCTCGGCTCGGACATCGATCCGGTCGCCGTGGACAACGCCCTTGAGAACGTGGCCATCAACAAGGTGGCCGACGGTTTCCGCATTGTCCCCGGCAGTGCCGAGGCGGGCGAAGGCGAGCGGTTCGATCTGGTGGTCGCCAACATCCTCGCGGGCCCGCTCCGCGAACTGGCCCCGGCGCTCATGGCCCGGATGAAGCCGGGCGCGTGCCTTGTGCTTTCCGGCCTGCTGGACGTGCAGGCCGACGCGGTCGAGGCGGCGTATGCCGAACTCGGCAAGGCGCGGCGCGTGCAGTCCGGGGACTGGGTGGCGCTGGTCTGGGGCGAATAGCTTCTGAAGGCGGTAGGGCGGGGGGTCCCGCCCTTTTTCTTGCCTCGGCGGAACCTGTGGCAAAATCGGCGGCCTGCGGAATATGTCGCCCGCTGCCGCTGCGGATGACGCTATGCGGAACGACGTTGACAACTGGCATTATTGGCGTCCGGGAGAAAGCGCCATTGTGGAAATGGGGACTGTCCACGGGCTGGACGTGGGCTTGCCGCCGCATTTCCATGAAGAGGATCAGATCACGTTTGTCTTTTCGGGAAGGCGGCGGTTCATAGTCGGCAATGCGCCGATGGAAATCGGCCCCGGAGAGGCCATGCGGATACCTTCCTGGACGCCGCACCGCTCATTGCCCGACATCCATGAGCTTTCATGCTTCAATGTCTATCTGAACCCCGGCAGATACGATGTGGACGGGGTTTTGTCGGCCTTGAGGGGCCTCTGCCGCCGGAGGGGGTATGCGGTTTGCTGGCCCGACATCGAAGCCGCCATTGCCCGGTATTGCGGCAATGCGCCAAGGCCGCCCCTGCCAAGGCGCCCGCCCGATCTTGACGAAACCGTTGCCCGGCTGGCCCAACTGTCGGGCATGAGCCGGGAAGGGTTTTCGCGGCATTTTAAAAGGGCGTACGGGCTTCCCCCCCAGGCTTTTCAGATCATGGCAAGGCTGAATTCGGCAAGGGAATTGCTGCGGGAAGGGAAATCCCCAATCATCGCCGCATCGGAGGCGGGGTTTGCGGATCAAAGCCATATGGGCCGCCATTTCCGCCGTTTTTTTGGAGTCACCCCCGGCCGGTATCGGATCGGGAAAGTCACATCCGTTCTAGAAATCCTCCCCCGATCAGGTATCGTCCGAAACAACGATACCCTTTATTGAGGAGGCTGTTATGGAAAACCTGAGCACGTTCTGTTCGTGTACGAACCTCGCCTGTCCCCTTCACCCCACAAAGCACGATAAAGGCTGTGCCCCCTGCATCCAAAAGAACTTGAGGCTCAAAGAAATGCCCAACTGTTTCTTCAACCTTGTGGAAGGGACGGAAAACAGGGCCGGCGATTCCTTTGAGGATTTCGCGAAATACGTTTTGCGGAAGTGAAACCCGTTTCAAGGATGCCGCCTAAGGGATGTTTTTTGTCGGTACGCTTTTCTTAACGATGCGTTCTGGAAAAGCGTTCATGGGCAGGCTTGCTTGAAGGAAGGCAAACGGGCCGTCGGCATATGTGCCGACGGCCCGTTTGCCTTTGGTTCCCTCTTTCGTGGTGCCCGGCCCGGCCGGTACGGCGAAGAGGATGCCAAGAAGCCTTAGGTCGTGTCGTCGTTTGACATGGAACTATTTGAAGTTATTGAAAACAATCTTTTTGTAGCCTAAAAGTAATTATGTAATTTCAATAAATTATATCTAATTGACGGCACGGCCTAGGCAATAATCCTGACGGTGTTCTTTTTCAGATACCCGGACGGCATATAGCTTTCCTTGGCCTGGCGGAGCCCTTCCTCATCGGCGTCCTGTTCGCGGTTGATGAACAGGAAGTCCTTGGCTGAATGTTTGGCGAAACAGAAATTGATGGCCTGATAGACGCCGCGGTATTCAGGGCGGCCCTTTTCAAAGTGGACGACGATGGTCTGATCGTCGAGCGGTTCGCCCACGGCGAAGGCGGCCATTTCCCCGCCCACGTAGAGCGCGCCGCCGATAAGCCCGGGCAGGGCGTCCCAGTTGCGGAGCACGGAACAGACCACGTCGCTTTCGGCCAGCAGCGAAGCGGACTTCTCGCATTCCCGCCATTTGCACCAGTCGTTTTGGAGCGCCAGCACCTGCGGCATGATTTCGCCGTTCAGGGTGCAGTAGTCCTCCCCATAGGCCTTCATGTACCCGTTGACGTGGTTCTTCTTCTTGTGGAGCTTGCTGCCCGCGAGGGTCGAGAGCGCTTGCTGCGTGTACAGGTATTCCCATTGGCCCGGCGTTTCTTCGATTTGCACGCGGCCCGGCAGACGTTCGAGCAGCAGTTCGCACAGCGGCTCAGGGGCGCGGAGGATGGTCGTGCCCGGCACGAGTTCGGGCATGGCGGCCCAGTCGGCGGCGTGCCAGTCGCCCACCGGAGCCCACAGGCGTTCGACGGGCAGGTCGTTGCGCTTCTGGCGGATCCAGCAAAGCCCGTGCGCCGTGCGCCACTCAAGGTTGTAATGGGTTCCCCAGCCCCAAAGGTTGGTGAAGGTATAGTCGGCGGCGTGCAGGGGCAGCGCGCGGAAGTAGGGGGCATATGCGGCGGCGTCGCCGAGTTCGATGGAAGAGAAGTTTTCCGTAAGCATGTGAACCTCTGGTTAACGGGATGCGCAGGTATGGGGGCGCACGGTCAGGGCGAAACGGGTCCAGTTGCAGCGCAGCGTGACCCACAAGAGCGAAAGCGACATGACCACCTGCGAAACGAAGGTGGAGAGGAAGACCCCTGAGGCGTCCTGCCAGATGATGTGGCCGAACAGCCATGCGATGGGCAGGCGTACCGCCCAGACCGCGAAGCTGAACGAGACCATCGGGTAGACCGTGGCTCCGGCGCCGTTGAGCCCGCCAGCCAGCACGACGCTGGCGACGGTGAACGGCACGGCCATGATGTTGAAGGAAAGGTATTTGACGGTTTCGACCTGCACGGCGGGATCAGGGGCGATCAGGCCCGCGAGTTCCATGCGCCAGGGCCATATGGCGGCCCCCACGCAGCACATACCCGCGCAGGCGATGCCGAGCGTGGCGAGCAGGGTGCGTTTGGCCTCGCGGCGGTTGCCCTCGCCGAGCGCGTGCCCCACGAGCACCGAGGCGGTCATGCTGAACGCCACGGCGGGCAAAAACAAAATGGATTCCACCCGCAGCCCCGTGGTCAGCCCCGCAAGGGCGTTGACCCTGCCGAAGGGCAGGGAGGCCGTGATGACGTACAGGACCATATAGCCGGTCTGCCACAGGAAGGACGTGCCGAACGCGGGCCCGGCGACCTTGAGCAGGTACGGGGCCCCCGCCTTGATCCAGCGCCAGCCGGGGAAGCTGTCGCGTGTGAACAGCCCGTGGCGCATGAGCAGGAACAGCATGAGCGCGGCCCCGACGGTGACCGAGATGAGCGTGGAGTAGGCGAGCCCCGCTGCACCGTAGGCCGGGAACCCCCACCAGCCGAGCCCGAAGGCCAGATCGCCGAAGACGTTGAGCAGGCAGGCCGTGCCGGTCACGTACAGCGGGATGAGCACCATCTTGGCGGAACGGAACACGGCCGCGCCGATGGTGAGGGTGTATTGTCCGGGGATGCCCCAAATCGTCGCCGTCAGGAACATGATCGCCACGGGCATGATGCTCTCAGGCGTCTGGATGAGGCGCAGGAGCGGTTCCCGCCACACCGAGGCCGCCACCGCAATGGCTGAGCCGACGGCGATGCAGCCGATGGTCACGAGCCCCACATACCTCCTCGCCCGGACGAATTTGCACGCGCCGAGCGACTGGCTGATGGAGGCCACCGCGCCGTTCACGGCGGCCATCGCCAGCGCCATGAACATCATATGGCACTGTGTGATCAGGCCGATGGAGGCCTGCACCTCCGAGCCGATGCGCCCGCCCGCCCACACGTCGGTGATGCCGATGACGAATTGACAGAGCAGCATGATGCACTGCGGCCAGGTCAGGTGCCAGATGGTGTGGATGCGTTCGGTGTTCAGTTTCATATGGCATGGGGGTTGGGGGTCCGATGGAAGCATACGCCCCATGCCGTCCGGCACAAGGCGATGAGAGAAGGAAGGCCCGCGGCCGGGGAACTCTTTCCTATGGAAAGGGGGAACCATTAAGCTCCTCCCTTTTGCAAAATGTCCTCATCCGTTCCGCTGCTTTCAAAGAATGGGGCGGTGCGGTGGTGAGCCCGTACCGGCTGATTTTTCCGCAGCGGGGGTTCCCTGATGCCGGATCTGCCGTCCTGTTCGCGGCGGCCTGGGCTGGGGTGTCAAAAAAGGGTTGAATCGGGGGGCCGCCGCGTTTTTTCAGGGGCACAGGGCGTTTCCCTCCAAAATGCGGGCAGTGCTTCAGTAATACGGTTTGCGGGGGATGAGGCAATGCCCCCATCTTTTTCCTGTGGCTGTGCCATAGAAAGTGGTTGGTGCTTTATTCTTTGAAATGTCAAACGGATAACCAATAAAATATCCCATGCATGGAGCCCATCGACGGAAAAACTGGAGAAAACGCCTGTGGTTTCGCCATACTGTGGAGATAAAACGGCCACATCCTCCGGCAGGGCCCTTCCTGTTCCTTCGCCCCTCTCCGAACCCTTTGTCAGGGGGCGGCTAGGCCGTGCGGACGTTGTGGAGGGAGGGGGCCCTTTTCAGGGCGGTTCCCCTCCCTCCACAGATGTCCTTCGATGGCCTTTGTGCTTACTCCCCAACCATCCCGGCGGAGGCGAGCGCCTGAAACAGGACGATGCCCGCAGCGGTGGAAAGGTTGATGCTGCGGACTTCGCCCTTGATGGGGATGCGGACGTGATGCGGCGAGAGCGCAATCACTTCCGGCGGCAGCCCTGACGTTTCGCGCCCGAAAACGAGGGAATCGTTTTCCGTGAACGCGAAACGGTGCAGGGCGACACCCCGCCGGGCGCTGGTGAGGACGAGCCGCCTGCCCGCCCCGGCGTTTCGGAGGTAGGCGTCGAGGCCGGGCCATACCGTCATGTCCACATGGGGCCAATAGTCAAGGCCCGCCCGTTTGAGGTAGCGATCCTCAAGCTTGAAGCCCAAAGGCTCGATGAGATGCAGCGAAACCTGCATGGCGGCGCACAATCGGGCCACATTGCCCGTATTCGGAGGTATTTCCGGCTGAAAGAGAACGACATGCATACAGGTCGGCATCCGTGTAATAGGTGAAATGGGTTTTCAATAAAGGTGGACAGAAGAACGCGGGATGCTTATTAGGCTTCAAAGCCCAGTTTGTTGATGGCCTTCTTCACTTCCGCGATGTCGAGGGGCTGGGATTCCTTCCAGGTGGCTTCACCCTTTTGGAGGTCGACGTTTACGTCGGTCACGCCGGGAAGCGCTTCCAGAGCCTGGGTTACGGCCTGCTTGCAATGGTTGCAGGACATGCCTTTCACGGTGAGAGTGGGCATAATCGTATCCTTTCTGGGTAAGAAGGTGGATGATGAAGGGGCAGCCGTGCTGCCCGCCCTTCATATCATAAGAGCTTAGCCGATATTGGCAAGCAGAGGAGAGGCACATGGATCAGCAGAAAGAAGTTCTTTTCACCGTGGGCGGCATGCACTGCGCCGCCTGCTCATCGCGGCTTGAGCGCGTCCTGAACGGCATGGACGGCGTACAGTCCGCCACCGTCAGCCTTGCCGCCAACAGCGCCACCGTCGTGCCTGATCCTGCGCTTTCCGAATCAGACACCGAAGCCCTTATCCAACAGATTGGGGAGCGGGCCGTGGATATGGGGTTCACCGCAACGCCCGTGGCCCCGGAAGCCGATATGGTGGACACATGGGAAGCGCAGCAGCAGGAAACCATTGGGCGGCTCGCGATGCTGAAGGCCCGGCTGTGGCCCGAATTCGGATTCACCATCCTGCTGCTTCTGGTGTCGATGGGGCACATGTGGGGGCTTCCGCTGCCCGCAATCATCGATCCCATGCATTCGCCGGAGTCCGCCCTCAACCACGCGCTGTTGCAGCTTGTGCTGACCTTGCCGGTCATCTGGTCGGGACGCCATTTTTACCTGACCGGTCTGCCGAACCTGTGGCGGCTCACCCCGAACATGGATAGCCTCGTGGCGATGGGCACGGGCGCGGCGTTCCTGTACAGCCTGTGGAATACGGCCGAGGTTGCGCTTGGGCATACGGGCAAGGTGATGGATCTGTATTATGAGTCCTCCGCCGTGCTGATTTCGCTCATCTCGTTCGGCAAGTACCTTGAGGCCGTTTCGCGGTTCCGCATGTCCGACGCCATCGGTGCCCTCATGAACCTGACCCCGGAAACGGCCCTGCGCCTGCCCGCCCCCGACAAGACGGATCAGGCCGAAGAGGTTCCGGTCAAGGCCGTGCGCGTGGGGGACTATTTGCAGGTGAAGCCCGGCGGGAGGATTCCTGTTGACGGGGTAGTAACAAGCGGCGCGTCCAGCGTGGACGCCTCCATGCTGACCGGCGAGTCCATGCCCGTCCCTGTGGGCGTGGGCAGTTCGGTGGCGGGCGGCACGATGAACACGACCGGGTCTTTCATCATGCGGGCCGAGCGCGTCGGTGCGGATACGGCCTTGTCGCGGATCATCAAGCTGGTGCGCGAGGCGCAGAGCTCCAAGGCGCCCATCGCCCGGCTGGCCGACGACGTGAGCCTTGTTTTCGTGCCCACGGTCATGGCGCTGGCGGTCATCGCCGGTGCCGGGTGGTTGTTCTTGGGGCATGTGCCGGTTTCGGAAGCCTTCCGTATTTTTGTAGCCGTGCTGGTGGTGGCTTGCCCGTGTGCGCTCGGCCTTGCTACGCCCATTTCCATCATGGTGGCTACGGGCCGGGGCGCGCAGATGGGCGTGCTCGTCAAGAACGGTACGGCCCTTGAACTCGCGGGCCGTCTGGATGTGCTCGTCTTCGACAAGACCGGGACGCTGACCGAAGGCAAGCCCCGCCTGCTTGCCGCCGAGTCCTTTGATCCGCTGTTCGACGAGGAGCGCATCTTGGGATACGCCGCCTCGCTTGAGGGCGTGTCCGAACATCCGCTTGCGCTGGCCGTGACGTCCGCCGCCGAGGAGCGGAACCTCCGCCTGTATCCCGTCAGCGGCTTTGCCAGCGTTTCCGGCCTCGGCGTATCCGGCAATGTGGATCTGGAAAACGAGTCCATACCGTTGTTGCTCGGTAACAAACGGTTGATGGAAGAGCGGCAGGTTGCTTTTGATGCGGTAAAGGATCTGGATGCCCGTTTGGCGGGGCTGTCGGATTCCGGCGCGACGCCCCTCTTGCTTGCCGTGAGTGGCCGCCTTGTGGGGATGCTTGCCGTAGCTGACGCTATCCGCCCGGAAACGGCGGGCGTGGTGAAGGAGCTCCGCCAGCTTGGTTTGCGGGTGATCATGCTCAGCGGCGACAACCGCCGCACGGCTGAAGCCATAGCGAAGGCTGCGGGCATAGATGAGGTGATTGCCGATGTGTTGCCGGATGGTAAGGAGAAGGTGATCAGCGAACTGCAGGCCTCCGGGCTGCGGGTGGGGATGATCGGCGACGGCATCAACGATGCCCCCGCGCTGGCCCGTGCCGATGTCGGCATGGCGATGGGCAACGGCATTGACGTTGCCGTGGAAGCCGGGGACATTGTCCTTCTCGGCAGCGACACCCGTTCTGGCAAGGGGCTGCGCGGCGTGGTGACGGCGCTGGAGCTGAGCCGGGCAGCCTTGCGGAACATCCGGGAGAATCTCGGCTGGGCCTTCGGCTACAACATCCTTTGCCTGCCCATTGCCGCCGGGGTGCTCAAGATCTTCGGCGGCCCCTCGCTTTCACCCATGATCGCGGGTACGGCGATGGCCTTCTCGTCCGTCTCCGTTGTGCTCAACGCGCTGCGCTTGCGGCGGTTTGGAAAGTAGGGGAATGAATCGGGGAGGGGAGGAAGAACCTTTCTGAAGAAAGGCTTCTTCCTCCCCTCCCCGAACCCCTCCCCTCCA
>ENA-UEQE01001558-UEQE01001558.1-human-gut-metagenome-genome-assembly--contig:-NODE-1558-length-18393-cov-17.402926_pt1 | contig 18393 bp, 8 predicted proteins | sample MGYA00242934_ERZ507935 | MGnify/ENA primary metagenome ERZ507935 (study PRJEB26167, sample SAMN06115423) | human gut metagenome | host: Homo sapiens | place: China:Anhui | collected 2015-03-30... | reverse complement strand
CCAGGAAGTCATGGAAACATTGTGTTTATTGGATGACAACTTATCATGGGAAAAGAAAAATACAGGATAAATAATTAAGTTTACAGACAATGGCAAATTCGGATTTCTATTATGGTGCTTATCCAGCAGAGTATTCTAATTCGTTGTCTGGAATTTTTGATATGAAAATGCGAAATGGCAATACTACGGATTTTGCACATGCTGTTCAATTAGGCATTTGGGGATTTGATTTATCATCAGAAAGACCAATAAATAAGAAAAGTGGAAGTTCGTACCTCTTTAATTACCGTTACTCATATTCTGGTTTGGCAGATAAGATTAGTGGTTCTGACGAGGGGCTTAATTATCAGGATTTGGCTTTTAAGATAAACTTGCCAACAAAAAAAATGGGAACTTTCACATTTTGGGGTATCGGACTCTTGGATAAAATAATTCAAAGACCGGAAGATGACCCTAAACAATGGGAAACATCTATGGAAAGACAAGAACAGAAGGCTGACTTCCAAAAAGGAGCAATTGGAATGGCACATACTTTATCTTGGAATGATAATACATATCTGAGAAGCAATATAGGCATAACCTTTTCTGGAACCAAAGCAGAGAATCATATTTATGATAATGAATTAAACAGAATACCTGTCGCATTTGCAACAAAGCATGAGACCAATCTTCAAATCAATACATTTATCAATAAACGCTTTAATGCTTTCCATACAAATCGAACTGGAATAAGCTATACAGGAATATTCTATGATTTGAATTTTAATATAAGTCCCAATATCGGATTATCCTATCCAATGGAATGCTATGCTTATGGGGAAGGACAGAATAATGTATTATACATATATTCAAATTCTCTTTTTCAGTTAACAAACAAATTGAAAATGAATGTAGGTATAGGTACTCAGTATATTGATTTATTGCGGATATTCTTTGTGCGCAAGAGGTATGGACAAAGGAGGATTCTATTAAACTGTCTAAAATATTGAATGATGAAACACTTGTTTATATAGATGATGATTTTAAAAAAGAGTTGGACAATAGCTTCATCGGGATAAAAGAAAATAGCGGTTCTTGGAATGATTTTATATTGGATATCAAGCCTGGCGATTCATAGTTAGGGGTAGAACTGTTTAATCCTGATGTATGTAAGAGATTGATAAGTTCATTTCATCGACTGTCAGACGCTAATTCTTTCTCAATTTCTTCAATCGTAGGCAGACTGCCATGGAAGTCTTTCGGCAGGGCTTGCCCCAATTCGTAGTCGGATATGCCGATTGGCTTCTGAAGATCACGCAAGGCATATTCAGCCTTGATACGGTCTTTGCTTTTGCAAAGCAACAATCCAATCGTTCGGTTATCTCCCTCTCGGCAAAGGATGTCATCCACAGCAGAACAGTAGAAGTTGAGTTTACCGATATATTCCGGTATGAACTCCGTGTCTTTCAACTCAATCACTAAATATCTATGCAAAAATGCGTTATACATTAATATGTCGATATAGTAATCATCGCCCGACACCTCTATGTGATACTGCCGCCCCATGAAAGCAAAGCCGGCTCCCATTTCCACAAGGAATTTTTCTACATGCTTGACCAATCCTATTTCCACATCACGCTCATTGTATTCTTTTGTGAAAGTCAGCATATCGAATATATACGGATCTTTGAGTATGGATTTCACATCGTTTGCCTCTGGTATAGGCAGGGTTTCACTGAAATTGTTTGCCAACGCTCCATGTTTGCCGTAATCATCCAGTTTGATAGCTTCTTGCAGATAACGTTTTGACCAATGGGAGGTGATGCTCTGTACCATGTACCAATAGCGTGCCCGAATGTCCTTGACTTGCTGCAAGAGTATGAGATTGTGAACCCATCCCAAATGTTTGATAGGAAGTGAAAGGTGGTGCTCCTGATTATATTCATTGAAAAATTGTATCATATACTGCATATTGCGTACAGAGAAGCCCTTTATTTCGGAATACTCGTTCTTCAAATCCACGGATAAGCGTTGCAAAGTTTTCTTGCCCCAACCGTCAGCGTCTTGGCTTTTTTGTAACATCTCGCCCACGTCCCAATACATTCTGAGCATTTCTTCGTTGGCGGCATAAATTGCCCGTTGCTGGGCAATCAGCACCCTTTGCTTGATTTTGCGAAGCAATACCGCGTAACCATGAAAGTTATTCGCCAAGTTGTCAATCATTTGTATATTTGTGTTCTTAGGCATATTTTTCTTTAATTCGTTTACAAAGTTACTATTATTATTCGGTTGTGCATCAAAAACTTACGATTATTGCTGATTACATCCTATCAATTATTATCTTCGCATAGAAAAGCTCCTCTTTTGTTGCTGGTCATAATCTCCCTCCACCACGTTATCGGCTTCCCGTTTAGCTTTGATTCGTTCTCGGTTATCCAAATTCCCTTTTTGCTTGGCAGTGATATACAGGAAATCTCTGGTTGTACGATGTGGTTGTTTGTTGTCACCGAACAGGTTGAGGACACTCTTAATGTCTGATACATGCTCCGCGTCAAAACAGGGCTTGTAATAGTTCCTTGCCAAACGAATGATGTTGTTTACTGCCTTACGGAAGATATCGCTTGTTTTGAGCCTCGTTGTTTCCTCCGTATGCACAGCTTCCTTGCGGTTAAGTTCGGATTGGTGCTTTGCCTCCAGCTTCATTAGTTCCCTATGGTGGTCACTCTGCATGGTCTGAATTTTATCCTGTAACTGTTCAATGGTTTCCACATGTGTGGAAATATTATCTCTTTGAGCGGATGTTTCCGTTTCCTTTCTTGCAGTTCTAAATCTTTTTTTATAAACTTGCCATTGTTTTTCAGTCAGATCGGTTGGATACTGTGTCATAACTGTATTGCTTGTTACTTTTAAAGATATAATATTTTTCCGATTGACTTGCTGATTTTGAATTTCGGAAATGCCTATAACATTATTCTTTGATTAATTCAAAACAGTTTCTAAGAATTATCTTGAATTTAATAGAAAGATTGTCAGTAAATAAACACATATTTATGGAATGTAAAAGGGTCATGACAGGTTTCTTGATTTGTACAGGTCTTTCAATATCTGCCTTTAGTCAGACAACAGGGAAAATAATAGATACAAAACAGCAACCGATAGAAGGTGCTACGATTGTCATGCAGTTGCCGGATTCTACCTATTTAGGAGCAGCCATATCTGCGGCTGACGGTACATTTACGTTGGAGCAGGAGCCGGATGGTTATTTGCTCATAGTTCAACACCTGCTTTACCAAACCAAACAGGTAAAGGGGCAGACAGCAGATGCAGGCATCATTACGCTGGAGCAGAAAGACTATAATCTGGACGAAGTGGTAATAAAGGGAGAAAGACCATTGGTTAAGGTAGAAAACGGACGGCTTGGCTATGACCTTTCCGCACTATCAGAAAAGCAGTCCGTAAATAATGCTTACGAAGCCATAATCAAACTGCCGGGAGTACAGGAAAAAAATGGAATTCTTTCTCTTGCCGGAGCAAATTCTCTCACAATAGTGATGAACGGCAAGCCTACCACTATGACCTCTGAACAGCTGGAAACATTATTACGCAATACTCCTGTAAATCGTGTGGAAAAAGCGGAAGTAATGTACAGTGCCCCTCCGGAACTTCATGTACGCGGAGCAGTTATCAATGTGGTAATAAAACGCTCACACGACTATTCCTTTCAGGGTGAATTAAGTACCAATTACCAGAACAGATATTTCAGCAGTGGCGGTGCAAACGGAAATTTTCGCTTTTCCACACCAAAAATCACTTTAGATGTAATGTATGGAGCTGACAATATCAAAACTATGGAATACACAGACTTGCTCTCCAGACACACTTTGAATAATAATGTATATGAAATAATGCAGAACGAGAAACTGAGTTCCAAAAGTTGGATGCACAATGTGAGAACCGCTCTGGAATATAACTTCAACGAAAAGAATCATCTGAATGTAGCCTACACGGGAAGTTTTACCCCTGACGGGCATAACCGCAGTATAGCTGATGGAAGTTTTCAGCAGTCCAATCTTGATAAGTTTACAGATAATAAGATGAACAATATAACAGTACAATATAGTTCGGGTATCGGTCTGGAAGTAGGCGGTGATTATACACGTTACACCTCAGACAATAGCCAGACCATGTTCACACAATTATCTGATAAGAGTAAAAACTCATATACCCTGACTGGCGGTCAGCGTATAGACCGTTATTCGATTTATGCAGACCAGAAACATAATCTGACAAATAACTGGGGTATCGGTTACGGAATATCCTACCGTTATGCAAAAGATTATGATTTTCAAACTTATGATAATGTGTCTGGTAATATAAAACCTGAAAATACAGAAGCCGGACTTAATGAACAGACAACTGGTTTTTATTTTTCATTGAATAAAAACTGGGCAACCGGAACCTCATTCTCCATCTCTGCCACAGGAGAATATTATACCATCGGGAATTATCATAAATGGGCTGTATATCCGCAAGCCTCACTGACCTATTTGAAAGGTCCGCAACACATCTTCCAGCTATCCCTATCAACAGACAAGAGCTATCCGGGCTACTGGGATATGCAATCATCCGTTACATATCTGAACGGATATTCCGAACTTCAGGGAACACCGGGATTGCGCCCTATGACAAACTATAACCTGAATGGTACGTACATACTGAAACAGAAGTATATTTTCGGTCTGTTCTACACGCATACATCCGATTACTTTGCCCAAACACCTTATCAGGCAACAGGCCGACTGGCATTGATATACAAAAATACCAACTGGAATTATATGCGTATGATAGGTGCGAATGTCATTCTGCCGCTCAGCATGGGAAACTGGTATGATGCAAGACTCACGCTTGTAGGCATGCAGGCACGGCAAAAATGCGACCGTTTTTTTGATGTACCATTTGACCGCAAAAAATGGCTGTTTATCGGCACACTTGACAACAGCTTCAAAGTAGGCAAGAACCTATCCTTTGAATTGATAGGAAACATACAGACACCTTTCATTCAGGGAACGTTGGATCTTGCCAGTTCATTTAATCTCACAGCCGGAATGAAATGGAATTTTGCCAAGGACAGATGTTCGCTTACGGCACGTTGCAGTGATATATCCAACTCCAGTATGCCGGATATGAAGGTTCGCTTCAAGGAACAATATTTGGATATGGATAGCGGATACTATACCCGTACTGTATCTCTGAATTTCACATACCGTTTCGGTGGTTATAAAAAACAGAAAGTAAAAGGAGTGGATATATCACGATTTGGACACTAAAAAAAATGAAAAACAAATAGTGCAACGTAATTTGTATTAGATGCTTACTGATAATGGTTTATGCTATCAATGCTCTATTAATCAATAGTTTACTGGTGGTAAGCCGGAAATATGGTCGTAGCCTTTAAGGGTATATTCTAAGTGGTGAATATTTAACCATTTTAGTTATTATTAACTCATCTACGGTGTCAATACGAGCGATTTATTCTTTTTTTCGGTGCAATTCGTTTCCGATATTTCACTTCTATTTGGGCTCAATGTCTAAGCCAATACAAAGGTACAATATTTTATCCGATATTGTCTGTTACTTATTGTTTTTTGGTAATAATTTTATTGTAGATATTATTACCTCCACAAAGGCTCTTGTTCCCAATTACGAGGGAAGCCCAACAAGCGAGTTTTCACTGATGGATGGCTTATCAAGAGTTGCTTGAAATCGGTAATGAATGTATTTTCAAGAACAATGGAGTTGAGCCAATACACAACACAGCATAATTGTGGATAAAGAGTTTGTTCTCGGAATGAGAAATCAGCAATCCATGTATTTGGCATACGTTCTGGCATCTTTGGTTTTACTGGAAAGACACGGTTGGACAGTCGTGAATGATGAGCACAACAATTACGAAGCACCGCAAGACACTCTAACCAGCTTCTCAAAAATTTGTGATGATTCAAACCGAACTCTCTTGCGACAGCATGTTTTGCCGTGGCATTTGAAAAATTGGAATAGAGCTTAGAGAGTGTTCCCATTGAGATAACCTCCAATGTTTTCCATACAGGAGGCAGCTCTGGTTCGTTGTATTTGCGGAAATGCTCAGTAATAAAATCATCGTGTGAGCGTTCCACCTCTTTACGGATAACAGCTAAATTGGTAGCAAAACGAGCCTCATTGGTGGCAAAGTTTTCGTCCATAAACCAAAATGCTCCAAATTCAAGAGCAAAGTGCTTGATTATTTTTGTGCGAACAGCAACTTCAATCGTTTGAATGGCAGTAAAGAGCAAAGCCCTAAGTTGCTTATCAAAGGAATACAGGTCGATAATATCTGCAAAACGACAACCTTCTCTAAATTGATGCGTAGTGTGGTCAGCTTCAAAATGTCGCCAATAACCAGCAAGACGAACATAGCTTATGATGTCAAGGGCTTTAACAGCTCGCTCAACATCATCAATAAGCAAACCTCTTTCTTTGAGAATATCAATTTGTTGTTCCGTGGTTATGGCTCGATTTGTATACCTGACTCCCATAAATAAAAATGTCCCGCTGGGTACGCTAATCTTACGGGAAGCGAGCGGGATTTGTTGGTGCAAAGGTAATTAATTATTTCTAACCTACCAAACAATAGAGCAAATATCAAACAGATATTTTTATCTTACCGCTTCTTTTTCAAATGTTTTTCCGTAATTCTGTACTCGGATTTGGGTAACCATTTCCATGCATTTGAAAATAAAGAAGCGTTATGCTACTCTTGTAAGTGCGAAGCTTGAGAAACTAAACACAAAATCAACAAGAATAGGCATGGTAGTTCCCACGTTATAGCGTGGGCTGCTTTACCATATCTGTTGATTTAGGTTTTCTCAGGACCTGCACTTTAAAATGTGGTTATTGGCAGTGTCACACTTCTTTTTTAGGAGAAAGTGTTACGACAAAAAGAAAAAAGTCAATAGATCTAGCAGCTCAATCCGGGGCAGCTAACGAAGTTGTGTCTAGATATGGATCGGCCTCAAAAGAACATTTAGTATCCTATTCTGGTGTTGACTCACAGTACATAAATGGGATTAAAATTTGGAATAAATAAATCGGGTGTCTTTCTGCAAAGAAAAAGAGTCGTTCCGATGCGTTTCCAGGGCTCACAAGGCTCAAGGCTCACTTATGCGGTATTTTAAACCTTGGTAGATGTGTAAGTGTTTGCTTTACAGTCTGTTTGGTGGGACAAAACGTGCGGGTTGAATATTATTCTTTGGTCTTTGGAAAGTTCAGGATTGTCTTGACTTTGTCTGTCGTTTTATAGAATTTGTGTTTGCTTTGACCAGGCTTGTTTTTTGCCGGGTTTTATTCATAATGGCCGGATCAATGGATATGGGCACATTCGGATTTTTCACGATGCCCGGAATGACCAAGTGATGATGTCAATAGAAGTTTCTTTTATTTATACATTTTTCTTTCCGGTAAATGTCGGATGCGTTCGTGTATGTCTGGGGCTCATTATATTATTCATTTTATTTTTCAGAATATAGTCTTGTCCCCTTCTTTTTATTGTAATTAATTAAAAATCAGCGCATTATTAGGTTTCTTGAAGCTTGTTTTGGGCTTAAATACCGCCTAAGTGAGCCTTTGAGCCCTGAGCCTTGGAAGGCTTGGTGAAAAGACCTTGTAATTCCTTTCAAAAGACCTGTTCTTTGTATAAAAAGACCTTGACGTTTTTTTAAAAGAACCTTGTCTTTGACGCCAAACATCAGGACCTTTTTTTTAAATGTCTGGATCTTTTTCAAAAACAACAAGACCTTTTTTCAAAAGGAACGGGTACAAACGGACGGCCGGTCCGTCTCTTTTCCCAGATAGTGTAATAATTATGAAGAAACTGTTTATTTTACTTGTGTGCCTGTTGCCTGTGTTGGCACAAGCTCAAATGGAAACCTCTGTAGCCGGATTCATCCCTTTATCCGGTAGCGGAAGAATAGTATATAATTTCAATCCCGGATGGCGCTTTCATCGTGGAGACATAAAAGGCGCGGAAGCCGTACGTTTTGATGATACATCCTGGCAGGTAGTGTCTGTTCCGCATACTGTGGAACTGATGCCTGCCGAGGCAAGCGGTTGCCGTAACTATCAGGGTGTGGCATGGTACCGGAAACATTTTGTGATTCCTCAAGATATGAAAGGAAAAGAGGTGTCGCTTCATTTTGAGGGAGCTATGGGAAAACAGGTGATTTATTTAAATGGCAAGAGGGTGCAAGAGCACTTGGGAGGATACCTTCCTTTCACTGTGCAACTGACGGAACAGGGGGTACAGCCCGGAGACAGTTGCTTGCTGGCAGTGATGACGGATAATAGTGATGATAAGAATTTTCCTCCGGGAAAACGTCAATATACCTTGGATTTCGCTTATCATGGAGGAATTTACCGGGATGTGTGGATGATAGGAAAATCAAGTGTAGCTATTACAGATGCCTTGGAGGCCGATAAGGTGGCCGGAGGCGGAGTTTTTGTGCATTTTGACAATATAAGCGGGAAAAAAGCGGAAGTGTATGTGGATACGGAAGTGCATAACAGTGGAAAGCAGACGCGTACCGTAGCCGTGGAGACGGTTTTGGCGGATGCCGGCGATGTTCCCGTAAAACGGGTTTCGCAACAGGTGAAGCTGCAAGCAGGGGAATCGAAGACGGTGCGGCAACAGTTTGCAGTTCGCAATCCTAAGTTATGGTCTCCTGACTCGCCTTATTTGTATAGGATACAATCTCGTGTCAAAGCCGGACATGAAGTGTTGGATGGGGGAGTGACACGTGTGGGGATCCGCAAAGCGGAATTTAAAGGTAAGGATGGCTTTTGGTTGAATGGCAAGCCTTTTGGTCAATTGGTCGGCGCGAACCGTCATCAGGATTTTGCATACGTGGGTAATGCGCTGCCCAACAGCCAGCAATGGAGGGATGCCAAACGCTTGCGTGATGCAGGATGTACCATTATCCGTGTAGCTCATTATCCGCAAGATCCGGCATTCATGGATGCTTGCGACGAAATGGGGCTGTTTGTTATTGTGGCTACTCCGGGATGGCAATATTGGAATAAAAATCCGGAGTTCGCAAAGCTGGTACATCGGAATACACGTGAGATGATACGCCGGGACCGCAATCATCCCAGTGTGCTGATGTGGGAGCCTATTTTGAATGAAACGCCTTATCCGCGCGATTTCGCACTGGAGGCGTTACGGATTACATGGGAGGAGTTTCCTTATCCCGGACGTCCTGTAGCGGCAGCCGATGTTCATTCGAAAGGAGTGGCGGAAAACTATGATGTGGTGTACGGATGGCCGGGAGATGATGAGAAGGCAGACCGTCCGGAACAATGTATTTTTACTCGTGAGTTTGGCGAGAATGTGGATGACTGGTATGCACATAATAATAATAACCGTGCCAGCCGTAGCTGGGGGGAACGCCCGTTGCTGGTGCAGGCGTTGTCATTATCAAAGAGTTATGATGAAATGTACCGCACTACAGGGCAGTTTGTCGGTGGGGCGCAATGGCATCCTTTTGACCATCAGCGGGGGTATCATCCCGATCCGTATTTCGGGGGCATTTATGATGCGTTCCGGCAGCCTAAATACGCTTATTATGCTTTTCGCAGCCAGTCTGCCGCGACATTGAAGCATCCTGTGGCGGAATGTGGCCCTATGGTGTTTATCGCCCATGAGATGTCTCCTTTCTCGGATGCCGATGTGGTGGTGTTCAGTAATTGTGACTCGGTTCGTCTCTCTGTCTATGACGGTACTGAGAGCCGGACGCTTCCGGTTGTTCATGCGCAGGGACACATGCCTAATGCCCCGGTGATATTCAAGGATGTATGGGATTTCTGGGAAGCACGCGAGTATAGTTATAAGCAAAAAAACTGGCAGAAAGTAAATATGGTGGCAGAAGGAATTATAGACGGTAAAGTGGTTTGCACCTATAAGCGGATGCCGTCACGCCGCAGCACGAAGTTGCGTATGTATGTGGATACGGAAGGAAAGCAATTGGTGGCAGACGGTTCGGATTTTATCGTAGTGGTGGCCGAAGTGATGGATGATAGCGGTAATGTGCGTCGTCTGGCAAAAGAAAATATCGTCTTTACTGTAGAAGGTGAAGGACGAATTATAGGGGATGCCTCTATCAATGCCAATCCGCGCACGGTGGAGTTTGGCTCTGCTCCCGTATTGATCCGTTCTACCCGCAAGCCCGGCAAAATAAAGGTGAAGGCCCATGTGCAGTTTGAAGGAACGAATGCGCCGGTTGCTACGGAAATAGAATTAGGAAGTATTCCGTCAGAACTGCCTTTCTGTTATACGGAGGAGGAGACGGATGCCCAATCAGCCGGAGCAGGACTGGCCGGAAGCTCTGTTAGAACAGAAAGAATGGCGGGGAAAGTTGTGCTGACAGAAGAGGAAAGGCAAAAAGTATTGATGGAGGTGGAGAGACAGCAAACTGAATTCGGTACGGAGAAGTAATATAGATGGAACGCGGATTTATCTCGTTCCAATCTAACCAATAATTGGTATTTAACTAATTTCAATTTAAGTACCAACGGATTTTTTCTTATCTTTGACCTCGGTTTGAAGAAAACTAAATACTTATGAAGAAATATATACTTATTATACTTTGTTGCCTGACAAGCTTTCCTCTGTGGTCATATAATGTGAATATGATTGTGGAACATTATTCTGTAGATCAAGGGCTTCCTAATAATACGGTAAACTGTACCTTGAAAGACAGAGATGGCTTTATCTGGTTCGGAACCTGGTATGGCTTATGTTGTTTCGATGGAGTGAAGTTTAAAACATTCAATAAACAGGAGCACGACTCGGATGTGCCGCCACGTAAGATCCAGCGCATAGTCGAGGATAAAAACGGGTATATATGGGTAAAGACCATTGACCGTAAGTTATATGTCTTCAATAAAGTGACCGAATGTTTTCATGCTGTTTATGATGACATGAAGAACTATTCGGAGAATATTCAGGTGATAAAATTACAAAATACGGCCGAGGGGGATGTGTTGTTGCTGACCAAAGATAAAAATCTGTTATTGGCCGGGGTAGATGAAAAGGGGCAGGTAACTATCAAGATTCTGTTCGATTCTCGGGATGAGATAAACAAGCATGATTATACACTGAAACACCATGTCCTGTGCGAGACGGAGGAATATATCAGTTGGATAGGAACTGATTATAAGGTGTCTGCCGTGCATAAAGGAGCGGAATTGGCATCCCGGCCTGCCGATTTCATAACCAGTAAGATTAATTCCGGCGACAAGGATAGTTTTACCAGTTTCTTTGAGGATGGCAGGAAGGTATGGGTCGGAGATCGTGCGGGTATTTTTTACAGTATCGATGTAAGGACCGGTTTGGTAAACCGGTATGTACTTTCCGAAATAAAAGGTGCGATCAGCAATTTGCTGGTTACTCCGGCAGGTTATGTCTATCTCAGTGTGGCCGGACAAGGTACATACGAATATGATTTGGCCGAGCGCAGGTTGCAAAAGATAAATACTGAAATGAATGACGCTATGGTAACTCATGCATTCATAGACCAGTATGATAAAATATGGTTTCACGAAAATGAGAAGGCGCTGATTTATTATGATCCGTTGAACCATACTGCAAAACGGTTTCCGTTTACCATGTTCGGCAAGATAACCACCCTGTATTCGGAAGATGCCGGCGAAAGAGGGCTCTTTTTCCTGTCTCCGGCAGGAGAGGCCTGGTTGTTCGACAGGGAACATGCGGAGATGGTTTATATTAATAAATTGAAACAACTTTCTAATGATAGGGCAAATCAGCAGTTTTATCATCTGATGTTGGATAATGACGGGGTATTGTGGCTTTCCTCTGCCGATGAAGGGGTGTATTGCATGAATTTCCCCAAGAAGCAATTCAATCTGCTTTCGTTGTCTCCGCAATCAGCCGGGCAGGAAAATTATACGATAGGGGTAAGAGCCCTTTTCCAATCAAAAAGTGGCGATATCTGGGTGGGCACCCGTTGGCAGAGTGTGTATCGGATGGATCGGAACGGTGTAACCAAACATGTTTTTTCGACAGGTGACGAGCACATAGGTAATGTATATCACATCATGGAAGACGACAAGGGAAACCTTTGGTTCTCTACCAAAGGCGACGGATTGGTGAAAGCTGTTCCTGATGAGAAAGCTGCAGGTGGTTTCCGTTTTAAACGCTATCTGCATAATTTGTCTGATTTGTCGTCGATCAGCGGGAATGATGTGTATTTCACTTATCAGGATGAAAAGAAACGTATCTGGGTGGGTACTTTGGACGGAGGATTGAATCTGCTTTGTGAGGAAAATGGGGAAGTCACTTTTAAGAATAAATATAACGGATTCAAGAACTATCCTACGTATGGCCTTTATATGGAAGTGAGAAATATGATAGAGGATAATGACGGGCGTATGTGGGTAGGTACGATGGACGGGCTGATGTCTTTTAAAAACAACTTTGCCTCAGTGGAGCAGATTGATTTTGAAACCTATCGTGGTTCCAACCGGGTAAATTATGCCGATAGCGATGTGTACGCGCTTTATAAAGACGAGTTCTCTCAGATATGGGTATGCGTGTTTGGTGGAGGATTGAGCAAATTGTCGGGATACGATGAGGAAACGCATAAGCTTTCATTTAAATCGTATGGCTGGGAAGATGGATTGAATAATGATGTGGTGATGTCTATTATAGAAGATGATAACGGTTTCCTTTGGCTTGTTACGGAAAAAGGACTCTCTTGTTTTGACAGGGCGACAAGCCAGGTGCGTAACTATGACAAATACGATGGCTTTCCCCCGGTTGTGATGGAAGAAAGCACCACATTGAAAACGCTGGACGGAGAACTCTGGGTAGGGTGTAAAGAGGGTATCTTGACCTTTTCTCCCGATAAGCTGGAAACGCAAAGATTTGATTATAATACATTTATTGTAGGATGTCAGATATCAAACCGGGATATACGCAGCTATACGGACCATCCCATTATTGACCGGTCCATTACCTATACAGACAAGATTACATTGAATCATAACCAGTCCATGTTTACTTTAGAGTTTGCGGCGTTGAACTATAATAATCAGAACCGTGTGTCTTACAAATATATTTTGGAAGGATATGAAAAAGAATGGCACTATAACGGGAAGAACCGTATAGCATCCTATACCAATGTTCCTCCCGGCAAGTATCTTTTCAGAGTACAGACACTGGATGAGGCAAATCCCGGGTTGGAGTCTTTCCGTGAGTTGACCGTTGTCATTCTGCCGCCTTGGTGGGCCAGTTGGTGGGCGTATGTTATCTATATGATTATAGCCGTAGCCTTATTGCTGGTGGCTATAAAATTATCTCTTTTCATGATTAAGGTGAAGAATGATGTGTATATCGAACAAAAATTGTCCGAATTGAAAATCAAGTTCTTTACCAATATCTCGCATGAGTTGCGTACTCCGCTGACTCTGATTCAAGGGCCTATTCAGGAGTTGAAAGAGAAAGAAAAACTATCTCAGAAAGGAATGCAATATGTGGATCTGATGGAAAAGAATACCAAACAGATGCTGCAACTGGTCAATCAGATATTGGATTTCCGTAAAATACAGAACGGCAAGATGCGTCTGCATGTGTCGTTGTTCAACCTGAATGAGATGGTAGACTCTTTTGAGAAAGAATTCAGGGTGATGGCCGAAGAAAATGAAGTCAGCTTCACGTTCCAGCTGGCCGGTGAGGATATCATGGTATGGGCGGATAAGGAGAAAGTGGCCATCGTGATCCGCAACATCATCTCCAATGCGTTCAAGTTCACTCCTGCCGGGGGGAATATTTATGTCACGATGGGAGTGTCGGATGATGACAGGCATTGTTATGTACGGGTGGAAGATAGCGGTGTGGGGATTCCCCAAAGCAAGCTTTCCGAAATCTTCGAGCGTTTCTCGCAGGCTGACAATGCACGTGGCGCTTATTATCAGGGAACGGGCATCGGATTGGCTTTGTCTAAGGAAATTATCAGTCTGCATCATGGGGAAATCTATGCAGAGAGTCCTGAAGGGAAGGGAGCGGTCTTTACCATTGAATTGCAACTGGGTAAGGAGCATTACAAACCGTCGGAAGTCGATTTCTATATGGGCGGGGAAACGGTGAGTGTTCCTGAGGCTGAATCTGTTTCTGCCTCTGCCGGCAAGGAAAGCGAGGAGGAGAAAGAACAGCCTGTCGATTCGTCTTTGCCTACCGTGCTGATTGTAGAAGATAATAAGGATTTATGCAATATGTTGAAGCTGCAATTGGAAGATAAATTCAATATTTATATGGCCAATGATGGTGTGGAGGGGCTGAAGAAAGTACATCTTTATCATCCCGACATGGTAGTCACCGACCAGATGATGCCGAATATGGATGGAATAGAGATGTTGCAACGCATCCGTAAAGATTTCCAAATCAGTCATATTCCGGTGATTATCCTGACGGCGAAAGGTAATGATGAAGCGAAGACCAAAGCGATAAGCATGGGAGCGAATGCCTATATCATCAAACCTTTCAGCAAAGACTATCTGGTAGCACGTATCGAACAGTTGCTGAATGAACGTAAATTGTTCCGTGAACGTGTATGGCAGCAGCCCGAAGAACATAAGGAGGAACAGGATACATACGAACAGTTCCTGGTGAAGAAAGATGTGCAGTTCATTGAAAAGATTCATCAGGTTATAGAAGAGAATCTGGATAATAGTGATTTTAATATAGATACTATAGCATCGACTATCGGGCTGAGCCGCTCGGCTTTCTTTAAGAAGTTAAAGAGCCTGACCGGGTTTGCTCCGGTGGATTTAGTGAAAGAGATTCGTCTGAATAAATCAATAGAGTTGATTAAAAACTCGGATATGAGTATTTCAGAAATAGCTTTTGCCGTAGGCTTCAAGGATTCCGGTTATTTCAGTAAATGTTTTCGTAAGAAATATGATCAGACTCCGAGGGAATATATGAATGAATGGCGTAAAGGTTGATTTCTTGATCTTATAAAGCAGGAGTCCCGTAAACAGATGCAAGCGAGCATTGTGTTTGCGGGATTGTCTTATTTGTTTTCTAAGTTATTTTGTGTTTTTATTAAGATTTAGTGATTACATACTTTTTTGTGATGCGTCTTAATTCTAAACAATAACTAGATTACGATGAATGTGAAAAAAATTATCAGTTTAATCATGCTCCTGTTCATGTTACTGCCTTTGGGAGCACAGAATTCAGAGGGAAAACAACGCTATAAAATAGCTGCGTGTGACTGGATGATGCTAAAGCGTCAGAAGATCGGTTCTTTTCAATTGATGAAGGAACTAGGAGGTGATGGCATAGAAATGGACATGGGAGGCTTGGGAAAACGGGATACTTTTGATAATAAGTTCCACCAGCCCCATTTCTGTAAATTATTTAAAGAAACAGCACAGGAGCAGCATATTGAAGTTCCTTCTGTGGCGATGTCCGGATTCTTTGGACAATCTTTCTTGACTCATCATAATTATAAAGCTTTAGTGCAGGATTGTTTGAATACGATGAAGGTGATGGGGGCCCAAGTAGCTTTCCTTCCATTAGGCGGCATAAAAGAGGACTGGACAGTAGCGGGTGATGCACGTCAGGAGTTGGTAAGCCGTTTGCACGAAGTGGGAGAAATGGCAGTGAAAGATGGAGTAGTGATAGGTATCCGTACTCCTTTGGACGCCGGAGGGGATATAAAACTGTTGAAAGAAATTAATTCGAAAGGTATAAAGATTTATTATAGTTTTCAAAATGCGTTGGAAAATGGACGCGACCTCTGTAAAGAGTTGAAAAAATTGGGAAAGGATCGGATTTGTCAGATACATTGTACGGATACAGACGGGGTTACTCTTCCTTATAATACCCGTCTGGATATGAATGCCGTAAAGCATACCCTTGATAAGATGGGGTGGAGCGGATGGCTGGTCATTGAACGGTCACGGAATAAGGATGAAGTCCGGAATGTAAAGAAAAACTTCGGGACGAATGTCGCTTATCTGAAACAGGTATTTCAACAAGAAAAATAAGATAATATTTTAATTTTAAAAAAGATTCTATGGAGAATGAAAATGCATTTCTTCAGAAGCTGGACAAGATTGGCAACTTGACACAAGTGGTCTGTCTCAGTCTGTTTCTGACAGGAGTTTCTGTTCAGGGAGTATCCGCTGAGACAGGATTCCCTATATCCCAGTCGGTGCAACAGACTAAAACTGTCACCGGACAGGTGGTTGATGAAACTGGTGAACCGGTGATTGGTGCCAGTGTGGTGGTGGAAGGAACTACAAACGGTACCATTACTGATTTTGACGGAAGATTTGCTTTGCAAGTCCCTTCGGGCAAGAAGGTTGTCATTTCATTTGTGGGGTATGTGCCGCAAACGATTGCTCCGAAACAAGGAAAAGACTTTAGAGTGGTGCTGAAGGAAGATTCCAAAATGCTGGACGAAGTGGTTGTAGTCGGTTACGGTACTCAGAAAGCAAAAGATGTGACAGGATCTATCGGGGTTATTACTCCTTCGGAAATTTCAGATTTGCCGGTGTCGAATTTGGGTGCTGCGCTAGCGGGACAGATACCTGGTTTGAGTATCAGTGGTGGTGACAGCCGTCCGGGTGAAGGGGCAACTATGTCTATTCGTCAATCTTTCTCGTATTCTAAAGATGGTGGTAGTACTAATCCGATGGTCATAATCGATGATGTGATTCAGATAGATGCCAACAGCGGTCTTCCGACATTAGAAACTTTCAATGCCCTTGATCCTTCTGAAATTGAAAGTATTTCAGTCCTTCGTGATGCCAGTGCTGCCATTTACGGTTCCCGTGCTTCGCAAGGTGCTATTATTGTAAAGACCAAACGAGGTAAATCAGGAGCTCCCAAAATCAATTATTCAGGTAAATTCGGATTTAATGATGCAGTGGGACATCCTAAAACCTTAAAAGGAGCAGCTTATGGACGTTTTGCCAATTCCTTTAATTTGGCCAATAATAAGATAAGTATGGATCCGGATGGAAACTGGATGAATAAAATTTATAATGAAGCGGAACTGGCCGAGATGGATGGCTTGAATTACAATTGGCTGGATGAAGCCTGGTCCGGCGCTTTTACAATGAACCATTCGGTCAATGTAAGTGGCGGTAGCGAGAAAGCTACTTATTTTGCGGGTGCTTCTTACTATACTCAGGGGGCGAATCTTGGAAAACAGGATTATAATAGATGGAACTTCCGTGCAGGTGTGGATATCAAATTGACTTCCGATTTGAAATTTTCTGCAACCATAGCGGGTAACCAGCAGGAAACCACATCGAGTTTTACCAAAGGTTTAAGCAATTTGAACGGTTATGGGGGAACTAAGCCCGGTGAATCCGGTGATTATTTGGTTCTTGCTCATATGCCGAATTATTTGCCATGGGAGATAACATTGGATGATGGTAATACCTATTATACATCTCCTTTGTTGAATAGTTACTCGAGTGCGGGTAATGCAACATCGGGCAATAAAATGAGTACATGGAATTATTTTGCTATGGAGAATAATGACGGTTCTTATTCCACGAATGATAATTTCAGTTATGATGCCAACTTCTCCGTCACTTATGCCGTTCCGTTTATCAAAGGTCTTTCATTCAAGGGAAGCTATGCGTTGAAGCGTAGTGCCAGTGATAGTGAGCAGGCATTTATGCCATTTACGTTGGCTTATCTGAAAGCAAGCGATGCATTGACACCCGGAAATCGTTTTTATAGCGATCATCCGTCTGTTTCCGATTATCAATTAAAAGAATTTACGGGAAGCACTCGTGTGGTATATTCAGACCAGATGGCTAAAAACGAGCAATTGAACTTCTATGTGAATTATGAAGGAAAGTTTGGCAAGCATAGCATTGCCGCCATGGCTGCAGTGGAAAAAATGCAGGCTTATATGCATTCCAAGCGGATGTTGTTTAATAACCCTGACCCGGATGGTTATTTGGGTACTTCGCCAAGTGCGGGAGCGATGGATACAGGTAATTCTATTACATATAAATACAAACAGGGATCTTTGTCTTATTTAGGTCGTGTAAGCTATAATTATGCCGATAAGTATTTGTTCCAATTCCTATTCCGTAGCGATGCTTCCACTAAATTTGCTCCGGCCAATTATTGGGGCTTCTTCCCGGGCGTTTCCGTGGGGTGGGTAGCTTCGGAAGAAGAATTTATGAAGAAGTTGCTGCCGTCATGGTTTGAATACATGAAAGTACGTTTCTCATGGGGACGTACCGGTAAAGATAATATCAAAGCATGGGGATGGAAGCAACTCTATTCATTGGATCCTAGTAGAGGATATGGATTCGGTTCTAACGGTGGTA
>ENA-UEQE01001528-UEQE01001528.1-human-gut-metagenome-genome-assembly--contig:-NODE-1528-length-18611-cov-10.738049_pt1 | contig 18611 bp, 17 predicted proteins | sample MGYA00242934_ERZ507935 | MGnify/ENA primary metagenome ERZ507935 (study PRJEB26167, sample SAMN06115423) | human gut metagenome | host: Homo sapiens | place: China:Anhui | collected 2015-03-30... | reverse complement strand
AAAACAATCTTTTGTAACTTGAAAAAATAATTAAATAATTTAAATATATTATATATAATTGACGATACAACCTAGGGCACAGCCTTGTTCAAAAACTCTTTTTGCGAGCATCTCCGTATTTTCATTGGATTAAGGCGGAATAAAGAATAGAGGCTTCCTTTTTATTGAGCGCTTCCTCATCAATAATGTGCAAAGCAACAAATGGCGCCACTGACATGCCGTGCCGTACGGAACGGATATGATCGTTACGTATTGCCAAAGGCAGGAAGCCATGCTTTTGCGGGCAGCATTTTAGCCGTATCGCCTGAAATACCCTCTTGTCCGCGAAAAAGAAGTCTTGCTCCGCTTCACAGCACGTTTCTCATTGCCGTCTATGCCGCCGGGAACTACTCTGTGCGTAACCCTCCGAATGGCATGTCTTTTATTTTTGAGAGGAGGGTTGGACAACGCCTTTTTCATCATTCCTTGCAAGGAGTTTCTTATGCCCGCAGCATCTTCACGTTCGCCGCATCTGACGCAGGCGACAAAAGCGTTTGTCGACGCCATCATCGCCGAAAACAACCCTCCCTTGTATACCCTTCCGCCCCAAGCCGCCCGGAGGATTCTGGCGGACGCACAGGCCAAACCGATCAGGAAGCTCGCTATGGACATGCATGACGAAGACTTGCCCGTGGGCCCCACAGGCAAGGTTCCGACGCGGTTCATCCGGCCCGAAGGGGCTGGCGGAAAGCTGCCGATAGTCTTTTATTTCCACGGAGGTGGCTGGATTCTGGGGGACAAGGACACGCATGATCGGCTGGTGCGCGAGCTTTCCAAGGGAGCCAGGGCCGCCGTGGTCTATCCGAACTATACGCCGTCGCCTGAGGCCCAATATCCCGTGCCGCTCGAACAGGCTTATGCCGCCATGCTCCATGTTGTTGAACATGCCGACGCCTACGGCTTGGATCCGGGCCGTATCGCCGTGGCGGGGGACAGCGTGGGCGGCAACATGGCCACGGTGATGGCGCTGCTCGCCAAAGAAAGGAAAGGGCCGGAGATTGCGTTTCAGCTTCTGCTTTATCCGGTAACGGACGCCAACTTTGATACGGAATCGTACCATGATTTTGCCGACGGCCCTTGGCTGACCCGCGAAGCCATGAAGTGGTTCTGGGATGCCTATGCGCCGGATGCGCGCCGCCGCCGCGAGATCACCGCCTGCCCGCTGAGGGCCACGCCGGAACAGCTCGCCGGGCTTCCCCCGGCTATGATCATCACGGCGGAAAACGACGTGCTGCGCGATGAAGGCGAAGCCTACGCCCGCAGGCTGATCGAGGCCGGCGTGCATGTGGCCTGCGTGCGTTACAACAACACGCATCATGATTTCATGATGTTGAACGCCCTTGCAGAGACGGCGCCGACACGCGCTGCCGTGGCTCAGGCCGCCGCCGCGCTCAAGAAGATGCTGCACTGACCCTTTCAACAGTCATATCCCCGGCCGGATCCCGCGTCCGCGGAATGGGGCGCCCGCAGCGGAAATGTTGCAGGCGCCTTTCCGCGTACGCCGTCCTTCTCTGGACAGGCATTCCGTTCATAGCTATTTTAAGGGCGGTTACTGCTTCTTCTTTTCCGGGCACTCTCGGACGGAAGAAAGGTCTGATGAGGAGCCGCTTTTATGGTTGAACAAGACGAACTTTTGGAAATGCTTCCCTGTTCCCACTGCAAAAACGAAAAACCCCGTTTGGTTTCGTGCAGGCCCGAAGGCCGGATAGCGGATTTGTGGCGTGTGGAATGTCCCTGCGAAAAGGCCCCGACCCAGTGGTCGGTGTCCAAGACCGCGGCTGTCCGCCTGTGGAACAGGTATATGACCAATATGAAGGAATAGCTTGCCGTTTTCGGATTACAGCGCCTCGGCAGGCTGATTCGCGGGGAAGGTTCCCCACGAATCCGTACCGGCTGTGCGAGGCTTTTATGGCAAGGCTGTGTCAGCGAAATCAGAGAAAATGGCTGATGTCTTTTTCCTTGAAGTTCCAAGGGAATAACCAACAAAATGCCTCAGCCATGAACTCCACCAAGGGGAGAGCTGGAGAAAAAGGCTGTATGTTCACAGTGCTGTGGAGATGAAACAACCACGTGCCATGACAGAGCCTTTTGCAACTGGTTACCCTCAATTCGGGCGATGCCGCATCTTTCTTCAACCCCCTTCAATCATCGAAAAAATTCAGCATAGCGTGAACACGCCCTAGGCGGAAGGCTGCCCTTCCGCCGCTGCCTCCAGCGCCGCCACGCGGGACTTGAGGGCCTCCAGTTCCGTTTGCAGGGACTGCACCGCGTTGGAAGGCTCCCAGTTGCCGTTGTCGGCGTTCCACACGGGGACGGCCCCCTCCGTGCGGCTCCGGTTGTCCATCAGCGGGAGCAGCTTCCCAAGCCACGCATTGAGGCGCTGCATGTTCGCCGTCACGATGGCGTTCCAGCCTTGCTGCCCATAAGTGATCGTCTCAAGCCCGGTCGGGGTCAAACTCGCCATTGCGTCTTCTCCTTGCTTGTCTTATCGGGCCGCCCCTCAGGAACCGCAGGGCCGGACGGCCCGGAACTCCGGCCACGGGGAACAGGCCGTTGCCTTCTTATCCATTGGAATGCCCGGTTCAGGCCACGTATTCCCCGTCCTGCGCTTCCACGGTGACGGATGCCGCCGGGGAAACATACCCAAGCTGCCGCGCCGTCACGGACAGCGTGAAGCGCCCCGGACGCGTGAGGGTGATGGACGTGCCGTTGACCGCATAGTCCTCGCCCGCCGCCGTAAGGACGAAATCCCCGGAGAACCCGGCGGGCACCGGCTCGTTCCCGTTCTCGGTGCGCGTCCCGGCCCCGCCAAAAGCGACGTCCACCGGGCTCCAGCTTACGGCGACGGAATCCCCCGTGCGCACCGCCCGCAACCCGGCGACGGGCCACGGGACCATCGCCTTTCCGGTCACGGCGAAAGGCAGGCCATCCACCCGATCCGCGCCAAGCACCTCATCTCCCGAAACAGGCCGCAGCTTGACGGCATGGGTGCCTATGGGCAGCCCCTGCACCGTATTTTCCTCTCCCGGATGCCGGAATACCCAGATCGCCGCCCCCGCCGCATGCGTCTGGATGGGCGTATTCATGTACCCCCGCACCACGCCGGAGAGCCGGGTCGTCTCCGGGCCTTCAAACACGACCGTCTGGAACAGCATCAGCTCATCATCGACGAGCGCCATACGCCGCGCCCCGAACAGTTCCGCCCGGCTGACCGGGCCGAAGGACGGATCTTCCTTATAGGGCCGGTACAGCAGCCCCCGCGTGTCGTCCACGGCGAGCGTATCCGCCGGGTACGCCTCGGCAAGCGTCCCGTACTGCGCCCACGGAGCCGAAAGCAGCCCAACGGGGCTGTAGTCGGCGTTCGTGGCGGAACGCTCCACGAGCAGCCCTTCCTCGGAAAGCAGCTCCCGCGCCGCCAGCACGAGAACCGTGGGTTCGGAGCCCGTTTCCGGGTTCCGCGGCAGCTCGAAAAGCCGCGTATGCCGCAGGGGGATCGGCGAGAGATCCGGGGCCGACCACGGCGGGATGCCGGTGACCGGCGGGTATACGGCGGGCGGCTGGGCCATCGGATCGGGCAGGGGTTCCCCCGGAGGCACGAATGTCCCGGACAGCCGTTCCACAACCTGCTTGGCCTGAATCGAGATACGGTTTTCGGACAGGTTCCCGCGCACGACTTCCAGCACGCGCACCCGTACCCCGGAAAGGCCGAAACGCGGGTGCGTGATCTCAAGGATCTGCCCCTGCTCGATGTGGGCATAATCACGCGGCACGTCGAACGAAAACGAGGCCGCCGGGTAGGACTCCACGTCCCGCAGTTCCTCAATGCGCCGCTGCGCCGCGCTGCGGTCGGTAAAGGCGGTCAGATCCACGCTCTTCTTGCGCCGCAGCCCAAGGAGCTGGATGGAAGCCGCGTTGTTGGCGGTCACGGCGCGCTCGGAATAGTCCTGCGCCGCGTCGGTGAACTTGCCGGAAAGATCGTTCCATGTCGTATCCCACGCCGCCCGCTTGAAGGAGAAGGAGCCTTCCAGAAAATCGCCTTCGCCGAGCACCGCCGAGGGCGCCGCGTCAGGATCGGGGGCCCGCAGGGACAGCGTCCCGTCGGCCCGCTCGACGAGCCAGCCGCCCACGAACCCAAGCACCTGCATGATGTGCTCGCGTACGGGTTTCTGGCGCGAGAACACGATGTTCAGGCCATAGCCCTTCTGCGCCCAGAACGACGCGGCGGCGGAAAAGCTCGGCTTGTCGATGGAAGGCCACGAGGCCCCGGCGTCAAGGAGCAGTTGGAGGATGATCGCCGCCGGGTTCACGCCGTTGGACAGGATGGCGTGCTCCAGCGGGATATCCCCGCAGAACCGCACCACGTAATGCAGCGTCGGCATCATGGACACGTTGAAGCCCAGATAGAACTGCCGAAGCCAGACATGGGCCACTCCGGGGAGGCGGCTGGCGTACGGCCCGGCCTGCGCGGGATAAAACGCGCCCGTGCCGTCGTTCCAGACCTGCTCGGCGCACGGGATGGCCCCGCCCTGTTCCGTGAGCAGCCGATCATCCTGATAGACGCCGACAAGTTCCAGCGGCCCCATGCCGATGCCCTGCCACACGTCCATGCGGTAGTGGTAGCCTTGCAGCACCTTCTGCTTTTTCTTTTTGCCGCCCTTGCCGCCCACGGCGGTTTCCTCATACTCCGGCTCGCTGGAAAGATTGCCGTAGTACAGCAGGTTTCCCGGCAGCCTGACCGTGCCGAACACGCGGGGGATGACCGTCCCTTCCTCAGCCGTGGTCAGGCGGAAGGCGTCGAGGTTGGCCGGGGCCATGTCCGCCCCCTTCATGGAGCGCGGCCCCTTGGCGAACAGCGCCGTCGCCACGGTCGCCCCGATGGTCACGGCAGCGATGGCAAGCCCTACGCCCATGCGCCCGCCCCCGTTTCAGCGGCGACGATGCGGAAATGCCGGGTCATGCGCCGCAGCCACCAGTTTCCGAGCGGCGTAAACGACACGCCCCTGCCGTTGATGGCGTGCAGCATCTGGAACCCGCCGCCGCTACAGGGCCAGGCCAGCCCGCAATGGTTGGTCACGCGGCGCTCCGTGGTGGAAAACGCCAGCCAGTCGCCCCGCAGGAGCGGCGCATCCACAGGCAGGGAAGCCATCCCCAGCCCCGGACGCAAACAGTCGCGCATGTGCCTGTGGCTGGCCTCCAGCACGTATTCGTCCCGCGTATGCTCGTGCCAGTCGCGGGGGTAATAGCCGTACACCAGACGGGTCAGCAGCCCGGCATCCAACAGCGCCTGCCCGACGAACAGCGTGCAGTCCGCGCCGCGCCCCTTGCACCGCTGCAAATGCCTGTAGGGTGTCCCGATCCATGACTCCGCCTCAGCGCGGAAGGCTTCCCACGCGGCCTCGTTGCCGAAATAGTCCATAACGATCCTCCCTCTGGAAACGGAAAAGAAGCGCCTTCCCCTGAAGGCCCCCTTCGGCTTCCTATTTGAATCCCCAAACGGCGGGGTTCCGGCTTGGGATGGAGGCGCAGCCGCCGAACCGGGCGGAATTGCCGAAGCGATCCCGGCAGGTGGCGGGCGAGCCGTCGCATCCGGGGTATGCCGTCACGGTTCCGCCGCTGCCCACACGGGAATCGAAGGGCAGCTGAAGCGTGATCGTGTCCCCGACATGCGCGACGATGAACCGGAAATCCCCTCCCGCCGCCGCGTACCCGCGCGTGAAATACCCATCAGGATACGCGGCGAAGGACGGCGATGTCAGCAGATGCCCGTCCACGGACACGGACGCCGCCACGCCCCATGACTGCGCCGCCAGCCCGCACCCGGAATCGAACAGCACGAACTGGCACTGCCCCGAATAGATCATGCGGGGCAGCATGGCATCGAGGATGCAGCTTGACGAAAGGCAGTTGACCGAAACCTGCGCGGCGTCCGCGCCGGGGATCACCTCCAGCACCACGCCGCCGAAAACCTGCACCGTGCCCCCGCCCTCAGGTTCGTGCTCATAAATGTTCACCCGCGTCGGCAGGATGGGCAGCGAAGCCAGATACCGGGTGAGCAGCGTATCCATGCACGCCGTCAGCGTCACCGTGGCGGCTTTGCCGTCCACGCTGCCCCGCAGTTCGCCGCGCTCGATGGCGGCGGGCGTCCATTCCGCCCCACGCCACAGGACGGGTTCCCGCGAGGTCGTGAGCGTATGCACGGCGTCGGCTATGATTTCATAAAGTTCTACAATCTGAGGCAATTCTGTACGCATCAGCTTTCCTCCGGCAGGGTGTGGAACGACAGCTCGCACCGGGAAACCCCGGCGGATTCGTGCCGGACGGTTACGCAGTCCGTATCCAAACGGGCGTAATACTCCCGCCCCACCCGTGAAGACGGGGGGACGGCCACGCCGGGCTCGGAATCGAGGTGCAGCGCCAGTTCGCCCACGCCCGCATCTTCCACGGCCACAAGGCGGCGGTTCAGGACATCCCCGCCCGGCAAGGCGATCCACAGCCGCTGGTTGGGGATGAAGCCGTCCTTTGCGCCGTTGTCCAACACGTACAGGATCGCCTTGTCCGCCGCGGCCCCGCGGGTCAGGGTGAAGTATTGACGCGGATCGCGCACCAATAACGCTTTCCAACGCCCCCGCAGGGCTGTGGCCCGATCCAGCAGGTCGGCGAGTTCCGGCTCCCGCAACAGGTACTTCTGGCGGTGCGTCGACGGGGCCACATCCCTCCGGACGCCCAGCTCCATCACGCCGCCGCGCACGGTACGCAGCGTACGCAGCAGGGACGATGTGCCGCCGACGCCGTCGCCCGACCAGTCGGGACGGTGCGGCCAGAGCCATGCGCCGGACTCGGACGGGACGCGGGGCAACGCCCCCAGCGCCGGCTGCGAGCCCGCCAGTTCGCGGAATTCCACCGACCACGTTTCCATCCCGTCGGAAACCACGGCAGGCTCCGCGCTCGTCAGGATGCCCGTGAACAGCGGAACCAGCCGCGTGGCGCCCTCCGCGAACACATCGGGAACCGGCGCAGCCACGGAGAGCGTCCGGCCCGCCGGATCTTTTGAAAGCAGGGAACAGGCCATAAACGTACCGCTCCGGCGTTCGTGCAGCATGATCAAATCGCACAGCCGCGTCAGGTTCCAGCAGTCCCCGAAATCCCTGCCGGGCGTGAGCACCTGCCGGGCGGCGTCGATGTCCGCCACATCCAGCGCCTCCTGCCACAAGGGGACGCCGAACACGCGGTCTTTCCCGTACTGGACAAGGTGGTGGAGCCGCTGCCCGTTCACGCCGTCGCCCCAGATCGTGGCCCGGAGCGTCCGCAGGGGGCGCTTCGCCAGCGGGCGGCGCTGTTCGTCGCCGTTTTCCCCCCGCGTCAGCACGGTGTCGAACGCGTAATCGATCTCCAGCCCGTCCGACCAATCGGGCCAGAACGGAAACAGAAGCAGGCGCGACGCCGTGATCGTCAGGCTCCGTTCCCCGATGTCGGTAACGAACGTATACGTCGTATCCTGCTGCGCCGGGCCGGAAGGCAGCACGGTGAGAAGGCCCTTGAGCGCGCCGGTGGGCGGCAGCACCCCCGGACGGAAGCCGGAAAGGGCCGTGCCCGCAGGCGATGCGCTGTTGACGCCGACAAGCCGCACGGGGGCGAACGTCGCGTTCCAGAGCACCACATCAAGCGTTTTTATCCCCGAAAGCAGCCCCAGATGGGCTTCCGTGGGATACAGATGGATCTGCCCGTAAATGAGATCCGCAACGCTCTCGGCCATGCGGCGTTCCGAGGGCCGGGGCAGCGGCGTGGCCTCGTGCCGCACCATGCCCCCCCGGTGCGGGGCGTCGCCCGCCCATGCGCCCGACATTCCGGGGACGTTGTAGGAGCACTCCGGGACGCCGCCCGCGCGCGGCCACAGCACCTCTGAAATCATGCTTCCACCTCAACGGCGAGGCCGATGGCGTCCGAGTCCGAGATGTCGGGCAGCACCATGAACACCCGGCCCCCGATGCTGATGCGATCCTTGGGCTTGAGCCCTTGCAGGCTGACCGCCCAATACGGCAGCTCGCCCGCGATGCGCACGTCCTCGCCGTTGCAGACGTACAGCAACGGCTTGATCAGCATGTGCCGGAGCGTCCCGCTGTTCTGGAGGAGCGCCGCGTTGTACTGGGGAACCGATGCGCAGACCGCGCCCTTGTGCGTAGGGGTTATGGTTTTCCCCCCTGCGTTGACGGCCCCGGCAAGGCTGTAGTCGGTGTTCACCTTCCCGATGACGCTGCGCACGGTGACGCTGGTGCGAACCACACTGGGCGCAGGCGTGCCCGCCGTATAGCCGTAGGTGCCTTCCGGCGGGAATCTTTCGACATTGGCCCCCTTCCAGAGCAGCCCCACATTGCCGTAGTTGTTGTTGCAAAAATAATACTCGTTGCCGACGTCCCTCTGGGCCGCATACAGCGCGGAAAGCATGAGCCCCATTGCGCTGTTCGCGCTCCACGCCGACCACAACACCATGTTGAGCTCCGTTTCATCCGCCCCGCCGTCCGCCGCCCCGAACATCAGAGGCACCCAGCCCGAATACGGCGTATCGGCCCCGTCGGAAAACGTGTAGGCCACCCGCATCGCCGTCATAATGAACGTCGGGCAGACCAGCACGATCTGCTCGGCGACCGGCGGCAAAATCCACCAGCCCGTGGACGTGATGCTGTATTTCCCCGGAGATCTGAGCCAGACGGGTTTTCCGGTCGCCCGCGAGCAATAGCCGTGCGCCAGCCTTTCGGTGAACCGGCCCGGCTGCGCGTCCCATGCCGCGGAAGCGTCGAATCCCGTGTTGCCGTGTACGGCCAGCAGGAAGCGCTCCGCGTTGTCGTGCGCCTGCACAAGCCGCAGCGAAAAATAGAGCTGCCGGTTCCCGCCGCCCGTACTGTGCAGGTAGAGTTCGCCTTCGGCATCCACGGCGTTTTTGTCCACCGTCCATCCCCCGGCCTGCGCCGCCCCGGCGATGTTGGCGAGCACGCCTTTCTCCGTCCCTACGTTCGTGTAGCTGAAAACCTTGCATGGCTGCGCCATCATTCGTCTCCTATGGCCATAAAGCTATGCCACTCCACCCGGTTGACGTCGGGGAAGAGGGTGTAGCCGTCCACGTCGCTTTCAACGCCGGCCAGCGCGTCGGGGGCCCAGCGCACCCCGTACATCTCGCCTATGGCCGACGCCCCGGCATAGCCGCCCGTATCCTCAAGCTGGATGACGTACATGGGCAGGAGCAGGCGCGGCGTCCCTTCCGGGAACACGATCCCCGCCCCCTGCGTGTCCATCTTCATGTCCGTCTCATAGCCGCTCGACAAACCCAGCAGGCTGGCCGTGGGGCAAATGGCGAAATGCGAAGTCCATACGCCGTCCGGCCTGCAAATCTGATGGCAGGCGTGATAAGAGGAAAAGCTCCCTCCCAGGGGGAACGTGCCCCGCCGCACGAAAGCCAGATTCCGCCTGTGCTGATCCGCGTCGCGCGAACCCGTGCTTGCGGCGTCGTCGTGCCATGTCGTGTACTGCCACAGGCTCGTGTAGCCGTCCGTCAGGCAGGCCAGGGGCCACGGGTTCTCGCCCGGCAGCGAAAAACGCCGGAGCTGCCCCAAATAGGCGTTGGCATACATCCCGTTGCACTCGGCAACGATGGCGACGCGCGCCTTGTTGCTCCAGATCCAGACGTTCATGGCGGCATTCCAGCAAGGCAGGAAGGCATGCGTCCCGCCCTGCCCCGTCCCGTTGCCGTAGGCCGTATCCAGAAACCCCGTTCCGCCCGGCGCGCCGTCGAAGGCCTTGTAGACCTTGCAGACCAGCCCGCCCTTCACGCCGTCGGCGTACGTCGCGGCATAAAGCCCCACGTACACCTCTTCCGAACCCGCCAGCCCGGTATTGCGGAAGACCGCCGCCGGGCCCCATTCCAGCGAATCCCGGCGCGCCGCCGTCCAGTCGCGGCCCGGCGTGCCCGGCTCGCCCGTGATGAAGTCCGTCACTTTGGCCAACAGATCCGCATGGCTGGCCGCCGTCATCTTGCCGCTGAATGCCATTCTTTCCTCCTCAGGCGCACGGCCCGCGCAGGGCGTCAGGGGGCAATCCCTTCCTCGCCCAAAATATTGATGAGCACGCGCCGCCCCCGCGTTGAAGCCAGCGCCCGATCGAATTCACGCTGAAAATCCATGACGTTGATCACGGTCAGCCCCTCGTTGCCGGACACCCTGCCGCCCTCCGTCAGGGAGGCGCTCCCGATCTCGCCGCCGAGGGCATAGGCCGTGCGCTTGCCCCCCGATGCCGGGAGGCGCGGCGACGCGAACGGCTCCAGCAGTTCGCGGGGGACGCTCCGACGCCGCAGCGCCTCCAAAGCCGATACCCCGTAATGGCGCACCGTGGGCCTGTCGAGCATGTATTCGCCGGGCGTGGCGCGGATCAGCACGTTGTCCGCCCGCTCGCCTTTATCCTGCCCGCCGATGAGCCCGCCGAACGCGAACCCCTTGGGCTGGGTACCCTTGATGGCGGCAACGCGGGCCATGCCCGCGGCGACGGCGGTGGCGGCCATGATTGCGCCCACCACCGGGCCGCCCCACTCCATCCCCTGCGCATACGCGGCCTGAGCGGCCTTGTAGGTGCTGATGGTGGCCTCGGCGATGGCCAGAGCCTGATACAGCTGGTACACGCCCTTGCTCTGGGCAAGGCCGGACTCATAGGCCTGCTTCATGGCGTCCGCCATGCCGCCGGCCAGCGACAACGCCCCTTCAAGCCGCTGGGCGTCGATCGCCTTCTCGCGCTCCGCCTGCTCAGCCTTGATGGACACTTCCCGATCCGCCTGCGCCCGCCGCTCCTCAGCCCAGCTCCGCCCATGCGCCGCAAAAGCTTCCAGCTCGGCCTGATACGCGTCCTTCCGGGCTTCCAGCTCCTGCGCCATCCGCTCGGCCTGTTCCGAAGCGTTTTCCCGCTCCATGTCAGCGGTTTCTCCCGCCTGACGCCGCCGCTCGGCGTAGTACTCCGCCATCGCCTTGCCGCTGTCCCGGAATGCCGCATCCAGCTCCCGAAGCGCCCCCCTGGACAGCCCTTCCATCCGCTCGGCGGCCCCTTCCGCCAGCTTCCCCAGATCCAGCCCGGAAACGGCCTGCCCCGAAGCCTTGTTCAGCGCGGAGACATCAGCCCGGAGCAAGGCCACCAGTTCCCGCACATTCGAGAGTGCCCGGCCCATATCCTTCAACCCTGCGGAAACCGAATCCTTGAGGCTGAGTTCCAGCGTATAGCCGCCATGTCCCATGTCCCGCTCCTATGCTTCCAGAAAGGCTTTGAACTGCCGCCCGTCCGCGTGCAGCGCCACGCGCAGGGCAAGGGCGGCGTCCTTCATGCGTTCGTCCCGGCGCTGCGCCTCGGCCTCAAGCGCCGCGGCGAACGCGCTCCAGCCGTACTCAAACACGTCCCTGTGCCCGGCCCCCGCCAGCCGCATCACCGCGCGGAGGAGTTCCCGTTCAGGGCCGCCTCCATCAGATCGCCGCGCAACTGAGCCCGGAACGCCTCCAGTACCCTGCCGAAGCCCAGCGCCCCGGCTATCCTGAAAAAAGCCGCGTTGACCTCCTTGACCTGCTCCCACAGCAGTTCAAGCTCGCCGGGCGTCATGTCCATGAGGTCATTGGTGGTGAGGTTGGACATCCTCGGCAGCAGCCGCTCCAGATCATGCACCAGCGGGCCCTTGCCGAACTGCTCGCACATATCCAGCACTTCGCGCACCGTCAGTTCCTGAAGGCGCACGTTCAGGGTGCCCTTGTCGTTTTCCATCGTGAATTCGGTTGATTTTCGCATTGGGTATCCTTGTCGGGAAAAAATGATGCGGGGGAGGGAAACCTTTCTGAAGAAAGGTTCTCCCTCCCCCGCGCCCCCTCCCTTCCCAAGACTTTCGGCTGGTGGGGAGGCGGCGCGGAGTAAGTCCCTGCCGCTTGGAGGTGAAGTGAAAAAAAGGAAGGCCGTTCTTCAGGGAAGGTTTCCCTTATTTTCACAATAGATTTTATGGTTATCCGAGATAGCGCACCCGGAAGAACGGGCTTTCGGGATGGTTCAGATCATCGGCGAGCACTTCGCCGGTCATGGGGATGGAGGCCAGTTCCTCGCTGATGAGGCCGACCTCGCCGCTGAGCGAAAGGGTCACCTTCCAGCACTGCACGACAAGCCCCGGCCCCTGATCGGGCTGGCCCACGAACAGCAGTTCGCCGGTGACGTCGCTGGCGGTCAGCGCATCAATAAGCTGTTCGTCGGAAGACTCGCAATCCGCGGTCAGGAAAACCGTGTCGGCGGAGCAGGACTCGCGGACGCGCAGCAGCCCGGTGCGGGCATTAAGATCGTAATCGACGCCCTGACGGTAGCGGACGGTCGGCTCATCGGCCTTATCCGTGAGCACCACGTCGGCGACGCGGGCGATGCCCTGCAGCGTGGCTTTGATTGCAGAGGCGGCGATCTCCTCGCCGGGCACAAAAGCCCCCTGCACGTTCACGCACTCCAAAGCCCCGTCCTTCGCATAGGCGACGGTCGCCGTGGCGCTGGACGTCGAGCCCACCACGGAGGAGCCGGGCGCGAACGTCCCCCCGGTCACCTTGCCGTGCTCCAAGCGCGTGAAGCCGAGCCTTTCCTTGCCCACGAACGTATACAGGCCCTTATTGGCGTTGATCGCCTGCCCGGATACCGTTGCGGCGGCCTGCATCTGCTTCGCCACCGCCGCGCCCTTGAAGGCCCGAAGGATGTTCCCGGTGGTGAATTCCTCCAGCGTGAAGGCCACGGCCGCCCCCTTCTGGGTGACGAGCTGGAGATCCTTGGCCTTCGTGCCGCTCATCGAGCTGAAATGCTCCAGCTTTTCTTCGGTCAGGCTGATGGTGAAGGCCGGGGCGTTGCCGAGATGGTCGTACCCCTCGCTCCCCACGGCGCGGAAAAACAGCTCGCCCTTGCCGTACAGGTAATTCCTTGTCTGCGGACTTGCAGCCATATCCAATCCTTACAGTGCAATATTGTGTATGGTCGAAACGGTCATGCGGTAGACGCTGGCCCCATCCAGAACGAACCCCCGGATAGAGGACGGCAGGCACGGCCCCATGCCCGGAAGGGGCGGCACGCCGAGGAGCCGCTCCCGCGCCGCGGCAAGCAGCGCATAGGTTCCAGGGTGCCCCGGTTCCGGCTTTTGGCCGCTTGCTTCCGAGCGGTAACTTTTATCCATGACGTAAACCTCGAACTCCATGCGCTCCTCAAGGCGGCGGCCCGAAGGCGTGAACGCGGGAGAACCCGCGTACAGAACCAGCACCGCCGGGAACCCGCGCCGCAACCGGGCCCATGTGTCCTTGCCCGGCTGCCCCTGAAACGCCGCTACGGTCTTCGCGCCCGGCGTTTCCTTAAGCGGTTCCAGCAATCCGAGGATCGCATCCTCAACCTCCATCGGCGTGCGGCTCACGGCGTTACCCCATCCCACGGGCGGGTGCCCGGTTCGAGCAGCACGGCCCCCGGCGTTTCCGTTCCCGCAGGGGGCAGGCCGGGAATGCCCGCCTTGCCGTCCGCAACGTCGCGCAGCCAGTTGAGCGCCTTGACGTAACGCTCGCGGATGGGATCGGTGTCGCGGATGTCGCCCCCCGTGAGCCGGTACCGGGCGATGTCCCCGGTGACCGAAACCACCACGGGCGGGATCGGCTCAGAGCCCGAAAGCGGCGTCGCATAGCGATCCGCAAGATAGCTGTCCACTTCCGAAGATGCCCGCTCCAGCGCGTCGGAAATGACCGTTTCGTCGAGTTCGCCCGTGCCCCGCCTGTCCGAAAGCGTGCGGATTTCGTCCGCCCCGAACAGGCTCACAAGCTGATCAAGCGTGGCGTATGCCATACAGAAATGCCTCCGGCGGCGATCCGCCCATTTTCGTTCGGCTGAGGCGGGCCCCTCCGCCCCTGCTCCGGCTGAAGCCGTGCGGGGGAGCCCAGGGAAGGGCGCGTTCACAAGAAAAGCCCTCCCCATGCCTTCATTCCGTTAAATCAGCCAATGGCTGACCAGCAGCGTCGCGGCGCGGTACCAGATGTTGCTGCCGCCGTCGGGGTCCTGCTCGGCGGAAACGATACGGCGGGCGGCGGACTGGAGGGACGGGGGCACGACCAGCATCGTCCCGGCCTCACCGCCGAAACCGAGGCCGAGGGGACGCCCGCCGTCGGCGCGGAAGCCCTGCATGGTTTCAAGGGCGGCGGCGAAATTGGCGGCGTTCAGCTCCTGCGTGCTGCACACGGCCTGCTGCCAGAAGCCGTACCCGCCGTTGCAACGGTAACGGATGCCGTAGGGGATCTTGTCCTTCATGAAGACATAGTCGTTGTCCGGGTTGGTGATGACCTGCAATTCCGGGGCGGTGCGTTCCTGAAAGATGAACGGGCGCAGCGGGCGGGAGACATCCAGCACGAACCACGGCGTCCCGTCGGTGACCGTTTCGCCCACGGCGGCGGGGCGCAGCCAGTTGGAGACGCTTTCAGCGTCGCCGGAACCGTCCGCGTTCGGGTACACGGGATGATCCGCGGCAAAGAACGCCTTGCCGTCATAGCATATGCCGGACGTGCCGTTCTTGAGCAGGCCGAACACGATCTCGTCGGGATGCGTCCCGGCGGCATAGCCCATTTCGCGGAACAGCGGGGCATACACGCCGATGTCGTCATCCTCCACAGCCGTGCGGGGGATGTCCACGGTGGCCTCGTAGAGGTTGTTCATCACCGAATAGCCGTGCTCCTTGATGTTCTTGAAGGAGCGGTCGCCGGACCATTCGCGGAGTTTGGGGAACTGTCCGATCCAGCCATAGGTGTTGCCCGCCGAACTGCTCGGCACACGGGTGGACAGCTTGTCCCACTGGGACGGCGCGGACGAAAGCGCATCCTGAAATTCACGCTGGAAGCCCACACGCAGGGCCGACACAAGGGAACTCGTCACTACTGCCATTTGATATATCCTCATGATGAAGAACGGTTCTGAGGAGGGAAAAAGGGCCTCTTCCGAAGGAAAACGCCGTTTTCTCTCCCCCTGATCCCCTCCTCTCCCCAAAAGCCTTCGCTGATGGAAAGATGATGCGGAAGGAACCCCTGCCTTTACATTTCCAAACCGGGGGACAGGCGCGAAAGAAACGGCTTTCCAAGCCGCCCGTACCGACGCCGACCCTTACGAAAGTCTTGGGAGGAGGAGGGGTGGGGTCTGGGGAGGGGAGGAGGAAGCCTTTCTCCAGAAAGGTTCCTCCTCCCCTCCCCAGTCTTCCCTCCCCAACTCCCCCTACCCGCGTACGGCGAGATACTCCGCCTCGCTCAGACCGAGCTGGCTGCAAACAAAACGCTCCTCATCGGAAAGCGGGGACGCGGCGGGAGCCGACAGCACTGGGCGGCTGCCCGTGCTCTGGAACGACGAGAGCGCGGCAATGGGCGAAACGGCGGCAAGATAGGTTTCCAGCGCCTCCGGATCCCGGCGTCCCAGCGCAGCGGCCCAGCCGACAAGCCCACGGCTCAAGCGCCCGTCGGCCACGGCCTCCTCAATATTCCGGGCCATGTGATCGCCCTGCGTGACGCTGAGCGCCACCGAAAGCTGTTCGCGCAGGGCTGTGTTGGCGCGCACCAGCGAGGTCAGGGCCGCCTGAGGATGGCAAGCCTGCAAAAAGTCGAACAGCGTGGGCCGGGCGCTGCCGGGCAGCGGATCTGCCTGATGGGGAAAAGGCGGCTGTCCGGGCACGGCGGACGGCTCGGACACGGCGGGATTCGCGGGCGCAAGCAGGGATTCGAGCTTGTCCAGTTCCGCCTGCAAGGTCTCCTCGGCGGCGTCTTCAGGCAGGCCGAGGAGCTGTTTCAGCCGATTGAGCGCATTCATGGCTGTCTCCGGTTGAGGGTTGTCGGATGGGGGAAAATCCTCAGCCGCGGCGACGGCGCCGAGCCCGTCAAGCGCGGGGACATTGGTCAGGGCCGCGCCTTTCAGTTCCAGCACGTCGCCGTTTTGGGGGTTGAAGGAGAACACCGGGGAAATGAAACGGTATTCATCCTGTCCGATGAAAGCCTTGGCGCCTTCCGTCCACCGGATCGACGCGAACAGCCCCTGCCCCGGCTCGTACCGGAGCGACTCGATCCAGCCTGCGGCCGGGGCGGGCTGCCCGTTGTGGCGGGCATTGAGGCTCTGGTGCTCATAGTCGATGACCAGAGGCGTCTCACGCCGCCGCCATTGGCCGAGCACACGTTCCGCGCCCGAAGGGGAGAGGTTCCATGCGTTGAGGTTTCCTCCCGTGAGCGTGCCGGGCCTGCCGTCGCGCGCGGCGAACGCGCCGTCGGGCAGAAGCCGGATCTCCGGGAAAGGCCGGCGGAGCGAATCCGCCACCGCGGACAATAAAAGGGGATGTAGGGGTGATTGCTTCATGGGCTGCACCCTACGCGGCATTGCGGCGCAAGAAAGGTTGAACGATGTCAGCGGGTGGAAAAACAAAGAACGGAAAGGATCAGGCATGGAACAGACTGACCCTAAAGGAAAAAGCGGCAAAAGGGCGGCGAGGGGGCACCCTGCGGCACACCGTAGAAGGAAGAGGCGGCAATTTGGTGAAAAACAAAGCTTCTGTGATAAAAACAATCGAAATCGTAAAAAATTTTCCTCACAAACGCCGAAAAGCCTTGTAAGCGAAAACCGACGGATCTATGATTGGTCAACTAAACAATTTTCGGGGTGGAGCATGAAAAAAGTCCTGACGACCTGCGGCTATTGCGGATGCGGGTGCAACCTGTATCTGACCGTGGAGGGCGGGCGCATCACCGGCGTCCTGCCCAAGCCGGATCATCCCGTCAGCCAAGGCATGTTATGCTCCAAGGGGTGGCAGGGGCACGGCTTCGCGCGCCATCCCGACCGTCTGGATCAGCCCCTGCTCCGTCAGGAAGACGGCACGCTGAAAGGCGTTTCGTGGAGCGAAGCCTACCGCGCCATTGCGGAACACCTGCGCGCGGTGATCCGCGCACACGGCCCGGACAAGTTCGCCATGCTCGCCTCGGCGCGCTGCACCAACGAAGAGAACTACCTTGCCGCCAAACTGACCCGCGCCGTGATCGGTTCCCCGAACATCGATCACTGCGCGCGCCTCTGACACAGCCCCACCGTAGCCGGTCTGGCTACAGCATTCGGCTCAGGGGCGGCCACCAACGGCCTTGAGGAAATCCGCTTCGCCGACACCATCCTTGTGATCGGCTCCAACACGTCGGCGCAGCACCCGCTGGCCTACGCCCGCATCACGGCGGCAAAGAAACGCGGGGCAAAGCTCATTACCGTGGACCCTCGGCGCACGCCCGTGGCGGCGCTGTCGGACATCCACCTCGCCATCCGTCCGGGCAGCAACCTCGCGCTCGTCAACGCGCTGATGCACGTCATCCTGTTTGAAGAGAAAGCGCAGGACGACGCCTTCATCGACGGGCGCACGGAGCATTTCGACGCCCTGCGCGCCTCGTTGGAGGGCTGCACCCCGGAATGGGCCGCGCCGCTCACCGGCCTCCAGCCCGAAGCCATCCGGGAAACGGCCCGGCTGTACGCCAAGGGCCCCAATTCCATCATCCTCTACTGCATGGGCGTCACCCAGCAGGCAACGGGAACCAGAACCTGCGGCGCGCTGGCGAACCTCGTCATGCTCTGCGGCATGATCGGGCGGCCTTCCACCGGGCTCATCCCCCTGCGCGGGCAAAACAACGTGCAGGGCTCCTGCGATATGGGCGCGCTCCCCGAAACCCTGCCCGGCTACGTCAAGGCGGATTCCGAACTGGGGCGCCAGCGTTTCGCCCGGCTCTGGGGGCCGTTCGCCGACGAGCAGGGCAAGAAGCTCACCGAAATTATGGACGGAATGCGCGACGGGAGCATCCGGGCGACCTACATCATGGGCGAGAACCCCATGCAGTCCGATCCTGACGCGGCGAAAGTCGAATCGGGGCTGCGGAACCTCGATTTCCTCATCGTGCAGGACATTTTCATGACGCCCACGGCGCGGCTTGCCGACGTGGTCCTGCCCGCGGCCAGCTATCTCGAAAAACAGGGGACGTTCACCAACACCGAACGCCGGGTACAGCTCATCAACGAAGTCCTGCCCCCCCTGCCCGGCACCCGCCCCGACTGGCGCATCCTGTGCGACGTGATCAACGCGCTCGGCGGGCGGGCGGACTACGACTCGCCCCGCGAGATCTTCAATGAGATCCGTCAGGTGGTTCCGAGTTACGCGGGCATGGACTATACCCGCCTTGCCGAGGAACAGGGGCTGTGCTGGCCCTGCCCGACCCCGGATCATCCGGGCACGCCCTATCTGCACGCCGCATCCTTCACGCGGGGGCGCGGGCTGTTCACGGTCAACGACGTGCCCGACGATCTCGGCTGCGCCACGGATGAAAGCTATCCGTTCACGCTGCTCACCGGGCGCGTTTCGCACCACTACCACACCGGCACGATGACCCGGCGCTCATGGGCGCTGGATCGCGAGTATCCCGAGGCTTTTCTTGACATGCACCCGTCCGGTATTGATGGCGGCCCTGACCACGGTGTTCGGACTTTCCTTTGCCACCCTTCTGACACTGTTTGTCACT
>ENA-UEQE01001522-UEQE01001522.1-human-gut-metagenome-genome-assembly--contig:-NODE-1522-length-18633-cov-36.990461_pt1 | contig 18633 bp, 11 predicted proteins | sample MGYA00242934_ERZ507935 | MGnify/ENA primary metagenome ERZ507935 (study PRJEB26167, sample SAMN06115423) | human gut metagenome | host: Homo sapiens | place: China:Anhui | collected 2015-03-30... | reverse complement strand
CAAGACGTCATGGGCGTGGACCTCGACGGTGACTACCCTCGAGCAGCTCAAAAGCGCCATGAGTGAGCTCTCTTACAACAATACCATCGAAATCGTTGTAAGCGGTACCATCGAAATCAGCGAAACTCTGAACATCAGACCCACCCGCACCACCAACGGCAGCATGGCTTGGTATGAGTATTACAACCAGCGTGTGGTCATCAGCGGCGCCGATGCCAATAGCAAGCTGGTGCGTGCCGAGGGCTTCAAGGGCAGCCTGTTCAATCTGACGGGTGAGCAGGGGTATAGCGGCGCAGGCGGCTCGGATCATCCCGCCTATGCCGCCCTGACCCTGAAGGACATCACCGTGGACGGCGGCGGCGACAAGACGGCTGCCACAAATCCTGCCATCTACGTGAGCCGGTACGGCACGCTGACGCTGGATGACGGCGCCGTGCTCCGCAACTGCAAGAGCCAGTATTACGCCGGCGGCGCTGTGGGCCTGTTTGCCGGCACGTCGGAATTTGTCATGAACGGCACCGCCCGCATGGAGGATAACGAGGCCGATTACGGCGGCGGTGTGTATGTGGCGAATATACTGGCTGCCTTCACCATGAATGGCGGCACCATCGCCAATAACACCGCAACGAAGTACGGCGGCGGCGTATATTGCGAGGCCAACAAGCAGTATGGCTCCGAAGACACCGCCAAGATCAACCTCAACGGCGGCGCTATTACCGGCAACACCGCCGGAATCGCCGGCGGCGGTGTGTACTTCGGTGGTATGACCACCTGCAAGGTAGCCGGTACAGTGAATATCACCGGCAATACGCAGGGGGACGACAAGGCCGCCAGCAATCTGCACGTGGCTGCCTCGGCGGAGGATCAGGCCGTCCTTGCAGGCAATGTTTCCTCCGACTCCCGCATCGGCCTCAACGCCGATCTGATCCCCGCCTATCGCATCGTGCGGGGCTCCTCCGATACCAATGTGTTTACCAGTGACCGCGCCAACTGCGCCGTCACGAAGAACGGGTCCGTCAGCTTCAATCTGGACCTGCTGGCCAATGAGGAGCACACTCACTGCGTGTGCCTGCAGAACCAGAACTATGGCCCCTACCACGACCACGATAAGAACACCAAGTGGGTCGGCATCAGCAGCCTGAAGTCCGTCAAGAGCTACGGCTGCTACTATCTGCTCAATGATGTAACCACCACCGATGAGGGGTGGGGCAGCAACCTGGATGATGTGCGGATCTGCCTCAACGGGCATAATATCATTCTGGAAAACGGGTATTATCGCCCATACATTCATGTGACGAACTATCATACCCTGACCATCACCGACTGCGCCGGGGAGGCCGGTCAGATCACCTGCAAGGACACGGCGGATCCCAAGGGTGCCTGCATCGTAGAGATCGACGCCGGCTGCAAATTTAATATGTTCGGCGGCGAGATCACCGGCTTGGACAGCTCCGAAAACAGCGCCCCTTACCCCGCCGCTGTGTTCAACAGGGGTACCTTTAACCTCTGCGGCGGCAAGATCACCGGCAATAAGTCCCATGCCGTGTATAATGAGAACGCCACGATGAATCTGTATGGCGGCGAGATCAGCGGCAATGATACCACCTACACCGATGCTTCCGCCGGTGCTGCCGTTGTCCTGGTTTCCGGCTCCACCCTGAATATGAGCGGCGGCACCATCAAGAATAACATCTCCAACACCCTCGGCGGCGGTGTATACGTCAAGGGCATCCAGAGCCGCAGCAGCACGATGAACTTCTCCGGCGGCGAGATCAGCGGCAACCGTGTCAACAGCACCAATGAGGACCTGAGCTTTGACGGCGGCGGCGGTGTGTATGTGGATCTGTATGCGACTCTGGACCTCTCCGGCACCGCCCGCATCTCCGGCAACTACGCCTGTGCGGCCGACTATAAGGAGAGCGCCACCTTCGGCGGCGGCTTCGGCGGCGGCGTGTACGTGGCGGGCACCTTCGACATGAGAGGCGGCGAGATCTGCGACAACTTCGCCGGTCTGGCCAACTATAAGAACAAATACGGGAACGATGATCGCCGTGGCGGCGATGGCGGCGGCGTGTACCTCTATTCCAAGAGTGACTTCAGCATGAGCGGCGGCTCCATTCAGGACAACACCGTCGATGACCGTGGCGGCGGCGTGTTTGTCCGTGGTTACGGCCACACCATCACCCTGTCCGGCCGCTCTATCATCCAGAACAACGTCGATAAGGACAATCAGGACAACAACCTGTATCTGGAGAACTCGTCACAGCAGGTCAGCGCCAGAAGACTCAGCAGCGGTGCCGATATCGGCATCAGCAGCGGCAGGACCCTCGCCAGCGGACAGACCGTCCAGATCAGCAGCGACGCCTGCACAGGCAGCATCCAGTATGTCAGCGCCGACCGGGCGGGCTACGAGACCTATCTGAACTCTGAGGGCCTGATCTATCTCCGCCTCAAGACCTATCAGGTCAGCGTCACCCTGCCGAACGGCCTCACCTATAAGAGCGGCGGCCGGCTGACGCAGGATTGTCTGGATCTGACGCCCATCACCATCAGCGTTACCGATCCCGACAATTACTACATCCCCGACGGGTACAGCGTGACGCTCAACGGCATCACCGCCGCCAAGGTCGACAGCTATACCATCCGTGTCACAGGTACGGCCACGGCGGATACCGCCATGACACTCACCGCCCCCACGGAGAAAACGGCCCAGACCCAGCCCCCCACGGGTCTCACCGTGACCCATCCCCAGAGTCGGACGGGCTACGGCCGCATCAACGGCACCAACAACAGCATGGAGTATCGCCCCGTGGGCGGCACCAGATGGAGCCAGTGCGGCAGCGCCTTCACCTCCGCTCTGGCCGGCACCTATGAGGTCCGCTATGCGGCTACCGAGACCCGGAAGCCCTCTCCGTCCACTACTGTCACCCTGAACCAGTATCTGGAGGCCATCCCGGTTCCCACGGTCTACGGCCCCTTCACCTATAACGGCAACTGGCAGTACGGTCTGCTGCCCGGCGAAGTCTACGGCTACGAGCTTGTGGGCAGCGGCTATAGAGCCTGCCGCGTGGGTACCTATACCGTTACCGTCCGCCCCGCAGCGGGTTTCAAGTGGAGCGACGGCACCACCGGCGAAAAGAAACTCCAGTGGGAGATCGTGAAGCGCACTCCCACAGCAGGCGACTTCACCTTCACCGCTCCGGAAAATCTGGAGTATGACGGCACCGCCAAGGAGGCTACCGTTCGCTGGAGCACCGGAGGCGACCGGACCATGGGCATGGGCTATTGGCCCGACAACACCTTTACCGTCATCTATAAGCAAAACGGCAAGGTCGTGGCCGCTCCCACGGATATGGGTACCTATCAGGTCTACGTCACCGTTCCCGGCAACGAGGACATCAACGCCGTCAGTGAGTTGACCGATCCCAGCTGGACCTTTACCATCACCCACACCGGCAACCACCAGTGGGGCGATTGGCAGCACGATGACACCCAGCACTGGCGGTCCTGCGCCGTTCCCGGCTGCCAGGTGAAGGACTCTCTGGGCAGCCATGACGGCACTGCCACCTGCACCAAGAAGGCCACCTGCAGCATCTGCGGCGCCACCTATGGCACCACGGATCCCAACCATCATGACCTGACCCATCACGACGGAACCGCCGCCACCTGCACCCAGCCGGGAAGTCTGGAGTACTGGCAGTGCAGCGACTGCCACAAGCTGTTCGCTGACGCAGGGGCTACCCAGCCCATCACCGATACCGTCATTCCGGCTACCCACCACGCCAATGCCCAGCGCACGGCGGGCGACCCCGCTACCTGCACGCAGGACGGCTGCGCCGCCTACTGGTACTGCCCGGACTGCGGCAGCTATTTCGCTGACGTTGACGGAAAGCTGGACGAGAGCAAGACCTACACCGGCCCGGAGGATTTCTATCAGGCGGCTCTGGGTCACAGCTTTACCCACTATGTCTACGACAACAACGCCACCTATGACGACGACGGCACGGAGACGGCTCAGTGCGACCACGGCTGCGGCCTGACGGATACCCGCACCAAGGTGGGCTCCAAGCTCATCGACGAGGCGGCTCCTGCGGTGGAGGGCGTCGCGGACGGCGGCACCTACTGCCTGACGGCAGAGATCGCCGTTACCGACCCCAATCTGGAGAGCGTGACCCTCAACGGCCAGCCCGTGGAGCTGGTGGACGGTAAGCTCACCGTTTCCGCTGCCGAGGGCGTCCAGACCCTGACGGCCACCGACCGCTTCGGCAACACCGTTACCGTCACCTTCACCGTGAACGCCTCAAGGGTTGCTAATACTGTTGCCTTGTCAATACCTGTGTTCTTGGCAATTTCGTTTACAATATCTGCTTTAGTCATTGCGCTAATAATTATTGTTATACGTTATCTTAAATTTTTGGACTGCAAATATATAGCTTTTCTGTATCTTTCGAAAATTTCTCGGGAATATTTTTTTAGAAAACTCGTGCTTTTTTGAGAGTTACGAGTCTTTTATACAGCTGTATGACGTGGTTTTTCTGTATATGTCGGGCAAATGTATTATTTTTGCAGCAAATTATAGACTGGATGAATTTGTTTGCAACTACAATAATTGACTGGTACAAGGAGAACAAGCGTGACCTGCCTTGGCGTGACACCAAAGACCCTTATAAGATATGGATTTCAGAAATCATTCTTCAGCAGACCCGTGTGGTGCAGGGGGATGACTATTACTGCCGTTTTATGGAGCATTTTCCGGATGTAGAAACACTGGCAAAGGCTTCGGAAGACGAAGTGATGAAGTGCTGGCAGGGGCTGGGCTATTATTCGCGTGCCCGTAACTTGCACGAAGCTGCGCGTACGATTGCCGAAAAAGGAGCTTTCCCCGTGCGTTATGAAGATGTAAGGGCATTGAAGGGGGTGGGGGATTATACGGCCGCAGCCATTTGTTCCTTTGCCTACGACATGCCGTATGCGGTGGTCGACGGGAATGTGTATCGTGTATTGTCCCGGTGGCTGGGCGTGGAAGAACCTATTGATACAGGAGCAGGGAAAAAACTGTATGCTTCGCTGGCCGATGAAATGATGGACAAGTCGCGTCCGGCATTGTATAATCAGGCCATCATGGATTTTGGGGCCTTGCAATGTGTGCCGTCATCGCCTTCCTGTCTGTTTTGCCCGCTTTCAGACAGTTGTGTGGCCCTGCAAAAGAATTTAGTGGACAAACTTCCCTGGAAAGCACGTAAAACGAAGGTATTAGATCGTTATTTTTCTTATATTTACGTGCGTGCAGGCGTGCATACATTTATAAAAAGGCGTGAAGCCGGAGACATCTGGCAGAATCTGTATGAGTTTCCGCTGATTGAAACGGAACAGGAAGTAGGAGAAGAAGAGATTTTCTCTCTTCCGGCATTCCGGGAACTGGTAGGTAACCGCTCTATACGTATGTTCCGCGTGGTATCGCCTGAGGTGAAACACGTGTTGTCACACCGGGTAATCCATGCCCGATGCTACGAAGTGGAATTGGAAGAGGAAGATGCTGTTCTTTCTGGATTTCAGCGCGTTCTGATTGACGATTTGCATAAATTCCCCGTGTCGCGCTTGATATCTCGTTTTTTTTCGTTACTTTTGAAACCAAATTATAAAAAATAAAATCATGTCATTGAATAAAGTACAATTGATTGGAAATGTAGGGAAAGACCCTGAAGTAAGATATTTGGACAGTGGAGTAGCTGTGGCTACTTTCCCGCTGGCTACCACAGACCGTGCTTATACGCTGGCCAATGGCACACAGGTGCCTGAACGTACGGAATGGCATAACATCGTGTTGTGGCGCGGACTGGCTGAAACTGCCGAAAAATATGTACACAAAGGCGATAAACTGTATATTGAAGGGAAAATCCGTACTCGTTCATACGACGACCAGAATGGAGTGAAACGTTATGTGACGGAAATTTTTGGTGACAATATGGAAATGCTGACTCCGCGTGCTGCACAGCCTGCTGCCCCTGCACAACCACAGGCCGCTTCGCCGGTTGCCGCTGCTGCTCAGCCTGAGAACAATCCTTCGGATGATCTGCCGTTTTAATCTCAGGCGGTCTTAAATAGATGTTTAACTACAGGTAGATAGAATGGACTCTGACTCGTGTTTGCTCCGCTGGACGGAGCTTTGTGACGGAATTACCGTAATGCCCCTTTCGTTAGGGGCTGCTTTTGCTTTGCTGCTTGCCCTTGCGTTATTATATACTTCGGGCTTTGTTTCTGCTTCTGAAATAGCTTTCTTTTCGTTATCTCCTTCTGACTTGAACGATATAGAGGAGGAGAATCATCCTTCTGACTCTAAAATCAAGGCCTTGCTTGATGATTCAGAGCGTCTGCTGGCCACTATTCTGATTTCGAATAACTTTGTCAATGTGACGATTATCATGCTGTTGAACTATGTGTTTGCCAGTGTGATTGATTTTGGAGAGGCAAAAATTCTGGAGTTTTTGATTGTAACGGTCGTATTGACCTTCCTGCTGTTGCTGTTCGGAGAAATTATGCCGAAAATTTATTCGGCACAGCACACTTTACCCTTTGCCCGTAAGGCGGCTCCCGTAGTAACGGTTTTGCGTACCGTATTCTGGCCCATATCCTCGTTGCTGGTCCGGTCTTCTTTTTTCATCAACCGATTTTCACAGAAGCGGAAAGTCCGGAACCTGTCGGTCAATGAACTTTCTCAGGCGCTGGAATTGACGGATATTCAGGAAACACCGGAAGAAAACAATATGCTGGAGGGAATCATCCGTTTTGGAGAAGAAACGGCGAAGGAAGTAATGACTTCCCGTCTGGATATTGTGGATTTGGAAATACATTCTACCTTTTCAGAGGTATTGAAGTGTATCAATGAAAACGGATATTCACGCATTCCGGTGTATGAAGAAACGCGTGACCATATCAAAGGAATATTGTATATCAAGGACCTGCTTCCTTATCTGGATAAGGGTGAGGACTTCAAATGGCAGAACCTGATTCGCCCTGCCTTGTTTGTGCCGGAAAATAAGATGATTGGCGATTTGCTGCGTGATTTTCAGACGAACAAGATTCACATCGCCGTAGTGGTGGATGAGTTTGGAGGTACGTCGGGCATCGTGACGATGGAGGACATCATCGAGGAGATTGTCGGAGAAATCAATGATGAATACGATGAGGAAGAACGCACGTACGTGAAACTGACGGAAAACGTGTATGTGTTCGAAGGAAAGACTCTGCTGTCGGACTTTTATAAGATTATCAAGGATAGTGAGGAGGTATTTGAAGATGTCTCAGGGGATGCGGATTCACTGGCCGGCCTTCTGCTGGAGTTGAAGGGAGAGTTCCCCGTGTTGCATGAGATTATCAATTACCAGAATTACCGCTTTGAGATTCTGGAGATGACTTCGCGTCGTATCCAGAAGGTGAAAGTGACCATCTTGCCTGTGGCTCAGGAAGAAGATGAGGCGAAGGAGAAATAATTATGCCACTGCTGAAGACTTGGACGGAGGAAAATGGCCGATGGGGAATCTGGCAGGTGACGGAAACGCTGGAGGAACTTTGTGCCTGTCTGTCGGACGACGTGGTGTGGCAGGAACTTGAACGTCTGAAAGCTCCTTCCCGGAAAATGGAATACCTGGCAGTACGTGTGCTACTGAAAACGATGTTGGGGAAAGAAGTGCGGATAGGACATGAACCTTCCGGAAAGCCGTTTCTGACAGGAGGGGAGTATCATGTATCCATTTCCCATACGAAGGGATATGTGGCAGTCGGTTTGCATGAGTCTGCCCAGCCCGGCATTGATATTGAGGCTTATGGTGAGCGGGTACGAAAGGTAGAGTCCCGGTTTGTGAGGGAAGACGAGATGCCGGAAAGAGCACGGATGGAGTCGTGTGAAGAACTGTATCAGTTGCTCTTGCACTGGTCGGCAAAGGAAACCATGTACAAAGTGCTTGATATGGCAGAAGTGGATTTCCTGCAACACCTCAAAGTGTGTCCTTTTAAACTATCTTCTTCCGGAACGTTTACGGGTGAATCATATCGGAAAGCGGACAAGGCCCGTTTCCTGATTCATTACCTGATACATCCTGAGTTTGTCTGTACCTATTGCCTCAATATTGAGGCTCGTAGAACAAACAACGGATGAGTTTGTTTATGAAAGAAAAAAGATGAACAAGAAATTACGTAAAACAATTCGGCTGACGGCCATTTCGTTAGGAGCGTTACTGACTGTATTCTTGTTGGCCGTAACCATCGTGGTGAATTTTATTTTTACACCGGAAAAGTTGACACCGGTGGTGTTGAATGTGGCTAATCAGTCATTGAATGCCCGTTTGCAGATGAAAAGTGTGGAGCTGACTTTCTTTTCCACCTTTCCGCGCTTCGGACTGAAGGTGACGGATGGAGTATTGGTGTCCAAAGCCATTAATGACATGTTGTGGCAGAAGACCGATTCTCTGGTTTCTTTCAAGAAATGTGTGGTAGTGGTGAATCCGGTGGATTATCTGCTGCATGATAAAATCAGCCTGCGCTATCTGGGACTGGAGGATGCGTCGGTATATGCCTTCAAGAACAAGGAAAGAAAAAGCAACTGGGACATCGTAAAGAGTACGGAAGAGACGGTAGAAGAGGATACCACATCGCAGAAGCCTCAGATTCAGGAAATAGACATAAACCGTGTGGCCTTGAAGCGTACGAACGTGACGTTCGACGACAGGGATACAAGGGTATACGCCCGCGTGCAGAACCTGAACATGAATCTGAAAGCTTCTTTGAAGAAAGATTATTCCATGCTGGCACTGGAGTATGACAACGAGAATCTGCTCTTCTGGCAGGACGGACAGCTATTGGTGAATCACCTGGCTGTAGGACTGAATGCGGATATGCAACTGGATCGTGTTTCCCGACGACTTACGCTGAAGGATACGGGACTGACATTAAATGGAATAGCCCTCGACTTGTCGGGTACCCTTGGGCGGGATACGATTGGCGGACCGGCTTCGGTAGATTTGACCTATAAGTTGCATGCCCCGTCGCTGGAAACCGTGTTTAATATGATTCCGGAGAGTGTGCTGAAGCGTCAGGAGCTTACTGCCAAAGGAGAGGTTACGTTAGAAGGAACCTTGAAGGGGCTTTATGGCAAACAGCAGATGCCGGAAGCTACACTTCACGTGAGCATTAATCAGGCTTCGGCGAAGTATGCCGATTTACCTTATGGTATTGACGACCTGACGGCTGAATTTAGTGGGTACGTTGATTTCATGCGCCACAAGCCCTCGTATGCTGATTTGAAAATATTCCGTTTCAAGGGAGCTCACACCGATATATTAGCTGACGGAAAAGTGGAAGATTTGTTGGGCGACCCTGACATCACTTTTCATACCCGTTCGGAAATAGACCTTACGGCACTGGCCAAGACTTTCCCCTTGCAGGAAGGAGTGTCGATAGGTGGTCGGGTGGGAGCCGACTTCCGCTTGCATTGTCGCTTGTCGACTATTCAGAAGCAGGACTGGGGGCGTGTTCGTTTGAAAGGAAAGCTGGATATGCAGGACATGTTCTTGCGCGATACCAAGAAGAATTTTGAATTTACCAGCCAGGCCGCTCTCCGTTTTATTGGCGAAGACAATCTTGCCGCACAAATGAACATTCGCAAGGCTTCCTTGCGTACTGCGGCTATTTCTGCCAATCTGGATGAATTGAATGCCACCGTCCGGTCTACGAATCCGCAGGATACGACCCGTCTGATTGACGTGGAATGTAAATTGCAGATGAGTCGCCTGAAAGGAGAGATGGGCGATTCGTTGAAGGTGTTCAGTAAAAAGGCAAAGGCTTCCTTGCACTTGCAGCCGGGCAAACTGAATCCGGCCATGCCGAATATAAAGGTGGCTTTGGAGACCGATACACTCTTCTGCCGTATGGGCGATATGAAAATGGGTATGGACAAGGGAGGCTTTAATTTGACGGCTGAAAAGGTACGCGATTCAGTATGGCTTCCCAAAGGAATTGTCGGATTCAACCGACTAACTTTAAGAACCCCTGAACTGGCTTTGCCGGTGAGAATGCGCAAAACAGCCGTAACGGTAGGCGATAGAGTCATCACTTTGAAAAATGCCAGCATGCGCATCGGACGTTCCAACTTGACGGCAAGTGGATCGGTTTACGGTCTGTATGCGGCAATGAAGAAAGGAAAAATGCTGAAGGCCAACCTGGAAATCGCTTCCCGCAACCTCGATTGCAACCAGTTGATTAATGCACTGAACTTCCCGCAGGATACGCTTCAGGCAGAGACCGACACGGTATCGTCGGCAGAACCGATGCAGTTGTTTGTCATTCCGAAGAACATTGATTTCGAGTTGAAGACCAACCTGAAAAAGGTGACTTACGGAAATATGGTGTTTGAAAATGTGCAAGGAGCGGTAGACATTCGCAATCAGGCGGTTTATCTGAAAAAGCTGACCATGCGCGGACTGGAAGCAGACCTGGAAACCACGTTGGTATATCGTGCCCGAAGGAAAACAAGAGGCTATGCCGGTTTTGATTTCCGTTTGCGCAAGGTAAATATCGGCAAGTTGGTCGATTTCATACCTTCACTTGATACGATTGTGCCGATGCTCCGTTCCTTCAAGGGAATGGTCGATTTTGATGCTACGGCCGAGGCTGTGCTTGATTCCAACCTGAACGTGAAGATACCAAGTCTGAAAGCGGCCATGCACATTAAAGGCGACAGTCTGGTACTGATGGATGGAGAAACCTTTGCGGAAATATCCAAGACACTGATGTTCAAGAACAAGAAACGGAATGTGTTCGACAGTATTTCGGTCAACCTGACCGTGCAGGACGGCAATGTGACGGTATATCCGTTCTTACTTCAGATAGACCGCTACAAGGCGGCTGTGGGAGGAACTCAGGGTCTGGATATGAACTTTAACTATCACATCTCTGTGCTGAAATCGCCGCTGCCGTTCAAGGCGGGAGTGAATATTACCGGAAACCTGGACAAGATGAAAATCCGTATCGGCAAGACGAAGTATAAAGATGCAGTTACGCCTGTGGAAATCCGGAAAGTGGACAGCACACGTGTAAACATGGGGCAGGAGATTATTCATAGCTTTGAACGCGTAATAAGCCGTACATACAGGGGAAAACTTCCGCAAGGTGCTGAGTGAGGTAAGTTTGCATATTTATCTGAATAATTGTATATTTGCGAACGAGAGACAGAATTTATACGAGTATTAACACTATTAATTATTAAAATCTTCATTATTTATGTTTAACAAGCATCCTAAAGGTCTGATACCGGCTGCACTTTCTAACATGGGGGAGCGTTTCGGCTACTACATCATGAATGCCGTACTGGTATTGTTTCTTTGTTCTAAATTTGGTATAAGTGAGGAAAAAAGTACACTTATCTATTCATTCTTTTATGCAGGTATTTATCTGTTAAGTCTTGTGGGGGGGCTGATAGCCGACAGAAAGCAGAATTATAAAGGTACAATCATGGCCGGTCTCGTGGTCATGGCTGTTGGATATATTGCATTATCTATTCCTATTACTGCCAATGCAGGTAATACATCATGGTTGCTTACACTTACTTGTATTGCCTTGTTCTTCATCGCATTTGGTAATGGTCTGTTCAAGGGAAATCTTCAGGCCATTGTAGGTCAGATGTACGATGACCTTGAAGCAGAGGCTGCAAAGAAGGGGGAAAAGGAACTGATTGAAGCTAAGAGCAAGAGAGATTCTGGATTCCAGATATTTTATGTATTTATCAATATTGGTGGACTTATCGCTCCGTTTATCGCTCCTTTGTTGAGAAGCTGGTGGCTGAGTGCACACAATATGGTTTACAATGCTGGTCTTCCTGCTCTATGCCATGAATATATAGCAAAAGGTGCAGATGGTATGTCGGCTGAGGCTATGGGTAACTTGAACCAGCTGATGTCACAGTGTGTGGGTGAAACTTCCGATATGGCTGCTTCTTGCGCACAGTATTTGCAGGTATTTAATGAAGGTATTCATTATTCATTTGTTGCATCTGTTGCCGCAATGCTTATTTCTTTGATTATCTTCTTTGTGACCAAGAGTCAGTTCCCAAATCCGGGGAAAAAGGAAGCAGCAGCAGCTGTTACTTATACAGCTGAAGAAAAGGCTGCTATGGCTAAGGAAATCAAACAGCGTCTTTACGCCTTGTTTGCAGTGCTTGGCGTGGTTATTTTCTTCTGGTTCTCATTCCATCAGAACGGTACTTCACTTTCACTCTTTGCGAGAGACTTCGTTGATACATCTACAATTGCTCCGGAAATATGGCAGGCAGTGAATCCTTTCTTTGTGATTACATTGACTCCGGTCATCATGATGATTTTCGGTTCTCTTTCAAGAAGAGGCAAGGAAATTTCTACTCCGCGTAAGATTGCCATCGGTATGTTCATCGCAGGTTTGGCTTATCTCTTCTTGTCTGTATATTCACTCATTATGGGTTATCCTTCTGCTGCAGAATATCGAGAACTTCCTATTGACCAGCAGGTAAAAGCCGGTGCATGGGTGTTGATTGTTCTTTACTTCCTGCTTACGGTAGCTGAGTTGTTTATCTCTCCACTTGGATTGTCATTCGTTTCGAAGGTGGCTCCAAAGCATCTTTTGGGACTTTGCCAGGGATTGTGGCTTGGTGCAACAGCTGTAGGTAATCTTCTGTTGTGGATTGGCCCTCTTATGTATAACGCCATTCCTATCGGATATTGCTGGGCTATTTTCATGATTGTATGCCTCATTTCAATGGGAGTCATGCTGTTCATGGTAAAATGGTTGGAACGTGTAGCAAAATAAATTTCTCGAAATAGAATTTACTTGTGGAATCCCTCATGCGGTTGCATGGGGGATTTTTTATGGGCGATTTTGAGAATTTGTGAAATTTTGAAAATTATTTGAGTTGGATTTGAGACTTACAATTATAATTACAATATTTGCGGTGGTAAAATTAAAAAGAGTATGCCTATTATTACACGTAAGATAGAATTGAAAATCGTAAGATTGACAGATGAAGAATATGACCAACAATGGAAATATCTTTACCAGATAAACAACACCATTTATCAGGCTGCCAACAGAATCTCTACTCATTGCCTTTTTAACGATGAGTATGAAATGCGATTGAGATTGTCTTATAAGTCACGGTACGATAAAATAAATAAAGGACTGGAAAATATAAAGACAGAACTGGAAAAACTGAATACGAAGAAAAAAACATCGGATAAAGAGAAACGAGACAGGCTGATTAATGAACAACGACAACTTGTCGATGAAAGAAACGAACTTGATGAAGATGTAAAAAATAAAAAGAAGGATTTTTTTCAGTGTTCCAAACAGAATTCCACCTATCAATTGGCATCGAAAGAATTTCTAAAGTATATACCAGCCGAGATATTGACCGATTTAAACCGATATGTGCAAAATAATCACAACAATAACAAAAAGAAAGTCAAGTCGGGTGAAAGAGCCTTAAGTACTTACAAGAAAGGTATGGGAATTCCATTTTCCATTAAACCACAAAGTGGATTGAGACTTTTTGTAAAAGAGGAAGGAATCTATCTAAAATGGTTTAAAGGAATACTTTTCAGGCTTGAGTTTGGAAAAGACACAAGCAATAACCGCTGTATCGTTGAAAGACTGATAGAAAGCGACAAGCAACAAAAGAAAAACAAAGGCGAAGATTATGTTGCCAATAATTCTTCTATAAAACTCATAAAAAAGGGAAATGACAAGAGTACAAGAATATTCCTGTTGCTGTCTATTGACATTCCAGCAAAGAAACAAGTGTTGGATAAGGAAGTTGTGTTAGGTGTGGATTTGGGCATCAAATGTCCGTTATACCTTGCTATCAACAAGAATGACAATTTCAAGATGCAGATTGGCGATATAGAACATTTTCACAATCAGCGGACGATGTTTCAGAAACGTTTTAAAAGTTTGCAGAAACTAATGTGTACCCAAGGTGGACACGGACGAAAGAAGAAACTGGAGCCTTTGGAAAAGCTGAAGGAAAAAGAGCGTAATTGGGTGCATACGCAAAACCATGTTTACAGCCGTGAGGTTATAAAGCAGGCTTTAAAACATAATGCCGGAACTATCCACATGGAGTCATTGAAAGATTTCGGAAAAGGTAAGGAGGGTTATGTAAAAGACGAGTATAAGTATCTGCTTCGTTATTGGTCGTATTACGAACTGCAAAGTATGATAGAATATAAAGCGAAATTGGAAGGTATTGAAGTGAAATATATTGACCCTGCATATACCAGCCAGACATGCAGCTATTGCGGAGAACGTGGAGAACGTAAGAAGCAAGAAGAATTTGTTTGTACGAATCCCCAATGTAAACGACGAGGAGAGAAAATAAATGCAGACTTTAATGCTGCAAGAAATATTGCGATGAGTAAAAAAATCGTGAAAGATAATTAGAAAAGAAATTTTCTAATAGGGGCTGCTGGAAGTCCTTAACCTGAGATAGGAAACTATACTCGGGAAGTACGTCAAAACATTGAAATTAATAAACTTAGAAACTAACGGTTGGTTTTATCATTGTTTTGAATGGTATATCCAACCTGGTATTGCTGTAGTTTCTGTGAAGAAAGGTTGGTTTTATCATTGTTTTGAATGGTATATCCAACGGAATGCCGTAAGGCTATAGAGGCGAAGCGGTTGGTTTTATCATTGTTTTGAATGGTATATCCAACGTCACGAAACAATTTTCATGATCAAAAGAAGTTGGTTTTATCATTGTTTTGAATGGTATATCCAACTAGGGTAAAAATAACAAAAAACGACCGAAGTTGGTTTTATTATTGTTTTGGATGGTATATCCAACGGTGTATATCAGTACAACATCGAACAGGTGGTTGGTTTTATCATTGTTTTGAATGGTATATCCAACGTCTGGTACTGCACGTCCCAGAACCGCATCGTTGGTTTTATCATTGTTTTGAATGGTATATCCAACTATAAAGTCGTCTGCGATGATGTGCGCATGGGTGTTAATAATCGTGTCTTTTTTTACTTATTTTAGTTATAAGGTAATATACTTATAAGGGTTATTATTGCTAACGCATGTGGTTGTTTATCACATACGTTAGCAATCAATCATTACATACGTTAGTAATAATCAACGACTAACGTATGTAATAATCTGCAAGAAAACTTTGCCATTTCAAATAAAATTGTAATTTTGCTATTACAGTCCCCATTAATAAAAAAGGAGGTCAGTATGTACAAGTACAAGCTCGTAAAGAAAATCAATCCGCAGGATAAGGCAGCACCTAAGAAATGGTATGCAATTCCTATCAGCGAAGTTCCACAGACTGTAAAAGCCATGACACGTGCAGCTACGGAAAACACGACAACCGCTCCCATAGAAATGGAAGCTGCTCTTGAATTACTTGGAAAACACGCACGTCAGCAATTGCAGCAGGGACACACAGTAAGAGTAGGTGATTTAGGTACTATACGTGTTTCGTTTAAAAGTGACGGTGTAGAAAATATTACCGATTTCAATGCCGGAGCAATGATTAAGAATCCACGTATCATATTCACTCCAAGCAAGGAATTCCGTGAAAGTGTACTCCAAGGTATTCAATTCCAAAATGCCGGAGTCTTGGACGAAGGCATCAGCTATGCCAGCCTTGCAGATTATAAAAAAGCCAAAGGTATCACTTCTGGTGGAAGTGATGACGGTGGCAGTAGCGGTACCGGAGGTGGCGGTACAGAAGAAGGTGGAGATGGTGGCTTTGGATAAGAATACATTGATACCTAACAAAATATAAGCCTGTTTCCTTTTTTCAGTCAATAAATTGGGACTGTATGACTGAAAATGGGAACAGGCTTATTGTATATTGAAGTAATTAAAACTTATGTTGGTTACATTTAGAATCTCCTTTTTATTATTTTTACGTTCAGAAATATAAATCATTTATAATATGAAGGACTTTGATGAATTTCGTTCTTGGATAGAAATTGATAAGCGTTTTTTAAAAGGGTGTAAGAAGCTTCTTTTTGATAAAGATTATTTATGGATTAAAGATGAAAAACTATTATCTAGTGTTTTTGTCTTTTACTATACTTATTATCATTTTGGTATAGAGTTTCTACTTGAGAAAGCAGAAGAAGCCAATTACCCTCCATGGAGAAAAAATACTATAATTCAGTTGATAAATCTTTGTCAAGATATTGTACATGAGATGAATATGGAGTTTTATGAAGAAAATATTTTTACATGGATAGATGATATTCAAGTTCAGAATATTATCAGAGATTATTCTCCTATTACGGAAGATTCTATTAAAGAATATATAATGTCTGATAATACAAATCTTCTTCTTAAAGCTAAAACTATAGGTTATATGATTACCACGATTAATTACTTATCAGAAAAGACTGCTTTTGCTCAGTACTTTTTCGTAGGTGGACTTGGTTTGTTAATGGGAAGAACATTTGAGGAACTATTTTCTTTTATTTCATTAAATAATCCAACATTGTATAAGTATTTATTATACATAAAGAAATATATAAGCAAAGGATTTCATGCTAGCGGTTTCTTTGACGAATACGATTCTAACGAAGATTTTGATAACGACCCTTTTTACGATGGTGATCCTCTTTACTATATTCATAGGAATTTTTTTCGTGTAAAAACACCAAAAGTTATTCTTGCAGATAATGAAATATCTTGGAAGTTTGTAACATTTCTAAATGGTGAGTTACAGATTTATAACCCCAAACACCTTGAAAGGCAGGGTAAATACAAACCTTTTTATTTCAAGACTCAGAAGTCTATAAAGGCATTTAATCAGATAAAGGACTATATCATAAACAAATTGCCACCTATTAAGGCTGTATTTCAGGATGATATTATAGTTGGGATAGAACCGTCAAGTATAGAAAGCATAAACGATACATTAGATGTATTGAAAAGACATACTGAGAATGTTGCTCATATATCAGAAGACATACATAAGTCAGAGAGAGAAAAATTATTAAAACATGAATACACACAGAGTGAAGTTAGAAACTACATAAATAATAAAAAATCTGAATTCTTGGATTCATTATGCCAGTTACATCTTGATGACTATAAAATATACTACTGCCTTGAGAATAGAGTTAATAGCGACTTGATTATGGCAGAAGAAGATGCTTTTATTTTTACGATAGCTACAGCTGATAAAGAAACATTGTTGGCTTACGAAAATACTGAAGAAAATAGAGCTACATATTTGTTTATATGCGACAGCAAAGATTTAGAAATGTCTGTCAGGTCTTTAGCTGACTACTTTTCTTCTGGGTTGGTAAATAAAAGGGAAACACTTGGGAATAAGATAAAGTATGGCAAGATTACCGGTATAAAGAAACTGATAAAAATAACCCATTCTGATGAATGGTTACGTGAAATTAAATCTGAACAGTATAAGATATACTAAAAACAACACATTATAAATTTATTTTTAACACTTATGTTTGACCAAAATAGCTCCAAAGAAGAACAACAGCAATACAAAAAAAAGAAGGAATGGAATGCCATAAAAAATTGTATTCCTTTGATTAATGAATGTCTTCAACTTAACATAGACCCGGAGACTTGTGATGATAAATATTTTCGGGAAAGCCCGGATTTTGTTTTTTTCAATAACGATAAATCTATTGGAGTGGAGGTCGTTGAATGTCATCCTTCTGTAAGGAAATGCAGAACAAAAAATGCAGTAGAACAAGAAAGTTTCGAAAAGAAAATATGTAATGAATTTAAGGAAAACAAGTATCTGGAAACCATAACAGAAACCGAAAAATTAAATATTATAATTTACCGAAAATATCCAAAGAGAAAGAAAAGAGGAACTGTACAAGAAGTATGTCATGAATTGGAAGATTTATTAAAGTCATGGTATCAAAAAACAAATCCTCAATCTGAAAGGAATTATATTAGCTATATTAGGGTATCAAAAACGACTTGTTGTAATGTCATCTATTTTAACAGTGCTTCTCGTTGCATTCCTGTTAATTGGGTTGACATTCAATTTTGTATTGAGGAAAAGGAGAAAAAATATAAGGATTATTGTGAGAATGTTAAATGCGATGAATATTGGTTATGTATATGCTTACCATTTGAAGAAAATAGAAATCTGAATATTATAGATTATAATGGAAAAGAAAATGAATCAATGAATTTCCTTTCTCAATGTTCATTTCCACGAATTTGTATAACTCCAGATTTATTGGGAAGAAAGATTAATTGGATAAAAGAAGGCGATTGATTTAATTGATAAAGTCAAAGTGTCTACTGTTCCAGTTTATAAAAAGAGAAAACGTCTAGTTATATCAGGAAAAGTCAATTCTTAGTACTGCCAAGGAAGTACTCCAGTACTGTCAAAGGAGTACCGCAGTACTTTCAGGGGAGTACTCCAGTACTTCCACGGAAGTACTGGAACCAGGGAAAATTGTAGTGTTTTAAGTACAGAATGTCTTGCCTGAAGTGCTTTATCCTTGTATATCCTTTTTCAGAGTGAAGACAAATCTCCTGTTGTGGATCGGTCCTCTTATGTATAACGCTATTCCTATCGGATATTGCTGGGCAATTTTCATGATAGT
>ENA-UEQE01001514-UEQE01001514.1-human-gut-metagenome-genome-assembly--contig:-NODE-1514-length-18695-cov-23.784456_pt1 | contig 18695 bp, 11 predicted proteins | sample MGYA00242934_ERZ507935 | MGnify/ENA primary metagenome ERZ507935 (study PRJEB26167, sample SAMN06115423) | human gut metagenome | host: Homo sapiens | place: China:Anhui | collected 2015-03-30... | reverse complement strand
GACCGTCCACACCCGGTTTCCGCCGGAGCCCAACGGCTATCTGCACATCGGACACTGCAAGGCCCTGTGCATCGACTTCGGCACCGCCGAGAAGTTCGGCGGTCTCTGCAACCTCCGCATGGATGACACCAACCCCGCTAAGGAGGACACCGAGTACGTGGACGCCATCCAGCAGGATATCCATTGGCTGGGCTTTGACTGGGGCGACCGCTTTTTCTACGGCTCCGACTACTTCGAGAAGGACTACGAGTATGCCGTGGAGCTCATCAAGAAGGGGCTGGCCTACGTCTGCGAGCTGACGCCAGAGGAGTTCAAGGCCAACCGGGGTGACATCGGCATCCCCGCTACCTCCCCCTATCGGGATCGGCCCATCGAGGAGAACCTGCGGCTGTTTGAGAAGATGAAGAACGGCGAGGTGGAGGAAGGAAAGATGACCCTCCGGGCCAAGATCGATCTGGCCAGCGGCAATCTGAATCTCCGTGACCCCATCATCTACCGCATCCGATTCATCAATCACCACCGGCAGGGTACCAAGTGGTGCATCTACCCCATGTACGACTTTGCCCACCCCATTCAGGATGCTTTGGAGGGCATTACCCACAGCCTGTGCTCGCTGGAGTTCGAGTCCCACCGGCCACTGTATGACTGGGTGGTGAGCAATGTCTCCATCCCCTATCACAAGCCCCGGCAGATCGAGTTTGCCCGTCTGGGCATTGACCACACGGTGATGTCCAAGCGCAAGCTGCGCCAGCTGGTGGAGGAGAAGCTGGTCTCCGGCTGGGATGACCCCCGGATGCCCACCCTGTGCGGCCTGCGCCGCCGGGGCTACACCGCCCGCTCCATCCGCAATTTCTGCGAGCGCATCGGCGTGGCTAAGTCCCCCAACACCGTGGAGTACGGCTTTCTGGAGCATTGCCTGCGGGAGGATCTCAACGCCACGGCCCAGCGCACCATGGCGGTGCTGCACCCGGTGAAGCTCACGGTCACCAACTATCCGGAAGGACAGAGCGAGACCTTCACCGTGGAGAATAACCCCACCGATCCCACGCAGGGTACCCATGAGATCACCTTCGGCCGCCACCTGTGGATCGAGACGGAGGATTTTCTGGAGATGCCTATTCCCAAGTATAAGCGCCTGTACCCCGACGGCCCGGAGTGCCGTCTGAAGGGTGCCTACCTCATCCGCTGCACCGGCTGTGTCAAAGACGAGAACGGCCATGTGACGGAGGTGCTGTGCGAGTACGACCCCAACAGCCGGGGCGGCGACCCCGCCGACGGACGCAAGGTCAAGGGCGCTACTCTCCACTGGGTGGATGCCGACAACTGTCTGGATGCCGAGGTGCGGCTGTACGACAACCTGTTCTCCGATCCCCAGCCCGACGGCCCCAACCCGAAACGACCGTGCTTCCGTAGCCGAACAGCCCGCAGAATCCGCCCGCCGTGGCTGCGGCCCGTTTGGTCGCGATATTGGCCGCAGCGATGCCCACGAGCGCCTGAGGACCGTAGATGAAGAATCCGGCCGCCATGAGGATCGCGACTGCTACGGCGAGCGGCGTTTCCCGGTCGAGGGCATAGAATCCGGCCAGGCAAAGGGCCGCCATCGACATGCAGACGACACAGGTTCGGGGAGCCCGCCCGCCGAACAGCCGATCCGTGGCCCACCCGGCGGCGAGCATGCCGGCGATGCCGGCGATCTCGAAGGCCGCAACGCTCCAGCCGGCAAGGCTGATATCCATATGCAGATGTTCCTTGAGCATCGTAGGTCCCCAGTCCAATACGGCGAAACGCACAACATAAACGAAGAAGTTGCCCACGGCAATGATCCAAATCGTAGGATTCAGAAAAACCTTACGACGCAGGAATGCCTTATACTCGGCATTTTCTTCGGCCCGGGTTTGCGGTTGCTGCCCAGTGGTTTTTCCGGTTTTCAGTTCGGGAAGCCCGACCGATGAAGGCGTGTCACGCACGAGCGCCCAGACAATTGCGGCTCCGAGCAGAGCGACCGTCGCCGGCAGCAGAAAGCACCAGCGCCAATGCTGGGAGAGCAGTGACGAAGCGTCGAACCACGCATCCCAATTCAACCCGACCGCGTAACCGCAGAACACGATGGCCAGTCCCGCACCGATCGAGTGGGAGGTATTCCACACGGACATTTTGGTCGCCAGCCGCTGCGGCACGATCCAGTGGGTCATCAGCCGCGTGCAGGGCGGTACGCCCATGCCCTGAAACCAACCGTTGAGGACCCAGAAGATGCCCAACGCCAGCACCGAGGAGCTGAAACCGAACAGCAGGTTGCAGATCGCGCAGAAAACGAGTCCCGTCACGAGGAAACGGCGCGCATCGCTGCGGTCGCCCCAAATGCCGTTGACGAATTTCGAGAGTCCGTAAATCACGCCGTGGAGCGTGAGAAACAATCCGAGGTCGGATTTCGAAATGCCCATCTCCTCGTTCAAATAAGGCATGGCGATGCTCAGATTCTTGCGCACGAAGTAGAAAAGCGCATATCCGAAGATGCACATCGCGATGGTACGGAATTCCCAGTATTTGAAACGCCGTATCTGCTCGGAGGTCATACCGGCATAGGCCGGGTTCGAGGATTCGGTCTTCATCGTAGTATCATTTTCGCGAACGGCTGCGCAACGCGCAGTCCTGCAAAGCGTGAATCTCCCGGCGCGAACGAGGCAGTTCGACGAACTCCGAGGGATAATCGGTTTCGATGATATCCGGTTCGGCCAGCAGCTCCCGCAAATAGGCCGTATTGCGGTCGCGGGCGTTCTTCACCTTGTCGGAGGTCTCCACGATCGAAGTCATCGTCATCACGCCCCGGGCATGCAGCAGATCGTAGACCTCCTGCAACCGGGGATCGACGGCCGTACGGATATAGGCCATGATGTAACGCCACGGAATCGGCGAAGCGTCGTAAGCCTCGAAATCCGCCCGCGAACTGATTTCGACGCAGAACATTACCTGCCGGATACCGCTGTTCCAGTAGCGGAGCGCTTCGTCGAGCGAGCGGACGCTCAGCACGATGTTATGATACTCCGCCCAATCGCCGCCGGGCTGCAACTGCCGGATGTAATAGTCGATACTGGCCCGACGCACGCGATCGCTTACCCCTTTCGTATTGACGTACTTGTTGTCGAAGTTGAACACCACCCTATCCTTGCCCCACTCCAGCATATCCTTGAGTCTCGGAATCTTGTAGGGGGTCTCCTTCCGGTGGCGATCGACCAGGGCGAACTGCTGCAACTCTTCGTAGGTATAGTCGGAGACACGCCCCTTACCCGTCGTCGTGCGGTCGATCGTCAGGTCGTGCATCAGCACCGGTATGCTGTCTTTCGTGAAGCTGAAGTCGATTTCGAAAAAGGTCGGCAGCAGCGAAAGGGTCTTTTCGCACGACTCGATACAGTTCTCCGGATACCCCGCCATCATGCCGCCGCGATGGCCGCTGACGACGATGTCGCGATCGGGAGAATAGGTAAAATAGGCCTGCAACTCCTCGATGGAGCCGATCCGCACGGCATGCGCCTCCGGCGTCCGGGCCTGAACCCGGGCAGCCGGTGCGCAACACATGCAGCCGATCGCGACCCACAATTTCCAATTATTCATGTCGGACGGTTTTATCGGTTATCGTTCGACCTTGCCGACCCGGCGTTCCGTCGGGTTGCCGGGTCCCACCTTCAGCAGAACGACGCCGTGCGGCGCCACCTCCGCGGTGTAGGTCTCGCCCAATTCGAGCGTCGCGATATCCTGCTGACGCCACAGATCGCGGATCGTCTTCGTCCCGCGCATACCGAGCTGACGCAGCGTGAACTTCATCTCAGCGGGTTTCTCACCGCGGTTGAACAATCCCACGGCGACCGACCCGTCCTCGAGGTGCTTGACGTAGATCACCTTGCTGTTCCCATCCCGCCAGATCGGGGCGGCCTGGAGCCCGAGCGGGTCCTGATTCACGTCGATCACCTCGTCGTTGGTCAGCAGGCTGAGCGTGAAATCGTCCAGTTTGTCGATGGGGCATCCGATCAGCAGCGGCGCAGCCAGCAGCGACCACAGCGAAATGTGGGTATACTGTTCATCGGCCGTAAGGTTCGTGCGGTGGAGTTTCGGGCCCCAACCGACCATACCGACGACCAGCATGTCGGGATCGGCCCAATGGCCCGGTCCGGTGAACGCGAGCCAGCGCTCGTGCGCGAAGCCGATCGAGCTCATGCTCTTCCAGGTATCGCGAATGTCGCCCGTCGTGCGCCAGCACTGGCACAGCTCCTTCCACATCGGGGCGTCGGCATAGGGCGCATTGTTCGAAATGCTGTACACGATATCGCGGCCGCATGCACGCAACGCCTCGTACATCTCCTCGGTATAATAGCGGTCGTTGGGCGACCAGTCGTATTTCAGGTAGTCGATCCCCCAGTCGGCCCACTGCTTCACGTCGGCCTTCACGAACGAATATTCACCGTGGATATACATCTCCATGCGGTCTTTCCAATAATCGCCGCCCGGCTTCTGATAACGGTAATGCTCGTTGCAATACCCCTTTTTGATCCATTCGTTCACGCCGTCGGCTCGATCGGAATAGCTTCCCACGTGGGCGGCATAGGTTCCGATCCACGGCGTGGAGTAGATGCCGATCTTGAGGCCCAAGGCATGGATTTCATCGGCCAGTCCCTTCATATCGGGGAATTTCGTGTTGGGCTGGATGGCGTTGTATTTTCCGCCGCGCTGCCCCTGCCAACCGTCATCGATATTGATATAGGTCCAACCGTGATCGACCAATCCTTTCTCGACCATGGCGCGGGCCGATGCGAGTACCTGCTCCTGCGTCACATCGCGCGCCCAGCAGTTCCAGGAGTTCCAGCCCATCGGAGGCGTCAGCGAAATGGCGTCGCCGACGACGATTTTCAGATCGCGTTCGTTGCTGCCGAGCGCATTTTCGGCCTTCAGCCGGACGACGTATTCCCCGGCTTTCTTCACGCGCCCCGTAATGCGTCCCGTCCGGGAGTCGAGTTTCAGCCCTTTGGGCAAACCTTCGGCCGAGAAGGTCATGGGGCGTGCTCCGGTGGCCGCCACGGTAAAGAGGAACTCCGATCCGGGACGGACCCCGAAAATCCGGGCTCCGTTAATGCGCGGAGTCTCGGCGGGTGCCGGAGTCAGGATACGGGCCGACAGATCGGGCGTTTCGGAGCGTGCGAAACCGATCTCGGTCTGAAAAAGAGAGCCCGCCGCCAGCAACGGAAATGCAATGAATCGAATGATTTTTTTCATCGGAATGTAATTTTATGACAATTGGAATTAGGTAACCTATACGGCTTTACACCTCATCGGTTTTTCGATGGCATTTTCCTGGGACGGTCGGTGCGAAATGACAGCCCCAAACCCGAATCCGTGTAAATTCGCCGATCACAGCCCGGCGTTATTTGCTTACCAGGTCGAAATCGTACTTGATATTCTTAAATTCGTCGTAATCGGTCGTCGGCGGCGCCGTGCAGACATAGGGTGCGCGCGAGCCGTCCGTTTTCTCAGCCCGAATCTCGTAGGGTTCGTCCGGATATTTGAGCGTTCCCTTGTAGAGGTGCTGGCAGGAGGTCGTGGTGAACCCGGCTCCGTAAACCTGATAGATCCAGTAGGCGGCCCACAGGTCGTGCAATTTCTCCGTACGGCCCGCACTCGACGTGTAGTTGGTCATTTGCCCGATGTTCTCGCCCCGCTGATACAGCGTTACCGTCCAGCTGCCGTCGTGTTCGATGTTCCAGACATTGACAAGGATATCGTCGGCTCCGAGTCCGTAGTTGTAAGGACCGTATTTGTCCTTCATCGTAGCATCCAGGCCGCCCTTGTTCTGCTTGTCGTGGTAAAAGGTCTGGTTGCCCCGGTATACCCGCATCTGGAAACCCTCGTCGCGGCCGGTGGCCTTGAAACGCCAATCCGCGATGTGCGCGCCCTCGATGTCGTAAACGGCATAACCATTGGGGGTTCCGTCGCCGTTGAACGAGGCGTGCCAGAATGCGCCGCACGCCGCGCCCTGGATGTGTTCGTAGATCGTTTTCCCGTTGACGGAATGGATATAGTTCTGGTTATAATGCGTATGGCCGATCATCAGATGGGCTTCGGCATACTCCGAGAGCAGTTCCAGCACCTCCCGGCGGTAACGTTTGTCCGAATGGCAGTAGCTCTCACCGCCCCGGAACGGGACATGGCAGCAGAGAATGACCATCTTGTCTTTGGGAACGTACGACAAATCCCGCTTGAGCCATTCGAACTGCCAGTCGTAGAATCCGGCGGCGAATTCCTGGTCCTCCCCCAGGTCGGGGATTTCGCCATGAAGTACGTTATCCATCGAGACGATGTGTACGTCGCCGCGGTCAAACGAATAGTTCTGCGGTCCGAAATACTTCTGAAAATTCTCGACGCTCTTCCAGTAGGTCGACGTCACGCTGTTATCCGCTTCGTTCAGATGATCGTGGTTGCCGATCGTCTGGAAGAAAGGCACGCTGCCGGCGATCGACGCCATGGCCTTCTTCATAGCCTCCCAGATGGCCGTGCGGTTATTGTCGGTAATGTCGCCCAGCGTAATGCCATAGACGGGAGAGCCCGCATCCCGGTATTCGTCGGCGGTTTTCTTCAGGTCGGGAATCGTCTCGTCCTGGAAACGGGCGAGACTCTTTTCGTTGCGGCACTGCGGATCGGCCATGCAGAAAAGCCGGAACTTCGTCTCCTTGCCGTTCGGAAGGCGTGTCAATTTGAAATCCTGGCGGAAAACCTTGACGCTAAGATCGATTTTCCGATAAAAATAGGGCAATTCCGCCTCTGCGATCACCGAACGGTAAATCGCGTAATCGGCAGGCGTCGAGTAGAAGATCAATGCGGCACGGCTATCGCGCACCAGCTGGTAGACGCCGTTCGCATCGGTCGTCGTGCAGTCGAAGCCATCGCTGACAACGACACCGGGAATTCCGGCCCCGCTCTCCACGTCGTAGATCAGACCGCAGAGCGTCGTCTCCGGAGCGATATCCGTGCCGTTGATATGGGTCACATTTTTCTTGGAGGTTCCGCCCGCTCCTTCCGGGGAATCGAGCGTATCGTTGCTGCACGAGAGCAACAGCGGAAAAACCAGTGTCAGCAAGACGAATTTCAGTTGTTTCATGGTCATCGGTTTTGGCGTATCGGGCCGGGGCTGCTCGGCCGTCGGCCCGATACGCATGGTACAATTATCTCAAAGCATAGATTTCGGCGATCTGAGCGCAGTCTCGCACGGTATTTTTGTTGTTCGACTCCGTAATGAGAATCCGGATATACCGGGCCTGCGTCTCGGGGAACAGATAGCAGAAAGGACCGCGGCAGATGGAGATACCCTTCTCGAAATTGAACTCGCCGACCTTCGTCCAGTTGCCGTTCTGCGTCCATGCCTGCGAATTCTTCCAGTCGGAGGTATCCCCGGTCTCGGACACCCAGAACGATCCCGCCTTCATGTCGTCGATGGAGCCGTTGTTGTCGCAACGCCACATCTCGATACCGTTCAACCGCTGCACGGCGGCCATGTCGATCTGAACGGTGAACGGCAAAAACATATGATCCTGCGACACGCTGCTGCCGTTGAAGGCCGTATGCCAATAGGTGGAGACGTTGCCGTCGATGAGTTTGGCCACGGAATAGGAGGCATTGTGGTAGGAGTTCGTGTCCGCCGACCAGCCGCTCTGCGCAAGGCGCTGCGGGCAAGGAGCGTCGGAAGGCTTATACACGAAGGTCTCTGCGACCGATACCTCCGAGAATCCGTAGCCGTTCCGCGGCGCATTGCTCCGGGTGATCGTCACGCGGACGAAACGGGCGGAGGTCGGTTCGAACCAATAGACGAAGGGACCGACTTCGGTATTGCTCTGCAAAGACTCGTCGTTGTCGAACTCGGCGACTTTCGCCCAGCGGAGGTTGTCCGAAGAGACTTCGATATAGCCGGCACCGATACGCTTGGCCTGAGAGGCGCGCGCCTGCAAAGCCACGGCACAAATCTCGGTAACGGAGCGCAAATCCAATTTGTAGCTGTACGGCGGTGCATCGGCACCCGTGGGATTGGTCATGTTGCCGTCGGGTCTGTACGGAGCGTCCCAGTAGGTACCCGGCTTGCCGTCGATCATCAGCGTACCGTTGTTCGAATTGGCAAAATGGGTGGTTTCGCACTGCCATCCGTAACGGTTGATCGGCAAATAGTTCTCCCGAGTCGTCGGGGCGAAGTGCAGCAGGTAAATGCTCTTCTCGGGAGCGACCTCGAAATAATCGGAGGTCAGACGAACGGGCACGGCGCAAGGTTCGTCGCCGACTTTGGCCGGATCGACATGGATCGTCGTCCGCACCTCCGTTTCGCCCTTGGCGATCGTCAAGGCTCCGGCCTCGAACGTAACGACCCCTTCGGGAGCCAGCCGGAACGCGGTGCCGTGCGACGCATTGTAGGCATCGAGTGCCGCCTGGGAGCAGTCGAGCGCGACGGTTCCGTCGGCTTCGAACGGACGCGCCAATTTGAGGGTCAGCGTCTGGTCCCAGGCATTCGCGGCATTATTGACATAGGTATTCTCCCCGGTAATGTAAAAGAGCGTGGCCGCCTCGTCGATCTCCACGGCGATCTGCTCCAGGTTCGGATGGACCAGCAAGATGTTTCGCTTCGCGCTGACGTTGCCGTCGGAGAGCAGTTCCACCGGTACCACAAGGTTTTCCGGGTCTTCGACCCCGACCAGCTGCATCGGATCGAAGATCACTTGGAAAGCACCGGAACGCTCGTCCCCGGCCAAGGTAATCCGCTCCGGTTCGATCCGATAAGCGCTTTGGGGCAATGCCTTGTACGCCGTGGCGTTTTCCGAGTTGTAGGTTTCGAGCGCAGACTCGGAGCTCCGGACGGAAACGGTGAGGCTTTCGGCATAATATCCGCTTCGGAAAACCCGGAGCGTAACGGCGGGGTCCTCGTCGACTACGTAAAACGGGGCGGATTCCAACACACCCTCCGCAAGGAAGCAGGCCGTAGCGCCCGGCAGAGCGTTGTCGCGGTTGTTTTCGCAGGCCGAAACCGCGAACGACAGAGCCGCCATTGCAAAGATGATATGATTGCGTTTCATAACAGAGTCTTTTACCATTGGTAGTTTTGGGTCACGTTGTAGAGACGGTCTATTTCCGACTGAGGAATCGGCAGCAGATAATTCCGCTTGTTGAATATGCGCGTCGAAGGCGTATTGCCGCCGTCTGCGGCAACGACCGTCCGATGCCAGAAATCGCCGTCCGGACGATCGTCGGTCGCCTGGATGTTCATGCCGTAAAACGCTCCGGCGTTCTCTTGCTCGGCGATCAGCCACATGCGGGTATCGAAGAAACGATGGTTCTCGAAATTCAGCTCGATCATCCGCTCGCGACGAATCATGGCCTCCAGCGCATCCGCATCCGCTTCGACCTCGGGATAGATCGTCTCGATATCAGCCACGCCCGCGCGTTTGCGCACCGCATTGATCGCCGCCAGAGCCGCAGTCGCATCGCGTTCGGGCTGCCGGTTCAACGCCTCGGCGTAGTTCAACAGGACCTCGGCATAGCGGAACAGCGGCCACGTTATGGCGGTCCAGTTGGCCTGCGCGGACCCGGCATTCTTGCTGTCGAATCCCGTATCCTGGAACTTGAAGGGCAGATAACCCGTCAGCGGATAGTTGAAGTTGCTCGACGTCTGGCCCGAGTTGCCTCCGTAGTAGAACTGGATCGAGGAGACCGTATTCGAACCGCCGATCCAATTCAGACCCTCGTAGAACACCGACATGTAGAAGCGGGGTTCGCGGTTGAGGTACATGTTGTAGGTCGATTTGGTGCTGCCCAGGATCGGATGCGTGAACGAAGTGAAGCCCGACTCGTCGTATCCGCTCTGCGGATCGATCACGGGACTTCCGTCGGCCTGGTATCCGGTGATGGGATAGCGACCTCCGTGCTCGGTATCCATGGCGAAAGCATCGACCAGTTTCTGCGTTATGGCGACTCCGCCGTAGGCCCGTCCGCCCACTCCGAGCGGAATGGTCGCGACACGCCAGTTATAGCTGGTCTTCTGGTAACCGAAAATCAGCTCCCGGTTCCATTTCTGCGTGAAGACCGCCCGCCAATCGACATACGGATTTCCCGTTTCGATCAACTCGTACTGCCGGAGGTCAAGGACATCCCAGGCCGCTTCGGCGGCTTTCGTCCACTTCGAAGCGTCGTACGACTGCGGGAAGAGGTATTTGCCCTCGGCGTTGGTCATGTTCCGGTACATCGGATTGCCGTTGAACAGGGGACGGGCCGCATAGAGCAGCAGTCGGGCCCGCAAGGCCAGAGCGACACCCTTCGTCGCACGCCCCAAATAGGAATCCGGCTGCGTAAGCGGCAGATCGGCCGCGGCTTTGCGGCACTCCTCCGCCACCCAGTCCACGCATTCGTCCCACGGATTGCGGTCGCGCTCGCGAAGCGCGAGGTCGTTGAAATCGGCGACACCCTCGCCCAAAAGGACAACCGGACCGTAAAGCCGCATCAGGCAGAAATAGTAGTAGGCGCGCAGGAACCGGGCTTCGGCCGCCCATTCGAGCGCCTCGGCGGGCGACAACTCGGGGCAGCGTCCGACGTTGGCGATGAAATAGCTCGCTTCGCGGATGCCTTTGTAGTAGGTGGTATAATACGAGAGACCGGTCTGATCCTCGGTGCTCACGGACCACGTGGAGTTGTTCCACTGGGCGAAAGGTCGTCCCGTGAATACGCATACGCATTCGTCAGACGAGGGGGTATAATGGTTGGCCTGGCCGCTGGGGTCGGTCTCGTTGGTGATCCAGCTATATACGTTCACCAGGTAGCGGAACGTCGAATTGTAACTTTCGAAGACATTCTTCGATGTATACGGTTCGTCGGGCTGGCGGTCGAGGTAGGAGTTGCAACCTGCGGCGGACAACACCGCGAAAACGGCTGCGAATAGGCTCTTTTTCATAGGTAGAATCGAGTTTTAACGGTTAGAAGATCAGCGACACGCCGATATTGTACACCCGGTTGTTCGGATAATTCGCAGCACCCGTTTGCAGATCGGGGTCCCAGAGTTTGAAATCACTGAACGTCAGCAGATTCATTCCGGAGACATAGATTCTCAGACCGTCGATGCGGAGTTTGTTGACCACCTGCTTGGGCAGCGAGTAACCGATCTCGGCATTCTTCAGACGCATGTAACGGCCGTTGACCATCCAGAAAGTCGATTTCTGCGAATTGTTCGGATTCGGCGAAGTCGTCAGACGCGGATATCGGGCGTTCGGATCGGGATTGCTCTCGCTCCAATATTTGCCGATCAGATCGGTGAAGACGTTCGACAACGAAATGCTCGAAGCGGTGAACGGCTGCGTATAGGTGTTGTTGGTAAAGAAGTTGACATTGCCGACACCCTGGAAGAAGACCGAGAAATCGAAACCCTTCCATTTGACCGAAGCTCCGAAACCGTAGGTAATCTCCGGAACGTTGGGATAGCCGATCGGTTTGCAGTCATACGTATCGACCTTTCCGTCGCCGTTCAGATCGAGGTACTTGATGTCGCCGGGATGCACCTCGCCCCAGGCCTGCGTGGGCCAGGCGTCGATCTCCTCCTGCGACGAGAAGAGTCCCGCAGCCACCAAACCGTACTCCTGCCAGTTGCTTTGTCCGATCTTGTTCAGATAGGGTTCGGCCCAGCGGGGCTGGTCGTTGTCGAGGATCGTATTATGGGCGTAGGTGAAGTTGCCGCGCACGGTCAGCTGCACCTTCCCGATCGTTTGATGGTATTCGAGCGAAGCATCGACACCGTGGTTCTTCATCTTGCCGGCATTGATCCACGGCGACGTCGAAAGGCCCGAGAAGCGGGGAATGGAGGCTGCCTGAAGGAAAATACCCTCGCGGCGCTCGCGGAAATAGTCCGCCTGAATGCGGAGTTTGCCGAACAACGAGACTTCGGCTCCGACATTGAGTTTGTAGGCTTTCTCCCAGCCGACCGAATCGTTGGCCCAGTTGCCCAGGCGCAATCCGGTATAGGTCGTATTGCCGGTGCCGAACTGATAGGAGCCGCCGCTCGTGTTGATCGTCTCGTTGTAGATAAAGCGCCGGTCGCCGCCGATCTGGTCGTTACCCACGATACCGTAGGAGGCTTTGAACTTCACCAGGTCGAGCACGTCGCGCAGCGGAGCGAAGAATTTCTCCTCGGAAAGCACCCAACCGACGGCACCCGCCGGGAAGAAGCCGAAACGATGGCGGGGCGAGAAGTTTTCGGAGCCGTTGTAGCCGAAGTTACCCTCGATGAAATAGCGGTTATCGTAGTTGTAGGTGATACGGCCGGCGATACCCTGATGGCGGTAGGGCAATGCCTTCTCGGAGTTGGTCTCGGACGAGTTGGTGATGTTCTTCTGCGATTGCTGATAGAGGAACAGGGCACCGACGGAGTGCCGGCCGAAGGTCCGGGCGTAGTTGAGCGCCGCCTCGAAATAGAACGAACGCGTACCGCTCGCAGACTCGCTGAACGACAGGTTCTCCTGACCGACGAACGTGGGAGGTCCGAAGATCAGATTATCGTCGTCATCGCGACCTATCGCCAAGTATTGCGTCGGCTGCTTCGTGCGGGCCAGATGCTGGTAATTCTGAGCGTCGAAGGCGACCTTGGCGCTGGCCGTCAATCCGGGGGTGATCCAGTCGCCAAAGTCCTGCTGGAGGTTGATCGTCGAGGAGGCCGTATTCCAGAACTTCTCGCGATATCCCCGCTGGGTCAATTCGACGTACGGATTGATGATGTTGCTGCCCGGACCGGCCAGCGTGCCGTCGGAATAGAAAAGCGGAAATGCGTTGGGTGACGTCGCAAGCGAGTATCTCCAGATATTGCCCGTATCGCCGCCCGGCTCGTTCTTGCGTTCGAACGAGGTGCCCAGGTTGATATTCAGTTTCGTGTGGGGAAACACCTGCACGTCGACATTGGACCGGAAATTATACCGCTGGTAATAGAGCGACGTATCGTAGTTCTTCATATTGTCGACGGCGAACAATCCGTTTTCGTTGTAGATCGATCCCGAAATATAATATTTGGCGATACTACCGCCGCCGCTGACGCTCAGATTGACCTTCTCGTTCCAGGAATGGTTTTTATAAAGCTGGCCGAGCCAGTCCACATTCGGGTAGAGGTCGGGATCGGAACCGTTCCGATAGCGTTCGATGGCCTCGTCGGAGAAGAATTTTCCGCCGTAGGCTTCGTTATACATCCGGGCGAACTGCACCGAATTCAGCATCTCGGGGACTTTCACCGGTGAGAGCATACCCGCCTCGAACGAAAGCGAGACTTTGGGTTTTCCGATCGAACCGTCGCGCGTGGTGATCATAACGACGCCGTTGGCGCCGCGAACACCGTAGATCGCCGTCGCCGAAGCATCCTTGAGGATGGACATCTCCTTGATATCCTCGACATTGACCAGGTCCATATCGCGTTCGACGCCGTCAACCAGGATGAGCGGTGTCTTCGCCGCTCCGAACGTATTGATACCGCGGATCCAGAACGTTGATCCCACACCCGGTTCGCCGGAACGCTGGATGGAAACGACACCGGCGAGCTGTCCGGCCAGGTTGTTCGATATCTTCGCCACCGGCGCCTTGATATCGGTCACCGAGACGGTGGCGATGGCTCCCACGACGCTGGCTTTCTTCTGGACGCCGTAGCCGACGACTACCACCTCGTCGACCGAAGTCGACGACGAAGTAAGTTTCACGGTCACCGCGGCACCCGGCGAGAAAACGACTTCGCGGGTTTCATACCCCAGGAACGACACGTTCAATACGGAGTAATTTCCCGAATAGGCGATCTCGAATCGGCCCGAAGAGTCGGTCACCGATCCGATCGTCGTATCCTTGAGCCATACCTGCGCACCGACGACCGGCTGCCCGGTCTCGGCATCCAGAACGACACCGGAAACCGTCTTGCGTCCGGATTGGGAGGCCGGAGACGATTGCGCTGGCTGCGCTTCGGCGGCAAGCGCCGAAAGACAAGCCAGCAGACAAGCTGCGACGTGAAGTCGCAGATGTCCGACGAGGCGTAAAAGTTGTTTCATAGGTCTTAGTTAATAGTTTAGATGGGGGACAATCCCCCGAAAAACGGATTTGCGATAAGGTGCGGAGCCGAGTCGTTACGATCGGACCCCGGACATTCATTTCAGGTGCTCGAAGGTGAATGCCTCCCAGGGAATGTCGGAATCGGATTTGCCGTGGTCGAGGATGTCGACGATGTGCATCAAGAGCGGGAAATCCCTCAAATCGACCAGACCGAGCTCGGCTTTGCGACGGATGGCATTGCCCATGATGCGGGTAATCACCAGGCTTTCGAGCGTAATGCCGGCAAGCGCCTCCGTGACCTGATCGTAGTTCAACCCTTTGCCCATCAATACGCCGCAACGTCGCGTACGCCCGCTGAAGATGGTTACATAAAGGTCGCCCAATCCGATGCACTCCGACTCGAACTCGCCACCCTGCATGAGCATCAGGGCATGCGTCTCCCGAACCGCTTGCGTGAACGTGCCCGCTTGCGAATTATAATGCTGGGGTTCCTCCTCGCCGTGCCAGCGGATATTCAGACCGACAGCCAGCGTTACGGCCATGGCATAGGCATTCTTGAGAGCCACGGCGCTTTCGAGTCCGATCACGTCGTTGGTCAGCGAAATATGATAATAAGGACGCTGCATAGCCTGCTTCATCATCCGCAGCGCTTCGTTGTCCTTGCCGCAGAACCCCACCTCGGTCGGGTCCATGAATACCAGTTCATAGGAGGTACAAGGGCCGCCGATCGCACAGATGTCACGCACGATACCGCGCTTGGCCAGTTCGCTCATCCAATAGCCCGGATAGGAGAGCAACGACCCGTCGTCCGTAGCACGAAGTCCCTTCGTAACGGACAGCACCGGGATTTTCGGATCGAGTCGCGTAAGAATTTCCTCCAAAAACCAGTCGACGCCGAACGAGGAAACGCCGCCGATCACGAAATCCGAACCCTCGACGACCTGCTCCCACTCCTTGAAATAATGGAAACTTACATTTTCGGGGAACGGACGGCAGAACTTTTCGTGTTTTCCGGTTTTCAGATAACCGTCGATGATTTCGTCGTCGAGACAAGTGCCGACGATGTGCACTTCATGGCCGTTTTCAGCCGCAGGAAATGCCAGAGCCGATCCCATCATACCGGCTCCGATGATTGTGATTTTGCGTTTTTCCATAATACCTGTTTTCGGTTTGCAAAAGCGTGCACGTGCCCGCTTATGATGCAAAAGTAGAATTTATTTCTTATTTTTCCAAACTAATCGTTATTTTTTAGGAAATTATATACGATTTCGCACTAAACCCGCCTTAAACCCCTATCACGTTGAGGGTTATACCTAAAGTCCCCACCGATAGGGGAATTTAGGAACGGGTCAGCCAACTCCGGGGACAAAAACTCTCGAAAGAACGATGAGCAGCTGTTTTCCTCGAAAACCCCGTTTCAGCGGGGCGGCCAAAGGCAGCGAGCATATGACCGTCCTAAGGAAGCGACAATCAAGAAACCGACAAGGTGTAAAGTTGTATATAGTTAGCATTTTTTATAAATTTGTACAAAAAATCGATCGATGACCAAACAGAGAAGCAAAACGCCAATCACCATCTTCGACGTCGCAGCGCTGGCCGGGGTGTCGCGAGGCACGGTCGACCGCGTGGTCTACAAGCGCGGGCGCGTGTCTCAGAAAACGATAGACAAGGTACAGAAAGCGATTTCGCAGCTCGGTTATACGGCCAATCCCAACGCATCGTCGCTCGCCCTGAAGCGGGAATATACGTTCGCATGCCTCATTCCGGAATTCCGGCCGGGCGAATATTGGGAAAAGATTTTCGACGGATTCCGAGACGGCGTGAAAGCGTTGTCGCACTACAATATCAAACTCGACTTCCATCTGTACGATCAAACCGACACCGAATCGTATCGCCGTTGCAGCGACGAGATTCTGCGGACCCGGCCGATGGGCGTCATTACCAACGCCGTTTTCAAAGAGGAGGTCGTCGCGTTCGCGCAACGGCTGGAAGAGGCCGGCATTCCCTACGCATTCGTGGACAACAAGATCGACGACCTCGACTATCTGTTGTACTACGGCGTGGACCCCTACAAAAGCGGGGCGCTCGGAGCCTTTTTGCTTACGACCCGTTGCGAGGTGCAGGATATCGCGCTGATCCGACTGATTCGCGACCGGAAACACAAGGCCGACCCGAATGCACCGCGCCGTCACGGTTTTCTCGACTACATCGAGGAGACATTTCCCCAGTGCCGCATCCATACGCTGTTCATCCATCCCGAACAACCCGACCAGGCATATGCGACCCTGGAGCGTTTTTTCCGGGAGCATCCCGAGGTGAAACATCTGGCAATGACCAATTCGCGTATCTTCCTGATCGACGACTACCTGCGCCGCAATCCCGATCCGGAGCGCATCGTCGTCGGATTCGACGATCTCGATCGCAACCTGGCCAGCCTGAGCAACGGACATATCGAATACCTGGTCACCAGGCATATTCCGTTACAATCGTTCCAGGCATTGACGGCCTTCGCGGAATGCGTCATCAAGGGGACCAAACCGCAGCGCCGCAACAATTACGTTCATATGGACATCCTGCATCGCCGCAATCTCGACAATTATTGAGGCCGGGGTCGTTGCGGCGATCGTCGAGGCATCGGAGAAGGGAACGGTACGGTCGGCATTTTGCGGCAGCATCCGAGATCGTCGAGGAATCGGCTCGCACGTATGCCGATACTGCTCAAACGAATGAAGGGCATCCGCTCGCCGAAGCGGATTGTTCATAGCCGATAGAGTTCCAGACTTCATGGCCAACAGAGCCCAGGACCCGAGACCGATAGAGTTCCAGACTTCTTGGCCGACAAAACTCCAGAATTCGTGACCGGCAAAGCCCCACCCTCTTGGCCGACAAAACTCCAGAATTCGTGACCGGCAAAGCCCCCACCCTTTTGGCCGACAAAACTCCAGAATTCGTGACCGGCAAAGCCCCACCCTCTTGACCGAAAACTCCGTATTTCGAGAAATTCCATTAAACACCCCGAACCCAAACAAAAAAGGCGTATAGGTCATTTCGGGTGCTAAAATCGTTGTAATACTGGTGTCTGTCAGTATGATATGACCATTCAAAACTTTTGAACACATATTTGATGCGAGCGCTTTCGCTCTATAGGTCAAAACGGGTGCTGAAAATGGCACCCGTTTTTGGTGGATTCATCTGTATTTTGTTATTTTGCATTGCGGCTTAAAGCGTAACGGAGCTCTGCTGGGGAGCACCTCCGCCAGGAATAAAGCCGTCCAATATGCATAATGCGATTCAGGAGATGGCCTTAGCGGTTGTCTCCTTTTTCATTATGCAATTTGGCATATGCCAAGAAAAACCCGTTCATCATCCGCTTGCGGTTTTCCTCAATCATTCCCGGATGATTCCGCAAGGCTTTCTTCATGTCGGTGAATGTGCCTTCGATCATATTGTTTGTGTTGGGCATACCTCTGACTTTCTCGTATGTAAACAAAAAAGGAAGGTAGGTCGATATGCTGACCATGGCAGATCTGAGCCGTTGATGGGTATATATCGTGCGTCCGGTAATCTCGTTGACCGTCTTTTCTTTCAGGAAGTCATGCCATTTCCTCTTCCATTTCTCAAATGCACTGACGAATGCACTTTCATTCATGTCTTTTAGACGGTATGCAAGATCCAATAACTCCTTTCCTGCCTCAAGTTGCGGATTCTTGGTCAGTTTTCTTCTTATTATCGCCACCATGTGGAACTGGCACATCTGTATTCTGTATTCCGAAAGGACGGTAAACAGCTTTTGAAAACCATCAATGACAATCCCCTGAATGGCATACCCGCATCCTACTATATGTTTCACAGCGTCCTCGTAATCACTGATGTGCTCGTGGGCGATATGCTTCATGTAAAGAAGTCTGCCGCTTCCGCTTTCCAGAGCCAGCAGCACTCCTGTATTGCGCCCAAAATACGTGGCGTCGAGATGTATCACACCGCTTCCTTTGATCCTAGGCTGTTCCCAGCTGAACGAAATGGAGGCAAGCCGACGTGTCACGGTCGAAGCACTGAGACCTGTAGTTTCACTGATCTGGGCTATTGTCTGCTTGCCGTGCAGGTACATCTCCCAGATGTCTTCTTTTGTAAAATCACGCCCGCCGCTGAAGCGGCGTCCACAAACCATGCACTTGTATCGTTGGACGCTTTTGCGTTTTCCGTCCTTCTTTACAATGGGGGAATTGCATGTCGGGCATTTTTTTGTTCATAATGCAATTTCTATATTTTCAAATGCCAAAATATACTGAAAATCAAATAGAATGCCACGCTATCGGCACCCGTTTTGACCTATAGCGTGGCGTTTTCCTGTTTTTGAGGCGTTTCAGCACCCGTTTTGACTAATAAGTCTATTTTAATCGTGCCGAAAGCGATCGTTATGGCTGGTTCATTAGCGACTCCAGTGTTCGAGCTAACTTGGACTGGCCACGCTTCCTTGACATTGAGATTCCGTTACCATCTCCTGCCGAACAGCAGAAAGTTGTGAAAGCGTGGAAAGCATTCCGGGAAATCAAAGAACAAAACGAGGCTAAGGCAGCCCCACTTATGCAGGTGTGTCAAAGTTATATCCAAGAATTGAA
>ENA-UEQE01001510-UEQE01001510.1-human-gut-metagenome-genome-assembly--contig:-NODE-1510-length-18712-cov-5.991253_pt1 | contig 18712 bp, 11 predicted proteins | sample MGYA00242934_ERZ507935 | MGnify/ENA primary metagenome ERZ507935 (study PRJEB26167, sample SAMN06115423) | human gut metagenome | host: Homo sapiens | place: China:Anhui | collected 2015-03-30... | reverse complement strand
TTGATGCTTTTTTCCTTGAAGCTCCAAAGGGATAACCGGCAAAATGCCTTGGCCGTGGATCCCGCCAAGGGGAAAACAGAAAAAGAGGCTGTATTTTTCACCGCACTGTGGAGATGGAGCAACCACATACTCTAACAGAGCCTTACCCAAAAATCTTCTCCGGCATGCGGGGCATCCCGGATTATGCAATAATATCTTTTCATCTCTAAGATATTTTCCGACATGCGGGGGCATCCCTATTCTGGCGGGAATTTGCGCCGCCGATTCAATATGTCCCGACATGCGGGGCATCCCCCGGAATGTCTCCACACCCTATTCAAGAGAACAGTCGAATGAACAGGCTCCAAGAATTCCTCGACAACCCGCACATAATCACCGGAACCGCCACCGTTGCCGCGGATCCGCAGCTCAGCCTGCTCGCGGCGAACAAGGCTTTCCGCACGCTTGCCGGGGAAGCCGCCGAGCCCTGCCGCCAGCAGGGCAGCGCCCTCCTCCCTTGGCTCGAACCGTCTTCCGCCGCGCGCCTCATCGGGCTGCTCGCCGGACACCCTCCCCTTTTCGACTGGGAAGGGGAGATCGTCCGCAAGGACACCCCCATCCGCATCCGCCTCTCCGCCACGCGCGTGGAGGGCGTACTCCACAAAGGCCAATACCCCATCTATCTCTGTACCTTTACCGATCTCGCCCGTGTGGAGGAGATGCTGCGCAGCGCCGAATATGAGCGCCGCAAATACGCCCTCATCGCCGACATTTCCGAAGATCTGCCCTTTGAATACGATTTCGGGACGGACACCATCACCTACACCCAAAAGTACCATAAGGTCTTTGGGCACGAACCCGTTATCCACCGTTTCCGCGAGCGGCTGGGCAAAGGCGAGCCCATCGATCCCGTGAGCGAAGGGTTCCGGGGGCCATTCCTCGCCCTCGACGCCGAAAAAGCCCCCACGGGGGCCGCACCCGAACGGTTCCTGCCTACACGCTCAGGCAGCAAGCACTGGTTCGCCCTCTACAGCACCAACATCAAGGACGCCCTCGGCAAGCCCATCAAATCCGTGGGCGCGCTGCGAGACATCGACCGCCAGAAGCGCGAACAGCTCAGGCTCCTTGACAAGAGCCGCACCGACTCCATGACCGGGCTGTACAACAAGGCCACCACCGAAGAGGAGATCCGCATCGCCCTGCGTGACGCACGGCCCGGCAGTTTCGGCGTGCTGTTCATGATCGACATCGACAACTTCAAGGACGTCAACGACAGCATGGGGCACCTCGCCGGGGACTCCATCATCATCGAGATCGCCCGCCAGCTCCGGCGCACCTTCCGCCAAGACGACATCATCGGGCGCGTGGGCGGCGACGAGTTCCACGTCTATATGCGCGACGTTTCCGAAACCGCGGGCATCCGCACACGCGCGCGGTCCCTCTGTTCCTCCATCCGAACCCTGTTCAAAAACAGCAACGTCAGCAACGCCATCTCCGTCAGCGTGGGCATCGCCGTAACCGAACGCCCCATTGCCTATGAGGATCTGTTCCGGCAGGCCGACGTCGCCCTGTACCACGCCAAAGGGAACGGCAAAAACCGTTACGAATTCTTCGGGCAGTCCTCCGGCGGGGACGCCGGCGGCGTCCAGACATCCCCGCCCCTCGCCGCCAACGCCGTCCGCAACAACATCATGGTGGACATCATCGACATCCTCTTCAGCATGTACGACATGCACGAAGGGATCGACAACGCGCTGCATTTCATCGGAAACACCTTGCGCGTGGACAAGATCCTCATCTTTAACTATTCGCCCGATGGGAAGTCCGCCAGCATCGCGCACGAATGGTGCTCCGATCCGAAATGGCGCAGCGGGGAACGGTTCCAAAACGTCCCCGTCGAAGCCGTCAAGCTGCCCCAAACACGGGACTTCAGCGGCATCTATTATTGCAGCGATTTTTCGGAAATCCTCTCGGAAGGGAAAACGTTCATCCTCGACGGCGCCATCTCCTCGCTCCTCCAATGCGACATCGTGTGCGACGGGCGCGTGATCGGCCATATCGGTTTCGAGGAGCGCGGCAACCGCCGCATATGGACGCAGCAGGAAGTGGACGCCCTCATCCTCATGTCCAAAATCATCGGGGAGTACATCCGCCAGCGCCGTTCCGCCAGCCTTTTGCGCGAAAGCTACGAATCCACCCGCAACATCCTCGACAGCCTGCACAATACGGCTGTCTACGTCATCGACGCCAGCCACCGCATCGTCTATTTCAACGATACGGTCGCCCGCGCGTACCCCAATGCCAGGATCGGGGCAACCTGCTTTGAGGTGTTTTGGGGCAGATCCGACATCTGCCCCCTCTGCCCCGTGGCGAAACGCGGCGGCGGGGAAGCCTTCACCACCCTGCATGAACACCCGCCCTTCAAGGGCGTCTGTGAGGTTTCCGTTTCCGGGCTCCTCTGGGAAAACAGGGAGCCGGCACACGTCGTGCTCATTTCCGAGCGCCTTCTGACGACCGAGGAGCGGGAGGCCAAGGCCAGGCGCGACTCCTTCGCCCGCGCCCTCTGCGCAGGCTACCATCATGTCGTGGATGTGGATCTCGGCACCGGGCATTTCGAGCTTCTGGCCAACCGCAGCGGCTTCGCCGCCGACGCTTCGGGCGATTACGCCGACCACTTCGGACGGTTCGCAGGCCATGTCCTCCCGCAGCATCGTGACGCCTTCCGCGAACGCTTTTCCCTCGAAGGGCTGCGGGCGGCCTTCGCGGAAGATGCGGACGGCAGGAGCGCCTACCTCGAATACCTGTCTGACGAGGACACCGGCCCCCGCTGGCGCTCCCGCATCGCCTTCGCCTATACGCAGGACGACGGCTCGCGCCACGCCCTCCAGTGCATCCGGGACATCGACGATCTGAAGGCCGCCGAATTCACCCGCAGGCAGGAAGAGGAAAACCTTCAGGTAGCCCTCCAGAACAGCTACGCCAAGATCTACCGTATGGATCTCGCCGCCAACCAGCTGGCCTGCCTGTTCTGCAATACCAAGCTGCTCGCGCCCATTGATGTCAGCGGCGAATTCGACAAGGACATCATCACGGTCATGGAAACCCGCGTCCACCCGCAGGATCGGGCCCTTTTCCTGAATTTCTTCACTGCCGAAAGCATCCTCAGAAAACTTGACGCCGGAGACGAGCCCTCCGCCGAATACCGCAAGCTCGGCCTTGACGGGGCCTACCATTGGATGCTGGCGCTCATCGTGCCCCTGCCGGCCGGCAAACGCGGCGAGGCCGTCCTCCTCGTGCGCGACGTCACCGAAAGCAAGAAGCGGCAGGACAACTATCTCCTTGCCCTGCAAAACAATTATTCCGAAATCTTCTCCCTCGACATCACGAACCGCTCGGTCACCCCGCTGTTCTACAACAGCAGGCAGACGGCCGCCATCAAGAGTGAAGCCAACTATTCCTCGTTTGTCCATCAGCGCGCCGTTGACCGCGTAGCCCCCGACTCCCTCGAAAGCGTGCTCGATTTCTACGAGCGCCGCCTCTTTGAGGAACTGGAACGCGGCGGCCACCCGGAGTGCGAATACCGCAAGCGTTTATCGGAAACCGGCCCTTACCGCTGGATTTCCGCCTCGGCGCAGCCCGTCCCCGGCAACGAGGGGCATGCCCTCATCCTGCTGCGCGACGTCACCAAGAAGAAGGAAGAGGAAAACAACTACCTCCTCGCCCTGCAAAGCAGCTATACGGAAATCTTCCGCCTCGATCTTGAGGCCGGGCTCATCGCTCCCCTCTATTACAACAGCGAACAGGTCACCATCCCGCCGACCCTGATGCCCATTGAGGAATTCGTCCTCGATCGCGGCAAGAACCGCGTCCACCCTGAGAGCCTCGAAAGCGTCCGTGCCTTTTACGACGTGCCGAACATCACAGCCCGGCTCGACGCGGGCGAGGCCCCGCAGCTCGAATACCGCAAGCGGCAGGACGCCGGGAAGCCCTACCGCTGGGTCAGCGCCGCCATCCGCGCCATCCCCGGATCGTGCCGCCATGCCCTGCTCCTGCTGAGCGACATCACCGAGCAGCTCAACGAGGAGGCCGAATTCTACAAGGCCCTCCAGCACAGCTATTCCGAGATCTACGAGGTCATGCTCGATACGGATTCCATGCGCATCGTACACCGGGACGCGGGCTCCACGCTGGCGAAACCCGAATTGACCCATTCGTATTCGCGCGACACCCTCGCCATCGCCAGCCGGCATATCCATCCCGATGACCGGGGCTCCTTCCTCGACCTCTTCTCACCGGAAAACGTCAGCAAGAAGGTGGCCGCCGATCCCCGCCTGTCCACCGAATACCGTGCCCTCGCCGCCGACGGAACCTATCACTGGATCTCGATACTGGTGCTGCCCATGCCCGGCTCGTCAGGGCGCCTGCTCATCCTCTGGCAGGACATCAACGAGCGCAAAAAGATGGAGGAGACCGCCGCCCGGCTCGAACGCCGCCAAAGCGCCGTGTTCCGCCAGTCCGGGGACTGCATCATCGAGATCAACCTGCGCACGTGGCAGTTCCAGCGCAGCGTCTCCGCACCGAGCCTGCCCGCGGAACCGCATTCCGGCGACTACCGTGCATTCCACGCCGAAGCGATCGCGATGATCCACCCCGCCGACCGCGAGCGCATCAACCGCACCGCCACGCCCGAAGCCCTGTTCGAGGCCTGCCGCGCGCATTCCCGCACCCTCGTCGCCCAATATCGCGTGCTTCTTCGCGAAGGGAAAGAGCTGTGGCTTGAAAACCGTGTGTTCTTCCTTGAAGAAGGCGACGACATGACCGCCTTTTTCATCATCCGGGACATCACGGATCAGAAGCGCGCCGAAGAGGAGCGCGCCATTGAGGAAGAGCGTTACAACATCGCCCTGCGCAACACCTACACCGAAATCTACGAAATCGACCTCAACGCCGATACGCCCCACCTCGTCTACGCCGCCGACACGCCGATGATCCCGGTGGATCGGGACAAGGGCGGCAACATCCACACCATAGCCGCCACCCTCATCCACCCTGAGGATCGGGAACGCTTCCTCAACGCCTTTATCGGGAGCAACATCCGCAAGGAATTCAACGAAGGCCGCATGGAAGTCCCCGCCGAATACCGCCGCCTTGGACGCGACGGCAAATGGTATTGGGTCGCCGCCTTCATCGTCCCCCTGTGCGGGCACGACCCCTGCCGCACCGACAAGGGGATGCTCCTCGTGCGCGACATCTCCGAACAGCGCGAGGAGGAACAGCGCCGCCGCATCAGTGAGCAGTACGACCACGCCTTGCGCAACATCTATGACGAGCTGTATGAGCTGAACATCACGCAGGACAGCTACCGCATCGTGTACCATGTGGAAGGCAAGTATGTGACCCCGCCTGAGCGGGGCCGCCTCAGCGAGTCCATCGATCTCGTATCGCGCAACATGATCTTCCCCGAAGACCGCGCCCGTTTCCTTGAGTTCTTCGATCTTGATGCGCTGCGGCAGAACTTCGCGGCGGGGCGGGAATACCTTATCGGCGAATTCCGCAAGCTCTGGCACGACCGTGAATACCACTGGGCGTCGATCACCATATTCCCCGTGGCCCAGCCCAACGGCGGCGACGAGATCTATCTCGCCTTCATCATGGACATCGGGGACAAGAAGCAGGCCGAGGAAATCGCCCAGCAGAACATCCTCCTTGAGCGCCAGCGCCTCGACGACGAGCGCTACCGGACCATCGTGGAGCAGACGGACACCCTCGTCTTCGAGTGGAACCTCGAAACCGGCGCCCACTACATTTCGCCGGAAATAGCCGCCCGTTTCGCCGGAAACTATGATCAGCGCGATCTGATGCACATCTGGCGGGATGACCTTGTGATCCATCCTGACGACCTGCCGTTGCTCGCCGCCTTCCTCAAGGACTCGCGGGCTCAGCGCTATACCGAGATGACCGCCCGCTTCCGCAAGCGCGACGGCGTATACATCTGGTGCAAGGCGGCCCTCACCTGCCTGCGCGACGGCAACGGCACCCCAAAGCGCTATATCGGCACGCTCAACGACGTGGACAGCGCAACCCGTTCCGTGCTCGCGCTCAAGTACCGGGCCGAGTTCGATCTCCTGACCGACATCTACAACATGCATACCTTCTACTCGCAGGCGGCACAGGCCGTGCATGCCTATCCCGAACGCCGCTACAGCATCGTCCGCATGGACATAGACCGTTTCAAGGTCATCAACGACCTGTACGGCCTCAAGGAGGGCGACAAGATCCTCATCACCATTGCGGATTTCCTGCGGGAAAAGATGGCGGGGACGCACAGCGTCTATGGGCGGCTGGGTGGGGACGTATTCTGCCTGTGCGTGGACTATCCCCGTGAACGGATCCTCGCCCTCATCAGGGAATTGACGGACAGGCTCGCCGACTATCCCCTGCCGTACAAGGTCGTGCCTTCGTTCGGCATCTGCGAGGTCGACAACGCCGACACGCCCATCAACGTGCTCTGCGACTGGGCCAACCTCGCCCTCAAGACGATCAAGGGCAATTACCTGAACAGCTACGCCTTTTACGACGGCAAGCTGCGCGAGAAGATCCTTGAGGAAAAGAAGATCGAAAACCAGATGCACGACGCCCTCGTACACGGGCAATTCGTGCTCTACCTTCAGCCCAAGGTTCACATCCCGACCTCGCGCATCATCGGCTCGGAAGGGCTGGTGCGGTGGATACACCCCACTGAGGGGCTGATGCCGCCCGACCGCTTCATCCCTTTGTTCGAGAAGAACGGCTTCATCAACCGGCTGGACGAGTACATCTGGGAGCAGGCCTGCATCACCTTGCGCCGCTGGATTGACCGCGGCCTCACGCCCACGCCCATTTCCGTAAATATGTCGCGCATGCACATCCACGATCCGCGCCTGCGTGAAAAGCTGCTTGACCTGATGCGGCGCTACGGGCTGCCGCCGCACCTCCTCGAATTGGAGCTCACCGAAAGCGCGTTCCTTGAAAACGAAAGCGGGCTGTTCGAGTCCATGAAGGCCCTGCAGGCCTTCGGGTTCCAGTTCTCAATGGACGATTTCGGATCGGGCTACTCGTCCCTGAACATGCTCAAGAGCATGCCCGTGGACTTTATCAAGATCGACCGTGGGTTCCTCAACGAGGTCGTCACGACCGAACGCGGCAAGACGGTCATCCGGTTCAGCATTTCCCTCGCCCGCGAAATGAACATCAAGGTCATTGCCGAAGGCGTGGAAACCGAGGAACAGGCCGCTTTCCTGCTTCAGGCCGGATGCTCCTACGCGCAGGGCTATTTCTATTCGCGCCCCCTGCCCATCCCACAGTTCGAGGCATTGGCCTTTGGGACGAAACGGCCTTTCCCCGTCGCCCCAAGCATCAAAGCCATCGCCGAAACGCTGGAACAAAGCAGCAAATGATGGAGGGCCTCCTGCGGGGACAAGCGCCCGGAGGAGGCCCCCATACCGGAGATACCCGCTTTTGCGCGGAGATATTTGCTTCTGCAATGAAAGCAACATTTCAACTATCTGAAATTCAAAAATAAATTTTTCATAAAATCACCGGAAAGGCGGATGCCTCCCACAGCGCGGCACTATCAGAGAGAGTGTGTACCGCCATGTCCCTGTTGCCACAGCAATAGGCTCCCATTTTAGCCTATTGCTTGCACGAACAGTGTCAGCATATTGAAAGTCTCTTCAGACCCCACGCCCGCGCCTTCACTGCGGACATCATACTCTCTGTGCCCATCTATATAACAATCATTAACTATTGCATATACAGTATCGTCATCAGGGTGGCATCAAAATATCTCCCGCTTCATCTCAGGGGAAAAGCAGAGGCGAACACCGTCATGATATACGGTTCCTCTACGCAGGGTGGCAGAGATGCTTGCTCAGTACGACAAATGCAGGAACCGGATGTCCCTTACTGATGACGCACCTCAGGCTCATGGAAGCACTGAGGGAGGGGTACGCCACGGCGGAAATAGTGACGCTTCCCATCATAACGCCGGACACTTCTTTCACATAAGGTTATGTTGGCATAGCTGGTGAGGAAGGTACATTCGCATGTACTGAGGTACACCATACCGCGCAGGCAGGAGGCGATGAGGACACCGGACAAAATCACGGCGAATAGGGCCAGTACATCGAAAACCGTGCTAACATAGATAACAGCGCTGAGGCTGGGGGATATCACTGACACCGATACCACCTCTGCGTTCCTTAACTCTTATTTTCTTTGTAATAAGTTGACAAGCAATGCTATTCGTCCCTTCCATTCCGCGGGGAGGCCATGTTCAGCAAATATACGGCCATATCACTGGGTCCCATACGCTCCCCATCCATATATGGGGCATGGAGCATATGCGTCCCCGGCAGAACGGAAACGCACTGGGCAGGACAGCCGCACACAGCTACCCGGATATCGGCCCCGGCCTCATTGTCCGTGAGCACGATGCTCTCATCAAAGGCACGCATGGCGGACAGCATCCCCCTGAACCACGCCACACGATCGTATCCAGAGCGGCACCCCCCGCAGTACTTCACATGGAGGGAAGGCATGGCCCGTCAGCCCCTTTCCACCAGCATGGCTATCCCCTGCCCGCCGCCGATACATAGCGTTGCCAACCCCCTGCTCTGCCCCTTCCGCTTCAGCGTATGCAAAAGCGTAACGAGGATACGCGCACCGGAGGCACCGATAGGATGCCCAAGGGCAATGGCACCACCGTTGACGTTCACGTTATCAAGGCTGAAGCCCAGCTCGCGACCCACGGCGAGGAACTGGGCGGCAAAGGCTTCGTTGGCTTCGATCTGATCGAGATCGGCCACCGTCCAGCCAACCTTTTCCAAAACCTTGCGGGTGGCGGGGATGGGGCCAAGGCCCATCACGTCGGGCTCCACACCGGCACTGGCCCAACCCACGATACGGGCAAGAGGGGAAAGGCCACGTTCAGCGGCCAGTTCGGCATCCATGAGCACGAGAGCCGCCGCGCCGTCATTCACGCCGGAAGCGTTGCCTGCCGTCACCACGCCGTCCTTCTTGAAGGCGGGGCGTAACTTGCCGAGCACTTCCATGGTAGTGTCGGGACGAGGGAACTCATCGCGAGCGAAATCGAAGGACTTTTTCTTCTGCTCCACGTGTACGGGCACGATCTCTTCATCAAATACGCCCGTTTCCAGCGCGGCTGCGGCCCTCTGTTGGGAAAGCACGGCATGGGCGTCCAGTTCTTCTCGGGAAAGATGGTATCGGGCCGCCACGTTCTCGGCGGTGATACCCATGTGATAGTCATTGAAAGCGTCCCAGAGGCCGTCCCTGATCATTTCGTCTACAAGCTTAACATCGCCCATGCGGCTCCCCCAGCGTGCGGAGGGGATGACATAGGAAGTCAGAGACATGTTCTCCATACCGCCAGCCACTACACAGCGGGCCTCACCGGCACGGATAGCCAGCGCAGCTTCCGCCACGGCCTTGAGACCGGAACCGCAGACCTTATTCACCGTCCATGCCGGGATCTCCACAGGGATACCGGCTTTGACGGCAGCCTGACGTGCGGGATTCTGGCCTAACCCCGCTTGAAGGACGTTGCCCATGATGACTTCTTCCACCATACCGGCATCCACGCCACCCCGGGAAAGGGCTGCGCGGATGACCACGGCCCCCAGTTCAACGGCAGGGACAGAGGCAAGCGAACCGCCGAAGCTTCCAAGTGCTGTACGGGCTGCGCTTACGATGACCACTTCACACATAATGACTCCTGTCCGGCACAGTGCCGGCTCTCCAAGGGCTTTCGCCCGATGATGCTGCGCTCTTTGCGAGCGATATGCTCCCGACGGCTTAGTAGCGGAAGAACCCTTCACCGCTCTTGCGGCCCAGCCTGCCTGCACGGACCAGCTTACGGAGCAAGGGGGCGGGACGATACTTGCTCTCACCCAGCTCGTCGCGGAGCAACTCCATGATGGCAAGGCACACGTCGAGGCCGATGAGGTCGGCCAGAGCCAGCGGGCCCATGGGATGATTGGCTCCGAGCTTCATGGCGGTATCGATGTCTTCAGCGGAGGCTACGCCTTCCTGCAACATGAAGACAGCTTCGTTGAGCATGGGGATAAGGATGCGGTTAACCACGAAACCGGGGTATTCATTCACGGTGACCGCCGTTTTGCCCAGCCTTTCGGAAAGCGCCTTAGCGGCTTCGTAGGTCTCGTCTGAAGTGGCGGCACCGCGGATGATCTCGATAAGGGCCATGCGGGGCACGGGATTGAAGAAATGCAGGCCCACCACCTTGTCGGGGCGGCTCACAGCGGAAGCCACGGCAGTGATGCTCAGGCTGGACGTATTGGTCGCAAGGATACAGTCAGGGGAAACGATACCGCTCAGCTTCGAAAAAATGGAACGCTTGACGTCCAGATTCTCCACGGCAGCCTCGATGACTACGTCGACATTGGCGGCATCCTGCATGTCCAACGTGCCGATGATGCGTGGGAGGGCCGTATCACGGTCTCCGGCGGCCATCTTGCCCCGCTCCACAAGATTGTCCCAGGCTTCGGCGATCCCCTTCAGACCTTTGTCAACGAATTCCTGCTTTATATCATAGAGATACACGGTGAAGCCGTGCAGGGCGGCTACCTGAGCGATACCGCCGCCCATAGTCCCTGCACCTATCACAAAAAGGGTCTTCATAACCATCTCCTTTTCGGCGTAACGCCGCTCTTGAACTATCCCGTTTCCATCACCCAAGGATGCCGGATGCGATGATCATACGCTGGACTTCGCTCGTTCCCTCATAGATTTGGGTAATCTTGGCATCACGGTACAAACGCTCCGCAACAGATCCATGCAGATAGCCGCTGCCGCCGCATATCTGCACGGCTTCCGAAGCGCACCATACAGCCGCCTCCGATGCCACGAGCTTGGCCGCCGAAGCTTCCGCGCGAAACATTTTCCCCCCGTCACACAGACGGGCCGCATACAGGGTGAGCTGACGGGCGGCTTCCACCTTCGCCCACATGTCCGCAGCCTTCCAGCGCAGCCCTTGGAAGTGCTCCAGGGTGCGGCCGAACTGGCGGCGTTCCTTGAGCCGCGCACACACCTCGTCAAACGCGGCATCCGCTATACCCACCGCCTGTGCGGCGATGCCCAGCCGCCCGCCGTCCAGCGTTTCCGCAGCGATTCGGAAACCATCACCGGGCCTGCCAATGAGGCGATCGGCAGGGATACAAAGGTTACGGAAAAAGAGTTCACAAGTCTGAGCACCACGGATGCCCATCTTGCGCTGAGGGGCGGATATGAGCAGCCCGGCATCGTTACTGCACACCGCGAAGGCACTCAGACCTTCCGTGCCCTGCCCGCCAGTACGGGCAAAGAGGATGTAGATATCGGCCCTGCCGGCATTGGTGATGAATATCTTGTGGCCGTTGATGATGTAGAAGCCGCTGTCCAGCTCCGCCGTAGTTGCGATGCCCCCCACGTCCGACCCTGCTTCGGGCTCCGTGAGCGCAAAGGCCCCCAGCTTGTCGCCGCGGAGCATGGGACGAAGGAAGCTTTCCTTCTGCATGGGCGAGCCGAAGGCATGGAGCGGATGGCAGGCAAGTCCCACGTGTGTGGCATAGGTGACGCCAACGGAAGGGCAGGCCTTGGAAAGGCGTTCCACACAGCGGACATACGATTCATAACTGGAACCGCGCCCTCCCAACTCAGGAGGATAAGGAAGCCCCATGAATCCGGCATCGGCCAAGGCTTGGACAGACTCCCCGCAGAAAAGGCTCTCTTCATCACAGCGCGCGGCCATAGGCCTCACGGTCTTCGTAATGATCTCATCAAGGCGTTGCCAGAACGCTGCTTCCATTCTGTCCATCCTCCAAGAGTTGCGTAGCGGAACCCGATCAGCGGCGGCGATTGACGAAGGCGTCCATCCTATCCTTCTGATCCTTTGTCGAGAAACAGAGGCCGAACGCCTGCGCTTCGTACGAAAGGCCGGATTCGAGGCCAGATTCAAGGCCATGCCGTATGCAGCGTTTAGTCTGCTGGACGGCACAGCGAGCCTGACGGGCGATGCCTTCCGCCAGCGCGGAAACTTCCGCGGCAAGGGCATCGTGGGGGACGATCTTGTCGACAAGGCCGATGCGCAGGGCCTCTGGGGCATCGATCATGCTACCCGAAAAGAGCAACAGGGAAGCCGCCCCCCTACCCACCAAACGGGGCAAACGCTGGGTGCCGCCGAACCCGGCCGTGATGCCGAGGCCGACTTCAGGCTGGCCGAAGCGGGCCTTTTCGGATGCAATGCGGATATCGCAGGCAAGGGCCAGTTCACAGCCGCCTCCAAGGGCAAAGCCCGAAATCATGGCGATGACGGGCTGGCGCAGGGCCTCTATCTTAGCGAATACCTTCTGTCCAAACGCACCGAAGGCCATACCGGATTCCGCTTCCATGAACTGCATCTCTGCGATGTCCGCTCCGGCGGCAAGGGCCTTCTCTCCGGCCCCCTTGACGACGAGGACGCGGATCTCAGCATCCCCGTCGATCATGGCAAGGGCATCGTCAAGCTCCTTCAGCACGGCACTGTTCAGTGCGTTCAGCCGATCAGGGCGGTTCAGCGTGAGGTAAGCCACACCGTCCTTTTTCTCAAAAAGGATGTTCTCGTACATAACCCCTTCCCTCTCTTCAGGCAGTAACGCCAAGGCCCCAAAAGCCACGGCAGGTATCTCAAATCAGAACAGGCCGTCGGGATCGATACCACACAGGCGGCGTGCAAGTGCCTTCTTCGCTTCCATATTGGCCTGACGGCCGATCATGATACGTTGGGCCTGCGGCGAACCTGCTCCGTGCATGGATTCGGTGAGGTAGCCCACCGCCACGGAACCGATGGTCATGGCCTCAATGAGACGAAGAATACGCTGGCGGTCTTCCACGGAATATTGGGCGTCGCCCACCATGAGCTTGCGGCACCATTCGCCCACTTCTTCGGACGTGAAATCGGCATCGGAAGGCATGGTCACCATGAGCCCTCCGGCGATGTCCTGCGCGAGGCGGGCGATCTCGTAAGGCAGACGGGTGACGTTCTGCTTGCACACGTTGGCAAGGAGCATGTCGATCTGGTAATTTCCGGCCCGCGTAGGGGCGCCTTCGCAGGAACAGGCGATGCCGCAGGAGAACAGCGTCTCGTTCAGGTGGATCATCTCGATGATCTTATCCTTAATATGGGACGCCTTGGCACAGCCGTTGCATTCAGCTACCGTCTGGGAAGCGCCGATGAGTACGTCGCCGTTTCCGACCTTGCAGCCGCCGTAGGACTGGCGGTGATAACCGGCGAAGCGCTCCACCAACATGCCGGTAAAGTCGATCTCGCCCAGCATGTACACGTTCTTGTAGGGAACGAAGGTATCTTCAAAAATAATGATGACTTCCTGACCGCCGTAATTCGCGTTGCCCACGTCCACCTTGCTGGCTTCCAGCTTGCGGGTGTCACTGGCCTGACGGCCATAGATGTAAAGGATGCTGGGGTCATCGGCGGGGACAGAGAAGGCCACGGCATAGTCCCGGTCTTCCGCGCGCATGGTCTGCGTGGGCATAACGAGAATCTGATGGGAGTTGAGGGCACCGGTCTGGTGCATCTTGGCACCGCGCACCACAATGCCGTCCTCACGGCGTTCCACCACGCGCAGGAACATATCGGGATCCGTCTGGGCGTGGGGGGCGAGGCCCCGGTTGCCCTTGGGATCGGTCATGGCACCGTCCACGGTCCAGTCCTTTTCCTGCCATTCTTTGATGAACTCCACGAAACGCCGATGATATCCGGTGCCGTAGCGGGCATCGATCTCATAGGTAGTGCTGAACACGGCGTTGAGGGCATCCATGCCCACGCAGCGCTGGAAACAGGCACCGGTCATGCTCCCGCAAAGCCGCTGCATTTTCACCTTATTCACCAGATCAGCCGTAGACTGGTGCAGATGGCAGAACCGATTCACGGGTTTGCCGGTGAAGCTGGAGGCAGTCACCATCAACTCGCGGTACTCAGGCATCTCGGCCAGCTTGTAGGTCATGGCGCAACAGTTGATGGAAGGGCGGATCAAAGGGTGCCCAACACAATCCTCGATCTTCTCGCCAAATGCATAAACTCTGCGGGGGCGCAGATCACGGAGGGACTGGATGTACTCCTCGGCGGTCATCATAACGCATATCCTGATGGTCTTTGCGACCGCTTTCGGAACAGCGGCGGCAGGTCTGTAAAAACGGGCTCCCGCGAAAGGAGCCCGCGTACGCTCAGTCAGCTCTTATGGCAGAAGCTCCAGCCTCCGTCGGACTGGCACATGGGCATAAGTTCCATATCGCACACGTCCATGTGGGCGGGCAGGTTTACAGACCACCACACGGCTTCGGCAATGTTTTCAGGGGTCAAGGGATCCAAGTTTTCGTAAGCGGCTTCCGAAGTCTTCAGGTCACCCTTAAAACGCACGGCCAGAAATTCAGTGTGCAGATGGCCGGGCTTGATGTTGGTCACGCGGACGGGAGTACCCAGAAGGTCGCAACGGAGCATCCTGCTGAAGTGGTTCACGAAAGCCTTAGTGGCACCGTACACGTTGCCGCACTTGAAGGCGCGGTTGCCAGCGACGGAGCCGATATTGACGATGTGACCGGTACCGCGTTCGATCATGCCGGGCAGAGCGGAGCGGGTGCAGTACAGCAGCCCGTTGATGTTGGTGGCGATCATTTCGTCCCAGTCGTCCATGCTACCCTCCTGAGCGGGATTCTGGCCGATGGAACTGCCGGCGTTGTTCAGCAGTACGTCGATATTCTTGAACCCTTCGGGAAGATTAGCGAACATTTCCACCACAACATCACGCTTGGCGACATCGAAACAGAGGGGGAGGAAGTCTCCGCCCAGTTCAGCGGCGAGCTCATCGAGGCGGGACTGACGACGGCCGGTACCAATGACTTTCCAGCCTTCCTTGATGAAGCGGCGGGCGGTTTCGCGGCCAACACCGGAGGTAACACCAGTGATGAAGATGATTTTCTTGGACATGTCTGACTCCTCAGAAAGGTTAGAAGTGAATATGCTGCAACATTGAGGAGAGGGCCCCGGAAGCCGCTCCGGACGGCAACGACTTCCGGGAGTGGAGGAAGAGAATTGCTTACAGCATCTTGAAGGTTGCGGTGAAATTTTCTTCACCGTACTTTTCAGCGGTGGCCGCAAACACTTCGCGGGCGCGGGACATCATGGGCACACGCTGGCCGAGGGATTCGCACATCTCAATGCCGAGACGCACGTCCTTGAAGGCCAGATTCACAGTGAATACCGGATGCTCGAAGTCTTCGTCGAAGGTGCCGGAGGCGGTATTCTTGAACTGGAAGGAGAAGGCACCGGAGTTCGAGATCTGTTCGATGAACTGTTCCTTGGGGATGTTGGTAAGCTTGGCAAGTTTGATGCTTTCGGAACAGACGGCGTTGATGCTCATGCCCATGAGGTTCTGAATGAGCTTCAGAGCGCAGCCGGCCTTCACATCGCCGATGTAGGCGGGCTTGCCCATCTTCTTGAGCAGGCATTCTTCATACTTGTCGTAGGTGGCCTTGTCGCCGCCGCCGAACAGCGGGCAGGTGCCGTCTGCGGCAAAGGCGGGCCCCTTGCCCATGGGAATGACGAGGTACTTCTTGCCGAGCTTGGCGGCTTCGGCTTCGAGCATCACCACCGTTTCGATGTCCAAGGTGGACAAGTCGAAATGCACGCCGCCTTCCGGAAGGTTTTCAAACACGCCGTCGGGCCCGAGCAAAACACCCTTGGCGTCTTTAGGCATGGGCACGCAGGTGATGCTCACTTCAACTTGGGCGGCCAATTCCTTTACAGAGGCGGCGGGAGAGGCACCCATGTCCACGAACTTTTGGACGTTGGCGGGATTAATGTCATACACCACCACGTCGATGCCGTTCTTAACAATGTTAGAGCAGATGCCTGCCCCCATCTTGCCAAGACCGATAAAACCAACTTTCATGACAAACTCCTAATCAATTACATGGTTCCGCAGAAGTTGCGTCGGCACTTTTCTGCATCCATAAGAAGACGATACACAGAGATGTAGTCTTCCTCTCCGTAGCCGGCTTCCGATGCGGCCTTGTAGCGATCCCTGAGCATGGTGAAGGCGGGGCAGGAAACTCCCGCCTCTTCCGCCATCTCCACGCCGAACTTCATATCTTTCCAGGCGTTGTTGAGTGTACCGCGCATGGGCAGGAAGGCTTCATTGAACACCTTATGCCCCGAGTTCTGCATCTGGTAGGACCACGCACCAGTGGACTTTGCCCCATTGAGGAAGACCTCTTCGGAGAGGCCCATCCTCTTCGCGAGGAACACGCCTTCGGTAAGGATGACGTTGTTGGAAAGCCCGATGAGGTTGGTGATGAGCTTGAAGGCGCAGGCCGCCTTCACGTCGCCGAGGTAGAACACCTCCCCTATCTCGGAGAGGAACGCCTTATCCCGCTCATACACATCTCTGGAGCCGCCGAAGAACAAGGGAGACTCCCCTGCCTCGGCCGCTTCGGGCCCTTTGCCCATAGGCATGTACACGTAACGGACGCCGTGCCTCTCGGCTTCCGCCTCCAGAGCAAGGACGGACTCGATGTCCCACGTGCCCATATCGTAGAAGGCCATCCCCTTCCCCATACAGGAGAACACACCGTTTTCGCCTCCCGCCACGGCCTTGAGCGCAGCCACGGAAGACAGGCAGCTGAGCACCACACGGGCACCGAGGGCCGCTTCCTGAGGCGTGGCAAAGGCTTCCGCACCCCAGCCAGCAACCTTGGCCGCCTTTTCAGGGCTACGGTTCCATACCTGCAGGGCATATCCCTTGTTCAGCAGGTTGCGGCACACGCCGCTCCCCATGCTTCCAAGCCCCAGAAAACAAACCTTCATGGCATCCTCTGGCTTACAAAGTTCTCAAAAGACGGCTGGCAGCCGTTTCGATCTCACCCAGCATGTCGGAGCTGGTCATGGCACCCCAGCATACGTCCGCCAGCTTGTCCTGCACGATATCGGTGGCCTGATCGAGGGTGAGCCCCTGATTGATGACGCCGGACACGTCGACGTCGATATTGTCGCGCATAGACTTCACGGTCATGGGATTGCCGGAAATCTTGATGACCGGGGCCACGGGGTGGCCGATGCAGTTGCCCTTGCCGGTAGAGAAGATGACGGCGTGGCAACCGCCAGACACGATGGCGGTGAGGTTCTCCACGCCGGGGGCGGGAGCGTCCATGATGACGAAGCCCTTCTTGGTAGGACGTTCGCCCTCTTCGAGGACTTCGACCAGGGGCTTGGTGCCTCCCTTCTTGATGGAGCCGAGGGCCTTTTCCTCAATGGTGGTCAGGCCGCCGGCAATGTTGTCGGGAGCGGGATTGGCACCCATGATGTCGAGATTATGCTCAGCGGCATAGTCGAGGGTGCGCTGGATGATGCGCTTCACCTTGGCGGCCACTTCAGGAGTGACGGCACGGCGGCCAAGGATCTCTTCGCCGCCCAATAGTTCCAGCGTTTCCGACATGATGACGGTGCCGCCGGCGTCGATGACACGGTCAGCCAGACGACCGGTCACGGGATTGGAAACGATGCCGGAAGAACCATCGGAGCCGCCGCATTCCACGCCGAGGACGAACTCGCTCCAAGGCATGGGTTCAGGGCGCAGGCGGCCTGCATCGTGAAGCATCTGAATGGCAGCCTGGGCGGCGCGGTACGCCACTTCCACGGTGCCGCCCTGATCTTCGATGGAGAAACCCACCACGGGCTTGCCGCCCTTCGCGATCTCGCCGGTGATGTATTCGGCGGTCTGATCTTCCAAAGCCACGACGATGACGCCGTACACGTTGGGATGCAGAGCGGTATTGATGGAGAGGAGGTTGTGCAGGGCAAGGTCTTCGTTCATTTCACCGAAAAGCTCCGCTACTTTACGCGGCATAGCCCCGGACAGCAGACCTTCCGCCGCCCCGTCAGTCAGAGCGTGGACTTCGTAGATCCCCTCCGGCGTGACGTTGATCGTCACCGTCCCCGGCGTCAGCGTAATGGAATTTGCCAGCAGCACCTTCGCCATCGGGTTATCCGCCCTGAATACGAAGCTGATCACCTTCGGGTCGATCCTGAGCTCCGGCCGTACCGTCGCTTTGACCACGTCGATATTCGCCAGCACCAGCTCTTTTACCAGCCACAGGCTGTAGCATAAAAATGCAGCTGGCGAAACACCCAGCGCAAAATATTTTTTGGTGCCGTCCGCATTGGGCAAAAGCAGCAGCGGGTAGCAGATCCAGGCAACCACCGCGCTGGTGACAAGCCCGTACACGACAAATTTAACTGCAAAATCTCCCGACAGCGCCAGCCAGAAAACAAACATCAGTATCCCCAGGGAAAATAAATGCGTCAGCGGAGACCCCACTATCGTTCGATCTTTTAAAACACTCTCTTTCTCCACAGCAACCACCCTTCTTTTTTACAGCGAACTTATTTCAAGCAATACAAATACCGCTTCCACGTCTTTGTGAAACCGGTAGGCAAAGTCACTATACAATTCTGCATAGATAGCGACAGTTTCAAGACGGGTCGAAATGTCCCGATGTTGTTTTTTGCTTCGTCCTCAGCCCATCGTACGGCTGATTAAGTTGCAAAGCACCGGAAACAGAACCTCCTGAGACACTGGTCTGCTAATTAGTTTTACAGCATCCCTGGCAAAAGCAAAATCTTGCCCTT
>ENA-UEQE01001483-UEQE01001483.1-human-gut-metagenome-genome-assembly--contig:-NODE-1483-length-18891-cov-5.703200_pt1 | contig 18891 bp, 15 predicted proteins | sample MGYA00242934_ERZ507935 | MGnify/ENA primary metagenome ERZ507935 (study PRJEB26167, sample SAMN06115423) | human gut metagenome | host: Homo sapiens | place: China:Anhui | collected 2015-03-30... | reverse complement strand
GATGGGCATTATTTAACCCCTTTTCGGGGCCGTTGTAGGCCGGATAAGCATAGCGCATCCGGCACTGATTGCCCGATGGCGCGGCGCTTATCGGGCCTACAATAGCCGCTGAAAAGGGTTAAATGATACCTACCGGCCAGTGATGACCGATAAAATACAAAATTCCGGCGGAGAGTATTCCGGCCACAATATCATCAATCATGATCCCCGTACCGCCATGCACGTTGCGATCGAACCAACGGATCGGCCACGGCTTCCACATATCAAAAACCCGGAATAAAATGAAGGCGATACCTATCTTTGACCAGCCCGGATCAGAAAACGGCAACAGCACCAACCACATGCCAAGGAGTTCGTCAATAACAATCTCACCCGGATCCTTGCAGCCGAGTATCTGTTCACCACGGGTCGCGGCCATTCCGCCAATCCAAAACACAAGTACGAGCACCGCAATCCGGGCGACAAACGGCAGTGGAATGAACAAAAATGGAGCCAGAACCGCCGCCAGCGCGGAACCGCATGTCCCCGGCATGATGGGAGACAGCCCCGCAAAACCGAGCCGGCAAAAGGCGAGCGTCAGTTTATCCATTACAACCCTCTCTATGCTTTGGCAGGAAAACGCCCGCACGAGAATTTTTCCCCTTCGGGACAGTACCGCAGCCGCTCACACTTGGCACCAGCCAGACCAAAGACCTCAGGCAATACCCCCCGGCACAGCGCGAGCATCTCGTCCGCGACGTGCCGGATTTCCCACTGTGCACGGCGGCAACAGCGGTGCTCAAAAAAGTTCAGCAATGCCCGGCAGTTCATGGTTACGACAATGTTGCTCGCCGTGGCCTGCGGCAGGACAAAACGCGCATCCTCATTCGCCTTGGATCCGGTTCGCCCTGCTTCTTCAAGCAATCCTTTAAGATCCCGGTAAGCGGAACCGATCTCCCGCATGATCCCTTCAAACCGCGCCAGCGCTTCCGGATTCTTCCGGATCTCCGGCGGGATCAGGTAGTCGAAATCCGAACCGTCCACATAGCGCTGGCTCTGCTGCGAATACGACGCAATACGGTGACGCACGAGCTGATGCGTCAAGGCGCGGGACACGCCGCCAAGCGCAAACGTGAAACTGACGTGCTCAACCGGGCTGGCATGGCCGGACTCCATAATGGAAGCCACAAACTGAGCCTGCTTTTCGCGGCCGATGTCCCCGGCGAGCAGGCGGGACCACATATCGGCCACGAATCCGGCGTGATAACATTGACGAAACGCCGCATACACCAAGGAAAGCGGTTCCGGCGTATGAGCAAGCAATTCGACGCGAGGTTGGACTACAGGCATATGATCTCCGGCTATCCGAGCATATTTAAATGTTTATACGCTTTTGCCGTAGCCATCCTGCCCCGTGAGGTGCGCTTCAAAAATCCACATTGAATAAGATACGGCTCATAAATATCCTCAATCGTACGGACTTCTTCGGAACAAGCCACCGCCAGCGTCTTCACGCCCACGGGCCCGCCTCCGTAAATATCCACAAGGACGCGCAATAATTTGCGGTCCATCTGGTCCAGCCCGTTCTCGTCCACGTCCATGCGCCGAAGCGCATGCGCCGCTTGTTCCTCGTCCACCACGCCGGAACCGTAGACAGCGGCGAAATCGCGCACGCGCCGCAGCAACCGGTTGGCGATACGCGGCGTTCCCCGCGAACGGCGGCCGATTTCCAGTGCGCCTCCCTCAGTGATCGGTACCCCCAGAATACGCGCGGAGCGCATGACCACACGGGACAGCTCCTCAGGCGTGTAGAACTCCAGGCGGCTGATGATGCCGAAACGATCCCGCAACGGCGAGGAAAGCAAACCGATGCGCGTCGTGGCACCCACGAGCGTGAACGGCTCCAGATCGATTTTGACGGTACGGGCTGCGGGCCCTTGCCCTATCAACAGATCGAGCTTGTAATCCTCAAGCGCCGGATACAGGATTTCCTCCACGGCAATGGGCATCCGGTGGATTTCATCCACGAACAGGATGTCGTGGCGGGAGAGGTTGGTCAGGATGGCCGCCAGATCGCCGCTCCGCTCCAGTACCGGGCCGGACGTACAGATCAGGTTGACCCCCAATTCCGCCGCCATGATTTGGGCGAGCGTCGTTTTCCCAAGGCCGGGGTTTCCGTAAAAAAGGACGTGATCCATCGCCTGCCCACGTTCACGGGCGGCGTTCAGAAAGACGCGCAGATTGGCCCTCAGTTCCTCCTGCCCGATGAAATCCTCCAAACGGGAAGGCCGGATGCTTTCGTCACCGGGAGAGCCGGATTCGGGAGCCGACAGTTCTTTCGCCAAATCTGCGGGGGGAAGGAATGATGGCGTATTAAGAGAATCGGACATTACTTCTGCCGTTCGCGGGCAAGGGCTTTCAGGGCGGCACGGAGGGCTTCGCTGACTTCAAGATCAGGCTCTTCGTGCAGGATGTTCTTCAAAACGGGCGCGGCTTCGGCTTCGGCGTAGCCAAGCCCTTCGAGGCCCGTCAACGCGTCGCGGTAGACGCTTCCGGGCACGCCCAACTGCAGCGAGGCCGCCGCCGGCATGTCCTCAACCTTCAATTTATACTTGAGCTCAAGGAAAATATGCTGGGCGCTCTTCTTGCCGATACCGGAAACCTGCGTGAGCGCAAGCACGTCGTCCTCAAGCACCAAGCGCCGCAGGTCGTCGGGGCGGAACGCGGAAAGGATGCCGAGAGCCGTCCGCGCCCCCACCTTGGAAATGGATGTCAGCACAATAAACGTCTGCCGTTCGTCCCATGTCTCGAAACCGAACAGTTCCTGCGCGTCTTCCCGGACGATATGGCAAATGTAGAAGCGGACATGGCCGCCCCGTTCCGGCAATTGGAGCCGCGTCTGCTGCGGCAGGTAGACTTCATAGCCGACGCCGCCTTCCGTGACAACGACGCAAGCGTTGGCGCACACTTCCGCCAACCGCCCTTCTATATAAGCGATCATGGGGTGTTCTCTCCCTGTTTTGAGCGGCAACACCCGGATGGCGTACCGAGGGCCAGCATAGCCCAAACCCCGCCGGGAGAAAACCCCCTCTCATATCAGCCCGAATCTTCCATCCAGCCCTTGCGTGGGGCGAGCACTTCCAGCCTGTCCCCGATCGTCCGAAACCTTCCCCTGATCCGTGAGAGCCTCCTCAGCGGGCTCCCACAAACGCACGGGCCGGGCAACATGGCCGCCATGTCTCCCGTCCGGTAACGGATCAGCGGCATGGCCTGACGCGTCAATGTGGTGAAGACCACCTCACCCGGCGTCTCGTCAGGCACAGGTTCACCGGAAACCGGATCAACGACTTCAAAAAACAAATCACTCTCGCGCAGGTGGTACCCTTGCTTTCCGGGGCATTCAACCCCACCGCCGTAGCCTGTCTCAGTGAGGCCGTAGTGATCGAAAACCTCACAATGCCAACAATGGACAAGCAACTCTTCCAAATCCAGCGGCAAAGGCTCCGCGCTCGACAATATGGCCCGGATTCCCGGAGAGGCCGGATGCGCACCCAAAAGACGGCGCAACTGCCCCGGCGCGGCGACCAGACAGTCCGGGCGGTAGAGCTCCAGTTCTCGAAGAAAGCCAGCCGGATCAACCGCAGGATTCCCGGCAACACCCCGGGCTCCGATCCGGGGCAATGCCCGGATGAGCAGATCCGTAACCCCATCAGGGCGTTCCGCTCCGGGTAACAGGATGAGCACCGTATCACCGGGGCGTACCAGCACACTGATGCCGTGGGCGAAAAAATCCAGCGTCCGCTCCAGATCAGCGGAGGCGAAAGCCAGCCGTTTGGGTTCCCCGGTTGTTCCGGACGTGCTCAACGTCACCATCCGGGCAATGGCATCCAGCGGAACGCAGACAAACCGCTTCCAGCCATCCTCAAGATCCCGCGCCGTCGTAAACGGCAGCTGTGCCACGTCATCAAGCGAAGCAGGCCATGCCCCCGCCCGGATCGCCTCTCCGTGGCACGCAAAAACGCCCGCAAGACGTTTCCGGTACAGCAGGCTGTTGCGTTCCGCATAGCGCAACACCTCGTTGATTTTGTGCAACTGATACCGCAGCAACGATCCTTCGCTCAGCACATCCAGCCCGCAGCAACGCGCGATCCAGTCGTCCAGAAACGGGCGCGTCATCATACACGGCCCCGGTACAGCGTGGTGCCGTCAAACGAGGTCAGGTTGTACAGGCAAAACGGAATCAAGTTCCCTGATGGGCTGACGACATGGATGCAGCACCCTTTGACCCGTTCCAGATCCAGCGTCATGGCATCCTGAAATGCCATGCAGGACACGGTAAAGCGCTGCTCTATCCCCGCCGACGCCAAAAACCGATCGAACGCATCCCCATCCCGGGCCGCTGCCGGGGACGCGGGCGCGCTCCAGTGCCGGGCGGCGAAGGCCTTGGCCTTGCGGGCCCCCTCCGCAGCGGACGGCGTTTCCCCGCAATCGCAACAGGAGGAAGCGCCCTGCACCAGTTCCAATGTTTCCCCGTTTCTCCGATAGACGGCACTGAAGGAACACAGCGCGTTTTCACATCCCGGAGGGTGGAAATCCATCCATCGGATCTGCCCTTGCGACTGCCGTTCCAGCTCCGTGGCGATCTCCGGCAATGTCACGCGCGGCGCACCGTCGGATCGCCACGGGCAACGTCCGAACGAGGACATCGGCTGGAAGTGTACGCCCCGGACATGCCTTCCCAGACGCAGCCCCATTTCCACCAGCGGCCATAAGCGGTCGGCATTAACGCCCGCCGCCACGGTCGCCACCAGCACGACCCCGATCCCCGCTTCGCCGCACGCCCGGATCGCTTCCAGCTTTTCAGGAAGGCAACGCCTCCCGCGCAAAATCTCATGGGCCGCATCATCCGCCGCATCGCATTGCAAATAGACGGAATCCAGCCCCGCTTCGCGCAGCTTCGCCGCATATCCGGGCTCCGTCCCCAGACGCAATCCATTGGTGTTGCACTGGATCAACGCGAAACCGCGAGCTTTGGCCATACGGACGATTGCGGGAAGATCATCCCGTACCGTGGGCTCACCGCCGGAAAGCTGCACATTGCACGCCCCTGACGCTTGTCTGAGGCGATCCAACTGGAAGGCGATGCGTTCAAGGGAGGGCTCCGGCGCAATCTGTTCCCCGGCACTGGCATAACAGACTGGGCAACGCAGATTGCACCGCCCCGTCACTTCAATCAACCCCGTACAGGTATGCTGGGCATGATCCGGGCACAACCCGCAGTCGAAAGGACAGCCACGATCCCGCTCTACAAATGGATGCCGAGGATACGAAGGCGTTTTGTCACGAACCCAAGACCGGAAATCCGGCAAACCGCGCCAAATGGGAACGGAAAAAGCGCCATGCTCCGGGCACTCCTTGTTCAGAAAAACCGTGGAAGTACCCTCTTCCGCAGGATCAAGCACATATTCTGCCGGGATGCGCCGCAAACAGACGGGACAGAGGCTCTCCGTGGCCTGCGGCAGGGAACGGGCGGGGGACATTATCGAGGCTCCGTCATGTCGATTCCGTACCCGGCGCACAAATCGACGAGTTTGTCCCAACAGTCGGCGAGCAGATCCCCGCACAGTGTCATGTCCGCACCTCCGCCTGTTTTTTCCTGAATGGAAGGACAGGAAACATCCCGGCACCCTCCGGTACATACATGCTGGGCAAACCACGTCGCATAGTCGTTGATCAACGGTTCCGCCATCGGATGGGCGCTTTCACCCGTGGCCCCTTTACACGCCAGATACCCAAGCGCCGCCGCGCCTCCCGTCAACAGCCCGCACGCACCGCCACTTTGCCCCATTCCGTGGCAAAGTCCGCCGGCAGCCCTGACGAGTCCGGGGTTTTCCACCCCCTGTTGCTGCAAGACGAGCAGGATAAGGAGCTGGCTGCAACAGTAGCCTTCCCGAATCAGCGGTACGAGTTCCAACATCAATGCGTTCATTTATTCCCCTTTTCCGCGACGAACATCCAATATCCAAACCGTTTTTCCGAACAAGCCGAACCGCCCCCCGGACATCCCCCCATCCACGCAAGCAGGGCCGAACGGGGGACGCCTTGAAACAGGAGCCTGCCCGCCAGTTCAGCGAGCAGCCGTGAATGATCCTCGGAAGCCAGAACACGAAATCCCTGCCGCGCCAGCCGTTCCGCCACAACATCTACGGGCACGGCACCACGCGCGCATCCTTGCCCGTCCACCCCATAGCCGCCTCCGCGGGCCACAATGTCCGTAAGCAACAGCCGTCCCCCCGGCCGCAGGACACGCCACATCTCGCCCAACGCCCGTTCAGGGTCGGACGACAGGGAAAGGACACATTCGCAGACTATGCCGTCCATGCAGACATCCCGCAGCGGAAGCCCCTCAAGCGTCCCCGCGAGGAGCGGCACTCCGGACAACCGCCCTTCCGCTTCCAGAAGCATGGGGGAGGAACAATCCATACCTACCGGGCGCAGGCCACGTTCCGCCAGCAAAGCCAGCGTCACGCCCAGGCCACACCCCAAATCCGCCACCCGCTCGCCGACGCTGAAAGCGCAGTATGCGAGCCCCCGCGCGGTAAGCTCCACGCCGCCGGGACGGAAACAATCCGCCGACGCCAGGCGGAAAAGCTCCCGCTGGTATAAAGGCTCTTCCTGATGCTGCGGAATCATTTGTCTTCCAGCAGGGCTTCCACTTCCGCCATCTTTCCCTCAGCCAAGGACTTGGGGATCATCGTCAATCCACAGGACGGGCAACGGGGCAAAGAAACATCAAACGCACTGCCGAGGTAGCCGACCTGAACTTTGACCTGTTCCAAGGGGCACTTGCAACGGGCACATACCCAGTCACCGGGGTCCGGCATATAATTCGGTTCCATAGCCATGATGATCCTCCCGCCGGAAATTTCCGCTTTCTCACATAGCTGGTTATCACTGAGCTCACAGTAAGACCCATTCGGGGGCCGGGGCCTGTTCCATTTCAGCAGGTGGCTGGGAACGGCAACCTTCCGTTATCCCCGCCACTCTCCCCTGCGGCATTTTAAAGGTGGAACGGGCTGCGGACAGCCTCGTAACGGCCTTCGGGGGTTGATGTGCCGGGTACCTCCATCCGGTGGCAGTAGGCATCATGCACGACGCACACACCGTCCTCAACGCTGTATTCCACCCAGAACGTCACCCGTACAGAGCGCAAGGATGCAAGAAAATGCCCATTGTCCCGGTTCAGGAACGTATCCCCAGATGCCTCGGCATGGCGCACGACACGCACGGCATCCTCCCTCAGGATATGGCGCTCTTCCATCTTTTCCAAGACATCCGGAGCAATGCGGACAGGGATGCCGTCATCAAGCGTTTCTGCCACGTTTTCCCCGGCATAACGCCGGAGCACCTCAGCTCGCAGTGCGGCACGTCCCGCTCGCCGGGCCGACAACCCGCTTCCTTTTGCGGTCGCCGCCGCATGAAGGGATTCACGAGGGAACAGCAGATCGAGCATATGCAGGGAAGGCTTGCCTTCCGCGGCCAGACGTTCCCTACACATGATGCAGGATGTGACGGCGTCGTGCTCAAGCTGACCGGCCCGATCCGCCGCAATAGCCGAAGCAAGCTGCGGATTGGCATCCCATGCCAGCCCTCCGTACCCACAACAGGGCGTCGTTTCGCCGGACAAACGCGGCTCCTCAAACGGGACGCCCCGTTTGGCAAGGAGACTCCGCACCGACCGCAGCCATACCTCGTCATGACGGGCGGAACAGGGATCATGAATACTCAATGTGGGGACGCCGCAGCAACAGGCTTCCCCACTGAAAAACAGCGAGGGGCATTCCGTATCAAGCACTTCCCAAAGCGACGCTACGGACATTTCCGGCAAGGCTTCACGCAGCGTCTTGCAACAGGAGGCGCAAGCGGCGATCACGCGAGGACGCCCAAGCGACTCCCATGTGGACCTGAGCGACTCCACGGTTTCCGCAAACAGCTTTTCCTCTCCCGCCCACTGCGCGGGAACGCCGCAGCACTGCAACAACAGGCCGACGTTGCCGAGATCTTTGCGCAACGTCTCGTACACGGCCAAAACCTGTTCTCCCCGTGCGCCCGCAAGCTGACAGCCGGGGAAAAACACATGCCCGCACCGCTCCGCAGCCTTCCCATCCGCCCCCAACCCAGCGAAAGACAGCGCACATTCCGGGCCGTTGGCGGCGGCCATGTCCTCCAGCGCGAACTCATGCGCCGAAGGGGGCATCATGCCGCGCCGAACCATATCCCTTCGGAACGACAGGCACAAATCCGCCATTGAAAAGCCTTCCGGACACAAAACCTCGCACTGGCCGCACAGCGTACAACTGTTGATCATCGTGTTGGCCTGATGGTGTCCCTTCACGATCGCGGCATTGTTGTACATCTGGCGGGCGTAAACGCGAGGGTAGCCCTTGTACTTCTGCATGTACAGGCACTCCCGCACGCAAATGAGGCATTCGCACTGCAAACATCTTCCGGCTTCGGTTTTGGCCTCTTCAAGCGAATACCCTTCACCGGGGTGCTCCGGTTCCAGCCGCTGCAACGGAGCCAGCCCGTCGAGCGGGGTGTGCAGCCGGGTGGCGCTCGCGCCTTCATTCTCTCGCGAAGCCGTCAGGGAAACACCGGTCATGGAACGCTCAAGCGTCATAGCGGCCCGGCGGCCTTCCGCCGCCCATGCAACGGGGGTGCCCGTCCCGTCCAGTGACGGCCAGCCGCCGAAACAGACATGTTCCGGCCCACCCGCCACATTCAGCGTTACGGAATCCACAGCATCCCGTGATGCTGGGGCCAAGCCCGGGGCACAGGAAACATCCACAAAAACGGCGTCATAGCCTTCTACTTCCTGAAGCAGGGCTCTGTCAGGCTCTCGGCGGATCAGCGTCACGCCGCTTTTCCGCATGCTTTCGAGTTCACCATCCAAGGCTTCCGGCGCCAGTGAGGGGAATGCGGCGAGCAAACCTTCCGCCGGTTGCCCGCCCACATAGAACAAATCCACGGGATACGCCTTCCGGGAAAGATCCCATGCCGCGACCAGCCCCGCCATGCCGTCACCAATCACGGCGACCTTTTTGCTTTTTGGGGGACGCGGCAGGTTCCGCGTCTGCTGCGGACACTGCGATACGCAGGCCCGTTCCAGCGCGCCAACGGCGAGCGGCCCACCAAGCCCCTGCCGGACACAGGCCGTTTCGCACGGGTGTTCGCAAATCCGTCCCAAAACGCCGGGCAGAGGCAGATACCGCTCCAGCACTTTGCGGGCCCCGGGCATATCCCCGTGCGCCATCCGTTCGAGAAACGGCCTCACATCCATCTGCAACGGGCAGGCCGCCCGACATTTGGGCATATCATCCTGGGTGCATTGCCGTTCCCAGCTCCGCAGATCCGCCTGTTCCATAACGCCTCCCGAAAACCGTCGAAATCAAAGACCCTCCCGGCCCGCATAACGCATCTCGCTATACAAGAACCGGGAGGGCTGCAAAGCCCGGCCTTCACGAGCAAGGCCGGGCGCGTCATCTCACTCCATCAATTACTTCTTCAGAGCGGCCAGCACCTTTTCGGGACGTGCGGGCAGATGCGTCACGCGGGCACCACAAGCCTGATAGATGGCATTGATGATGGCGGCATGCGGAGCGGTAAGCGGGAGCTCACCCACGCCGGAAGCACCGAACGGGCCGTCCTTGCGGGAGTTTTCAAGATAGATCAGCTCAATGTCATCCGGGATGTCCTTAATGTAGGGCAGGCCGGCGCCGATAAGCGTAGAGTGCTTCTTGATGTCCTCATAGTCTTCGGTCAGGGCGAGACCGACACCCTGCGCCAAGCCGCCGTACAACTGGCCGTCCGTTACGAGGCGGTTGTTCACCTTACCAATGTCGGCGATCATGGTCAGCTTTTCCACCGTGGTCTTGCCGGTCGTGATGTCCACGGCCACTTCAGCCATGAACAGGCCGTACATGTAACAGCAGAAAGGCTCGCCCTGCGCGTTTTCGTCCGGGGACGTGCACGGGGTAGTCCACTTGCCGTACTGCCGGACTTCGCGGCCTTCGGCCTTCATTTCATCATAGGTGTAGAAACCGCCGCCGGGTTTCTTCATGGCCTCGATCAGGGTTTCACAGGCTACGCGGATGGCATTGCCCACCACGAGCTGCGAACGGGAACCGCCAGCCGGGCCGCCCACGGGGGCCTTGGAGGTGTCGTTCATGACAAGGCGGATCTTGTCGGCGGCGATGTTCAGGGGACGCAGAGCCTCATGAGCCGTACCGAGCGCGCCGGCGTCGGCACCCTGCCCATGATCGCCCCAGCACACGCCGATGGTGACCGTGCCGTCTTCATTGTACTGCGCCCAGCTTTCCGCCGAGTCGGGGCCGTCAAGGCCGCAGCCGTAGATGCCGATAGCCACACCCGCGCCGCGCTTCACGGCATCCGTGGAATTCGCCGCGGCCTTTTCCTTCGCCGCCTTGAACTTGGGGCGCATGATATCGATCATGTCCGGCAGGCTGAACACTTCGGGGGCCTGACCGGAAGGATTGGTATCGCCGGGCTTGTAACAGTTGACCGCACGCAGTTCCAGCGGATCCATGCCGAGCTTTTCGGCCAGCTCGTCAATGAGCACTTCGGAGGGGAATTCGCTTTCCGGAGCGCCGTAGCCACGGAACGCAGCCCCCCAGCCGTGGTTCGTGCAGACCGTTTTGCCGATACCACGGATATTTTCGATGCCGTATCCAGCACCGATGTACTGGGCACCGCGCAGGGTCAGCAGGTCGCCGAATTCGGAATACGGGCCATGGTCGACGATCCAGTCGGTTTCCATCGCCTTGATTTTGCCGGTGGCCTTATCGGCGGCGTACCGGACGGTCGTAAAGAACGGCGAGCGCTTGCCGGTGTATTGCTGCTGCTGTTCATAGTTGTAGCGCAAATGGCAGGGACGGTCTGTGGCGAGCACGGCCACGCCGATAAGCGCTTCCATCGTCGGGCTGAACTTGTAGCCGAAGGTACCGCCCGCGTTGCACTGCACCATGATCATGTCGTTGGCAAAATCAAGCCCCAGACCGGGGGCGATCATCAGGCCGTGCAAGTGCAGGCCGATGGATTTTGAATGGATGACCAGCTTGCCCTCTTCATTCATGTAGCCGTACCCCACGTCCGGCTCAATGGGCAGGTGGGGCTGGCGCTGCGTGTAGAAGCTGTCTTCCACGACCACATTATTGGCGTCGGCGAAGAAGGGCGCGGTTTCCTGCCCTTTCACCTCTTTCTGCTCAAAATACACGTTCGGGGTTCCCGGATGGATCTCAATGGCGTCGGGAGCCATCGCGTCCGGGGCGTTCAGGTATTCGGGCAACAGTTCGAGATCAAATTTGACCTTGTCTGCGGCGGCACGGGCGTGCGCTTCCGAGTCGGCGCACACGATGGCGAGGGCGTCGCCGTACTGGAATATCTTGGTATCGTTCAGGATGGGACGATCCCAGCCGTCCCCCTTGTTGGTCGGGAAGGTGATGAGGCCGGTGATGCGGTTCTTGCCCTTGACGTCCTTATGGGTCAGCACGCGGTACACGCCGGGCATGGCTTCCGCTTCGGAGGTATCGATGCCCTTGATGTTGGCGTGGGAAACCTTGGCCTGAGCCAGCGCCAGATGCAGCGTGTTCGGAGGCATCTTGAGGGCGGTATCCGCGCCGAAGTCGTGCGTGCCGGTCACCTTGGCGACGGCGTTGGGACGCGGACGGCGGGAACCCCATGTGCGACCGTCCACGGGCTCCTTATATTCGATGTCCTTGATGGATTTCTCGCCGCGCATGACGGCGGCGGCGTCCATGACGGCATCGACCAGCGGCTTGTAGCCCGTGCAGCGGCAGGCGTTGCGGTGGCTCTGGAACCAGTCGCGCACGTCGTTGCGGGTCGGGGCCGGGTTCTTGTCGAGCAGGCATTTGGCGGACACGATGAAGCCGGGCGTACAGAAACCGCACTGCGCGCCGCCGTGGAACATCCACGAAAGCTGCAACGGGTGCATATGTTCGGGCGTGCCGATGCCTTCAAGGGTCGTGACGGCGGCCCCGTCTTCAACGCGTTTCATTTTCAGCGTACAGGTACGCACCAGCTTGCCGTCCAGAATCACATTACAGGCACCGCACTGACCCGTGCCGCATCCGACCTTTACGCTGGTCAGCAAAAGCTGCCCGCGCAATACGTCGGCCAGCGAATCATCCGGATTCACCAGCAGCGTTTTCGTCATGCCATTTACAATGAGAGTCTTGGAAATCATGTGCCACTCCTTGATTCCACGGCCAGCCCGTCAGACGGGCCCAACCGGAGGGTTTCTGGATACCCGGACGAAAGGGCTGTTCCCTTTTCACCGGTTCCCCTGTAGCCTGCCTTGATGAGTACATTCGGAAGCCGCTCCTTCCCCGCACCCTCAGGCACGGTTCCGTACAAAAACGGTTCCCGATGACGTGCACCTATCCTACCCTGCTTGGAAGAGCGGATATGTTTATTTGTGCATATAAGAAGCCCTGCATTCTGTCAATGCGGTCACCCGAAAAACACTGATACTGTTTTTGAGGAAACACCCATGCAAAACAGCTCCCGCTTTTTCAGGAACACGTCCTGCGCTTACTTTCCGTGCCACCCTAACGCGGATCCTGAAACATTCAACTGCCTTTTCTGTTATTGCCCGCTCTATTTCCTGCCGGAATGCATCGGCACCCCCCGCTGGAACGCGAACGGTATAAAGGACTGCACCCTCTGCCGCGCCCCCCATCAGCCCGACAACTATGATCGCATTATCCAAAGGCTTTCCGCGGCGATACGCCAAAGCGCCGCAGAAAGGAAGGAAAAGGGGCCTCGACAGCCCACGGAATGATCTTATTTGAAAAACAGCAAAGCCTGCGTTATAGTCGCCTTTCTGAAACACTTTTGCGCAAGGATGATCCCTCATGCCCAACAAGCTCGAACAAGCCCAAGAAGCCCTCGCCAAGGTTGAAGCCCACATGGAAACCCTGACGCCCCAGACGCAGGCCCGCCACATGGCTGAACGCGTCCGGGACAATCTGGCCGCGTGCATCGCCATGGCCAAATGTAACCCCAAAGCTGGGGAAATCCTCATGCCGAACGTGCTGACAGCCGCCCATGAGTACCTTTCCGGCCTCGGCAAGGACTGATCCTGACCTTCCGTATGATCCGTAATAAGCCCGGGATGCGCCGACATGGGACGTTCCGGGCTTGCCTCTTTTTTGGAGACTCGGCGGGCGCCTTCCCTGCCCGCTGGCTCCCCCACCCACTCCGAGTTGTATGAGGTTCGCGTGCGTCTGCTGACAGTCCTTCTTTTCGGCGTGTTTCTCGTGGCGACGCAGGTTTTTCTCGTCCTGAAAGCCATGCAGGACAACCTGTTCGACCGGAACGTCGATCCTGTGGATGCCGTCATGGAACGGCAGGAATCCATTTCCGACGATCTCACGCCTCAGGAACGCCTGTGGCTCAGCAAGAACCACACTGTCCGGGTCGGCATCGATCCCGATTTCTACCCTCTGGAAAAATTCGACGCCGAAGGCCGCTATACCGGCATCGGCCCGGACTACCTCCGCATCCTCCACAAGATGACGGGGCTCACCTTCCGCATCACGCCCCCCTCCGACTGGAGCGACACGACGGACATGGCCGCGTCCCACAAGGTGGATATGTACATCGCCGCGGCGGAGACGCAGCACCGCTCCCAATATATGCTGTTCACGCCCTCCTACATTGTGCTCCCCGGCATCATCGTGGCTCGGCAGCCCACCAAGGACGGGCTCATGGCCCGCAGCCCTTCCACGGGCGAAACGGAACCGGACATAGAGGGGATCAAGGACTTGGCCGGAAAGCAGGTCGCGGTGGTCAACCGGTATTCGTGGCATGATTTCCTTGAGGAACTGCACCCTGAAATAGTGCCCGTGCCCGTCAAAAACACGCTGGAGGGGCTGCAGAAAGTCGCCTTCGGCGAAGTTGACGCCATGATCGACTACCAGTTCAATATTACGGAAAAAATCAACAACAGCGGCATCCGCAACCTCCGCGTCGCCGGCCCCATCGACGCGCCTTACGGACATGCCTTCGGCATCCGCAAGGACTGGCCCGAACTCCACAGCATCATCAACAAGGCGCTCGGCAAAATCACTCAGGAAGAGCGCAGGATCATTGCCCAGAAGTGGCTCCAGCCGTATGAAAAGAAGGCCTTCTCCAAACAGACCATCTGGATGATGCTCTTTGCGGCGGAAGTGTTGTTCACGGTATTTGCCTTTGTCCTTTACTGGAACTTTTCCCTCAAGCGGCAGGTATCGCGCAGGACGGCCCAGCTCAATCAGGAACTGGCCAAATACGATTGTGCCGAAAAGGAGCTTCGGGAAAGCCGGGCCATGCTGGAGCAGTCCAACGTGGAACTGGAACACCGCGTCAACGAGCGCACGCGCGACCTGCAAGCCATCAACGCCGAGCTCCAGCTCGCCAAGGAAGCCGCCGACGCCGCCACGACCGCGAAAAGCCAGTTCCTCGCCAACATCAGCCACGAAATCCGCACGCCCCTGCACGGCATCATGGCGTTCGCCGAACTCGCCCTGCTCAAGGAAAAGACCCCCCCGCACCGCTACCTCCGGGCCATCCTCCAGTCTTCGCGGGCGCTTCTTGAAATCATCAACGACCTGCTCGACGTGTCGAAGATCGAAGCCGGGCACCTTGAGCTTGAGCAGGCCCCGTTCATGCTGGACGACGTGGTGCACCACGTCTGCACCGTGGCCCTGCACAACGCCCATGCGGGCGGCATCGAGCTCGTCGTGGACATGGACCCGCACATGCAGATCGCGCTGATCGGTGATGCCGGGCGCCTCCAGCAGATCATTATGAACCTCGTAACCAATGCGGTGAAGTTCACCGGCCCCGGCGGGCAGATCTGCGTGACGCTCAAGCAGGGCCATGCCGAACCGCTGCCTTCCGACACCTGCCCGGAACAGCGGCGCGTACAGATCATCTGTTTCGTGCGCGATACGGGCGTCGGGATCGCGCCGGAATTCCTCGGCCAGCTCTTCCAGCCCTTCCGACAGGTGGACGCCTCCACCACGCGCCGCCACGGGGGAACCGGCCTCGGCCTGTGCATCTGCCGCCAGCTTGTCGAAATGATGCACGGCGAAATATGGGTGGAATCCGAACCCAACGTCGGCAGCACCTTCGCGTTTTCCATTCCGCTATGTACCCAGCCCGACTCTGGAGCGACCGCGCAGCTGCCGCCCCCTCCGGCCCAGCCGATCCATGCGCTCGTCCTCAGCGCCTCGCCGCTCCAGACGGAAATCCTTTGCCGCCACTTTTCGGCCCTCGGCATTGATGCGCTTACGGCCACAAACACGGAGGAGGCCGTAAGCAAGGCGCAGGCTCTGCCCAAGAAACAGCCGGATCTCCTGTTCCTCGACCGCAAGCTTTCGGAACCCAATACGCTGTATGCCCTGCGCGCACTGCGCACGGCCTTCGGGCGCACCATCCCCGCCATCCTCATGGACGAGCACGCGGGCGAACAAATCCTTTCCGTATCCAACCGGGACGCCGCCCAGCACGACGGGCAGGTCGCCATCCTGTCCCTCATGACCCTGCGCGGGCTGCACGAATCCATTGTTTCCCTCAACGAGCCCTGCCTCGTGGCCTACTCCGGGCGGCTGCACTCCTTGCCCTCGCCGATGGAAACGCCGCTGTTCCATGACGTCCGCATCCTTGTGGCGGAAGACAACCCCACCAACCAGGAAATCATGGAAGCGCTCTTTGAAGATACGGGCGTCCAGCTTACCATCGTCAGCAACGGCAAACAGGCCCTCGACGCGCTCAGGGTCGGCGCACAGCGGGGCGAGCGCTTCGATCTCGTCCTGATGGACGTCCAGATGCCGGTCATGGACGGCTACGAGGCCACCCGGATCATCCGCACCATGCCCGAACTCGAAGGGCTGCCCATCGTCGCAATCACGGCCCACGCCATGCACGAGGACAAAATGCGGGCGCTTTCCGCCGGGATCGCCCGATACCTTTCAAAGCCCCTCAGCCGTGCGGCCCTGTTCGGCACGCTGCGGGCCCTGCTTCCGAACAAAATCCTGCCGCGCAAGCCCGAACAGGCCCCGCAGGGCTCGGAGCCCTCGGCGCTTTCCGCCCCTATCGTGCTCAACAACACGTCCCTGCCCCCCTGCCTCGACGCCGGGGCCATCGAACGCCTCAATGTTTCGCCGGAGACGTACCAGAAAATCCTGCGGGGCTACGTGCGCAACACCTCAGAAGCCCTGCCCGCCCTGCGCAAGGGGCTGTACCTCGATCCCGCCCTGCCCGAACAGGCGTTGTGCCGCCCGGCGTGGGAATGGCTCATCCGCGAAGCCCACAACCTGAAAGGGGCATCCGCCAACGTGGGGGCCATCGCCGTACAGCAGGATGCCCACGCGCTGGAGCTCGCGCTCAAGCAGTTCGTCAAGCAGTCGGGGAACGCCTCCGTCGAAACGGCGGCGCTTGCACAGACATTCTCTCCCCTGCTCAACGCACTGGAGGAGGCCTTCGCCACCGTGCAGATATCCGTACTGGAAGCCCTCCCTGAAACGCCGCAGCTGCAGGATGCCCCACCCCAGCCCATACAGGCCGGAACGCTGAATGAAGATCAAAAAGCGCAACTGCAACATTTCAAGGAGATGCTGGCCCTTGCCGATCCCGAACGGATCGCGGAGGCGATCATGCCGTTGACGGCTTTCCTTCCATCTGCTCTGATGGAAAAACTACAGCAGGCGATCGATTTTTACGATTATGACGAAGCGCTGGCGCTGCTTCCCCCGGATACGCTGTGATGGAGCCTCTGCTTATGGAAACGGAATACGAAAAGCCCCTTGTCCTCGTCGTGGACGATGATCCCACCAACTTGCGGATCCTCGTCAGCAAGCTGAACCGGGAGTACCGGCTCGGCGTCGCCAAAAGCGGGACAAAGGCTCTGGAATACATGGGCAAGCAGATCCCGGATCTGGTGCTGCTTGACGTCATGATGCCGGACATGGACGGCTATGCCGTCTGCGAGCACATCAAGCGGGATCCCCGGCTGTGCGACATCCCCGTGGTCTTCATTTCCTACGTGGACGATCCCAGCCAGAAAACGCGGGGGTTCGAGGTCGGCGGCGTCGACTACATCACCAAGCCGTTCCATGACGCCGAGGTGCTGGCACGCGTGCGTACGCACATCATGAACAAGCAGATGCGCGAACAGCTCAAACGCCACAACGCCGAAATCGGCAAGGAACTGGACGAGCACCGCCGCCAGTTGCTGGCCCTGCTCGACAACCTGCCCGGCCTCGCCTACCGGGAAACCGTCATCGGCGGCATCCCCGACGCCCGCCGCGCGGTCAGCTTCGTCAGCGACGGCGTCCTTGGCCTGACGGGGTATGCGCCGGACAGGTTCATGGGTGAGGAACGCCTCGGCCTCTTGGACATCGCCCACGAAGAGGATCGCGAAACCATCCGCAGCACCATCGCAACAGCCCTCAAAGAGCACCGCCGCTGGGAACTCGTCTACCGTATCATCACGGCGTGGGGCGAGGAAAAATGGGTGTGGGAACAGTCATCGGGCGCGTTCGACGCATCGGGAACGCTCATTACCATTGAAGGGCTCGTCAACGACATTACGGAAAAGCAAAAGAACGAGCTCGGCATCCGTAGGGAAAACGAAGAACTCCGTGAACGCCTCAAGGCCCGCTGCTTCAACAACATCGTCGGGGATTCGCCGCCCATGCGCGAGGTGTTTGAGCTCATTGCCCGCGCCGGGGCCACGGAGGACTGCGTGGTCATATTCGGGGAATCCGGGACGGGCAAGGAGCTGGCCGCCCGCGCCGTGCACGAATGCAGTGCGCGCTGTGACAAGCCGTTCATCGCGGTGAACTGCGGGGCCATCCCCGAAAACCTCTTTGAAAGCGAATTCTTCGGCTACAAAAAAGGCGCGTTCACGGGCGCACTGGCCGACCGCAAGGGCTGCCTCGACCGGGCCGACGGCGGAACCCTCTTCCTCGACGAGCTGGGGGAGTTGAGCCTTTCCGCCCAGACCAAGCTCCTCCGCGCCATCGAGGGGCAGGGCTTCACCCCGGTCGGAGGCTCCGACCTGCACAAGCCCAACTTCCGCATCATCGCCGCCACCAACCGCAATCTGGCTGAACGGGTCGCTTCAGGGCAGATGCGCGAGGACTTCTTCTACCGTATCCACGTCATCCCGATCCACCTCCCCCCTCTGCGCCAGCGCAAGGAGGACATCCCCCTGCTCATCGAATACTTCCTCAACGCCTACCCCCGCGTCGGGGATCTCCCCTCCCTCAACGGCGAGGTCATGCAGGCGTTCATGCAGTACGACTGGCCGGGCAACATCCGCGAACTGCACAATACGCTGTACCGTTACCTGACGCTCGGCAAAGTCCAGCTCGGCACATTGCAGGTCGGTTCAGGACAGCTTCCCGCCGGGGGGCAAACAGGCTCCGACGAGGCCGAACACCGCCAAGCCCTCCCGCAGGAGCCGTTGGCTACGGCGCTGGATCGTTTTGAACGGGAATACCTGCTTGAAACGCTCCGCCGCAACGACTGGAAGCGCGCGGAAACGGCGGATATCCTCGGCATCGACCGCCGTACCCTGTTCCGCAAGATCAAGCAGTTCAATCTGGAGGACGAAGAGGGCAAATAGCCCGGTTCAGAAAACGCCTCGCTCTGGGATTCCACAAACGCGAAAGTCTTTGGGAAAGAGGACGGACGTGATTTGTCCGGCGATTTGAGGGAAGAAGGGAAAGAAAAGGAAAGCTGTGTCCTAGGGGCTGTCCCTAAATAGTTTACTGGAGCCAAATAAGGCATGATGCCAGCATGACAGATGCTTTAAAAGTTATG